>Ga0181528_10001322_pt1 | contig 15542 bp, 15 predicted proteins | sample PEATcosm2014_Bin_47_FD_119742 | JGI IMG/M metagenome (GOLD analysis project Ga0181528, IMG submission 119742) | Peatland microbial communities from MTU Mesocosm Facility, Houghton, MI, USA - PEATcosm2014_Bin10_10_metaG | ecosystem: Environmental > Terrestrial > Soil > Wetlands > Peat | place...
CGACGGCGGAGGTGATCAAATGCCGCCCTTTTGACTTGAGCGCGCGAGCCGTGCCGAAGACGGCGAGATTGTTCGACTCCGTTCCGCCGCTGGTGAAAATGATTTCGCTCGGTTTCGCGCCGAGAAATTTCGCCGCGCGATCCCGCGCGTCATCAAGCAGAGCACGAGCTTTCCGACCAACATGATGAACTGACGAAGGATTGCCCCAGACTTCGCCGGCACCACCGCCCAAAAAAGGAAGCATGGCTTCGCGCACCGCCGGGTCGAGCGGCGTGGTGGCGTTGTAATCGAAATAAATCGAGCGCGTCATTGGCAATTTACGATTTACGATTTACGATTTACGCGGGTTGTTCAAAGCGGAGCCAATCGTAAATCGTAAATCGTAAATCGTAAATGAAAACGCAGGTAAAAATCTGCGGCGTCACCAATGTCGCCGATGCGCTGGCCGCCGCCGGGGCCGGCGCGGACCTGATCGGGCTGAATTTTTATGAAAAAAGTCCACGATACGTCACGCTCGCAACCGCCGTGGAAATTTCCCGCGCGCTGCCGCCGTTTGTCCAGCGCGTCGGCGTGTTTGTGAATCCGGCGGAAGATCTGGTGATGCGCGCCATCGCCGGCTGCGGCCTGAACCTGCTGCAATTCCACGGCGACGAGTCTTCGGACTTTTGCACGCAGTTCGGCTTGATGAGCATGAAGGCGATCCGCGTGCGCGATGAAAAAACCTTGGAAACAATGGCGAATTATCACACCGACGCCTTTTTGCTGGATGCGTTTTCGCCAGCCAGCCTTGGCGGCACGGGTGAAATGTTCAACTGGGAGCTGGCGGTGGCCGCGCAAAAATTTGGAAAGCCGATCTTCTTGGCCGGCGGATTGACACCGGAAAATGTGGCGGCCGCAGTGCGGCAAGTCCGGCCGTTTGCGGTGGATGTTTCCAGCGGCGTCGAGTCTGCGCCCGGAAAAAAGGACTCGGCGAAAGTGCGGGCCTTTATTCAGGCCGTCCGCAACGCCGAAGGAAATTGAAAAACCGGGGCCGGCAAAGGCCAAGAATTGCTAATCTTTTGACAGGACAGGGCTAGTTTGGAATCGCGGCAAAGGTGATGATGTGGCGGCAACCACATTTCACATGAGCCAGAAAACGCGCTTCGATCTGACGCAGGCGGACATTCCGTCGGCCTGGTATAATCTCAACGCCGATTTCCCCGAGCCGCTCCCGCCTCCGCTGCATCCCGGCACCAAGGAGCCGATGCCGCCGGAAGCGCTGGAGCAGATTTTCCCGCGCAACCTCATCGAACAGGAAATCAGCGCGGAGAAATACATCGAAATTCCCGAACCGGTGCGCGACATCTACGCGCTGTGGCGGCCCACGCCGTTGCTGCGCGCGGTGCGCTTGGAAAAGGCGCTGAACACGCCGGCGCATATTTATTACAAATACGAAGGTGCCAGCCCCGCCGGCAGCCACAAGGTCAACACCGCCGTGCCGCAGGCGTATTACAACAAACTCGCCGGCACGAAACGGCTGGCCACCGAAACCGGGGCGGGCCAGTGGGGCGCGTCGCTGGCGTTCGCGTGCAGCCTGATCGGGCTGGAGTGCAATGTTTACATGGTCAAGGTGAGCTACGACCAGAAGCCGTATCGCCGGATGCTCATGCACACCTGGGGCGCGACGGTTCACGCGAGTCCGAGCAACCTGACCGAATATGGCCGGAAACTGCTCGCGGAAGATCCTAATTGTCCAGGTAGCCTCGGCATCGCCATCAGCGAAGCGATCGAGGACACGGTCAAAACACCGAACACAAAATACTCGCTCGGCAGCGTGTTGAACCATGTCTGCCATCATCAAACGGTCATCGGTGAAGAAACCATCAAGCAGATGGAAAAAGCCGGCGAGGAACCGGACGTGATTTTCGGCTGTTGCGGCGGTGGCAGCAATTTTGCCGGGCTGGCCTTTCCATTCATTCGCGGAAAAATTCGCGCCGGGAAAAAATATCGCATCGTCGGCGTGGAGCCGTCGGCCTGCCCGTCATTGACTCAAGGCGAATTGCGCTACGATTTCGGCGACACGGCGGAAACCACCCCGCTGCTGAAGATGTTCACGCTCGGCCACAATTTTATCCCGCCCAGCATTCACGCGGGCGGGCTGCGTTATCACGGCATGTCGCCGATGGTCAGCCACGCGCTCAAGCTCGGCCTCATCGAGGCGCAGGCCTATCACCAGACGAAAGTTTTTGAAGCGGCGGTTTTGTTCGCGCGCAAGGAAGGCATCGTGCCCGCGCCGGAATCATCCCACGCCATCGCAGCGGTGGTGGATGAAGCCATTAAAGCGCGCGAGGAAGGGAAAAAACGCGTGCTGCTCTTCAATCTGTCCGGCCACGGCCTGCTGGATTTGAGTTCGTTTGAAAGCTATCTGCACGGAAAAATCCAGGACGTTTAACCATTCACCGAAAAAATTATGACAAAAAACTCATTCGTATTGGCCGCGGGAATTTTCTCGCTGGCCGCCAACTTGCACGCACAACTGCCCGTCGGCAGCCATTATCCGATCGGCGCGGAAGGGATCAAGGGTGCCGATCTGCCGCCGCCGGGATTTTATGTGCGCGACTACAATTACTTCTACACCGCGGACAAGGTGAACGGCATGCCGAATGGTCCTGACGTCTTTGTCTATTGTCAGGCACCCAAACTGGTTTGGATGACGCCGTGGAGCTTTTGCGGCATAAACTACGGCATGGATATGATCATCCCGTTTGTCTACAAAAACGTCAGCGCACCCTTTGGCGACGGTCATCAGTTCAACCTCGGCGACATTTATTTCAGCCCGCTGGTGCTATCCAAACATTTCCAGCAATTTGACGTCGCCGGCGCCTACGGCATTTATGCACCCTCGGGCGAGTTCAACGCCGACACGCCGGTTCATTATCTGACCAGTCCCGGCAACGGCTATTGGACGCACATGTTCACGCTCGGTGCTGTCTGGTATCCCGACGAGAAAAAGACGTGGGCCGTCTCGCTCCTGAACCGCTACGAAATCAACACCGAACAGGACCACACCGACATCACGCCCGGCAACATGCTCTCGATGGAATGGGCCTTCAGCAAAACCGTCACGGAAGGCGTGGACGTGGGTATGGTCGGCTACTATCAGCAGCTCATCACCAAGGACAGTGGCGCTGGCGCTTCCACCGTATATTCCGATGTCGTGGGCATCGGTCCGGAAGTCAGCGCCTTCTGGCCCAAGATCGGGACGTTCACCTCGCTGCGCTACGAGTATGAAGTGACCTCCGCCAACCGGCCGCAAGGCGAGACCATCGTTTTGACCCTGACAAAAAAGTTTTAAAGCGAGATCTCGCAATGACCGCCGGAAATTATTTTCTGTTAGTCAACAAATAAGTTGAGTTTCGACGGGAAAAGTCCGAAGGTGGGTCATGACGAACGATTCAAATTCAACCAAGGCCAAGCCACCGGTGGATAATGCCGCCTGGAAGGCGATCGTCTTGAAATATCAGCAGGCCTCAACGTGGCGGGCTTTGTGGCAGATCGTTGACACCATCATCCCTTACGGTTTGTGCTGGTATCTCATGTATGTCTGCCTTTCGATCTCATGGTGGCTGGTGCTGCCTTTGGCGGTGCTGGCCGGCGGCCTGCTGGTGCGAGTATTCATCATTTTTCATGATTGCGGACACGGCTCGTTCTTCAAATCGCGCGGGGCCAACGACGCGGTTGGATTTCTCACGGGAATCCTGACGTTCACGCCGTATTATCACTGGCGCTGGGAACACGCCATCCACCACAGCAGCTCCGGCGATCTCGACAAGCGCGGCACCGGCGACGTCTGGACGATGACCGTGCAGGAATATCTCGAATCGTCGCGCTGGAAAAAATTCGCCTACCGGCTGTCGCGCAATCCATTTGTGCTGTTTGGCGTTGCGCCGCTGACCCTGTTCGCGGTTCTGCAGCGTTTTCCCTCACCCAAGGCAAGCCAGCGCGAACGTCATTCCGTTTATATGATGAACGCGGCCATTTTGGGAATGGCCATCGGCTTGTGTTTGATATTCGGTCTCAAGGCTTATTTGCTAATCCAGTTGATCATCCTGGTGGTTGCCGGAGGCGCGGGCGTATGGATGTTTTACGTCCAGCATCAGTTCGAGGACGTTTACTGGGAGCGCGGCGAAGACTGGAGCTATGTTTCCGCCGCGTTGGAAGGCAGTTCCTTCTACAAGTTGCCGCGCATCCTGCAATGGTTTTCCGGCAACATCGGGTTCCATCACATCCATCATCTTAGCCCGCGCATTCCCAATTATAATTTGGAAAAATGCCACAAGGCTGACCCGCTGTTCCAGCAGGTGAAACCCATCACCCTGTTCTCCAGCTTCAAATCCGCCACCTACCGCCTCTGGGATGAAAAGAACAAGAAGCTGGTTGGCTATCGCCATCTCCGGGAACTGCGCAAGCAGGCCAAACACGCGCATCGCGCTTAACCTGCAGCCGCAGCCCGACCGGCGGACTCAAAATTAAAGTGGAAGCGATGCGCTGCCCGTGGCCGACGAATGACATTTCCATCCGTTATCACGACACGGAATGGGGCGTGACGGTTCACGATGACCGGCTGTTGTTTGAATATCTCATCCTCGAAGGCGCGCAGGCAGGCTTGAGTTGGCAGACGGTATTGAACAAGCGCGAAAACTACCGAGCAGCCTTTGACAATTTTGATGCGGGAAAAATCGCGCGCTACAACGAGGCGCGCGTTGTGAAGCTGATGAACAATCCCGGCATCATCCGCAATCAGCTGAAAATCCGCGCCACGATCCAGAACGCGAAGTCCTTTTTGAAAGTGCAGGATGAATTCAGCAGCTTTGACAAATATCTCTGGCGGTTCGTGGATGGCAAACCAATCATCAACCGCCGCCGAAGCATGAAGGAACTTCCGGCGCGGACGGCAATCTCCGACGCGATGAGCAAGGATCTGCTCAAGCGCGGTTTCAAGTTTGTCGGCTCCACGATCTGCTACGCCAACATGCAGGCCGTCGGCATGGTAAACGACCATCTTGTGACCTGCTTCCGGCAAAAACAACTTTCCTGAAATGAAACGCATCGCAGTTTATTGTGGCTCGAACAAAGGCGTCCGCCCCGAATACTCAACCGCCGCCGAAAGGCTGGGAACCTTGCTCGCGCGCGAGAAGATTGAACTCGTCTATGGCGGCGGCATGGTCGGCTTGATGGGCGCCGTGGCGGATGCGGTGTTGAAGCACGGCGGGCACGTCATTGGCGTGATTCCTGAAAAGCTGGTCATCAAGGAGGTCGTCCACGAAAAACTTCCCGACCTGCGCGTCGTCAAAACCATGCACGAACGCAAGGCGCTCATGGCCGAGCTGTCCGACGGCTTCATAGCGCTGCCCGGCGGCTACGGCACGTTCGAGGAATTTTTCGAGGTGCTTGCGTGGGGCCAGCTGGGCTGGCATCAGAAACCGTTCGGTTTGCTCGACAGCGCGGGATTTTACCGGAAGCTCACCGATTTTCTCGATCACGCAAACGACGAAGGCTTCATCCGCCCCAAACATCGCGAACTGGTGATTGTCGAAAACGACGCGGAAAAATTGCTTCAGCGGATGCGGTCATTCCAGCCGCCCGGCGAAGTGAAGTGGGTCAAATAATTCTTTGCGCGCTCTGCTGCTTTGCGTGAGAATTACCGCATGAGCGCAGTTGCCAATTTGAATTTGCCCGATGCCCAAGGCCATTTTGGTCCCTACGGCGGACGTTATGTGCCCGAGACGTTGATGCACCCGTTGCAGGAACTGGAGGCCGAATACTTCCGCGCCCAGCACGATCCTGAATTCGCGCGCGAGCTTTCCTACTACCTCACTGAATTTGTCGGCCGCCCGTCGCCGCTTTATTTTGCCGAACGCCTGACGAAGGAACTTGGCGGTGCGAAAATTTATCTCAAGCGCGAGGACTTGAACCACACCGGCGCGCACAAGATCAACAACGCCCTCGGCCAGATCCTGCTCGCCAAGCGTATGGGCAAGACCCGCATCATCGCCGAGACCGGCGCGGGGCAACATGGGGTTGCCTCCGCTACGGTCGCCGCGATGTTTGGCATGAAATGCGTCATCTACATGGGCGCGGTGGATTGCCAGCGGCAGGAGCTCAACGTGTATCGCATGAAAATGCTCGGCGCGGAAGTCGTGCCGGTTCACGCGGGACAAAAAACTTTGAAGGAAGCCGTGAACGAAGCCATGCGCGACTGGGTCACGAACCTCCGCAGCACGCATTACATTCTCGGCACGGCTTACGGCGCGCATCCGTATCCGGTGATGGTGCGGAATTTCCAGCGCATCATCGGCGACGAGGCGCGCGCGCAGATTTTGGAAAAGGAAAAACGTTTGCCGGACATGCTCATCGCCTGCGTCGGCGGCGGCTCGAACGCCATCGGACTTTTTTATCCGTTCCTCGATGACCAATCTGTAAAACTCGTCGGCGTGGAAGCTGGCGGACTCGGCATCAAGCCGGAGCAGCACGCGGCGCGATTTCAAGGCGGCTCGCTCGGCGTGTTGCAGGGCACGCGCAGCTACATTTTGCAGGACGAATTCGGCCAGATCCAATCCACGCACAGCGTCAGCGCCGGACTCGATTACGCCGCCGTCGGGCCGGAACATGCTTATTTGAAAGACTTGAGCCGCGCCGAATACACCTACGCCACCGACGACCAGGCGCTCGAAGCCTTCATGAAACTTGCGCGGCTGGAAGGCATCATCCCCGCGCTGGAAAGCGCCCACGCCGTCGCCGAGTGCATGGTGCGCGCGCCGAAAATGCCGAAGGACGCGCTTATCATCGTGAACCTCTCCGGCCGCGGCGACAAAGACGTGGCGCAAGTGGCGGCGAAGGTGAAATTGGAAATGCCGAAATGAGCGTCATGGCCGAGACTGAAGGCGTGAACCTGCGCCCAATGGATTACTGGTGGCTGTGGGTTTTGGATACCGTGCTGGTGAGCTCGGGTATCCTTTTTTTCCTGGCGCTGCAATACGGCACCTATGAGTTTTTCGGCAAGGCCTGTGCGATGGCGTTGTTGCCGCTCATTCCGGTGCTGGTGCTGGTTGGCGGCGGCGGCAGCACGGTTTTCGCGCTGACCAAAGTCTTGATTGAGAAGCGTGGGTTGAAAAAGCCGATGGCGCTGGCGTTGCTGGTCGGCCCCGCTTTGTTTTTGACGCTGGCGCTCGTGCTGTTGGGCGCCCTCAAGTCGCCGGCTCACCGGCTGTCCTACATCTGCGTGGGCAACGCGCCCGCAGCCACCAGCCACGTCCAGATCGCGGGGTATTCAACATTTCTGCACGAAGAATGGCTGGCGAGCTTCAGCGTGGCTGCCGGGGCGTTTCAAACCTTTGTCGACCAGGCGAAGCTGGTGCCGGCAGACAACTTTGAATTCAAGACGAAGCTGGAACATTCTTCGCTGAAAGACTCCCGGCTGTTTAAAAATTTACCGGCGTCGGGCGAACTCCAGTGTTTCAAGCGCATCTTCAAAGAAGCTGAAGAGCACCAGCGCGGGAGTGTCTATGCGGTGTTCGACCCGGCCACAGCCACGGCGTCGGTTTTCAGGGAATATCACGATTGACGGTCAGGGCCATTTGATGAAATGGAAAAACGAATGCGACGCTTCGCGCCATTGTTCGGCGCTCCTTCGGCCCGCACTTGGAACTTGTAAACGGAAATTAGAAACCCTTTAATCCGGGCATGGACACGCGGGAAGCCCTCATCGCGTTGAACCTGGTCGAGCACGTCGGCCCGGTGCGTGCGCGGCTGCTGCTCGAACATTTTGGCGACGCGCCTAAAATCCTCGGCGCTTCCAAATCCGCCCTGCTTCGCGTCCGCAACATCGGCGAGGAAACCGCCGAAGCCATTTCCAATTGGGAAAAATCCGTGGACCTCGCGGGCGAATTGAAACGCATTGCGGATTTCGGCTGCCACGTTTTGATTTCTTCCGATGAAAATTATCCGGCGTCGCTGCGCGAGATTTACGATCCGCCGCTGGTTTTGTATGTCAAAGGCGAATTGACGGCCAAGGACAAGAACGCCGTGGCGATGGTCGGCTCGCGGCAAACGACGCATTACGGCCTCGAGACGGCGCGCAAGCTCGGCTATCAGCTCGCCTACGTCGGCGTGACGGTGGTGAGCGGCGGCGCGCGCGGCATTGACACGGCGGCGCATCAGGGCGCGTTGAGCGCGAAAGGCCGGACGGTTGCGGTTTTGGGCACTGGAATAAATTTAATTTTTCCAACCGAGAACGCGGAGTTGTTCGAGCGCATTGCGGCCAACGGCGCGGTCATCACACAATTTCCATTCAACCGTCCGGCGGACAAGCAGAGTTTTCCCATCCGCAACCGCATCGTCGCCGGCATGACGCTCGGCACGATTGTCGTGGAGGCCAATCTCACCAGCGGCGCGCTCATCACGGCGAATTTTGCGACGGAATACGGCCGGCAGATTTTTGCCGTGCCGGGGCGGATTGATTCGCCGCGCAGCAAGGGCTGTCACGACCTCATCAAAAAGGGCGCGAAGCTGTGCGAAGGCGTGGAGGACGTTTTGAGCGAGTTCGAATATCTGTTTCCGGCGAGCAACCGTCCGCCGTCGCCGGGCGAGACCGGCGTTCTGCCGGCGCTGGAATTGAGCGAAAATGAAAAGCGGGTTTACGATTCGTTGAGCCGAGAAGAATCATCCACGGACGACGTGATCCGCCAGAGCGGCCTGCCCAGCTCGGTGGTTTCGGTGGCGTTGTTTGGTTTGGAAATGAAGCGCGTGGTGAAACAACTGCCGGGAAAAATGTTTGTGCGGAACAATTAGCAGCTTGCGCCGGCGCGGCCAATGAATTAGAAGCAAACGCAGCAGAGATCATTTATGGCGACTTACACCATCATCGGCGGCGATCAAAAAGAATACGGCCCGGTCACGGCGGACGACGTGCGCCAGTGGATTGTCGAGGGCCGGCTCAGCGAAACCTCCCTCGTGAAGGCGGAGAGCGACGCGGAATTCCGCACGCTCGAAAAATTTCCCGAGTTCGCCGACGCCTTTGCGCCGAAAGCTCCGGCCCCGGATGTGCCGCCGGTATTTGCCAGCCCGGCCGGAGGATTCGTCATTTCGGAAAACGACTACGAGCTGGATCTGGGCGGCTGCATCAGCCGGGGCTGGGAGCTGGTGAAAAGCAACCTGGGCCTGCTGTTCGTCGGCACGCTGGTCTACGTGCTCATTGAAGGCGCCATCGGCGCAGTGGCGCAAATCCCGCTCATCGGCGCGGCGGCTTCCATCGCCAACTTCATCATCGCCGGACCGATGATGGGCGGCGTGTTCTATCTGTTCCTTCGCGCCATCCGCGGCGAGCCGGCGGAGATTGGCGACATTTTTTCCGGTTTCCGGCGCGCGTTCGCGCAGCTTTTTCTCGCCACGCTGGTGCAGGGTTTGCTGATCGGGCTGTGCCTGTTGCCGTTCATCGTCGTGCTGATCGTGAAAATCATTCCGCTCGCCCCCCACTTGCAACATTTGCAGCCGGGCACGCCGCCGGATCACGATACAATTGTCGCATTGGAATCCGTGATGCTGACGTGCCTGCCGGTGCTGCTGGTCTGCGCCATTCCCGCCACCTATCTGGCCGTGTGCTGGAAATTCACGCTGCCGCTCATCGTGGACCGGCAGATGGATTTTTGGACGGCGATGGGAACGAGCCGCCGGCAGGTTCGGAAACACTGGTGGCTGGTCTTCGGCCTGGTGATTTTGATTTCGCTGCTCAACCTTTTGGGACTTTGCCTGTGCTGTGTTGGTGTGTTGTTCACATTTCCCGTCGGCATCGCGGCGCTGATGTTCGCCTATGAAATTATTTTCGCCGAGCGGCAAACCGCTTAGCCGCGCCACAGCCCGGAACGCGGCGCTCCTCAACCTGCTCGCCACGCCCGGACTCGGCTCGCTGCTGGCGCGGCGCTGGATTGCGGGCGGTGGCCAGCTTGCTTTGGCGCTCGTCGGATTCGCGCTGTTCCTGGTCTGGTTTGTCAAAGAAATGACCCAGTTTTACGGCCAGATCAGCGGCAATGTCGAAGTGCGCCCGATTGGCAAATTTTTGGTGGCCGGCCTGGTTTTGTTTGCCCTCGCGTGGATCTGGTCGGCGGCGACCAGCTTGAGCCTGATGCGCGAAGCCTCGGCGGGCAAACAGCGGTCGCTGGAAAATTTCGCCGCGCCGCCGGTGCAAAAACTCGCCGAGGCGAAAATCCCCGCCGCGCTCGCCTCGATTCCCAACTGGCAGTTGAACGCCGGAAAAATTTCGCGCACATTTCAATTCAAGGATTTTCCCGCCGCGATCAAATTTGTTGACGCGGTTGCCGGCATCGCCGAGGAAGCATGGCATCATCCGGACATTGACATCCGCTGGAACCAGGTGACGCTCACGCTCACCACGCACGACGCCGGCGGCCTGACGGAAAAGGATTTCGCGCTGGCGCGACAGTTCGACCAGTTGTGATGGTGGAAAACTTCAGTGTGCAACGGCCGCGGGAACGGTCGGCGGCGGAGTTCCATTTGCCGGCAGGCGCGGCGTGCGGCCGAGCCAGATGCCCTGGCCGCTGTATTTCCATTCCAGTTGCGGGATGCCGGGCGACGCATTGCTTCCGCCACGGATGACGAGCCGGTCGGCGGACTGCATTTTTTGAATCCAAGGCGCGTAAGCTTTCACGTCGCCGAGATTCCACAGGACGCTGTGATAGACGGCAAAATCTTCCCGGGGCATCCACGTTGGCTCGAAGCCCAGCATGTAGCGCCAGCCGCCGGTCGGGTTTTTGAAGAAGGTCTGATAAAACAGCGTCATGTCGGCCGTATAAAAAATACCGCCGGGGTCGGGCATCCAGCCGGCAATCTCGGGATTGTCAGCGGTGACATATCGGTCAGACAACGTCTGCGACCAGCGGCTGTGCGCGTCGTTCGTGATGCAGAGAAACGTCGCGGCGGCCAGGCCAAGCGTCAAACCGAGACGCTTGAAGGAGTTTTCCGCCAAGCGCGTCAACAGGAGCGATTGCAAATCCCAAGTCATCAAGACCATCAAGGCCGGCCAGCCCCAGTCATCCCAGAACCGCCCCACTTTGAAGCCGAGCATCCAGCAGAGGCACGTCAGCCAGAACGCGGGATTTTTTGTCAGCGGCACGGCATTAAGTTTTGCGAGCTGGCGCAGCACCAGCAGCCCGCCCAAAACAACCGCGGCCAGAATGTTGCCGTCAAACGGCTGCAACTCGGAAGCCATTGTTTTTTCCGTCGCATGCGCGCCGACCGCGAGCAGCGCGAGCTTGAACGCCTGTAAAGGATATTCAAACGGATGGCCGGTGAGCGCGCTGCCGATGAAAACGCCGATGACCCAGCAAAAGCCGAGGCTGACGGCCCAGCGAAATTCGCCTGCCAGAACAAATGCGCCGAGCAGCAGCACCCAAAGATACCAGACGCCGTGAACAAATGTCCCCAGCGCGAACAGCGCGGTCGCCAGCGCCAGCATCCAGGTTTTCGGCGGCGCGGAACCAAATTTCTGCCACATAAACAGCAGCGTCAGCAGCACCGTGAACGTGACCAGATACGGACGTCCCAGCGTCATGCGCCCGCAGACCGCCGCCACCAGCGTCGCCAGCATCAAAGTAATCAGCCACGCTTCCGGCCGTTTCAACCACGGCAACGCCGAACAGCCGACGAGGATGAACATCGCCACGACGGAGAAAATCACCAATGTCTCCGCGTTCCAATTCATCCAGAGGTGGATTTTTTCCAGCAGCAGGTTCCAGCCGAATTCGTGGTCAATTTTGTAAACGTCGTTCAGCACGAGGATCTGCGACCACGATTTGCCGCTCACCGCTTTGGCCGCGTGGCGCAGCGCATCGTCGCCGGGAAGATAGCCGTAGCCGATGATTTTGAACGGCATCGCAACAATAACAAGAATGACAATCGCCCAGACCGCGAGCGGAACGTAGCGCTTGAGCGAATCGAGAGGCGAAGATTGGGATTGGCCGTCGGTCATTGGCGCGAATCAAAACACTTCCGGCACGCCTTCGTCGAGAATTTTTATCTGCCGCGTCAGGTTTTGCTCCCGGGCGATCTGCCGGAGCCAGCGCGGCGGCTCGTCCAGATCCTCGAACGACAGCTTGAACGTGCCGTAGTGCATCGGCACAAAACTTTTCGCGCCGAGTTCCTTGAACGCCTTCACCGCCTCGTCCGGCCCCATGTGGACGCGGCGGAACGATTCGGGAAAATAAGCGCCGATGGGCAGCAGCGCGATCTCGGGCGAAAGTTTTTTGCCGATGAGCTTGAAGCCGTCGAAATACGCGCTGTCGCCGGCGTGATAAATTTTCCGGCCCTGATGTTCCAGCACGAATCCGCCGTAGCCGCGATGGTCGTCGCGCAGCGTGCGCGCGCCCCAATGTTTGCTCGGCGTGAACGTCACCTTCCAGCTGCCCGGTGAAAAACTTTCCCAGTGGTCGAGTTCGATGACGCGCGCGAAGCCGAGGTCGTGCGCGAGGTCGCCCACGCCGCGCGGCATGACGCCGATTTTCGGATGCGGCAGCTTGCGCAGCGTCGGCTTGTGAAAATGATCGAAGTGCGCGTGCGTCAGCAAAACCACGTCAATCGGCGGCAAATCTTTTATTTTCAAGCCGGCGCGCTTGATGCGTTTGAGCAGGAAAAGCCAGTTCGCGAAATTCGGGTCGATCAGCACGTTCAAGTCCGTGAACTGGATCAGGAATGACGCGTGGCCGATCCAGGTGATGGCGACTTCGCCGGCTTTAAGCTTGGGGAAAACCGGCCGCTGCTGTTCGCCGTGGCGCGGCGTGAGCAGCGCTTTCCAGACGAGCTCGCGGAAAAACGTGGCGGGATTGAAATGCTTCGCCGGCGTCAAGTCCTTGAACGAGCGCGGCAGCCGCCGGCGCGGGGTGATTTTGGGCGAAACCGGTTTGCTCATAAAACTGTTGAAAATGCTACCTGTTTTGCGGTTTGAATAAAAACAAAATCCGTGCGTCAGACTGATTGAACGTATCAAAGTTCTTATGAAAGGCAAAATTATGAAAAGTATGATTCTGACTGGAACGATGATTCTCGGGTTGGCCGCGGCCAATCTGCAAACCGCCCGCGCGAACGACTGTGGCTGGGCCACCGTCGGCAAGGTGCTGACCGGCGTGGCGGTCGTCGGCTTGGTCGCCGCCGCCGTTGACAGCCACGCGCAATGCAACGTGAATTATTCCTGCGGCGCACCGGCGTATTGTCCGCCGTCCTGCAATGTCGTCTATTGTCCCGCACCCGCGCCGCAGGTGGTTTACTGTCCGCCGCCCGTCGTGGTCTGCCGCGGACCGGCGGTGGTTTATCCGGCGCATTATCGCTGGAGCAACAGTTGTGGTTACCGGCATGAACGCTGGTAACCCGCGAGGAACCGGGAACGCGACCCGTCGGATGTTTTCATCCGGCGGGTTTTTCATTTTCAAACTGGCGGACTTTACAACTGGCAAAATTTCGGCAAGCTTCGCACATGAAGAAAATCCAGATGCTGCTGGTTATTCTCTACCTCGGCTTTTCTCTGATGACCGCAAGCGCGGCGACTTCCACCGCTTCAACAGCGACCGATCAAACTAATCCCGGCCAGCAAATTGCCCAGACCGTTTCCCTGATCACCGGCGTGGCGATCTCGCCGCTGATGGGCGTGAGCGCGGTCGGCGCGTGGCAATGGTGGCAGGCCAAGACACCGGAGCAAAAGGCGAAGCTTGCGTGGTTCGCCAATCCGCTGTTCTGGATTCCGGCGCTGCTGCTCGTCGGCGCGTGCGCCGTGAAGGATTCCGCCGGCATCGCGCTGCCGCCGCTGGTGAAAAAACCATTCGACGTCGCGGAAACCATCGAGCACAAGGTCAGCGGCCTCGTCGCCACCGGCGCGTTTGTGCCGATCGCGGCCTCGATTTTTCACGCGAGTGGCAACGACCACGGCGCGTCGTTGAGTTCGCTCGGCTTTGCGGCAATTGATTTGTCATGGCTTTACAACGCGCTGATGATTCCGTTCGCGATGGTCGCATTTTTCATCGTATTCCTCGCGTCCAACGCCATCAACATCCTCATCCTCATCAGCCCGTTCGGCGCGGTGGACGCGGCGCTCAAGGCGTTCCGCACGGCCATCATCGGGAGCGTCGCCATCACTTCGTTCGCGAATCCGTGGGTCGGCGCGGTGTGGGCGCTTGTCATCATCCTGTTTTCCTGGCTCATCGCGGGCTGGTCGTTCCGGCTCTCGCACTTCGGCCTGTCGTTCATCTGGGATTTTGTCACGCGCCGCTGCAACCGCTTCAAGCCGGACCCGACGGTGAACAAAATGTTTCTCGGCCGGAAAATTGACTGCGTTCCCGCGCGCACCTACGGCCGGTTGAGTCGCGACGACAAGGGAAGGCTTGTTTTGAAATACCGTCCGTGGCTGGTGCTGGCCGAGCGCACGCTCACGCTGCCCGCGACCCAATACGCCGCCGGCAAGGGCGTGTTCTTCTCGGAAATTTTGCAGCTCGACGGCGACAACACCCGGATCGCGCTGCTGCTGCCGCCGCGCTACCGCGGGCACGAATTGGAGCTGGTCGCCATTTACGGCCTGGCCGGCGTGCGCGACACCGGCCTGCTCGCCGCGTGGTCGTGGTTCAAGTCCATGCTCGGTTTCAAAACCCAAATTCCTGCCAGTTGACATTGTCTGTCGTGCGCGTTCGACAATTTGAAAATTAAAATTTCGGGCGAAGGAAACGAAGAAGGTTTTCAGCCTGTCTGGTTTTAGGCTGCGGCTCGCCGTCCGGAAGCACGCCAAATAACCATTACAAACAATTGTGCGAACCAGCTAATGGCGATTGGAACACATACACTGCGAACAAACGGCCAACCCAATTCATCACACAACACCGAAAACCAATAAGAAAAATGTCTGAAATTCCGGATAACAAACTGTATCCAGAATGGAATGTTGCTCCAATCTGAATACATGTCACCACCACCGTGATCGTAAGGGATAAGTAAGAAACAGGCACTGAGAGGAATACTAAAGCACAGCCACAGCCACCAGTTGGGTGCTGGAAGCTTGAACAAATCGCGCTTGAGGATGGAAGACGCCATAACAACTTAACATTTTATTAGTTTATGGTTTTGTGGCTAATCCTGTTTCACGATTTTGACTTTGCTCCCGGCAAAATAATTTTTCAAGCGTTTTCGCTCCGCGACAAAATGCAGACACGAATTTCACCAATTAGCACGAATTCAATTTGTGAAAATTTGTGTAATCCATGTCAGAAATTTCTTCCGCTTCGTTTTCTTTCAATTTGTGCCGCCGCCGGTTCGTGTTAAAATTTCCGCGTGAACAAACTGGCAAAGCAGCTTGATAAATTTCTCCGCAAAAAACCGGCGCTCGGCAAAAATGTTTTCATCGCCAGCAGCGCCACCGTCATCGGCGACGTGACGCTCGGCGCGCATTCGAGTGTGTGGTATGGCGCGGTGTTGCGCGGCGACATCAACCGCATCGTCGTCGGCCACCACTCGAA
>Ga0181528_10001323_pt1 | contig 15539 bp, 7 predicted proteins | sample PEATcosm2014_Bin_47_FD_119742 | JGI IMG/M metagenome (GOLD analysis project Ga0181528, IMG submission 119742) | Peatland microbial communities from MTU Mesocosm Facility, Houghton, MI, USA - PEATcosm2014_Bin10_10_metaG | ecosystem: Environmental > Terrestrial > Soil > Wetlands > Peat | place...
GGTATTGTCGCGCATCATGTTTTTGCGCTTCCGTCCACGACAGCGAATCAAAAACCTGAAATTCTCTTTCTTCACCGGCCAGACGGCCAGACGCTTTCATCGCGGCCCGAACTTTCTCCGTCACGGCTTCGATTTCATTCCACGTCGGCGCGACCAGCAACGCTGATTTATTTTGCGCCACCGCTTTCAAATATGACTGCGCGGCGGATTCGTGAATCTGACGATCAGAAAGTTCGACGACCGCTCCCATGCGTTCCAATTGTGCGAATGCCTCCAGCGTCCGCTTCTGCGCGGCCAGTTCGACCGCTTTGCGATACTCGGCTTTGCGTTGGCGACGGATGCGGGTCAGTTGGCCGGATTGAAAATTAGAATGTTGCTCCAGAATCCGCAGCGCATCACCACGCACCACCGATGCGTGCTGGCCGGTGTCGCCGGAAAGCACAACGCGGGTATCACGCGTCAGGTCAAACAACCGCTTCATGTCGTCAATGCCAACCGCCCCGGCCTCGTCCAACACCACGAGCCGTCGTTCGTCCAGTCTCGGTTTTGTCAGCAGCAAACTTTGCAGTGTCTTCGCCTCGAATCCTTCCTTGCGGAGCACATCCGTCGCCGCTGCCGTTGGCGCGCAAAACAGCGGTTCGATTTTCATTTCGGCACAGGCGGCGACCAACTCGCGTAACGCCGTGGTCTTGCCCGTGCCGGCCAAACCACACAGGCCGGTGATTCGGTCATTCGTGCGTAGCACATGATAAATCGCGCGGCGTTGATCCTCGCCCAGCCAGTCGGCGGGTTTGTATGTTGGATGAATCGGCGCGACGGCATCGCAGGCCGCATTGACCGTCTGAATCAAATCAAGTTCCGTTGCCAAAATCTGTGGCGTAGATAATCCACGCTCGATTTTGACCAGTTGCTCCGAATACTTTGCTGCCTCTTTCAACGCCGGCAAATCCAGTTCACCCGGATGCTGCGCCAGTGCCACGCCCAACAGTTCATGTTCCGGCACGACCGATTTGCGCTCGAAGACATGGGCGACGGCGTAGTTCAGGGCTTGGTTTTCCGGTTCAAACCGGCGGATTTGTCGGACGGGCTGAACCGTCGCAGTGAGTTTTTGCAGCGCCTGTAATTCATCGGGCTGCAATTGCGCCAACTGCTGCTCACGAACCTCGGTGGTCGAGATGCCCTTGATCTTTTTCGCCCGGCTTTGATGCACCGCCAGGGCAATGGCATTGTTCGACAATTTGCGTCCCAGCTTTTGCTCCAGTTCCCGGACCACCGCGTCACGTTGCTGGGAGCGTTTGGAAAATCGTTTCAACACCGCATCGCTCACGCCCTCGATTTCAAAGCCGTGTTTCGCCGGACGAATGCGGTAGCCGATGGCCTGAACCCGCTTCGCCAGTTCGTTGCGATAGACCGCCGTGCCATAACGAATCACGTCATACATGCCGCGCGCCTGCAATGCCTTCCAGCGCTTTTCCGTTTCATCAAAGGTGGCGTTGAACACCGTAAGGTGCGTGTGCAACAGCGGATCGAGCGCCCGACTGCTCGTGTGCGTGAACGCGGCGGCGACCAGATTGCCCGTGGTGCGATCACGTTGATTGCCCTGCTTGCGAACTCTGGTTGCAGCAAAAGTTTCGAGTTCACGGAAAGCAATGCGCGTTGCTTCCTCATGTGCCGACACCAGCCGGTCGTCGTCCATCGTCACCGCTAGCACCGAAACCGATTTTGGCGCGGAACAGGTGAAATCATAAAAGACTCGCCGCTGGTTCGTCTTTTCCTGCCGCAGCGTCAGACGTTTATCATCATTCGGATTTCTATTTTCACACAGCGCGTGAAATTGGTCACGGGTGACGGCATTATTTAACCCAAGCCGTTCCGCGCCCATGCCGATCCACTGGCCGGGCCGGATTTCACCGGCGGCATAGTAGTCGTTCTGCGCCAGATGCTCGTCGAAGTAGCCTTCGGCATCCGCCAGATTCTTTTGTGCGACGGCTGTGAACATAACGCGCGATATTAGCGGTTTTTCAAATGGCATTATGCCCCGTTGGCACAATCGTTATTTTCTTTCTATCTTTCATTTTCCGATTGGTCATTCTGCTTGAAACCATCGGGCGCAAGGCGTGCCTGGCACACGAAGCGTGGTTCAACCACGGAACTAAGACCGATTCTGGTTTCATGTCTGGCAGTTTGCATGAACTTTCCCCCCGTCGTGGTGTATGTGATACACCAAATGCACTTGGCCGATGTTTTTTCCATACGGCAACCAGCTTGGCGGACAAGAAGCCCGCTTTTGTGCAATCTTTACACAAAATGAAAACTCACTTTTTGGTTGTAAAAGCGCGTATTCCTATTGTTTTTATTGGGGATTATCGCTTTCCATCCGGCAGAACCTGAAATTTTGTTGCAGTTTTCGCATCGAAACGATGCTGCCTGGCGCTTTGACTGGCCGGCTTTCCTGCGGGCACTCGGAAACCGGCCAGACAAATCGCCAGCAATGCGAACCTAGACGGTCAAGCACTCAACGGGCGTTTTGAAAATCCAGCGACTTCACAGCCGTTCCGTTCGCTCCGATTTTCAGATCGCCCGTCCAGTGCCGTCGCAAACTTGATTCCGCCCCGGATTGACAATCAGTTTTTCCGATTTGTCGCGGCTTGTCAGTTGATTCCGTGGTCGGCACAATATGGCCATGAATAATCAACCCGACACGCAAGCCAAGCGCGAACGGTTGACCAAACTTTTTGAATTCCTCAAGGCATATACCGATCTCCGGTATCCGCCGGTGCGAGATATAAATCAGCAGCTTCGGACGATTTGGCTCAAAGATTTACCCGCCCATTCAAGTGTCGAATTATTTCACGATACCGGCAAAACTGACGACGAAACCGACGACCGCGATGTCGCACTTCGTCTGACGCGACCAACAATCACCGCTTGTCCACCACCGCCAGGATCATTGTCAGAGTGGTTAAAGCCGGGTTGGCGCGATTTTCCAGGCAAGATTGAAGTTGAAACCTCGCGCAACATTGTTGGTAGCGGTGGAACAACACGCTTGGAGAGATTTGAGGATGATTACCAGCGGCGAGCGCAGTTACAGAGTTGGCAAAGGCAACGGGAGCAGTGGGTGACAAATGAGCGTCCCGCTCGCCATGCGCTGACATTTTTCCAGACGGTTTACGAGTGGTATGGAATTTTGGATCGTGAGGGCGAAAAAATCGAGTTGATGGTCGGTGACGGATTACTTTGCTGCCGGGATGCTGCCGGAAATTTTCGCCACCCGGTCTTGCTGCAAAGGTTGGAATTGGAATTTTACCCAGAAAAGAAGCAGCCACAGTTTGTGTTTCGCAAACGCGAGAAGCCGCCTGAACTTTACATGGAGTTCTTGCGCATCCTGCCGGAAGTGAACAATCAACAACTCGCGCGATGTGCAGATGAACTGAAAAAGACGGAATTCGCACCACTTGGCGAGGATGACACGGATGGTTTTTTGCTCCGCCTGATTCAAGGTTTGTTCCCCAGCCGTGGTGCAGTCCGCGACGGCACTGACCAACTTGACCTTGAAACACAGGCGGACAGCCCGACTATTGAGCGCCAACCGGTCATCTTCATGCGCCAACGTCGGACAGGGCCGAGCAGTATTTTTGACGCGGTCTTGCAAGATATTGCTGGGAGTCTTGATTTTTCGCCGGCGCTGTTGCAGATCCTGGGCTTGGCAGAAAGTGCGCCAACCCAGACGGAATCCATCGGGGGCGGTCTTGGCCTTGGTAACGAAGATGCGGATGTTTTATTGAGTAAGCCGGCCAATCGGGAACAACTCGAAATTGCAAAACAACTGGCTCGCAGGGATTGCGTGCTCGTCCAAGGCCCGCCGGGCACAGGAAAAACCCACACGATTGCAAATTTACTTGGTCATTTGCTTGCACAGGGCAAGCGCGTGCTCGTGACCGCGCACACGCCGAAAGCATTGCGCGTTCTGCGTCATAAAGTTGTAGAAGCGCTTCAGCCGCTTTGCATCAGCGTCCTTCACAATGACAAACAAAGTCAGGAAGACCTGCAATCTTCCGTTCGGACGATTCATTTACGACTGGCAGAAGACGACCGGCACTTGGAGCGCGAAGCGCTGCGTTTACAGGATGAACGGAAACGAATTATCTCTGCATTGAGCGATGCGCGTGAAACATTTCTCGACGCACGCCAGGACGAAATTCGCGATGTGGTGTTCGGTGGCAAGGCAATGCGCCCAATCGAATCGGCAAAACGCGTGAAAGATGGCACCGGCAAGGATGACTGGATTCCAAGCCCGGTGAAGCTGGGAGAATCTTTGCCGATTTCGTATGCAGACGTGGTTGCAGTTTACCAAACAAACGCCCGGATCTCTGCCGGTGACGAGCGCGAATTAAACGGCTTCAGGCCGGAAATCACCGCGCTGCCAACACCCAAGGAATTTCAAAGCGCCATCGAAGAGCTGAATTTACTTGCTACTTATGAGCTTCGCTTTCGCGAGGAACTTTGGAATGCCACGCTTGAACCGGAGGATTTGAAGGAGTTCGAGCGGATGCTCGAAGCGGCGAGCAAGACGATTGATTTTTTGCGGGACAGTTCGCCGTGGCAATTGGAGGCGATTCAAGCTGGGCGTGATGGCGAGGAAGCGCGTCGCGTGTGGTTGTCACTTACGGAGCTAATTGAAACGACTTGGCGCGAGGTGCATGAATGTCATGCGCTCGTGTTGGAACACGGGCCGGTCATTTCTGCCAGTCGAGCACCCCATGAACTAATTTTGGTCGTCGAAGAAATCATTCGTCACAACGATGCCGGCAATTCGTTTGGGATGCTCACCAAATTAACCAAGAGACATTGGTTTGAGTTCAGGGAAAAAGTTCAAGTTGGAAGCCGTGTCTTGGACTTGAACAACTCGACCCATCTGCGCGCAGTTCGCGCACTGTTACGGATGCGGCAACTTCGATCCGAATTGACGGAACGGTGGGAACGTCAGATGGCCAGTCAGGGTGGCCCAGCTTGCTCGAAACTTGGCGACCGCCCGGAGCAAGTCTGTAAACAATTTGTCGGCATGATTCAAACCTGCTTGGAATGGCACAATTCGACGTGGCAACCGCTTGAATCTGAATTCCAACGTCTGGGTTTCATGTGGCCTGAGTTCCTTGAATCTACGCAACCGGAGACGGGCGCTAACGCCGAACTTAACCGGCTTCGCCGCGCTGTGACTGGAGACCTCAGTGCGATTCTCCAGTCACGCAGCGGTTGGCTTCGTCACAAACGGCTCGGAGCTAGCATTGCCGCATTACCTCAATCAGTCCCGACTTCGGATATGCCGGATGCGTTGGTAACGCAAAATTTGCGCCGCGCCCTGCGTGAGATTTCACCAACCGATTACCAAGCCGCTTACGAGGAATTGGTGCGACTGAAAAATTTGGAGCTGGATTTGGCCCGCCGCCGTGAGTTGCTAAAACAACTTAGACGTTCCGCACCAGCTTGGGCTTCTGCCGTTGAAAACCGACATCCCAAACACAACCACCCCGAACCGCCGGGCGAGCCAGAATCAGCTTGGGAATGGCGGCAACTTCACGATGAACTGGAAAGGCGGGCGAACGTGTCGCTCGACCAGTTGCAACGGCAAATTGAAAATCTTGGACATCAGCTTCTCGAAGTTACCGCACAACTTGTCGAAAAACAGACCTGGATGAAGCAAATCCGGCAAACTGGCAGCGAGCAAAAACAGGCTCTCGGCGCTTATGCCGCAATGCGAAACAAGTTGACCAAAACAGGCAAGGGAGTCCGCGATGCTGAACTTCGGGCCGCTGCTCGCCGTGAAATGACGACTGCCAAAGATGCAGTGCCGGTATGGATCATGCCGCTGGCGGAGGTGGCTGACACTTTTGATCCGAGCAAGGCGCGATTTGACGTGGTGATTATTGATGAAGCCAGCCAGTGCGATCCAACATCATTGTTCGCATTGTATCTCGGCCGGCAAACCATCGTTGTGGGTGACGACGAGCAGGTGACACCCGTTGCTGTCGGTGTGCAGGCGGAAGAAGTGACCAAACTCATCCGAATTTTCTTGGATGGTGTGCCTCACAAGGAACTTTATGACGGCGAAACGTCTGTTTATGAACTGGCACAGATCGCGTTTGGCGGCGTGATACGGCTGACAGAGCATTTTCGTTGTGCGCCAGACATCATCGCGTTCAGCAACAACCTCTCATACAAAGGCGAAATCAAACCGCTTCGTGAGGCTTCTTCGATACCGCTGAACCCCCATGTCGTTCATTATCGCGTTCAAGGCGGGCGTGATCGCGGCGACAATGTCAACGAGGTTGAAGCTGAGAAAATTGCCGCGCTCATTTGTGCTGCGACAGAGCAGCCAGAATTTGCGAAGAACGATGAAGGCAAACCGGTAACTTTTGGAGTCGTTTCTTTGGTCGCTGACAAACAAGCCTTAAAAATAGACAGCATACTGCGGCAACGGCTTGATTTGAACGAGTATCGGCGCAGACAAATTCTCTGCGGTGATTCTGCTCAGTTTCAGGGTGACGAACGCGATGTCATGTTTTTATCCGTCGTGGATTCGCCACCCGCCGAACCTCCACTGACCTTGCGACAGGAAGGCGGAAAAAAGATTTTCAAAAAACGGTTCAATGTTGCAGCGAGCCGCGCCCGCAATCAAATGTGGATTGTCCATAGCCTGAATCATGAAACTGACTTACAGGCCGGTGATTATCGCCGCCGTCTCATCGAACACGCGATTGACCCGAATGCCTGGGAACGAGAATTGCGTAAACGTGTTGAGCGCACTGAATCCGTCTTTGAGGAGCGCGTGCTTCGGCGTCTCATGGAATCACACTACAATGTGATTCCACAATTTCACGTCGGCGCATATCGAATTGATCTCGTCGTTGCTGGAAATGGCCGCCGTCTTGCCGTGGAATGCGACGGTGAGCGATACCACGGACCGGAAAAACTCCAAGAAGATGCCGAGCGTCAGGCAATTCTCGAACGGCTCGGTTGGAAGTTTGTGCGGATTCGTGGCAGTCTGTTTTTCCGCGACGAAGACCGCGCTTTGAAGCCGATGTTTGGACGCTTGGCAGAACTGAACATCACACCCGAACTCGAACCGGCATCAAAGTCCTCGACTAAATCTGAACTGGTTGACCGAGTAATTCGGCGAGCACAGGAATTGCAATCGGTTTGGCATCCGGTCGAAAATTGAAACCCGACTGACCCGAAACAGCAACCCACCAACCCCTGGCACCTGTCGCATCTTCAAGGTAGATGAATTCCATCGTAACCGGCGCTTTGACTGGCCGGCTTGCTTCCAAGTATTCAGCAACCGGCCAGACAAATCGCCTGAATACGAACCTAGACGGTCACGCACTCACCGGTCGTTCTAAAACCGCGCTCAACTCCGCCGTCGTCCGTTCATGCCACTCCCGACCTGCTCCGTTTCGCTGCTGGTTTCAGAACGCCCGTTCAGTGCTTGGCAATTTGCTCATGGACGTATCAATTTGAGGTGTAGACGAACGGAATCTTTGGCGGCTTTCTGGAATTGGAAAGCCGGTCATTTTGGTTAGACACCATCCCCTTATCCAAAAATAGGGCCGCAAGACGAGCAACGTCCGCGCAATTTCCGCGCAGCGTCCGGCGCGGCGTCCGGCGCAACGTCCGCCGCCTCATCCGCGCAACATCCGGTGAATTATCCGGGCAATTGCCGGGCAACTACTTAGACGTGTCCGGGCAGTTGGCGGGAAATTTCCCACGCAACGCCGGTGAATGTCCGCAGCATGGTTGGCGCAACGGTTCGCAGGTGACTTGGCAATTTCCGCTGAAGTCCACGCCACAGATCACGAAGCAGACAGGTTAGCGTCCACGAAGCGGTCCGCGTGTTATCCGGCTTGGCGTCCGGGCAACATCCACCGAATCATCCAGGCAACTTCCGTGCAGCGTCTGGGCAGTTTCCGCATGAAACGCGTAGCGGAGAGAAACTTTCCAGAGATATTCCACTTTCTTTCCACGGCCGCGAATGAGCCACGCTTTTCCGTGGTCACGCACATTCCTCGTTCGCGAGTTGTCCGCAAACATGTATGCGTCCAGTCCGTGACCAGTCCATGCCCGCGTCCAGTCTGCGATCGCAACCTTGGTTTGTCCGTGTCCAAACACAATCCCCGTTCGCGATCTGTCCATGAAATTGTTCTTGTTCAGTCCAGGAATTGACCGGCCCGTGATTTGTCCTTGTCCAGACGGCGATTTTGCCAGTCAGTTTGAGAAAAACTTGGGCATTTTCATTTGCCTGACATCAGTATTAAAATACGATGCACACCAAATAAGGCATGCCTGCGGCGAATAAAAAATCTTTGAGCGAACGCGACATCTGCACAAAGTTCATCACTCCGGCACTGGTCAAAGCCGGGTGGGACGTGCAGGCGCAAATCCGTGAGGAAGTCGGGTTCACCAAAGGCCGCGTTATTGTCTCTGGTCGCATCCACCAGCGGGGCGAAGCCAAACGTGCCGATTACGTTCTTTCGTTCAAACCCAATCTTCCGCTCGCCGTCATCGAAGCCAAGGACAACAACCATAGCGTCGGTGCCGGGATGCAGCAGGCGCTTGGATATTCGGAACCGCTCGATGTGCCATTTGTGTTTAGCTCCAACGGCGATGGCTTTCTTTTTCACGACCGCACGGTGAAAAACGGCCCGGTGGAAGTCGAATTGACTCTTGAGCAATTCCCATCGCCCGATGAATTATGGCAGCGCTATTGCCAATGGAAAAAATTATCGCCACAGCAAGCTGCCGTCGCCGCGCAGGATTATTATCCCAGCCCGGCAAATAAATCGCCCCGCTACTACCAACTCAACGCAATCAACCGCACCATCGAAGCCATTGCCAAGGGGCAGGATCGCCTTCTGCTCGTCATGGCCACTGGGACCGGAAAAACTTATGTGGCGTTCCAGATTATCTGGCGGCTCTGGAGAACCGGTCACAAGAAGCGCATCCTGTTTCTCGCCGACCGCAATATCCTCGTGGATCAGGCCCGCACCAACGACTTCAAGCCGTTTGGTGCCGCGCTGACCAAAATCACCAATCGTCAGGTGGATAAATCCTACGAAATTTACCTATCGCTCTATCAGGCCGTGGCCGGTAACGAGGAAGAACAAAATATCTACAAGCAGTTTTCTCCTGATTTCTTCGATCTCATCGTGGTGGACGAATGTCATCGCGGCAGCGCGGCGGAGGATTCGGCTTGGCGTGAGATTCTGGAATATTTTTCCAGCGCGACACAAATTGGCCTCACGGCTACGCCCAAGGAGACAAAAGACGTCTCCAACATTGATTATTTTGGCGACCCCATTTTTACCTACTCGCTCAAGCAAGGTATCGAGGATGGATTTCTTGCCCCGTTCAAAGTCATCCGGCTGGATATTGACAAAGATGTGCTCGGCTGGCGGCCAGAAAAAGATCAGCGCGACAAACATGGCAAAACCATTGAGGATCGCATTTACAACCAGCGCGACATGGATCGCACTCTCGTGTTGGATCAGCGCACCCAGCTCGTTGCACAGCGCATTACCAGTTTTTTGAAAGCCACCGATCCGATGGCCAAAACCATCGTGTTTTGTGAAGACATTGACCACGCTGAACGAATGCGTCAGGCGCTTGTGAACGAAAATGCCGAACAGGTTGGCAAAAACGCCAAATACGTCATGCGTATCACCGGCGATAGCCCAGAAGGCAAAGCCGAGTTGGACAATTTTATTCTGCCGGAGGAACGATACCCTGTGGTCGTAACCACATCCAAGTTGCTTAATACCGGGGTGGACGCGCAGACCTGCAAGCTCATCGTGCTCGACCAGCGCATCGAGTCCATGGCAACGTTCAAGCAGATCATCGGTCGCGGCACGCGCATCAACGAGGATTTCAACAAATTCTGGTTCACCATCATGGATTTCAAAAAGGCGACCGAACTGTTCGCTGATCCTGATTTCGATGGCCCGCCCATCCAAATATATGAACCGGGGCCGACGGACCCCGTGGAACCACCGGAAGACGGTCCTATTGTTGTTGATCCACCTCCTCCCGAACCGCCCGATGGCCGTATCAAATATGTCGTCGATAAAGTCGAAGTCATGGTTTTGCGCGAACGCGTGCAATACTTTGACAAGGATGGAAAACCCATCACCGAATCACTAAAGGATTACACGCGCAAGGCTGTCCGAAAAAACTTTGCGACTCTGGACGCGTTTCTTGATCACTGGAGCAACGCCCAGCAGAAGCGCGCCATCGTGGAGGAAATGGCCGAGCGCGGCGTGTTCTTTGATGCCCTCGCCGACGAAGTGGGCATCGCTTATGACCCGTTTGATCTTGTCTGCCATGTCGCTTTTGACCAGCCGCCACTGACACGCCGCGAAAGGGCTGCCAACGTCCGTAAACGGAATTATTTTACCAAATACGGCGAGCAGGCGCGGCAGGTGTTGGATGCACTGCTCGATAAATACGCCGACGTTGGTCTGGAGCCGGTCGAATCGATGGAGGTCTTAAAAGTTCAGCCCTTCAACCGTCTCGGCACCCCAGTGGAAATCGTTCGCGCCTTTGGCGGGCGGGAAAAATACCTGCAGGCGGTCCGGGAGTTGGAGTCGGAACTTTACCAGAAACCAGCATGAGCACAGATGCCAACATGGTTGCCTGGACCGAAGTCGAGGCTGCCGCTGCCAAGATGTTCAACGTCTGGTCGGGTGGTGGTGAACTGGTGTGGGTCAAAGAATGTTGGGAGCATCTTTCCCAGGGGGCTCTGACCGGGAACACCACGGTCATGGAAACGACGGCCACTCATCTTCGCCTCGTGGCGTTAGCTCGTATCTATGAGGAGTTTTGCGGATGTGCTTGGGATGAAAACCCGGAAACAGACGCCCATACGCTGGCCGAAGATTTAGAAATTGACCCGGTCGCACTCGGAATTCTTGCGGCTGCTTCAGACAAGGATGACTTTGATGAAGCCAGCGATGACTACGAACTTCGCGAGGCGGCGCTACTGGCGGTCACTGATTCCATGCGCAGTGAAATCTTTGTCTGCTTGGCCAAAGCTTATGGTGGCGACGTTAAGCTGTGCTCCCGCATGGCTCAGACTAATCATTCACCCGATGAAGATGACGACGGCGATGAATTTGAAGTCACCGGCCCAAATTCCGCCGCTTACGGATTCGTCACCGAAGGTTTTACAAAATAAAAAATATGTCTCTCTCTAACACAGTTAAAACAATCCAGGACATCATGCGCAAAGATGTCGGCGTGGATGGCGACGCCCAGCGCGTCTCCCAGCTCGCTTGGATGCTGTTCCTGAAAATTTTTGACGATCACGAAAGCGAACTGGAAGTCCTGCGCGACAACTACAAATCGCCGCTACCGTCACGTCTTCGCTGGCGCAGCTGGGCCGCCGACGCCGAGGGCATCACCGGCGACGAACTGACCGACTTCGTTAACAACGACCTGTTCCGCAACCTCAAGAATCTCACCGCCACCACCGGCCGTGCCGCCGTGTTGCGCGCCGCGTTTGAGGATGCCTACAACTACATGAAGTCCGGCACGCTCCTCCGGCAGGTCGTCAACAAGATCAACGAGATCAATTTTAACTCCGCCAGCGATCGCCATCTGTTCGGCGACATCTACGAGCAATTGTTGCGCGACCTCCAAAACGCTGGCAACGCCGGCGAATACTACACCCCGCGTGCCGTCACCCAGTTCATGGTGGACATGGTCAATCCCCAACTCGGCGAAAAAATTCTCGACCCCGCCTGTGGCACGGGCGGTTTTCTCACCTGCACCATTGAGCACATTCGCAAGCATGGCGTCAAAACGCCGGCGGATGAGGAAATTCTGCAAGCCTCCATCTTTGGCGTGGAAAAAAAGCCACTGCCGCATTTGCTTTGCACCACCAACATGCTTCTGCATGGCATCGAAGTGCCGAGCCAGATTCGCCACGACAACACGTTGGCCCGGCCGCTCCGCGATTACGGCCCGAAAGACCGTGTGGATGTCATCATCACCAACCCGCCGTTCGGCGGCATGGAAGAGGACGGCATCGAGCAGAATTTTCCGGCCACCATCCGCACTAAGGAGACCGCCGACCTTTTCCTCGTGCTCATCATGCACCTGATGAAAGATGGCGGGCGCGGCGCGATTGTGCTGCCCGACGGCACACTCTTTGGCGATGGTGTCAAAGCCCGTATCAAGGAGGATTTGCTGACCAAGTGCAATCTCCATACCATCGTCCGTCTGCCCAACGGAGTGTTCGCGCCATACACCGGCATCAAGACCAACTTGTTATTCTTCACAAAAGGTGAACCGACCAAGGAGGTCTGGTATTACGAGCATCCGTATCCCGAGGGCGCAAAGTCCTACAACAAAACTAAGCCCATCCAGATTGAGGAATTCAAACCCGAAAAGGCATGGTGGAAAAAGCGCAAGGAAAACGAGCGCGCGTGGCGCGTGCCCATCGAAAGAATCCGCGAATCTGGCTATAACCTTGATATCAAGAATCCGACGATTGTTGATCCCGGCCATGCCGACCCGGACAAGTTGCTGATTCAATACCAAAACATTCGCGAGACTGTGCAAGCAACGCGCGAGAAATTGAAACGCGAATTGCAAACCGCCCTTGAACGCTGACGCTATGGATCGCGCTACGTTCTTCAAACATTTCGACCTGCTGGCCGACCAAGCAGACGCGCTGGCAAAGATGCGAGGGCTGGTATTGGAGCTTGCCGTTCGTGGACAACTGGTTGAACACAACTCCAAGGATGAACTGGCGTCAAAATTGTTGGAGAAAATCAAAACCGAAAAGCGCGAGTTTCTCCGGGCTAACAAATTCAAAGAGGCTGAAGCCCTGCCACAGATTCACGCGAACGAAGCGCCTTTCATGTGTCCAAGCTCATGGGAATGGGTTCGGCTTGGTTCAATCTCAAATCGAATCCACTACGGCTACACCGCATCTGCCGACCACTCGCAGAGGGATGTTCGGCTTCTGCGAATCACTGACATCCAAAATAATCACGTGAATTGGGAAACTGTTCCGGGATGTCAAATTTCCGCTCAAGAAGTTGCCAAATATGCGCTGCATGATAACGACATTCTTATTGCGCGAACCGGTGGAACTATCGGAAAGACATTCTTGGTTGCAAACGTGGCGGTTAAGGCGGTGTTCGCTTCCTATCTAATTCGCGTAATCCCTTCGTCACAGATTTCCGCGCCGTATCTGAAACTATTTTTAGAGTCCCGGTGTTATTGGCAACAGCTTCTCGCGAAGTCGGCGGGCACTGGTCAGCCAAATGTGAATGGCGAGGCGTTGAGCGGCTTGTGTATCAGCCTTCCACCCTTGGCCGAGCAGAGGCGGATTGTGGCCAAGGTGGATGAGTTGATGACGTTGTGCGACGAGTTGGCGGTGCGGCAGCAGGCGCAACACGATGCAGCCACCCAGTTTCAACGCTCGGCGCTGCATCATCTGGTAGCCGCCCGCGATCAGGCAACATTTGCCACTGGCTTGCACCGCGTGTCTGATCATTTTCACTGGCTCCACGACAGTCCCGACTCGATTGCCCAACTGCGTCAGACCATTCTGCAACTAGCCGTCCAAGGCCGCCTCGGAACGCAGGATCGGAAAGACGAGCCTGCCAAAAAGTTAATTGAACAAGCGCGCGCCCAGTGGCCGGAACGCAAAGTCAGTGAGCGTCAAAACTGGAAACCGGAGGACCCGCCTTGCGAATTGCCTGCTGGCTGGGAGTGGACTTGTTTAGATGTGCTTGGCAACACCAATCCCAGAAATGATGCGGACGAGAAAATGGAGGTGGCCTTCACTCCCATGAAATTCATTTCCGCCGAATTTGGCCGGCCTGCCGCCTTTGAAATCCGCCCCTGGGGCGAAGTGAAAAAGGGATTCACGCATTTTGCCAACAACGATGTGGTGCTCGCGAAGATCACTCCCTGTTTTGAGAACGGAAAATCCGCCGTGATGCGTGGTTTGAAAAACGGGATTGGCGCCGGCACTACCGAACTGCATGTATTCCGCCGATACGATGATTGTGTCCTGCCGGATTATGTTCTTCTATTTTTCAAAACCAGTCATTTCATTGAAACCGGTGTTCCGCGCATGACGGGTTCTGCCGGACAAAAGCGCGTGTCGTGGGAATATTTTGCCAATTCACCATTCCCGCTCCCGCCAATGGCGGAGCAGAAGCGGATCGTGGCGCGGGTGCAAGAACTCATGCAGCAGTGCGATGTGCTCGAATCACAACTCACCGATTCCCGCGCCCTCGGCACTCAGCTTTTGGATTCCACCATCCATCATCTATTCACCGTTAATCAAGAGCAGCCGGATTTGGTTAGCGGTTCAGGAAGGAGCAAAAAATGAAGCTTCACCGCCTGTGGGTTAAGGACTACAAGAATCTGCGCGAATGCGAAATTGATTTTTCGCAGTCGAAGCTGCTCACGGCGATCATCGGCATCAACGGCAGTGGCAAATCAAATCTAATAGAAGCCATTCTTCACATTCTCATCGGCGTTTATTTCAAAAAGAAACCGGAGTTTGATTTCAGCTTTGAGTTTGAAACCCAGCAGCGCCAGATAAAAATTGAATCTAAGAATCGCCGGTATTCGATTCATGTAGATGGCAGGCTCGTCCCACTTAAACACTTTGCCGAGAGACTTCGGAACGGCTCCGCCCAGGTTTACTATCCTGAATTAACCTTTGTTTACTATTCTGGCGAGTGCCAACGGGTCCGGCGATTGATCAGCCGTTACCAAAAACATCTTTACCACCTCACCCGCAAGGAGAACATCGATGGTCATCGGCCACTCTTTGTTGAATCAGCTAATCAGCAGGCCAAAAATATTTTACTCGCGCTGTTTACCCACGGTCATGCTGAATTTGTCCAAAGGCTTGGTCTTAGTAGCATGGTGGAGGTTTCGATTACGCTTCGCTCGCCGGCTGGATTTGATCCGAAGGAGAATGAGCCAAAACTCTGGGGCACCGAAGGCGCGGTTCGGGAGATCGTGGCGGCGATCGATGACACAGGCGAGTCAAAGGAAAGTCGCCGGCCGGAGTATGGCATTGCCGATGAAAGCGGAACCCAGATTGAGGGAATTGTTGGCCACATTGACCACACTGAAATCCGCACCTACCGATTCAGCGATGGCGAGCGCAAAGGCAAAACCATTTACGATCTAGCTAGGCGCTTAGGTGAGAACGATAATCTTTACCTTGCTTTGGAACATCTGAAAGCGCGCGGCATCCTTGTGGGAGTGAATTATCGGTTGAAAGGCGGTGCGGGAACCGATGCTTTCGAGTTTGACCATCTCAGCGAAGGCGAGAAACAGTTAATCGCGGTTGTCGGTGCCATCTGGCTAACCAACCGCCCTGACAACCTCGTGTTGCTGGACGAACCAGACACCCACCTGAACCCGCATTGGTCTTGGGATTATACGGAAATGCTCACTGAATCGTTTAAGGACGAACAGAAACTCCGGTCCACCGTGTTGATGGCAAC
>Ga0181528_10001325_pt1 | contig 15525 bp, 14 predicted proteins | sample PEATcosm2014_Bin_47_FD_119742 | JGI IMG/M metagenome (GOLD analysis project Ga0181528, IMG submission 119742) | Peatland microbial communities from MTU Mesocosm Facility, Houghton, MI, USA - PEATcosm2014_Bin10_10_metaG | ecosystem: Environmental > Terrestrial > Soil > Wetlands > Peat | place...
ACCGCGCTGTTCACGATGATCGGCGTTCTCCTGGGTGAGAGCATCTGGATCGACGCGCATCTGCGGGCGGATGGCGATCAGTTCAGCCTGACCAGCGGAACGAGCGCCTGGCCGTGTGCGATCGTGCGTTTTCTGGCTGTGGCCCTGGCCGCAAACTTCTGCCTTGCGCTCTATCATCGGCTACGGGAGACGTTCTTCCATCTTACCCGCAAATTCCGGCTCGCCTATGATTCACCCGAGCTGGCCGACTCCCGGAGCGGGGTGTGTGCACTGAATCTCTGGCACGAATACTGGAAGGACGGCCGGTTTCCGCAAAGGCTGAAGCGCATCGCCGTGCCTTTTGCCCTCTACTGGGTGCTGGCGGTTCTCGCCTTGAAGCTGTCGGTTCACACCGTCTTTAACCCGCTTCGCGGGCCCTTGTCGGAATTGTGGAATCCCTGGCTCCTTTTGGCTGCTGGGAGCGGGTTCCTGTTGCTCGCGTTTCTGACAATTGATGCCGCAGCGCTTTGCCGTAAGTTCATCCTCGCCCTCAGCGCGGGACCCACAGAATACCCACGCGCTCCGCAAGACTACTTCTCGCGCCTCAGGGGAAAAGTCGCTGTGGACTGTCTCGATGAGTGGATTGATCTTCAGTTGGTCGCGGAACTGACGGAACGGGTGAATCCGCTTGTTTATTATCCGTCCATCCTGCTTCTTGTTCTTTTCCTCGCCCGCAACAGCTGGTGGGACTGCTGGTCGTGGCCTGCCGCGCTTATCGTGGTGTTCATCGCGAACCTGATCCTCAGCCTTGCCAGTGTCGTGATTCTTCAGCGGGCAGCCAAGGTCGCAAAAAAGAGCGCCGAAGAAAGTCTTACGATGAAGGTCACGAGGCTAAAGGGATTTGCCGAACCGAATCCGGTGAGAAACGACGCGAACCAGGCTGAGGCGCTGCTTCAAGAGATCCGTGATCTTCGTCGGGGCGCCTTTGTCCCGTTCTGGGAAAACCCGGTTGTCGGAGCGGTGTTCCTGTCGTCCGGCGGCACGACGCTTTTTCAACTGGTCGTTTGGTTTATGGGGCGCTGACGCCCGTTTCATGCGCTTCGACTAGTCCAATTGACCGAATGGCCAAATTGATTTATGTATCGACGAATCCGTGACTACGAAGGCAACAACACCCGCGGCCGCAAGAAAACCGCCGATCAGCCTGGAGATTGATGTCGTCGGAAACTTTGCGCACGTGGCTTATGCAGGTCACGTATCGGCGGCGGATATGAAAGGCGGTTTGGAGGACGCCCGAATCCGACTCCAACAACTGCGAGCCGGCTTTGCGGCACTGGTGGATCTCAGCGGACTGGAAAGGATGGACCTCGACTGCGTCCCGCATCTCGCGCGCATCATGGATCTGTTCTTGGCAAGCGGCGTCGGCTTGGTCGTGCGGGTGGCGCCGGATCCATCCAAGGACATCGGCTTCAACATACTGACGATAACCCATTATCGGGGAAAGGTGCCGGTGATCACTTGTGACACAGTTGAGGAGGCGCGGCGGGCGCTGAAGCGGAGTTAGATGGGACTTTGCGAAACGGCGGCGGCCCTACATCCTACGCCTAAGTGGACGCTGTGGAACGGGCCGAAATATCGGAACAGCGCGAATCCGTAGCCAAAGAACAACGGCACGCTCACCAGGGCCTGAGTAACATAGCAGCTATTGCATCGATCCGAGCCTGGTGTAGTCCAAAATCGAATGGCTGATGAACCCCTGGGCGAGGGCTGCGCGGTCGGTCAGCAGCCCTGCGGGAGAGAGGTCCTGGCCAAGATGGAAAACGAAGCGGTGAGTGCCGTCGTCCTGGGCTGGACTGAACAGGCCGGGAATGACCATGTGGGCAGGGACTGTGCGCCGCACCTGTGAACCTGCGTGGCTTGAACTCGGAAAATTGACGTTGTGCACGATAAAGCTTCGCGGCGGCGTATTGACGACGAGATCCTTCACAAGTCGCGCGGCGTTCCCGGCCGAGATCTTCAGCATCGCGCGCAGTTTGGCGTCAGGTTGTCCTCCCCGGTCCTTGAGCTGTTCATAGGTTTCGATGCTCAGGTCCTGTGAGAATGCAACGGCGGGAAGACCGTGAATGGCGCCTTCGAATGCGCCGGCGACAGTACCGCTGGCGAGGATGAAGCCGAGGGAGGCGTTGAGGCCAACGTTCATGCCGCTGACAACGGCATCAGGTTTGGTCGTTACAAGGTGCGCGAGCGCGATGTTGACGCAGTCCGACGGCGTGCCGTCAACGATCCACGTCGGGCAACCAAAGCCGCGATCGGTCTCCTCTGAGCGCACAGGTCGCAAGCGCGACTTCGCGGCACCGATCCAGCTTTGCTCGGTCTTCGGCGCGACGACGGCTAGGTCGTGACCGGCCTCGCGCAGGGCGAAGACCAGTTCATGAAGAAAGACGCAGTCAATGCTGTCATCGTTGGTGACCAGGAGGCGCATGCACCAGCACGAAGACAGGAAGCGTGCAAAGAGGAAAGAAAAAGCAGGACCACCCTCAGTCGCGCATCAGGCCTTCGAGCATGGGTGCCGGCGAGCCGTCCTTCTCGCGCAGAGGGAAACTGCTTCGGTAGCCCCAGACGCCCCAACCGAATCCATGGCGCTCGCATGCGTGGCGGACCGCGCGGGTCCAGTTGACCGTGGATTGAGGATCGGCTTTGTGGAACACTCCGAATTCACCGAGGTAAATTTCGCGGCCGGCGCCCTTCGTGCGGGCCCAATCGGCGAGTTGGTCAAACATCGGATCGATGTTCTGTGCTGCCGAAATTGTCGCCGGAGCGGTCTGATCCGCCGACAGGATGCCGGTGAGATCGGGAACTTTTCCTGGAAAAGGCACCGCGGGCATATTGTCCTTTCCCGGGAAAACCCACGGCGCCTTTTGGTGCGTGAAGATCATCGGTTCGTAGAAATGCACCGTCACCGCGACGTTCGGATCGTTGGCGGGGAGTTCGAGATCAACAACGTTCGGAATCGTGTCCCATTTATTGCAGGGGAAATAGACCACGCGTTTAGGATTGGTCTCCCGGATCGCCGCAAGCATTCGCAGGTTGAACACGTTGAGCTGGGAGTTCTTGTCGGCTGTCGGTTCGTTGAGCACCTCGAAGCGGAGGTAGTCGCCTTCATTCGCATAACGCGTGGCGAGCGTTCGCCAAAGGTGGGCGGCCTTGTCCATCAATGCAGGATTTGTGAACACGCGGACATCGGACCCGGCTCCGGTGTTGAAATCAGCACCGTCCAGAAAGTGCACGTCGAGAATCGCGCCAAGTCCATGCTGCCGGACCCAGGAGAGCGCCCGGTCGAACGGAGCCACTTTCGCTTCATCGAGCGAGCCGTCCGGCTTCAGCCAAATGCGCGAATCGATCGGGATTCGAAGATGATCGAAGCCCTGCGCGGCGATCCATGCGACATCCTCCTCGGTGAACCACGAGGCCGCGTAGGGCATGGAGTCATCGTTTTGTGAGAGCCAGTTGTCGATGTTCACCCCGCGTTTAAAAGTGTGCACGGAGGTTTTTGCTGGCTGAGGTGCGACTTCGGCGGTTGCAGGTGCGGACGGCACAGCATGGGAAGTCACTGCGAGCGTGGCGGGCTGCAATCCCTTGGCATGGGCAAGCAATTGAATTGCTCCTGGTGTTGTCGTGGACTGCACAATGACCTGGGCGTAGCCGTTGAATGCGTGACGCTGGTAGGGCGCGGGAGGCGTCAGGACCTGCACGGTGCCGAGCCGGTTGAGCGTGGGCAAATGGTTTCGGTCGCCGACCCGCGGGGTGACGAGCAGTTGAATGCGGTTCACCCCTTTGACGAGTTGGTGTGGATCAAGGAGGAGGGCGGGACCGGAGTTCGTCGTGTCGAGATCGCGGGCCAACTCGCGGCCGTTCATCCAGACAGAGGCCTTTGTGCCAAGCGCGGGGAGATGCAGGTGAAACTGGGCGTTTGCGGGAAAAGCCTCGATGGAGACTGCAGCTGAAAGATCGTAGATTTCCCCGGTCTTTGGCAGAGGAGCGAGCCAGTCGGCCAGTTGATGCAGGGGAAGCTGCAATTCCGGCGCGCCGGGTGCCGTGGTGCCCTCAGCGGCAATCCGGCCCCGCCAGTTTTCGACGGCCAGGAGGCGGATGCCTTCGACATTGCGGTCAGGTTCGTGTGAGCCTGGATCACCGTTGCCGACGCCGAGGATTCGACCGGGGCCTTGAAGCTCGAAACTGATTTCATCGCCTGCGGTCGGCACGACGCGACCATTCGAATCCACCACCTTGACACTTATCACGGCGACATCCGATCCATCAGCGATGAGCCGCACGCGGTCCGGGGCGAGCTGAAGCGCGCCAGGTTGTCCGGTTGTTTCAACACGGCTGGTCGCAGCGATCTGTCCGTTGCGGTAGCCGCGGGCTTCGAGTGCGCCCGGCTCGTAGATCACCTTCCATTCAAGGTGCCCATTGCGCGGCATGTCTTTTTTGCCAAGCGAGCGCCCGTTGAGCAGCAACTCGACTGCCTCGAAATTGCTGTAGCAGCCGACGGTGATTTCCTGGCCCTCGCGGCCCGGCCAGTTCCAATGTGGGAACACATGGAGCACAGGTTCGTCGGTCCACCACGACTTCAGATAGTAGAAGCTGTCCTTGGGGAAGCCGCAGGTATCGAGCAGGCCAAACTGCGAGCTGACGGCGGGCCAGCCAAACGGAGTGGGTTCGCCGCGGTAATCGAAACCCGTCCAGAAGAACAGTCCGGCCAGGAACGGTCGCGATGCGTAGTAGTTCCAGCCCTTCTCGCAATTCCCTCCGGAGTCCCCCTTCGATTGGGGCGAGAGATGAACGTTGGGGCGGTCGTCAAAATAGATTCCGCGTGTTCCCTGGGTGCTCGTCTCCTCAGTGCCGAGGCCGGGCTGGTGTGGAAACTCGGCGTGCTGTTTGTCAGGGTTGGTCTGGCTGATGTAATTGTAGCCAACGACGTCGATGACGCTGGAGATGCCGCCCCAGCCCCCGCTATTGGCGACCGTCGTGCGGCGTGTTGGATCGAGCCGCTGGGCAAAGCTCTGCATGGTTGACGCGATCCGTGCGCCCTTGATGTTGCCTTCGATGGCCCACTCCTCGTTCCCCAGCGACCAGATGATGACGCTGGGATGGTTGCGGTCGCGCAGGATCATCTTCCCAAGCTGGTCTAACTGGGCGGGGTTGGTGCCCATCAACCTGTTCTCGTCGAGGACCAGCATTCCGAGGCGGTCGCAGGCGTCGAGCAGCTCAGGGGCCGGAGGATTGTGCGAGCAACGATAGGCATTGCCGCCCATCTCCTTCAGGCGGGCGATGCGGAACTCCTGGAGGGAATCCGGCACGGCGACACCAACGCCGGCATGGTCCTGGTGATTGTTCGTGCCTTTCAACTCGACGCGGTGCCCGTTGAGGAAGAATCCCTCGTTCGGGTCGAACCGGATTGTGCGAATGCCAAATCTTGTTTCGCAACGATCCACCACGGCGCTCTCACTCCGGATGATGGTGACAAGCCGATGCAGGACGGGGGTCTCCAGGGACCACAACTGCGGATGGGCGACGGTGAGGACGCACGGGAACTCCCCGGTGCCACCGGCCGCAAGCGTGACGTCTCGCACCTGGGTTTCAGCAATCGCCACCGCGTTCGGCCCGATCACGGTCTGCTCGATCGTAAATTTCGCGGGAACCGTGCCGTCGTTGGCGACGGTAGTTCGGGCTGTGATGGAGGCGCTGTCGCCGTCGACATCGGTGGTGACGAAGGTGCCTAGAGGCGCCACGTGCAACTGGTTGGTCTTGGTCAGCCAGACATGCCGGTAAATCCCCGCGCCTTCGTAGAACCAGCCTTCCTCCATGGTGGCATCGACGCGAACGGTGATGACGTTTTTCCCTCCGTAATTCAGATAATCAGTCAGGTCGTAGTGGAAGCCGGTGTAACCGCTCGGTTCGCGACCAAGGTAGAAACCGTTGATCCAAACCTGCGAGTCGCGGAAAACGCCGTCGAACTCGATGCTGATCCGCCGGCCAAGATCGGATTCGGGGACTTGAAATGATTTGCGGTACCAACCCACGCTGGCATCGGGAAAACTGCGACCGATCGCCTTGAATCCGTGACTCGCCGTGCCTTTCGGCGAAAAAGGCGTTTCGACAGCCCAATCGTGGGGCAGGTCGAGCTTGCGCCAAGCTGAGTCGTCAAACTTTTCAGCTGCGGGGCCGTCGCCGTAGCCCGCTTTGGACAGATAGGAGAAATACGAGGTGCCGAAATTGAAGTCCTTTGCCGGATCAGAAGGGTGACCGAAGGCAAAACGCCAACCGGCGTCAAACGACTGATGTTCGCGCGGCCCAGGTTGGGCGGCGGGCTGGGCGTGCAAAGTCGCGGCAAATAGGAATCCGAGGCCGAGTATGAGGTAATTTCGGAGGCGGGACACTGGGTGTGCCATCGGCCAGGCAGAGATTGAGTTCATTGTGGATCAAAAGAAGAAGCTACGCAGGAAGTGCGACAGTACTTTGTTATATCCCATTTTGGACGGGCGAAGCAATGGTCAGAATCCCTGGAAACATTGGCAATACCCACGATGGAGGCGAGACGGTTGGAGCGTGATCCCTGCAGATTGCAGGAGGCGACCTTGGTTGCGATTCCGAGGAAACGGTAGCCCGTGAGCCCTTCGACTCCGCTCAGGACCTTGCCTATTGAAACAGCGGGCTTCCTGCGCGGTCACATGCATCCATCAATATTGCGAGTGAAACAGTCTCATTTTGCATGGATACGGCTAAGCCGGAAAGATGCAGTCGGATGTAGGGCCGCCGCTTGTCGGCGTGCGACGGGAAGAACGCGGCATGGCGACAAGCGCCAGCCCTACACACCATTCGGTGATCGCCGGTATCATTCATAAGGCGACTCCGACTGCATGGATCCGGCTAGACGCCCGGTTTCTTTGTCAAAAGGGAGCTGTTGAGTCCGGCCAGACGTTCGGAGAATTCGTCATTCGGGCCGGCTTGCCGCAGTGCGCGCTGGACCATGCCCATGCGGGCGTCGAGATTGTCGATCATCGAAACGAATACCGCCTCCGGGGTCGCTGCCATGACGGCGGCGCCGTATTCCAATTCGCCCTGATGGCTTAGGATGATGTGTTCAAGGCGCTCAAGGCGGTCGAGGTCAAGTTTCGCCTTCAATCCGAACCGTCGCACCAGTTGGTAGCCGAGCACGACGTGACCCTGGAGGATACCCTTGCGGCTGCGCTGGATGACCAGTGTGCCCTGATACTCGATCGTCTTGCCGATGTCGTGCAACAGGATGCCAGCCAGGGCAAGATCGGCATCCACTTCCGGGTACAAAGGCAGCAGCGCCCGGCACACTCGCGCCATGTGGACGGTATGTTCCAGCAGGCCGTGCCGGTAGGCGTGGTGCATGGCGATGGCGGCGGGTGAGATTTTGAATGCATCGCCGATGTCCGCGAACACCGCCTTCACTGTCGCCGCAAGTTCCGGCTGGCCGATGCTTGCGATGAATCCCTGAAAATCCTCCCACAATTGCGCAGGGTCCTCCGGAGGAGTCTCGATCAGATTCTCAAGAAGGCCTGGGGCGGCGAGTTGCTCTGCGGTGAGTTGGTCTGCGCGGCTGATGCGCGGTGACAGGCGCCCCTGGTAATGATCGGTCTTTGCCTCGATCTGCACGATGGCACTCTCCGGAAGGTTCTTAAAGAATTCGAACAGCGGGCTGTCGCTGAAGCAGGTGACGCTGAATGCGCCGGTCTTGTCCCCGAGTTCGACGGAGAGATAAGGAGTGTCGTTCTTGGAGGTCTTCGTCGTGACCTTGCGGACCAACAAAACGCTCGTGAAAGGCACGCTGCTTCGCGCCTCGAGCGCTTTCAGTTCGCGGACGGTCATCAATGCGGGAGAATCAGGCATGAAGGGATTGGTAGCCGAAGCCCGATGCATTGGGAAATCTAATTCTAGCCCCCAGGTTGATTTGCATTCGATTTGTGTCTGCAGATGGGATCGTCCAGCACTCGAGTTTTGGTTGAACTCTGAGACAAAACCATCATCCTTGCCCTGGCTTTCGTCCCTCGGTTTTCCCCGGTCGATGTGTTGCGGCCGCGCCCACTTTGCTCAGACAGCCCTCTCGCGTGACACTACTCTGTTCGTCAACGTACAGGCATCCCCAACCCCAATCATATGAGCAACAGAAACGACCGGCTGAAACGACGGCTAGAAGGACTCTCCACTCCGCCGATGCGGACCAAGCATGACGGTGCGTCGTCCAATCTAACCTCGGGTGACAAAGTTCGCGTTCAGACATCGGCCGAGGCGATCGACGCTGGACTTGCAGGCATGGTCGGCGAGGTGATCTCAACCTCGACGTCAATTGACGCCGACTTTGCGGTAATCGGAAAGATCGGGACGGGCGGTGTGGTCAATGTCTCATTCCAGGAGAGGGAAGGCACGTTCTGGTTTGCGAGGAACCAGCTTGGGAAAGTGGGTTCATCCGAGACGGCGGTGATCAAGAACACCGAGGGCGAAATGCAACCGATCGAGGCCAAGTCAAAACCATGGTGGCGGCTGGGTTTTTAGCAGCGTTTCCGTCGTCGTTCTCGCTCGCCCTGCTTGGCTGCAGCGCTGCTGATCTGCATTGCGCTGGGGATTCTGGCTTTGGCCCCCCTGATTGCCATTTCGACTCGCTGGCCTACCCCGGACAGAATCTGGAATGATATTTCACCTGCCGCGACTATCACCTTCTATGAAAGCCAAAATACCAATAGCCGTTGGCTGTGCGATCGGCGTTGCCGCATCGGAGGTCGTCCGTCACGGACTCGTCCACATCAACTGGACGGAAGCCGGCATCGCTGCAGTCGTTGCGTTCATTGTGGTGATTCTCATCCCAACGAGCTTTTTCGACCGCATGAAGCGTTAACCAAGTTAAGACGGCAAAAGAGACGACCCGACTTGAGGATTGAAGGACCGCCGCACACATTGGCGAGCTCCGCGACACAGGGACTTCGGGCAGGCACGGATGGCAGCATTGCCCGTGAGTTGACCCATGCGGGCGCGGGAAAAGGAACATGCATATCGTCAACCAAAGCTCCGTCGCCATTGAACATCGCAAGTCGCCGAAGGGCATATACGAGATCATACGAAAGCATATTTCGGTCGCTCTTGGCACGACCCGCGATGTCGGCGCGTGGGGCGGCGGTCATCCGTTCGAAGTTGAGCTTGCACGTATCCCACCTGGGAAGAAAAGTTTCCCTTACCATTCCCATGCCGCACAGACAGAATATTATGCGGTTCTCGCCGGGAATGGGATCGTGAAAGATGAGGCTGGCAAGGACACGCCAATCAAAGCCGGCGACCACTTCATCTTCCTTCCGGGCGAGGCTCATCAGATTGCCAACGATTCATCGGCGGACCTGGAGTATCTCGTGATCGCGGACAATCACCGGGCCGACGTGACGACCTACCCGAACACCGGAAAGCGCCAGATCAAGCCGGAGATGCGCTGCATCAGGCCCGTTGCAGCCGATTATTTCGAAGGGGAAGAATGAATCCAGTAGATACCCGGGCAAAATCACGTCATGAACACCAACGACAAGAAGCTATTCAAGAACCTCGCGTTTGTGGTTTATCCAGTCGCGAACGTTAAGATATCGCGCTCATTCTATGAGGATGTCCTAGGACTCGCTGTCACCGCGAATTGGAACGACCAGTGGGTTGAATACGACATTGGCGAAGGAACCCTTGCGATCATGGCGGCGGACGAAAAACACAAAGCCGGCGCGCAAGGCGCCTTTGTCGGCCTCGAGGTTATCGATCTCGATGCGGCAGTCGCCCACCTGAAAGAGAAATCCGTCAAGATTGCCGAGGGCCCCTACGATTCAACGGCCTGCCGTGGTTGTGTGATTCTCGATCCCGACGGCAACGAGATCATCTTGCATGTGAAGAAGTGAGCATTTGCAGCATGAATCCTAGTCGGCTGCCCGGCTTTGGTCCCGTGGCTTGATAGTTTGTGGACAGCCTGTAGGCTTCACGCATGGGCAAGTCGTTCCATGAATTGACAGAACGGGAAATCCTTTCGCTCGCCATCTCCCTGGAGGAGGAAGACGGGCGGATCTATGGTGAATTCGCCGAGCGGCTGCGCGGCGACTATCCGGCAACCGCCACCGCGCTGGCCCGCATGCGGGATGAGGAGTCCACGCACAGGCGCCGACTTCTGGAAGCTTATCAGGAGCGGTTTGGCGAGCATCTTCCGTTGATGCGGCGGCAGGACGTGAAGGGCTTTGTCGACCGCAAGCCGCTTTGGCTGGCGCGAACCCTGTCGGTTGCACAGGTGCGCCGCGAGGCCGAGATGATGGAATTTGAGACGCGCCGGTTCTATGAGGCCGTTGCGCAGAGGACGACGGATGCGGGGATCCGACGGTTGCTGGGTGACCTCGCAATGGAGGAGCGCCGGCATAGCGAGCTGGCGGAGCATTTCGACAGGGAGCAGACGGCTTCCGGCGCCAGGGCTGAGGAGGACGCCACTCAACGGCGGATTTTCGTGCTGCAGATCGTGCAGCCGGCACTCGCGGGTCTGATGGACGGGTCGGTGTCGACGCTCGCACCGTTGTTTGCCGCGGCATTCGCCACGCACAACAGCCTGGACGCGTTTCGAGTTGGCCTCGCGGCCTCTGTGGGCGCGGGGATCAGCATGGGCTTTGCCGAGGCGCTTTCCGACGACGGCGCGCTGAGCGGACGCGGCCACCCGTGGTTGCGAGGCGGTGTTTGTGGTTTCATGACGACGCTGGGCGGCATCGGTCATACTCTGCCGTATCTGATTCCGGATTTTAACATGGCGACCGGGGTGGCCGGCGTTGTCGTGGCGGTGGAGCTTGTGGCAATCTCGTGGATAAGAAACCATTACATGGATACGCGGTTCCTGTCGGCGGCGTTTCAGGTGATCCTCGGCGGGATCCTTGTGTTCATCGCCGGAATCGTGATCGGTTCGGCGTGACGCTGATACGGGGCTTGACAAGGCAATCGCCGCCCGGTGCACTCAACGGCTTTTCCAAACGACTCATTCAATCGTCTGTATCCACCATGGCTCTTAAGATTCGTCTTTCCCGCATCGGCACCAAGCACAAGCCCATTTATCGGGTCGTGGTGACTGAAGAGCGTTATCGTCGCGACGGTGCGCCCACGGAAATCCTTGGCACCTATACACCTGAAGCAAAGGGCAACCCGCTCTCGATCGATCTGACCCGCGTCGACTACTGGTTTGGCAAGGGCGCGCGCCCGACCGACACCATGCATGCGCTGATCAAGAAGGAGCGTCGCCGCCAGGTCGCGCTTGCTGCTGCTGCTCCGGCAGTTGCTCCTGCTCCGACCGCCACGGCTACGGCCTGAATCTACAGGAGCTCGCGCAGTCATCGGAGCGGCTTTTCTCCGTTTTTCGTCAACGACCTCGGATTCATTGTCCGAGGTCTTTTTTTTCTCTGCGCCCGCTGCGTCCTCCTGTAGGCTCTGAGCGCACCCCCATCATGCCGCTGCACATCGACGTCCTCACCCTGTTTCCGCAGATGCTCGACGGGTTTCTCGTTGAGAGCATTCTGGGGCGGGGCATAGAGGCCGGACTGCTGTCCGTGAAGGTGCATGATTTGCGCGAATGGACGACCGACAAACATCGCCGGGCGGACGACCGTCCGTTCGGGGGAGGGGCGGGAATGGTGTTGAAGCCAGAACCTGTTTTTGCGGCCATCGAACAACTGCAGAAACCCGGTTGCCGGCGAATCTACCTCACACCGGACGGCGTCCCTCTGAGCCCGGGTCTGGCTGAGGAGCTTTCGCATGAGCAACATCTCATCTTTCTGAGCGGACATTACGAGGGCATCGACCAGCGTATTCGCGACCATTTGATTGATCAGGAGATCAGCATCGGCGATTACGTCCTCACGAACGGGACCTTGGCTGCCGCCGTGGTCATCGATTCGCTCGCGCGTTTCATCCCCGGAGTCCTCGGAGAGGAAAAGTCGTTGACGAGCGAAAGTTTCACCGGCAAGTTGCTCGACTTTCCTCAGTACACGCGTCCCGCCGAATTTCGAGGCATGTCCGTGCCGGAGGTGCTTCTCTCGGGGCATCACGGCGAGATCGAAAAGTGGCGGCTCGCGCTGCGGATGGAGAAAACCCGCCAAATCAGACCCGATTTACTGGAGAAGCATCACCATGAACCCGATCATTAAAGAAATCACCGCCCATCAGATCAATCAGGGCCTGCCAGCATTCAAGGTGGGCGATGGCGTCCGCGTCCACACGAAGGTGCGGGAAGGCGACAAGGAGCGGATTCAGATCTTCTCCGGGGTCGTAATCGCACGCAAGGGGCACGGCATTCACGAGTCTTTCACCGTTCGTCGCATCAGCTACGGCGAGGGCGTTGAGCGTGTGTTCCCGGTCAATTCCCCGAACATCGAGAAGGTGGAGATCGAGAGCGAGAGCGAGAATATGCGCGCCCGCATGTACTATCTTCGGACCCGCACTGGCAAGGCAGCCATGGCCGTGAAGAAGAAGCGGTATGAAGAGGCGGTAGCTCCGTCAACGGAAGCTGCTGCCGCGGCTCCGGCTGCTGCTCCGGCGGCCAGCTGATCGTTTGTTGGAATTTCGTAGCGCTTCAGGCCGCCTGACAGGTTTTGGGCGGCCCTGGTGGCATCACGTGCGATCGGTTCGAACCGCCAAAAATGAGGTGGGCGGATTCAGGACCGGGCTGCTCCAGCTCTCCAGGATACCGCGTTGTTGCAGCCGGCCTCGCTGAGCCCGGTCCCGAAGCGGCCCGTTCGACAGACTCAGGACGGGCGACCCCCGGCTGACGAGCGCGCTGACGCCCGTTCGACAAGCTCAAGATTCCGAACAAGGCCCAGCGGGACGCAGTTCCGGATGAATCCAAGCAAATTTTGGCTTTCCACCCTCCGGATGAAGCCGTTAGACCAACACGTCCGTACGCCTGTTTCTGGTGGACGGCGCGATTGAAACTTAACTCCAGATTTCCATGAAGCTTGACATAGAGATTCTCACCAAGGTTTGCGCTGAGGCCCGCGGCCTGGCCATCGACGCTGTTCACAAGGCTGCCTCAGGTCACCTCGGCCTGCCTTTGGGCGACGCCGAAATCGGCGCCGTGCTTTACGGCCACGCCCTGGTGCACAATCCCGACGAACCACGCTGGCTCAACCGCGACCGGTTCATTTTGTCCGCCGGCCATGGCAGCATGTTCCTTTACACCTGGCTGCATCTGAGCGGTTACGACCTTTCGATCGAGGAGCTCAAGAATTTTCGCCAGCTCGGCAGCAAGACTCCCGGGCATCCGGAGTTTCACGCCACGCCCGGTGTTGAATGCACCACGGGTCCGCTGGGCCAGGGCATAGGCAATGCCGTGGGCATGGCCATGGCCGGACAGATGGCCGCGGCTCGCTTCAACACGCCCGAACATCCGATCTTCGATTACCACGTCATCTGTCTCGCGGGAGACGGCTGCATGCAGGAAGGGGTCGGGATGGAGGCGGTGGAGTTCGCCGGCCACCAGGGGTTGGACAACCTCATTCTCATCTATGACTCAAATGACGTCACGCTTGATGCAATGGCGGCGAAGACGCAGAGCGAAAACACGGCGGCGCGCTTCAAGGCAATCGGCTGGGATGTGCAAACGCTGGCCGATGGGAACGATCTCGCCAGCATCCTAAAGGCGGTCAACCGCGCAAAAAAGGCAAAGTCGGGCCGGCCGCAGCTTGTCATCGCCAAGACGATCATCGGAAAAGGAATCCCGGAGGTGCAGGGCACGGCGAAGGGGCACGGCGAGGGCGGAGCGAAATTTGCCGACGCTGCGCGGGCCGGACTCGGCCTGCCGGCGGACCAGCATTTCTTCGTGAGCGACGGGGTGCGCGCCTATTTTGCTGAACACAAGAAGCGGCTTGTCCGCGGATACAAGCGCTGGACCAAGCTCTACGAGGCATGGCGGACCGCGAATCCCGAGAAGGCCGCCTTGATCGTAAATCGCGCGGCGACTCCGAGCGCCGCCGCCCTTCTGGAAAAAATTCCACTGTTCCCGGCCGATGCCAAGCTTGCAACGCGGGCGGCCGCTCGTGACGTCCTTCAGCCGATTGCTGCCGAACTGCCGTTGTTCATATCGGGCGCTGCCGATCTTTATGGCTCGACTCTAAACTATATCGCCGCGGACAAGGACTTCGATCGCAGCAACCGCTCGGGCCGCAATCTGCGCTACGGCATTCGCGAGCACGCAATGGCTGCGATCAACAACGGCGTTGCGTACGACGGAATTTTCCGGACCAGCTGCGCAACCTTCCTCGTATTTGCCGATTATTGCCGGCCATCAATCCGGCTGGCAGCGCTCTCACACCTGCCCGTCGTGTACATCTTTACCCACGATTCAATCGGAGTGGGCGAGGATGGACCCACGCATCAACCGGTGGAAACCATCTCGGCTTTGCGGTTGATCCCGGGCCTCGACGTGATCCGACCGGGCGATCCGGAGGAGACTGCGGGCGCGTTTGCGGCGGCGATGGAGCGTACCAATGGTCCCACGCTGCTCGCGTTGACGCGCCAGAATCTGCCGATGCTCAACGATATTCCCCCGCATATCCGTCGTGCAGGCGTGCTGAAGGGTGGTTACGTGGCAATCCAGGAGACGGCGCCGCTGACTCACATTCTGCTTGCGACCGGCAGCGAGCTGCAATTGGCGGTCGCGGCGGCCAAAATCCTCGGCGCCGGCACACGCGTGGTCTCGATGCCTTCGTTCGAACGCTTCAACAGGGAACCGGCCGAGTACCGCGATGCGATCCTGCCACCCTCCTGCCGCAAACGGGTGGCTGTCGAAGCCGGCGTGACGGCGCTCTGGCGTGAGTATGTCGGCCTCGACGGCAAAGTCGTCGGAATCGACCGGTTTGGAATCAGCGCGCCGGCGCCAATTGCAATGAAGGAGCTTGGCGTCACCGTCGATGCGGTTGTCGCTGCTGCGAACTCGCTGTAGACAACCACCAGATCACAAACCAAGCATCCCGTCCTGCCGCCGGGATCCTTTTGCGGCAGAATCATTGGGAAAATAGGGATTGACGGGGAAACCGGCAACTGGACACTTACCCGTTTTTCCCTCAGAACTCATCGCATTTCACATGCCTATCGAAATCAAGATCCGCAAGAACGAGCCGGTGGATCGCGCATTGCGCCGTTTGAAGAAGAAGCTGGACCGCGAAAACATCATCAAGGATGTCCGGGCCAAACGTTACTACGAGAAGCCGTGTGAGCGCCGTCGTCGCAAGAACAAGGTCATGGCATTTACAGCCATGCTTCGGGCGCGCTACGAGAACTGATACATGTGCGCCGGTTTCGGCGGCGGATCGGCCCGCCTTGAACCGGTGTTGGCTAGTTTTCGAGGCCAGATGGTTCTGGTGCCTCGCCAGCCAGGAGTCCCGCGCACCGGCAATTATAGAGAGGCGTTCGGCTACCAGGGATTCTGTTGCTCATCCTTTGGTTCCAGCCTGATATGGCTGCTGCCCTCAGCGG
>Ga0181528_10001326_pt1 | contig 15524 bp, 13 predicted proteins | sample PEATcosm2014_Bin_47_FD_119742 | JGI IMG/M metagenome (GOLD analysis project Ga0181528, IMG submission 119742) | Peatland microbial communities from MTU Mesocosm Facility, Houghton, MI, USA - PEATcosm2014_Bin10_10_metaG | ecosystem: Environmental > Terrestrial > Soil > Wetlands > Peat | place...
CCCTCGGAGATCGGTTTCCAACACGGAGCCGCGCTGGCAAATGAAATCGACGGCGTGCTCAAGAGCCTGAAGGTTCTGATGACGCACGATGGCGCGAAGGATTGGGAGTTTTTCCGCCAGGCTGCCGAGAAGATCATGTGGCCGAAGGTCGAACAGGAATACCGCGACGAGATCAAGGGCATCGTTGAAGGGGCGGCCTCGCAAGGCGTCAATTTCGATGTGTGGGACGCGGTGGTTCTGAACGCCAATCAGGAACTCACTCCGTATTACACGGAGTGGTACGACAAGCGGCGCGACAAGAAGCACTCCGCGCCCGAGCACTGCAGCGCCTTTGTGGCGACGGGTTCATGGACCAAAGACGGGCGTCCCGTGCTCGCGCACAACTGCTGGACCGACTACGCGGTTGGCGCCCGCTGGAATATCATCTTCGACGTTCGGCCCGCCAACGGGCACCGCTTCATCATGGACGGGCTGCCGGGCATGATCCATAGCGGCGACGACTTCGGGATCAACGGCGCCGGCATCATGATCGCCGAAACTACGATCGGCAGTTTCCATGGCTTTGATCCCGAGGGAATCCCCGAGTGCATTCGCGCCCGCAAGGCGATGCAATACGCGTCCTCCATCGACGACTTCGCGACGCTCATGAAGACCGGCAACAACGGCGGCTACGCCAACAACTGGCTGGTGGCGGATCGCAAGAACGGTGAGATCGCAAGCCTGGAACTAGGCCTGAAACATGTCACGCTCGAGCGCACGCGCGACGGCTACTTTGTTGGCAGCAACTACCCGGCAAACGCGGAACTGATTCACGACGAAACCGACTTCGACCCGAAGAATCCCGGCTCCAGCGCCAACGCACGCCGCAAGCGCTGGGAAGCCTTGATGGCCGAGTACAAGGGCCGGATCGATGTCGATGCCGCCAAGCGTTTCATGGCCGATCATCAAGACACCTACGACAAAAAGGAGTTCGCGAGCGAGCGAACTCTGTGCGGCCACAACGAGGCGTCGCCGCGCGGCATGGGCACCTGGCAGCCGCCTTTCGGGCCCGCGGGCGCGGTGCAGAACAAGGTGGCGGACGGCAAGCTGGCGGAACAGTTGTCACTATGGGCTGCCATGGGCCATGCTTGCGGCATCCCCTTCATCGCCGCCGAGCATCTCGCGCAGCATCCGGAGCTTGCCTGGCAGAAGGATATCCTGATCGACATGAAACCCGGCCCCTGGACGCTGTTTAGCGCGGTCGATTGATTGCGTTCCCTTTCGCAGTAGTAGGCTATTGTAAGGTCTTACGAAAGCGCCGGATCGCGCACGCACCCAAAAAAGCGCGATTGCGCCGATGCGATCGGGGGACCGCATGCACTTTTCGCGGTTCAACGCAAAGAAGGAGAAAGATGTCGCCAATGATGACAACCAGCCGCAGGGCGTTTCTCGGTACGGCGGGCCTGCTGATTCTGAAGCCTGACCTGGTCCGCGGCTCGCAGAACAATTCGACCATCCGCATGGCCCTGTTCGGCTGCGGCGGGCGCGGAACGGGCGTCGCCGAGAGCTTTACGGAGCACACTTCGGCGCAGTACGTCGCGCTCGGCGATCTGTTTCAGGCCCAGACGGAGAAGGCCAAGCAGGCTCTCGACAAGGCGTCCCTGAAAGCCGGCAAGGCCGAGATCGACTCGACGAAGCTGTTCTACGGACCGGACTCGCTGGATAAGCTGTGCGCCTCGAAGGATATCGACGCGATCCACATCGCCACGCCGCCCTATTTCCATCCCGAACATTTCGCCAAGGCGGCGGCCAGCGGCAAGCATATCTACCTGGAAAAGCCGGTCGCCATCGACGTTCCGGGCGCGCGCAAAGTCATCGCTATCGGCGAGAAGGTCGGCAAGAAGGCCAGCGTCGCGGTCGGGTTCCAACTGCGCCACGCCACGCCGTACGTGCAACTCCGGGAGAGGATTCAAAAGGGACAACTCGGCGACGTCGTCTGCGGCTTGTCGCATTACTACGCCACCGCGGCGCAGTGGCATACAGAGTATGACAACGCCTCACCCAACGAGCGGCGCCTGCGCAACTGGCTCCACGACAAGGTGCTGTCGGGCGACATCCTGGTGGAACAGAACATCCACCTCATCGACTTTAACAACTGGATTCTCGGAGCTCACCCGGTGAAGGTCTCGGGAACTTGCGGTCGCAAGGGCCGCACCGATCACGGCAACTGCTCCAGCCACTTCAACGTGACCTACTCCTACCCGGGCGACATCGACGTCACGCTGACCTCGACACAGTTCGGCGAGGGAGCCTGGGACGTGGCAATGCGCTTCTTCGGCACGAAGGGCAGTTCCATGTGCAAGTACGATGCGCCGGTGAATATCGTTGGAGTCGATCCCTGGGAATACCCCGGACTCGGCGATTCGGGCCAGGTGAAAGACGCCGCGCAGGCCCAGGCGGGCGCGTTTAAAGGCGCCCTGGACGATGCGGACGCCATGAAGGAGCAGCACTTCATTGACAGCATCACCAGCGGCAAGTTCATCAACCAGGCCGCACAGGGCGCGGAATCGACGCTCAGCGCGATTCTTGGCCGCTATGCAGCCTATACTGGGCGGAGCTGGAAGTGGGAAGAGTTGGCCACAGTCAACGAGGTTTGGAGCTCGGGCCTGAACGTCGCCAAGCTGTAGGAGTATCGAAAACGCACCGCAAGGGCGCGGAGCATCCGGCCGGAGAGCTAATCCTCAGGCCGAATCTTCCGCGCCCTTGCAGTGTTGATACTGCCAGATGAGTCTGTCATAAAGTCCTTTCCTAACTCGCGTGCAGGCCGAAGAAACCCGCCTGGCAGAACACACGATAGAACACCAGCAGCAGCATGACGATCAGGTATGCGCGCAGGCTCAGCAGCGAAATCCTGACGCTTGTCGTCATCGTCATCGGACCCAGCGCCGAGGTATCCACCTTCTCTTCCGGAGCATCATCCAGCGGGTGGATCACGACCCAGCGGTGGTCGTTCGCCATCTGTTGAGCATCCAGTTTGTTGAGCAGCATCGTTGCCATTGTTCAGCCCTCCTTGTTTTCAGTTCCTAGTTTTCAGTTCCTAATGACCTGTAGGAAACAGATTCGGCGCCGCGACCTGCGCCGCGAGCACCAACGACAATCCGAAAAGGACGATGATAATCGTCCAGTTCACCCAGTTATTCCACGGTTTGTTGGCGTAATTGCCTAACAACTCCTTATCGTTCAGAAGTAGTTGCAGAAATATGATGGCCGACGGCAGCAGCACCCCGGCCAGAACCTGCACGCCGAGGATAATCAGTTGCAGCGGCGCGCGCGGGATCAGCACCAGACCCGCCGCCGCAGCCACGCTCAGCGTGTAGACGATGTAAAAGCCCTTAGCCTTTGAGAACGGAAGCTGCAGGCTGTGCGGCCAGCCGCGCACCTCTCCGTAGGCCCACGCGCTCGAAAGCGAGATCGCCGTGGTGCCCAGGATCGCGGCGTTGATCATCATCACCAGGATCAGCATCCGCATCGCCGGGCCGGCGAATGTCCCGATGTCCGCAGCCATCTGCGCCGGATCGGTAAAGTTGAAGCCGTGAATGTGTGAAGCATTGCCCGCCAGCATCATGCAGCCCGCCACAGTGACGGTGATGCAGGCGCCCATGAAAGTGTCGAGCCTCGCCCAACGAACGTCCGAGAAGCGCAGTTTCTTGTCCGCAATGCAGCTCTGCTGGAAGAAGAGCTGCCACGGAGCCACCGTCGTGCCGACGATCGCAATCACCAGGAACGTCAGATCGGCCGTGATGCCACCGCGCGGCATCGACGGAATGATGGTGTCGCGCAGCGCCACGCCCAGCGCCGGTTTCATCGCGAACGCGATGTAGAACCAAGCCAGGTCTAGCATGCACAGAAACACGACCGTCCGCTCCCAGCGCCGGTAGCTGCCCGTCAGGGTGATCAGCACCAGCGCCACAGCAGACAGGGGTACGCCGATTCGTGGATTGACGCCCATCATGCTCAATGCCAGATCGATGGCCGCAAACTCCGTAACCAACGTAAGGAAATTCACCAGCTCCAGATCGACCAGCGAGAACAGGCCCCACCACTTGCCGAAGCGCTGGTAAATCATCGCGGCATGACCCTGACCCGTGGCGATGCCCAGGCGGACGACCATCTCCTGGATGAAATACGTCACCGGCAGCAGCAGCAGGACTATCCACAGCAAATGCGTGCCGTACTGGGCGCCGGCCTGCGAGTATGTGGAGACTGCGCCGGCATCGTTGTCGGCGACCATCACGATCAGGCCTGGCCCGAATACGACCAGAAACGTGAGTAAACTATGGAGCCACTTACTCTTAACAACAGTGCCCTGAACCTGCACGGGAGCGATCACATCTCGCTCGCCGGCCGGCGGAAGTATTGTGTTTGTCATCGGCGCATCTCCTTTCTGTGTCCTCGCTTCGATGCAGACACGAATAGGTAAACAACTCACAGGCACCCCGTAGGGGGAGGCTGCTGGGCCGTTGGAGCGGCGGTTATCAGTTAAGGCAGAAGATGTCGGGAAAAAAGGAGGGAAACCGCCTTCGGTCCGCGCTGCTTGTGTTCAAGAGGCGCCACAGGAACCGAAGCGGTTGGGCGAGGAACTCGCCTACCGGTTCAGCACTGCGGCAACCGCCTGCTGCCAGTATTACTGGGAGGCTGATCGTCGAGTACCATACCGCCTTTCCGCAGGCGAGTGAAGCTCAGAGGGGAAATAAAAACGACCATTCCCCCTCGAGCGGAAGAATGGCCAGAAGCATATAAATACTACTGAGGCCGGATTCCCCCACTGGTCCAAGCTTCAGCACCGCGCGCCGTCAGAGACCGGGAGGGCCTCAGCCACCTTAGGAAAACCCTTAACCCGGGAATCCCTGTTCTACCCTTGAGCATCTTTGGATGCTGTAGGGCAGTGGCCTGTTTGCCACGCGGACGCCTCGCCTACCGAGGATCCATACAACTCAAGGCAATCAAACCTCTTGCGAGAGAATGACTACCCAATTGCTACCTTAGCGCCCTCCTAGCAGATCCGTCAACCCAATTGGCCAGAAGATGTATCAGTTTTTGATGAAAATATCGCCAATTCGCCGGTTACTCTGTCGATGGGCGTCCCAGGCAATCTTCTTTTTTTCAGGCGGTTTAGAGGCCCACTACCCTCAATAAGGTACCCTCGCGCGAAGAGCGCGCTGCGGCAGCACCACCTGAAGGCGGTTCTGCCGCGCCGAAGCTTGACAAGTGGACCCGGAGAATCGGACGTAGGGAACTGGAGTGGACTGGTTCAGGGGTTGTGAGGAATAAGTGGAGGGGTCAGAATCTCTGTGAGAAGATCCGATCTCCGGGTCCGCCCTGGGAAACCATCACGCTCTTTCGACAGCAATCGGGATGCCAAACCGAATCGGGCGAAAACATGGGAATCTGGCCTGAAATCGCGCCAGAATTGCCGTCCCGGCCACCAAATCGGAAATGTTTGCACTACGGTCGCCGTGCAGGCTAGGTACCGTGTACCGTTTCGGTGCAGTCCTTCGCGCCATATGGAAACCTGACGAGGCAGACCTGGGTAACAGGTCACTTTGAGCCGCTGTGCGATCCAAGGCGTCCCGGGCCGTCCTTCCTGGGGAAGCGCGGCGCTTGAGGTTTCGGGAAAAGGCCAGGGAAACAAAATGATAAGATGGCCCCCGTGCAACGCCCGCGCATCCGTCGCGTTTTGTCCTTCGCCGGTGCTTTCCTGCTGCTGCTCGTCCTGGTCGAAGCCGTCCGTATCGCCTGGATGCTGCACCGGCCAGTGCATGTACGAGATGGCTTTGAAGCACCAAAGCCAAGCTCGGCCTGGATTGTGGGAGTAATGGATTCGCGGGCGTTTTCAACCCAGAGCGAGATCGTGCGCAGCGGCCACAGCGCGGCCCGGATCACGATCCATTCGAACGATCACTTTCAAGCGGCCAGTGACAACGGCGCCGCAAGCGAGCGCGACGAGCTGATAGAAGCACCGCGCTTCTGGTCGCAGTCGGGTAGGACCTATGCATACGCGTTCAGTCTTTACCTCCCGGTGGACTTTCCGGTCGTCGATACGCGGCTGGTCATCGCGCAGTGGCAACAGCTTTGCATGTGGGGGACTTGCCGCCCGGATAACCCGATTCTTGCGGTCCGGTATGTCGGCGGCGTCCTCTTCATCACGCGCAAGAACGATGCCGGCGAAAAGAAGCTCTACAAATCCCAAGGCGAGATGCGAGGGCGATGGCTGGACTTCCGGTTTGTAACGCGATTCTCGCAGCAGGACGACGGCGCGATTGATGGATGGCTGAACGGGCAGCGGATCATCCAATACCACGGAGTCACAGCATATCGCGCCGCGCGGGGATATCCGGCGCATGGGTTCTTCTATTTCCACATTGGTCTGTATCGGGATCTGATGACGCAACCGATGACTATTTACTTCGACGATTTTCGCAAGGACGAGTGTGCAACGGCAACTTGCGTCGATCTCGAGGCGTCACGAGCCCAAACGGCTCCTTAAACCGGCCACCATGCCGGAGGGTCTATGCGCGACGGAGACCGGATTTCGATAGTGCCCGCTGAACCAGGCCTCGGCACTCCTCAATCCGGAAAACCCAAGCCAGCGCCATGTAGCCAAGGCCATACACGGCGAGGACACAGATCGAGCCCTTAAAGGGCGAAGACAGCCGCAACCCCGACTTGGCCGCCCAGGCCAAGCCAGCCGCCAGCGCGGCCGAGCCCCATAGCTTCACTACCAGGGTCGCGGGCAGACCCGTGCGGCCGATTCTCGCGTTCAGCGAACGCCGCAGCAAGGCAAATTCAACCCAACCGGCGACTCCGGCCGAGGCCGTCAATCCGGCCACACCCCAGCGTGTTTCGATCCCCAGCCATCTGGGCAGCCAGATGGCGCACACATAGCCAAGCGTGACGGTCAGAAAGACCCGCACCGTGGCGAAGCGCAACGGCGTGCGCGTATCCCGCAGAGCGTAGTACGTAGACGAGTACAACCTGCCGAGCGTCGAGGCCAACAGGCCCACGGACGACCCGGCGAGAATGCCCCAAACGTAGGTCGAATCCCCGTGCTGGAAGCGCCCCGTCTGGAATAACGTCGCGGTGATCACTCCGCCGAGAGCCAGAAAAGCCATGGCCGACGGAACCACGAAAAAGGCGATCCGGCGCAGCCCCGAATCCAGCCGCTGGCGCAACTGCGCCGCGATCTCGTGCTGTGCCCCCAGCGCGCTGGACATGGCCGGCAGTTCGGCAGCCGAGATCGACATGCCGAACAGGCTCACGGGAAGTAAGTAGAGCGTCTGGGCGTTGGTGAGCGCCGCCACGGCGCCCGTGCCCAACATGCTCGCGAAGACCTGGTCGATGTATGCGCTGATCTGCACCACGCCCCGGCTCAGGAAAACCGGCGCGAAGTTCTTCAGGACCTCCCGGACGTGCTCCGAGGCCGTGTCCAGCCTGGGCCGCAGGCGGTGTACGAGCGACAACACGGCAGGCAACTGCACGCCGAGTTGCAGCGCGCTGCCCACCACCGATCCGAACGCCAGATAGATGGCCAGCGTCGGCAACTCCCTGCCCCCGAAGCCGACCAGCGTGGCGATCATGGCCGCGTTCCAGACCACGGGCGCGGTGTAGGACAGGAAGAATTTGCGGTGGCTGTTGAGGATGCCCAGGCACCAGGCCGAGATGACCAGCAAGCCCGCGCCGGGAAACAGGATCTGCACGAGCCTGATAGTCAGTTCCCGCTTCGCGCCGTGGAATCCGGGCGCGATCAGATCAATCATGTACGGCGTGAGCAGCGCTCCGCCAGCCACCAGCACCGACGTGCTGAGCGCCAGTATCGACAGAATCACACTGGCAATGCGGCTGGATTCCTCCTCATCGCCCTCCGCCAGGAGCTTTGAATAGACCGGGATAAAGGACGCCGAGAGCACGCCTTCGCCAAACAGATTCTGCAGGAAATTGGGAATCTTAAAAGCGGCGTTGAAGGCGTCGGCCTGGTCGCTTTGCCCGAAGTAGTGGTTGAAGGCGCGTTGCCGGACCAGCCCCACCAGGCGGCTCAGCAGGATGCCGGCGGCGACCAGAAAGGCATGCCGGCCCGAGCCCTGGACCCGCGGCTTTCGCAGCGGGATGGCGCTTTGCGACGGGGCGCTTGGAGGATTAGATTCCAACTTACGATTGTAGAGTCAACTGCCGCCCGCGACACATCCTCCAGTCATGGTTAGGACATTTGGCCTGACGCATATTGCCTTGGCCGTGGCGGACCTGGAACGGGCATTCCGGTTTTACGAACACGTTTTCGGCGCTGTCGCCGTGTATTGGGGAGACGATTTCATCCAGGCGCAGACACCCGGCGCGCGCGACGCCATCGTCTTCGAACGCAAGCTCATCCGTCCTGCATCGAATGGAGGAATCGCCCATTTTGGCTTCCGTCTGCAGCACCCGGCGGACATCGAAAACGCGATTGCGTCGGTCCAGGAGTCAGGGGGAACGATCCTCAGCCAGGGCGAGTTCTCCCCGGGCGAGCCTTATGTCTACTTCCGCGATCCCGATGGGTATGAGGTCGAAATCTGGTACGAACCGCCGACGCCGATTGATCTGCTATCCGGCCCATTCGCGTGATCTCCCAAGCCGGTGACTTCAGCGCTATCGCGCGGCCCTTGCGAGCTTAAGGCATTCAGGCAACGCGGTGAGAGGGTAGTGGCCCTCATTTCTTCGCGTCTACAAGATCAGGTAAAGTCGCGGGCATGGTACGCAGAAACTTCCCTAACTGACGAGCATTGTATACGGCAACAACATGCCCGCCAGCCTTGCGGACGAGTTGCGAAATCGCGTCCTGCGGCGTGGTCCCCTGGTAGGTGATGGCGAGATAGGAGAGCCGGAAAGGCAGCTTTGAACCCGCGGGCCAGTCGATGCCCCACGAGTTGGCGAAGCCGCGAGCAAAGCCGAGCAGATACACGTCCTGGCACGGAGGCTCGACGCTCTGTTCGCGCAGCACGAGGCGGGCGAGGAAGTCGTCGCGGGTGTTGGCGCGCTGAAGGGTAGAGACATCGATCGTGCCATTGTCCACCGCCTCCAGCGCGTCGGCGACGTGGCGGAAGCCGGCCGGGTCGAGGGAGTTGATCTCCAGGACGAGGCTCGTGCGGTAGAACTGGAAGACGACGATGCGTGCCGAGTTGTAGCGTCCGGTAGCGAGCAAGCTTCGCAGGCAGCCCATGAGTGCGGCTATGTCCTGCGGGGGGATGTGTACGCGGTCGCGAATGCCTCGGCGCGGAGTGGCATGGAGCAGGATCGTTGCGCGGCGAGATGCTCCACCCGGCGCCGTGGGGAAGCCGGCCCATTGCTTGACGTCCAGTGCCCCGGCTTCGCCCGCCTGGAGCCTGCCCGGAAGTTCTGGCGCGGGATCCGTGCGAAGAGTCCAGGAAGTGCGGCAACTCTGGCCGTTCAGCAGTTGGAAGAGCCAGTCGATGCGGTACCGGCCAGTGCCGAAGTTCAGGACGCCGCCACCGGAAGCTTTTATGGAAGCTTTGCTTTGGGCGGAAACCTCAACACCGGGCGCCACATCCGGAACCGTCGCGCTAGAGAAAAAGTAGGTGCGCCGGGATGCGGGTTCAAGCGTGGTGACCCGAACGCCTACCATGCTGTCGCGCTCGGCCGCGGGATCGATCTGTGCCAGCCGGACAGTGAAGTCGTACTCGCTCCAGTAGTCCTGTCCAAACTCGAGGCGCGCCTCGGAGTGGATCACCTCGCAGCGGAGCGGCGTGCCAGCGGGGTGCTCCCAGGCGTGATCGAAGTAATCAGCAAAGCGTTGGCCGGCGGGCGTGTCAAGCGGAATCTGCCGCTGCGCAAGACCGCTTGCAGCGGCGGTCGAGGCCAGCAGAAAGAGTCTAATCAACGGGCTGCCCAAGGCAGGGCGCATGACGTAACACCCTTCCAATGTGACGTGACGCGGGGTGCGGTTCCCATGTCATCCGAAAAAGCGTTTTGACCAGCATATCCGATGGGCAAGCGCGGGCACGCGTTTTCCGGCCCCAAAACGCCGCAATGGGCCTAAAGGGCTATGCCCGGCGCCAAAGCAGCGACGAGAAACGCCGCTGAGAAGCCCCACCTTCGGATAAGCTTTCCGTATGCTCCCGTTTCTGTCCGGTCGCCGCGCGGGTTCCGCGCGAAGGGGTTCCACGGCCCGAATTCTCGGTGTCGCCGTGTGTCTGATGTTCACCGCTTCCGCGGCGGAGACGCGCACTCCGACCAAGGACGGCCTCGTCTACGGCGAAGCTGCCGGCGAGAAACTGACGATGGATTACTATGCGCCGGCCGGGCCCGGACCGCATCCGGTCGCCATCATCATTCACGGCGGCGGCTTCATCGGCGGCACAAGTAAGAACGGCAGCGAAGCCTATTGTGCCGACTTTCTGGCACCCGCGGGCTACGCGGTATTTTCGATCAACTACCGGCTCGCGCCGAAGTATCCGTATCCTGCAATGGTGGAGGATGTACAGCGGGCGATCCGGTTTATCCGTGCCCACGCTTCCGACTGGAGCGCCGACCCGAAGCGCATTGCGCTGGTAGGCGGCTCGGCGGGCGGCTATCTGAGCAACATGGCGGGCCTGCTGAACTCACCCGGCGACAAAGCGGCAGAGGATCCCGTGGACCGCGAGAGCGCTCGCGTGCAGGCCGTGGTGACTCTGTTTGGCCCGACCGATTTCCGCGGCAAGCCCATGAACGAAAACGTGCAGGCCCTGCTCGGCGCACCGATCGCGCAGAAGGGTCAGGATACGGTATTTGTTGAGGCCTCACCCATCACGCACGTATCGAAGAGCGCGCCGCCGTTCCTGCTGATCCACGGCGACAAGGATGAAGCGGTGCCCTTCACGGAGTCCACCAATCTGCAGACCGCTTTGCAGGCCGTGGGCGTGCGGTGCGACCTGATCCGGATTCCGAATGGGCCGCACGCTACCGGCGGCTGGTACAAAGTGCGGGGCGTCCCGGATTGGGAGCGGCAGATGACCGAATGGCTCAACGCACGTCTGCGCCACAAGGGACCGATCGGGGCAGGAATCAAGGCCCGCGAGCCTCAGCAGTAGAGCCTCGCCATTAACGCTGCGATTGCATCAGATCCTGGGCCAGGACAGCCGCGCGCCGCGCCAGTTGCGCCGCCGTGGCGAGGTCCCGCCCATGCGCCTCCTCGGCCTGGTGCATGAAAGAGCGGATCCGGGCCATGCTCTCCTTCTGAGATGGCGACAACGAGGATTCGAGCACATGGATCAACCCGTCCATGGCACTCGCCATGTCATGGGAATACTCGGCCTCATACTGGTTATGCTGTTCAGGAGTCAACAATACGGCGAGTTGAGGCACTGGCGGGGTGACGGCGGCGGGCGCGGGCGAAGCCGAAGCCGTAGTTGGGGGCGCGGTTGCCGCAGTCGGGGCGGAGGATGCCTTTTTTGACGGTTTGCGCGCCGTCGGCTTGGTGACAGACTTCGGCGGAGGCGTCTCCGCCGGAGCGTTTCCTGGCTGTACCTCAGGCATCTGCGGGAGAGATCCAACCGGCTTAGCCGGGAGCGTCACTGAAGGCGGTTCAATCGGCTTGGTCTTGGGCGACGTGGTCGACAAGGGCGCGGGCGTCGGGGGAACAGATGAAGTCTGCGGCTTCTTATGTCCAAACCAGCAGCCGCTCATCGCAATCGACAGGACTAAAACAAGCAACGGTCCAATCCGAGTCATGAAGGCAACTCCGCCGGGGCCACCGGCAAACGAAGACAGAACGTGGTTCCCTGTCCGGGAGCGCTTTCGAGGTCAACCGAGCCCCCGTGCATCTGCAAAACCCGCGCCGTCATCGCCAGACCGATCCCGCTCCCGCTTTCTTTCGTGGAATAGAAGGGTTCAAAGATTCGCTGCCGAAGCTCTGAAGGGATGCCTGGACCCGTATCCGACACGCTGATTTCACACCGGTCGCCGCTCCGTTCGACACTCGCTCGCAGATGACCTCCGCCCGGCATCGCGTCCAAAGCATTCCGCACCACGTTCAGCAAAGCATGCCGCAATAGATCCGCGTCGGCGGAAATGGCCACATCTTCTCCGGGTTCCCATTCCAGTATCACTCCCGAGCGAGCGGCTTCCGGCTGCACCAGAGTGAGAATCTCAGTCACGAGGTCGGAGACTTGGACTTGCTGGCGATCGAGTGCCACGGGGCGGCTCAGATCGAGGAACGTTTTGACCACGCGGTCCAGCCGCGTCACCTCTTGGGCCAGCACGTCAAGGTCAGCCTCTGCGCCGGGCACCTCTTCGGAGACGCGGGCGCGCAGCAACTCCAGGCGGAGGGCAATCGCGTTCAACGGATTCTTGAACTCATGGGCAACGCCGCGGGCGATGCCGCTCATTGCCGTGCGCAACTGGTTCGCATCGCGTTTGGCCCCGCTGACCTGCGCGCCCAACAAGCTCAGTTTGGATTGCACGGCGGCGAGTTCCCGATCCTCCAGCGAGAGCGGCACTTCGTGGTCTCCCGCGATCATCCGGTCGAGGGAAACCTCGATGCGCTCCAGCGGGCGGAATGCAATGCGAGCAGAAAGATACGCCAGAACAGCGGCGAGCAGGAGGGCGAGAATCGCGATCACACAGGCCCGTACCAAATCAGGCTTGATGACCTCGCGCAACAACGCGGGGGCGACCAGAATCTGGACCTGAAACACTGGCGCCCGCTGCCCCTGAATGCCGAGCGGGACGCGCGTTTCGTAATCGCTGTTTCCTCGAAAAATCGCTACCAGACGCCCGAGAGCCATGGCGGCGCGCAGCGTGCGCAAATCCTGCCGCGCGGTCATCGGCATCGAGATCCGAGCGGCGTTCGAGGATGCCAGCACGATGCCGTTCTCACCTGCGACCGCGATCTCGGCGATGGAGCGGGACTGGACCAGAGTCTGCTGCAGGATCAGCGGCAGTTCCGCGTCGTCGCGGACTATCGACGTCCACATTCGCTTGGCCTCGTCCAGGGTCCCCGGCGGCGGCTGGGCAGCCGAACGCTCTTCGATCCGCTTCAGAAGGAACCGCTGCATCTGCTGGGAGGCGATGTCGCTGCGTTCGATCGCCTGGTCGAGCCACAGCTCGGTCAGGCTGTTCACGTGCATCGCCATCAGCGCCACTACGACGATGGCAACCGTCGACAGCGAGAGCCACAGCAGGCGGGCTCGCAGAGTCATTCCGCCTCTTCCGGAATTGTGCCGTACTGCTTGAGTTTATTGAAGAGCGTCTTCACGCTAATCCCCAGCATGGCCGCGGCGCGCGTACGGTTGTTCGCAGTGTGCCGCAGGGTCATCAGAACCAACTGTCGCTCGGCCTCGTCCGCGGTGACGCCCGGCCGCACCACGTAAGTATCGCCTTGTTCCGGGGGCGGCAACGGCAGTCCCGCGAAGCCGGGCGGCAAATGCGCGGCAACGATGGTCCCCTCACCGCAAAGGATGACAGCGCGTTCCAGCACATTGCGCAGTTCCCTGGCATTACCGGGCCAATTGTGGCGTTGAAATAGCGACTGTACCTCCGGCGCCAAATCGGCAACGCGGCAGTCGTGCCGCCGGTTCAGTTCGCGGATCAGCGCGGAGGCAATCAGTGGGATATCTTCCAGGCGTTCCCGCAATGGCGGCAGATCCACCTCGAATACGTTGATCCGGAAGTAGAGATCCTCGCGAAACTCGCCATTCTGGATAGCGGTCCGCAGATCCCGGTTGGTGGAGGCAATGATCCGCACATCCACCTCGATCTCCTTGCCCGATCCGAGGCGGCGCACTTTGCGCTCCTCCAGCACGCGCAACAGCTTGCTCTGGGTCGAGATGGGCATCTCTCCGATTTCGTCCAGCAGCAACGTTCCTCCGCTGGATAGCTCGAAACATCCGGCACGCCTCTCCGCCGCGCCCGTGAAGGAGCCCTTCTCGTGCCCGAACAGCTCGCTTTCGATGAGCGTTTCCGGCAATGCGGCACAGTTGATGGCCATAAACGGCTTGCCCCGGCGAGGGCTGATCTCATGGATGGCGCGCGCGGCCACTTCCTTGCCGGTGCCCGTTTCGCCTGTGATGAGGATCGTCGCCTTCGTGGGCGCGGCCTGCTGCAGCAGAGCGAAGACGGCGCGCATCGACTGCGAGCGGGCGACCAGCCCGCCGAGGACACCGTGGTTGGAAAGCTCGCGTTCCAGCCGCTCGGAGTGTTCGGCCAGCCGCCGCTGCGCGATGGCGCGTTCGAGGATTGCCTTCAGCTCCCTGGGCCGAACCGGCTTTTCGAGGTACCAGTACGCCCCAAGCTCATGAACCGTCTCCACGGCCATCTCGATGCTGCCGAAGGCTGTGAGAACAATCGCCGGCGGTCCGGAACCGGCGCGGTGCAACTCTTCGAGCAACTGCCTCCCGTCCATCACCGGCATGTTGAGATCGGTGACCACCGCGTCCGGAGCGAACTCCGCGAGGCGGCTCAGAGCTTCGCGGCCGTTCGCCGCCGTTTCGGTCTTATAGCCCCACAGCCCGAGCATCTGGCTCAGCGCGGAACGTTGGTTGACTTCGTCGTCCACCACCAGGACACGCCCAGGCGCAGCGGGTGCGGTCTGCCGCGGTTCCGGTTCCTCGGAACCGGCAGGAAGAGGTGCGTTTGGAGTAATCACTAAGGTTATCCGAAAATCGACCGTTTGCTCCGGCCCATGTCCCATCTTATATGCGAGAGCCGGGCCAGCGAGGAAATAGGCTCCGAACTGCCGTACATGCCTTATACTGATCGGCGATGCCGGGACCTGAATCCCGTCGTTTTACTGGAGAACCCATGAAGAAAATCCTGATTGTGCTGGCAACGGCCTGGCTGGCAGGCTGCGGCGATTCGGACGCGGGAAAGCCGAAAGACGCAACGGCCTTTTTCAGACCGCATATGGAGAAGGTGTACTCAGCCTGGTCTACCCTCGACGCCTCTAAGCCCGCGATGTTCTATGCGAAGGATCCCAACCTGGCATTCTTCGACATCGAGCCCCTCAAGTATAAAGGCTGGCAGGATTACGAGGACGGTTTCAGGAAGGTTGCGGCAGGCTATAAGTCGCTCGAAATCACGGTCGCGCCAGACTTCCACGCAACCCAGGTGGGCGATGTCGCATGGGTCACCTACACGCTCGATCTCGCCATGCAGCCCCAGACTGGTGACCTGGTCAAAGTGCAGGCCCGCGGCACCGACATCCTGGAGAAGCGCGGCGAAGAGTGGATGATTGTTCACGAACACGTCTCCGTGCCCATGGCCCAGGAACAGCCCAAGGAGCCGCCGCACAAGGCAAAGGCCGCACCGCACCACAAGGCGAAAAAGCATCGCTGAGGGGGATTGCGCACGCGTGTCGGCGGAAGTCCGCGACGGATCACCGGCACGCGCGGCCGGTCGCTAGTGTCCTGTCTCTAAAGTCCGTGTAATAAAATGACGCTGGCGTACGTCTTCCTGTTATAAGGGAGGACGGCGATGGCACTTGGACGGCCCATCTCTCCGCTCAGTTTGAGCGAACAGGA
>Ga0181528_10001327_pt1 | contig 15522 bp, 13 predicted proteins | sample PEATcosm2014_Bin_47_FD_119742 | JGI IMG/M metagenome (GOLD analysis project Ga0181528, IMG submission 119742) | Peatland microbial communities from MTU Mesocosm Facility, Houghton, MI, USA - PEATcosm2014_Bin10_10_metaG | ecosystem: Environmental > Terrestrial > Soil > Wetlands > Peat | place...
CGTCGTGATGTTCAGGGCTTCGTAGGTGAAGTTCAGGACCAGGACGTCGTTCACGGTGCTCCTCGAAAAGCGCAGAAGCGCGGCATGGCTAGCCGCGCTTCTTGACGATGGACAAACGAATCTGGGTGAGCAGGGCGGCGAGTCCGCTCCGCTCCTCGGGCCTTAGCCTGGGTGCTATTCGCTCGAAGGCCAGCCCCGCGACGTCACAGGCGAGCCCCGCCGCCGCGAGATCGGGGGTCCCGTCTTGCGGCTCCAGGTACGCGTTCGCGGCGAGCGCCAAGGTGGCGATCATCTCGCCTACGAGGGCGTCGATCGGCGGCGCGGCGGGCGCATCGGTCGCGGTCGACATGAGGATCGCTTCGGCGCGTTTGGAGGGAAATACTCCGGCGTTTTCGCTAGGCGACGAGTCCGGCGAAATACGCGTGCAACCGGTCGTCGCCGGTCAGTTCGGGGTGGAACGACGTCCCCAGCACCTTGCCCTCGCGTACGAAGACGCCGTGCCCATCGAGTTCCGCCAGCACCTCGACGCCGGGGCCCGCGCGCTCGACCCAGGGCGCGCGGATGAACACGGCCGGAAACGGCTCGGGACCGAGCACCGGAATCGCCAGCGGCACCTCGGCCGAAGCGATCTGCCGCCCGAACGCGTTGCGCCGGACGGTGATATCGATCAGGCCGAGCGTCGGCTGGTCGAGGTCGGCCACAGCGCTCGCGGCGACGATCATCCCCATGCACGTGCCCCAGAACGGCATCCCGGCGCGCACGCGTGCCCGGATCGGCTCGACCAGGCCGAACCGCGTCAGCAACCGGATGACGGTCGTCGACTCGCCGCCCGGCACGATCAGCGCGTCGACCCGCTCCAGGTCACGCTCGTTCTTCACCTCGAGCCCGCCGGCGCCGATGCGTTCCAGCGCCGCCACGTGCTCGACGACATCGCCCTGGAGCGCCAGGACGCCGACGGTCGTGCTCAGTTGCCGCGCGAGGCCAGGAGTTCGTTTTCGGCGAGGCCGCGCAGGTCGATGCCGGGCATCGCCTCCGCACCCGCGAGCTCGCGGTGCGCGGCGACGATCACCGCCGGATCGTTGAAGTGGGTCGTCGCATCGACGATCGCTTTGGCGAATTTCGCCGGGCTCTTCGACTTGAAGATGCCGCTGCCGACGAAGATGCCCTCGGCGCCGAGCTGCATCATCAATGCGGCGTCGGCCGGCGTCGAGACGCCGCCGGCGCAGAACAACACGACCGGCAGTTTCTTCTCGCGCGCGACGTATTGCACGAGGTCGAGCGGAGCGCCCAGATCCCGGGCGCGCGCGACGAGTTCTTCTTCGGGCACGGCCGCGAGGATCGCGATCTCGTCCGTGATCGCGCGAATGTGACGCACGGCCTCGACGATGTTGCCGCTGCCCGCTTCGCCCTTGCTGCGGATCATCGCGGCGCCTTCGGCGATGCGCCGCAGCGCTTCGCCCAGATCGCGCGCACCGCACACGAACGGCACGTCGTACTTGTGCTTGTTGACGTGATACTTATCGTCGGCCGGCGTGAGGACTTCCGATTCGTCGATGAAGTCGACGCCCAGCGCCTGCAGCGCCTGCGCCTCGGCGAGGTGCCCGATGCGCACCTTGGCCATGACCGGAATCGTGACCGCGTCCATGATGCGCGAGACGAGGTCGAGGTCGCTCATGCGCGCGACGCCGCCGTCGGCCCGGATGTCGGCCGGGATGCGCTCGAGCGCCATCACCGCGACGGCACCGGCCTCCTGGGCCACCACGGCCTGCTCGGGGGTGACGACGTCCATGATCACGCCGCCCTTGAGCATCTGGGCGAGGCCGCGTTTAACGGTGACGGTTCCGGTGTGCTTCTGCGAATCCATAGGGCCTATTGTCCCAGGAATCGGCCCCGCGCGCAACGTGCCCGGTCGCGGTTCAGGGCGCCGGCGTCGCGGCGGGCTCGCGGGACGGCGCCGGGACGGGGGTGCCGGACCCGGACGGCCCCGGGGCCGGCGGGCGAGCCGGCGTGGCCGCGCGCGCGGGACTCGGCTTGGGACTCGGGCTGGCCGGCGCCGGCGGCGTGACGCGCGGATCGGGGAAACCCGGGTCGGTCGCAACGGTGACGATCTGCAGGTGCTGCCAATTGCGGGCGACCGCCTCGTTCGGACCGGTCGAGTCCTCGGCGATCGGCGTGACCGGTTGCTCGGGAATCTCGACCCGCCGCTCGGTGGCGCCGAAAATCGTGCGCTCGCCGATCTGCTGCCCGGCCACGATCGAGAGCAGCAGCACGACGCCCAGGCCGACGAGGGTCAGCGCGGTGCGGGGGCGGCGGCTACGCATGCACCGAGGCGTCCACGCGATGCCCTACGCCGTCGCGGCGAGTCGGCCTTCCGCCAAGCGTTGAGGAGCCCGCCCGAACGCGGCGAACCGGGGTGGGGTGATCCTGCGGGCCCCGGCAAAAGTCAATCTGACGCTCGAGATCCTCAATCGCCGGGACGACGGCTATCACCGCTTGCGCAGCGTGATGGTGCCGATCGGGCTGGCCGACGAGATCGCGCTCGAACCGGCGCCGGCGTTCCGGTTCGCGTGCGCGCACGCCGGGCTCGGCGACGACAACCTCGTCGTGCGCGCACTGGATGCGGCCGGGTTCGGCGACGCACCGTTCGCCCTGACCTTGACCAAAGCGGTCCCGGTCGGCGCCGGGCTCGGTGGCGGCTCGTCGGATGCTGCGGCGGTGCTGCGCGCGGCGATCGGCGGGGCCTTCGGTCCGCCGCCGGAGCGCGACTGGGTCGCGCTCGCGCGCGCGCTCGGGTCCGACGTGCCGTTCTTCCTCACCGGCACCGCGGCGCTGGTCGAAGATACCGGCGAACGCGTCACCGCGCTCGGCGCGCTGCCGCCGTGGTGGCTCGTCGTGCTCGCGCCGGACGTGCACGTGGATACGGGCGATGCGTTTCGCCGGCTCGCCGCCGCGCGCGCCGCGCAACCGCCGCCGGCACGCCCGCGCGCCGGCTCCGCGAGCTTGCGGGCGCTCGAGGCGCTGCAGCGCGCCGACTACGGTGCCGTGCTGGCGGCGCTGTCCAACGATTTCCAGCCGCTCATCCCGCAAGCGTACCCGCCCGTCGCCGCGGCGCTGGCGGCATTGCGCGCGGCCGGCGCACCGCACGCGCTGCTCTCGGGCTCGGGCGGCGCGACCTTCGCGCTGTGCGAGCGCGAGGATGCGGCGCGCGCACTGGCTGCGAGCGTCGCGTTGCCGCCGGGCGCGCGTGCGTTCGTGGTCCCGTTCGCCGCGGGCGAGGAGTGGCGCGCGCCCGGAGCGGCGTGAACGTCGTCGTGCTGGCCGGCGGGGCGCCGGACGCGGTCGCCGCGCTCGCTCCCGGCGTGCCGAACAAAGCCTTCATCGAGATCGGCGGAACCGCGCTCGTCGCGCGCGTGATCGCGGCGTTGCGCGCGGCGCCGGAGATCGCGCGCATCACGGCCGTCGCGCCCGCCCGCGCGCTCGATCACCCCGCGCTCGCGGCGGCGGACGAACGCCGCGCCGACGGTCCGCGCATCATCGAGAGCCTCGAAGCGGGACTCGCCGGGCTGCCGCCCGACGATCTGACCTTGATCGCCGTCTCCGATCTTCCGGTGCTCAGCGCCGCCGCGGTCGGCGCGTTCGTCGCGGCGGCGCGCGCGCGCGACCTCGACGTCGCGTACGCCGTCGTCGGCGAGCGCGAGCATCGCGCGCGCTATCCGCGCGTTCCGCACACCTGGGCCAAGATGGCCGAAGGCCGCTTCTGCGGCGGCGGGCTCGTCGCGCTCAAGCCGCGCGCGCTGCCGGCGCTGCGGACGGTGCTCGACGATCTCGGCGCCGCGCGCAAATCGCCGTTGCGGCTGGCCGCGCTGTTCGGCTGGGACATCGTGCCGCGCTTCGCGCTCGGGTTGCTGTCGATCGCGGCCGCCGAGCGTCGTGCGAGCGCGATCCTCGGCGTCCCGGCCGGTGCGATCCGCAGCGCGTATCCCGAGATCGCCGTCAACGTCGATCGGCCGTCCGACATCGCGCTGGCGAACGGCTTGGTCGCCGCTGCGGCGAAGTGTCCGGCATGATCCTCGTGGACGAGCGGCGGCTGGCGTACGGCGCCGATGCGACGCTGATCCGCTTAGCCGGCGGCGATCCCGAGGGCGTGCTCGCGCCGGCAACGTTTCTGGCGCGGGACGGCGCGACGCGCGTGCTGCGTGAAGGCGAACGCCGCGCGCTGGTGCGGCGCGTCGCGGCGACGCGTGCCGAACTCGGCATCGCGGCGCACGTCCGGCGCAGCCCGACGTTCGCCGCCCGCGTGCTCGCCGCGCACGACGGCGACGACGACGCGGATTTCGCGCCGCTGATCGCGGAACTGCGCACGCTGCTCGCCTTCGCCAACGCCGTCGATGCGGCCACCGCGCTGCGGCGCGCGCTCGGCGCCGGTTCGTTTCCCGCCGAGGACGCGGCGATCGCCATCGACGCGCTGCTGCTCGCCGACGACGGCGCGTTCGGCTGGCGGCGCCTGGCGGCGCTGGGCGGTTTCGCCCTCGAAGCGCGCGACCTCGGGCCGCCCACGCCGCCGGCCCTCGATCTGCTCGGAATCGAGAGCGTGCTGGCCTTCCTGCGTTTCGCCGGCTCGCAGAGCGATGCCGACGCGCGCGCCGCGCTGCGCTCGAAACTCGCGCCCGTCGATCCCGACGACGCGCGCACCCTGCTGGCGATCGCGGGCGAAGCCGCCGACGTGCTCGCCGTGATCGATGCCGGCTCGACCGGCGGCGGCCGCGAGTTCGCGCACGCGCTGCGCACGATCGCGCGCGCCTACCGCGTCCCCGACGCGGGCGCGGCCGAGGTGCTGGCGAGCGCCGCGACGATGCTCGGCCTCGAACCGGCGAGCGCCGCGGCGCTCGAACGCATCGCCCGCGACTTCGACGCGGCGCGCGCGTTCGCGCCGGCCTGGGAAGCGCCCGACATCATCGACGACGTGCGCGCGGAGCTGCACGGCTGCACGCAGTACGCGGTCGCGTTTGCGGTCGCTGCGGCGCCGGCCGTCGCACCCGAAGGGGCGGAGCCGGTGACCTCGCGGCGCGCGGTGTTCTCGGCCTCGGCGCTCAACGCGTTCGCGGAATGCGAGCGTAAGTGGTTTTACCGCTACGTCTGCGCCGCCGTCGAGGATCGCGGTTCGTCGGCGTCGTTCTACGGCATCGCGTTTCACGCCGCGCTCGAGGAGTTTCACGGTACGCACGCGCGCTTCGACGGCGGCGATCCGGTCGCGCTCGGCGCGTCCCTCGACTACTGCATCGTGACGTCGTTCGACCGTCACCGCACGCGCTTCGACGCTCCGGTCGAGTTCGAGTTGCAGAAGCGGCGCGCGCGCCGTACCGGCAAACGTTACGTGAGCTGGCTGATCGAACGTGCGCGGCGCGCGCCCTTCGAAGTCGTGGGCTGCGAGACGGCGACCGACGTCGAGCTGGGCGGCTACTCGTTCATCGGCTACATCGACCGGCTCGACCGCGACGATGCGAGCGGCGAGATCACGGTCGTCGACTACAAGACCGGCGCGATCGCCAAGAGCGCGCACGAGTACCTGGCCGACGTGCTGGCGTTTCGCGAATTCCAGTTGCCGTTCTACTACTGGGCGCGCACGGCCGCGGGCGATCGCGTGACGCGTCTCTCGCTCGTGCCGCTCAAGGACGCGTTGCTCGACGTCGAGCCGATCGAACTGACGGTCGTGCGCGCGCGGCCCGCGCAGAACGGGCGCGGCAACGCGACGACGGCCGCCGTCGCCGTCGCGGACCTCGAACGCGCGCGCGACCGGATGGTCGCGATCGCGGCGCGCCTCGCGACGCCGGCGATCGCGCGCTACGGGGTGAGCGACGATCCCGACGCGTGCCGGTACTGCGCCTATCGCGACGCCTGCCGCGAACGTCCGGCCGTCGCCGAAGAGCGGTTCGGCCGGTGATCCGCGCGGCCGAGGACGCGCAGGCCCGCATCGCCGCGGCGCCGGCAACGTCGGATCTCATTCTGATTACCGGCCCGGTCGCGAGCGGCAAGAGCGACGCGCTCGCGCGGCGCTACGTCGCGCTGCTGGCCGCCGAGGACGTCGCACCCGAAGCGACGCTCGTCGCGAGTTCGCACCCCGACGGCGCGCGGGATCTGGCCGCGCGCATCGCGGCACGGCTCGATGCGGCGTCGGGCGCGGCGCTGGCCGGCGCGCCGTTCGCCGGCATCACGCTCGACCGGCTGGCGCTGGCGATCGTGGCCGACGGCGCGGTGGCCGGTGGTTTGGCGCCCGATCTCGTGCTCCTCGAGCCGGGTGAGGCCGAAGAGATTTTCGAACGCGCCGCCGCGCCGCTGTTCTCGGCGGACTGGGCGGAATATCTCGGCGCCGACGTCGATCCCGAGATCAGCGGCCTGCGCGCGCCGGATCGCTTCGCGGCCGCGGTGTTGCGCTTGATCGCGAAGCTGCGCGACGCCGGGATCGGTCCCGAAGCGCTGTTGACGCAGTCGCTGCGCGGCGCCGCGAACTTCTACGCCAAGCCGCCGAATTTCGCCGAACCGGGCCTGCTGTTTGCGACGCGCGACGAGTACCGCACCTCGCTGCTCGTCCTGCCGGAGGAACTCGAGCGGCAGCACCGCCGCGAGATCGACCTCGCGAAGATCGTCGCGAAGCTCTACCGCTCGTATCTCGACGAACTCGTGCGCCACGGCAGCCTCACGGCGATCGACGCCGTCGCCGAAGCGGCGCGCCTGCTCGCGGAGCAGCCCCCGCTGGCCGCCGCGTACGGAAAACGGCTGGCGTTCGCGGTGATCGACGACGCGCACGACCTGCGTAGCGGCGAGGTGAAGCTGCTGCAAGCGATCTTCGGAGTGAAATTGCCGCGCGTCACGTTCGCGGGCAACGCGCAATCGGGCATTCACGCCTTCGCCGGTGCGCGGCCGGAAGCGACGTTCAAGCTCGCCGCCACGACGTTCGCGCTACCGCCCGGCACGCGCGTCCCGGCCGCCATTGCCGCCGCCGCGCAGGCGATCGCCGGCGGCGGCGCGCCGGCGGCGAAGATCGCGGCCGACGAGGTGCGCGTGCAGCGCACGCCCGATCGTGCGCGCGAGATCGCGTTCGTCGCGAGCAGCGTCGCGAGCTCGATCGCGGCCGGGACGCCGGCGGCGCGCATCGCGGTCGTGCATCGCAGCGCGCGCTGCCTCGCGGCCTATGAAGACGCGCTGGTGGACGCGGGCGTGCCCGTCGCCCCGCACGGCGACATCGATCTGCTCGCGCGGCCCGAAGCCGGCGACGCACTCGCCGCGCTGTGGACCGCCGTCGATCCGTACCGCCATGCCTGGCTCCTGCGGACGCTCGAACTGCCGCTGCTCGCGCTCGGCGACGCGACGCTCGGCGTGCTGTGCGGCGAGCCCGCGCATCCGCAGGCGATGCTCTTTCCGCAACCCGCGAGCGAGCCCGAAGGCGACCGCCGCTGGGACCGCCGCCGCGACGTGCGATTGGCGATGAACGTGCTGCGCGGCGAGCGCGATGCCGATCTCGCGCCGCTGGCGCGCGAACGCATCGTCGCGTTTCGCGCGCGCCGCGTCGCTTGGGCCGCCGGCGCGCGCGATGCCGGCACCGCCGCCGCGCGCGCGATCGTCACCGATGCGGGCCTCTTCGCCGCACGGCCGGGTGAGACGCCCGCGCGCGCGGCGCGCCGCGCGTTTCTGGTCGACGCGCTGCTCGAACGCATCGAACGCTTCGGCACGCGCCGGCCGGGCGCCGCGCTCGAAGACGCGCTCGATATGCTCGGGCGCGTCGCGACGGCGGAATCCGGTCCCGTCGTCACGGCCGCGGACGAGCAGGGCGTCTTCGTCGGCTCGATCGACCGCATCGGTCCGCGACGGTTCGATCACGTCTTCGTCGTCGACGCGCGCGCCGGTTCGTTCCCACCGTACTACGTACCCGATGCGTTTCTGTTCAGCCCGTCGTACGGCATGGTGCCTAAAGATGCGGCGGGCGACGCGCCGGCGGCGCGCACGGCGAAGTTCACGTGGTATCAGCATCAAGCGAAGCTCAAGGAGAGCTACGCCCGCGAACACCGCAAGATGCTGGCGCTGGCGATGCAGCGCGCCGACGTGCGCGTGACGGTCAGCGCGAGCGGCAAGGCGACGCGCGGCATCGGCGCGCCCGAATTCGCGGTCGAACTCGCGACGCTGTTGGCCCGCGCCTGACGTGTTCCGGATCGTGCAACTGGCGTCGGCCGACTACGTGCGCGACGTGTTGCCGCACTCGGCGGCCCTGTGGGCCGGCGATCGCGACTTCGCCGGCTACGTCGCGGAGTTCGAGGACCTGTGCGCGTCGGGCTTCGGGCGGCGGCGCTTTCGCACGCTCGGGCTCGCGCACGACGGCGCGCTGGTGGCGTCGTGCAAGCGCTACCAGCGCGAATTGCGTTGCGGCGAGCGCACGTTTCGCGCCGCCGGCATCGGCGCCGTCTTCACGCCCGAGGCGCTGCGCGGACGCGGCTACGCCACGGCGTTTCTCGGCGCGCTGCTCGATGCGGAGCGCGCCGCGGGCACCGATCTGGTGTACCTCTTCTCCGATATCCATCCGGCGTTCTACGAGCGCCTGGGATTCGTGCGGCTGCCCTCGCGTGCGATCGCGCTGCGCGCCGACACGCTGCCGCACGCGCGCATCGCGGCGCGCACGCTGGTCGACGGCGATTGGCCCGCGCTCGAACGCTGCTTCGCCGCGCTCGAGGGCGAGCGCGCGTTCGCGCTGACCCGGCCGCCGCTGGTGTGGGAATGGCTGCGGTTGCGCGCGCGCTCGCGCGAAGCGAGCGGGGTGCTCGTGCGGCTCGGCATCACGCGCGGCCGGCGCCTGGCGGCCTACGTCCTCGGCCGCCGTTTCGCCGCGGCCGATGCGTTCACGCTCGACGAGTTCGCCTACGTCGACGAGGAGGCGGCGGCGCTGATCCCGGCGCTGATCCGCAACGCCGCCGGCGATTTGCGCAAGGTGACGGGCTGGCTGCCGCCGGCGCCGGCCCGGGCGCTCGTACCGCGCGGCGCCGTACGCACGCGCCGCACCGGCATCGCGATGTTGCTGCCGCTCTCGGCGGCGGCCCGAGCCGCCTGGCAGCGCTCGGCCGCCGGGGTCGCCGGTGCGGCCGCCGACGCGTACTGGAACGCCGACCACATCTAGCGGGTTAGAGAGAATCTAGTGCAGCAGCTGTGCGAACTCGTCGAGGACTGGTTCACCGCCCGGTACGGCGCGCCGACCGAGCCGCAGGTGCACGGCTGGCCGCTCATCCGCGCCGGCAGCGACGTGCTGATCGCCGCGCCGACCGGCTCGGGAAAAACGCTGGCCGCGTTCACGACCGCGCTCGACGGGCTGATCCGCCGCGGCACCGCGGGGCCGCTGCCCGACCGGACCCTCGTCGTCTACGTCTCGCCGCTCAAAGCGCTGACCAACGACGTGCGCAAGAACCTCGAGACGCCGTTGGGCGAACTGCAAGCGCTGGCCGTCGAGCGCGGCCTGCCGCTGGCACCGATCCGCACCGCGACGCGCACCGGCGACACGACGCCCGTCGAGCGCGCGCGCATGCTGCGCCGGCCGCCGCACGTGCTCGTCACGACGCCCGAATCGCTCTACATTTTACTTACCGCCGAAAAGTCGCGCGCGCTGTTCGCCGGCGTCGAGACGGTCATCGTCGATGAGATCCACGCGCTGGCGCGCGACAAGCGCGGCTCGCACCTCGCGCTGACCTTGGCGCGGCTCGACGATCTCGTGCTGCGCTCGGGCGGGAAGAAACCGCAGCGCATCGGACTCTCGGCGACGGTCCGGCCGATCGAGCAGGTCGCGGAGTTCCTCAGCCCCACGGCGCAGATCGTGAACGTCGGCGACCGCCGGGCGATGACGCTCTCGGTCGAGGTGCCGAGCGAGGAGCTGGGCGCGGTCGCCAGCGGCGAAATGTGGGCCGAGATCTACGAGCGCGTCGCGGCGCTCGTGCTGGCGCACCGCACGACGCTCGTGTTCGTCGGCACGCGGCGCATGAGCGAACGCGTCGCCTTCGCGCTCGGCACGCGGCTCGGTGAAGGTGTCGTGCTGCCGCATCACGGCAGCCTCTCGCGCGAAATTCGCCTCGACACCGAGAACCGGCTGAAGAACGGCGAGCTGCGCGCCGTCGTCGCGACGGCGTCGCTCGAACTCGGCATCGACATCGGCGCCGTCGACCTCGTGATCCAGCTCGGCTCGCCGCGCTCGATCGCGGTCGCGCTGCAGCGCGTCGGCCGCTCGGGGCACTGGATCGGCGCGATGCCCGAAGGCCGTCTCTTCGCCACCACGCGCGACGAGCTGCTCGAATGCGCGGCCTTGATCCGCTCGATGCGCAGCGGCGCGATGGACGCGCTGTGCGTGCCCGATGCACCGCTCGACATCCTCGCGCAGCAACTCGTCGCGGCGTGCGCGGGCGACGACTGGGATGTCGAGCACCTCTATGCGACGGTCCGCGGCGCCTATCCGTACCGGAACCTCGAGCGTGCGGCGTTCGACGAAGTCGTGGCGATGCTGGCCGACGGGATCGCCACCTCGCGCGGCCGCAGCGGCACCTACCTGCACCTCGATCGCGTTAACGGCCGCGTACGCGCGCGGCGCGGCGCGCGGCTGGCCGCGATCACCTCGGGCGGCGCGATCCCCGACACGGCGTTCTACAACGTCGTCGCCGAACCCGAAGGCCAGATCATCGGGACCGTCGACGAAGACTTCGCGATCGAGAGCATGGCCGGCGACGTATTCTTGCTCGGCACCACGTCGTGGCTGATCCGGCGCGTCGAGCAGGGCGTCGTGCGCGTGCAGAACGCGCAAGGCGCGCCGCCGTCGATCCCGTTCTGGAACGGCGAAGGCCTCGGCCGCACGGTCGAGCTCTCGCGCGAGGTCGCGGCCGTGCGCACCGCGATCGACGACCGCGACGACGCCGCAGCGCAGGCCTGGCTGCAGGCGGAGTGCGCGCTCGATCTCGCCGGCGCCGAGCAGGCCGTGGCCTACATCCGCGCGGGCAAGGCGATCCTCGGCGCGGTGCCGACCGATACGACCGTGATCGCCGAGCGCTTTTTCGATGAAGGCGGCGGGATGCAGCTGATCCTGCACACACCGTTCGGCGCGCGCATCAACCGCGCGTGGGGTCTGGCGCTACGCAAGAAGTTCTGCCGCTCGTTCAACCTCGAGCTGCAAGCGGCGGCCAACGACAACGGCATCCTGATCTCGCTGACCGAACAGCACGCCTTTCCACTCGAGGTCGTCTTCGAGTATGTCCGCTCGGCCAGCGCGGAGGACACGCTCACGCAGGCCCTGCTGCCGGCGCCGATGTTCGGCGCGCGCTGGCGCTGGAACGCGATGCGGTCGCTGGCGATCCTGCGCTTCAACGGCGGCCGCAAGGTGCCGCCGCAACTGCTGCGCATGCGTGCCGACGATCTGCTCGCGGCCTGCTTCCCCGACGCCGCGGCCTGCGGCGAAAACCTCAGCGGGCCGATCCGCATCCCCGATCACGTGCTCGTGCGCGAGACGATCGGCAACTGTCTGCACGAAGCGATGGACCTCGACGGTCTGCTCGGCGTATTGCGGCAGATCGAGAGCGGCACGATCCGCACGCTCGCCGTCGACACGCCGGAACCGTCGGTGTTCTCGCACGAGCTGATCAACGCCAACCCCTACGCCTTCCTCGACGACGCGCCGCTCGAAGAGCGCCGCACGCGCGCCGTCACGCTACGCCGCGCGACGCCGAACGCCGCCGATGCGTCGAGCCTGCTCGATCCGGCGGCGATCGCCGAAGTCGCCGAATCGTCGTGGCCGCTGGTGCGCGACGCCGACGAGTTGCACGACGCGCTGCTGACGCTCGTCGTCGTTCCGCCGGTGGAAGCCTGGCAGACGTGGTTCGAGGAACTCATCGCGCAACGCCGTGCGACCGCGCTGAGCGTCGACGGCGCGCCGCTGTGGACGTGCGCGGAACGTCTCGCGCTCGCCCTGCGCGCCTATCCGGCAGCGACGCTCGCACCGCCGATCGCGGCGCTCGCACCGGCTCAACCGTTGCCCGAAGAAGCGGCCGCGCTCTTCGCCGAGATCCTGCGCGGCTGGCTCGAGTCGAGCGGTCCGGCGACCGCCGGCGAACTCGCCGCGCGCCTGCGCGCGCCCGGCCGCACGATCGAGCACGCGCTGATCCGCCTCGAAACCGAAGGCCAAGTGCTGCGCGGCCGCTTCCGCGGAACGGACGAGGAGTGGTGCAACCGGCGCGTGCTCGCGCGCATCCACCGGCTCACGATCGGAACGTTGCGGCGCGAGATCGAACCGGTCAGCACCGCCGATTACGTGCGCTTCCTCTTCCGCTGGCAGCACGTCGCGCCGGGCGCGCGGCTGCACGGCGTCGACGGCACCTTGCACGTCATCCGGCAACTCGAAGGCTACGAGATTCCGGCTGCCGCGTGGGAAGCGACGATCTTGCCCGCGCGCGTCGCCGGCTATAAGCCGGCCTATCTCGATCAGCTGTGTTATGCCGGCGACGTGATGTGGGGCCGGCTCTCGCCGCATCCCGCATTTGCGCCCGCGGCCGACGGCAAACGCCGCCGCATCCGGCCGACGAAGCTCGCACCGATCGCGCTCTTCGCCCGGGAGAACGCGACCGAGCTGATCGTGCGCGACGGCGATCCGCTTGAGGTGCTCTCGCACGCCGCGCGCGAAGTGCTGGACGAAATCACGCAGCGCGGCGCGCCGTTCTTCGCCGACATCGTGCGCGGCACCCGACGCCTGCCCGCGGACGTGGAGGAGGCGCTGTGGCAGCTCGTCGCGGGGGGCCTCGTGACGGCCGACGGCTTCGATGCGTTGCGCTCGCTTACCGATAGCAAGCGCCGCCTCGGCGAGAGCGGCGTGCGCGCGCGGCCGCGTTCGTCGGGCGGCCGCTGGTCGCGCTTGCAAGGCGAGGCGACGCGCATCGACGCCGAGGCGTTCGCGCGCCGCCTGCTTTCGCGCTGGGGCGTCGTCTTTCGCGACGTCGTCGCGCGCGAAACGCTCGCGCCGCCGTGGCGCGAGATCCTCGCCGCATTGCGCCGCCTCGAAGCGCGCGGCGAGATCCGCGGCGGCCGTTTCGTCGCGGGCTACGTCGGCGAACAGTATGCGCTGCCCGACGCGATCCAAGCGCTGCGCGCGGCGCGCCGCAGCGGCGACGACGGCGATAACCCCGCGATCGCGGCCTACGACCCGCTGGCCGTAACGAACGGCTTGATGCCGGGCGCCCCGCCGCGGCCGCTACGCGCCGTGTCCTGAGCTTCGCTTCAACCCTCGCCCGTCCGGGTACACGGACTGGTGAGGAGAATCTCATGAAAAAACCCTTTGCATTCACTATCGCGGCCGTGCTTGCGACCGCTACCTTGCTGCCGATCGCTCGCCCGGCGCAAGCCGACACGACGTCGACCATCATTCTCGCCGCCGCGGCCGGGGCGATCATCGGCTCCCTGTTTACCGATACGAACAATCAGCCGTACTACGTGAACAACGGGCGCCACGTCTACGTGAGCCAGAACACGGCGAACTACTACCGCGCACACGGCAATAGCCGCAACCAAGGTCCGCAGCGCGACGGCGGCCGCGACGGCGACCGCCAGCACGACAACCACCGCTAGAACGTCCCGGCACTCTTTCACCGGGATGCCCCACCTGCTATAATTGCGGCCAGCTACCGCAACGCCGTGGAGCATCCCATGATTGAGCGCGTTTTCTCCGGCCGCATGATCCGCGCTCTGGCCGTCGCCCTGTTCATCGCACCGGCATTCGCGTCGCCGGCAAGGACGGCTGCGAGCGCACTGGTTCCGGCGCACGTCACCTTCGAGGGCATTCCGTGGGCGAGCACGCGGCGCACGGTCCGCACGCAACTGGAAGCTGCCGGCTTCACCTACGCCTCGAGCACCCCCGACGACTACTATCACGGCACCGTCAACGGCGCCGGGGCGACGGTCGTCTGCGTGTTCACCCCCGAAGACGAATTGACGTACGTTCGCGTCTATTTCGATGCCGCCGTACCCGACGTCTACGACGCCTTGCATCAGGACTACGGCAACGCCGCCCACTGCGATCCGCAGCACGACGTCTGCCGCTGGGAACGCGGCACCGAGGAAGTCACGCTGACCGCGAAGCCGGCCGCTGCTTCCGTTGCGGACACGCCGAACGTCGAATACTCCGACACCGACCTCGCGGCCAAGTACGACTTCGAGATCAATCACAAAGAACACCAGTATCAGGACAAGACCGATATGTAAGGCGGACCGACGATTGCGCTCAGAACAAGCGCAGTTCGCGCTCCTCGGCGGTCGTGAGCGAGGCGACGCGCGTGCCGAGCAAGCGGATCGGGACGCCTTGCAGACCGGAGCGCCGCCAGCACCACTCCGACGCCGCGAGAATCGTAGCGGCATCGTTGGTCGGCACCGCGAGCGTCGTCTGACGGCCACTGACGGTGAAATCGCCGCGCTTGATCTTCACCCCGACCGTCGCCGCGCGCAGATCGAGGCGTTTGAGATCGGCGCCGAGTTCGGCCGCCTGTTCGCGTAAGAGCGCGAGGATGTGCGCCTCGTCGCGCACGTCGTACTCGAACGTTTCCTCGGTCGAGATCGACTTGCGTTCGCGCGACGGATCGACGACGCGCTCGTCGATGCCGCGTGCCAGATCGCGGTAGAACGTGCCGCCGCGACCGAACACGCGCGCGAGGCCCGCATCGTCGAGCGCGGCGACGTCGCCGATCGTGCGCACGCCCGTAGCGAGGACGCGCGGCAAGGTCTTCGGTCCGATGCCCCACAGTTGCCCGACCGGCAGCGGCGCGAGAAACGCGCGTTCGGTACCCGGCGCAACGACGGTCAAGCCGTCGGGCTTGTTCGCATCCGAGGCGATCTTCGCGACCATCTTCACGCTCGCCACGCCGGCGCTCACCGTCAGTCCCACCTCGGCGCGCACACGAGCGCGAACGCGCTCGGCGAACGCGCGCGCCTCGTCGAGCGACGCAGCGGGGAGCGCGACGAACGCTTCATCGAGCGAGAGCCCTTCGACCGCGCTCGCGCCGTCCTCGAAGATCGCGAACACCGCCCGCGACGCGTCGCGGTAGCGCGTGAAATCCGGCGGCACGACGGTCAGCTGCGGGCACAACTCGAGCGCGCGATAGAGCGGCATCGCCGAACGCACCCCGAACGGCCGCGCCTCGTACGACGCGGTGAGCACGACCGCGCGCCGGCTCGACCCGGAGATCGCGAGCGGAATGCCGCGCAGCCGCGGATCGTCCCGCTGCGCGACCGACGCATAAAAAGCATCTAGATCGAAGTGCAGGATCATGCCGCTCGGGGTGAGGACGGAAGGTTACTCGGCGAACAAACTGCGGATGCGTTCCATGTTGCGGACATCGTCGGGTTCCTCGCCCGGGGTCTCGAGGATCGCCGTCTTGCCACGCACGCCCGCGTGGGCGGCGATCGCCCGGAATCCGGCCAGGCCGATATTTCCCTCTCCGATGTGCCAATGCCGGTCTTTATGGCCGCCCA
>Ga0181528_10001328_pt1 | contig 15516 bp, 18 predicted proteins | sample PEATcosm2014_Bin_47_FD_119742 | JGI IMG/M metagenome (GOLD analysis project Ga0181528, IMG submission 119742) | Peatland microbial communities from MTU Mesocosm Facility, Houghton, MI, USA - PEATcosm2014_Bin10_10_metaG | ecosystem: Environmental > Terrestrial > Soil > Wetlands > Peat | place...
CAGCGCGGCGAAACCGCCGACAAAATACGCAGTTTGTTGCCGAACATCATTGTGGTCACTGGGGACGCCTGCGAATTTATTTCATTGCAGCAGGCCGGACTTCGAGAAACTGATGTCGTTATTGCCGCCACCGGCGATGACGAGGACAATCTGGTCATCAGTTGGTTATCCAAGCAAGAATTCGCCGTACCTCGTGTTATTGCTCGCGTGAACAATTCTCGAAATGAATGGCTTTTTGATGAGTCCTGGGGTGTTGACATTCACGTTTCCACGCCCGCTCTCATCACGTCGCTCGTCGACGAGGCCGTCGAGATTGGTTCCATCGTTAATTTGATGGACCTCGCACACGGCAAGATGCGACTCATTGAAGTTACGCTCGCCGCGAATTCACCAGCCGTTGCCCAACAGCTCACTTTGGACGAGCTGCGCCTTCCCGACTCCGTTCGAGTGGTCGCTGTGGTTCGCTCCGAACAACCCCTCTTGCCCCAACCCAACATGCAATTCCTCGAGCACGACCACGTTGTGCTCATGTCACGCGCCGACGCAACAGAGTTATGCGCTGATGCTTTTATCAGTTAACGCACTCAAGACGAGGATGTCGGGACCTACGATATAGACGTGCGGGCTGCCTTTTTCGACCTAGATAAGACAATCATCGTGAAGCCGTCCATTGTGGCGCTGGGACCCGAGTTGCACGCCCGAGGGCTCATTCATCGCGGCACTTTGCTTCGAGCGGTGTTTGGTCAATTTATGTTTTCCCAGTACGGTGCCGATCAAAGCAAGATGGAAAAATTTCGCCGCTCGGTGCTGAAAATGGTCAAAGGCTGGGACCGCGACGAGGTGCGAGAGATCGTCCGTTCGACACTCACCGAAGTTCTCGAGCCGCTTATTTACAAAGAAGCCGCTGACCTCATTGTTCACCACCAGCAACTGGGTGACGAAGTGTGGATTGTGAGTTCGTCCCCCGAAGAAGTCGTTGAACCCTTCGCGGATTTGCTCCATATAAACGGTGTCATTGCTTCTCGAGCACAAGTCGATAACAACAACAAGTACACCGGGGAACTCGAGTTCTACGCGCAAGGTCCAAGCAAGGCAGTCGCCATCAAAGAATTAGCCGCCGAGCGAGGAATCGACCTAGATACCTCGTCGGCGTATTCCGACTCCGAAACTGACGTCGCCATGCTCGAAATCGTCGGCCACCCTTTCGCAGTGAATCCCGACCGAACGCTCAGTCGCATCGCCCACGAAAGGTCCTGGCCCATCCTTCAATTCACGCAACCAGTCACGGTCCGTGACGGACGTTCTTCAAGAACACCGTACGTATTGGGCGCGGTTGTCGTTGGAACCCTTGCGTTATTTGGACGACTCAGCCTGCGGCGAAGGGCTTAGAGCGTCAGAAGGTCGCGAGCGCCCGTGTCGGACGACGGGTGACGCAATTTACTCATGGCGCGCGCTTCAATCTGACGAATTCGTTCGCGAGTGAGGTTCATCTTCTCGCCAACGTCTTCGAGCGTGCGGGCTTCACCAGCTCCGTCAAGACCGAATCGCATACGAAGAATAATCTTTTCGCGGTCATCTAGCGGTTCGAGCAACTTCTCAATTGCGGCGGGCATCATCTTCACGGCAGCCACGTCAAAGGGTGATTCCGCCGAGCGATCTTCCACTACGTCACCGAGTTCCGCGTCACCGTCTTCACGAAGCGGTTCGGAAAGTGAAATCGGCTCCGAGCGAAATCGCAGCGCTTCAATCAATTTGTCCTCAGGCATTTCGCACTCTTCACAGAGTTCCTTGATGGTCGGAGGACGACCAAACTTCAGTTCCAAACGTGACTGCGCTTTTTGAACGCGAGCCAACGTGTCACCGGCGTGTACCGGAAGACGGATCGTGCGACCCGTATTGGCAATTCCTCGAGTAATGGCTTGGCGAATCCACCACGTGGCGTACGTTGAGAATTTGAAGCCTTTTCGCCAGTCGAACTTCTCAACGGCGTGCATGAGACCAAGGTTTCCCTCTTGAATGAGGTCAAGCAGCGGCAGACCAGACGCCTGGTACTTCTTGGCAATTGACACCACCAATCGAAGGTTGGACTGAACGAAATCGCGCTCTGCCTTTTCGCCTCGAATAACCGTTCGTCGAAGCGCCTGCTTCTTCGTCGGCGTGAGCTTGATTTTCTTGTCGGTTTCGGCCGACGCGAGCTCGGCCTCTGCCTCACGACCTTCTTCGATGGTCTGGGCCAGTCGTACTTCATCGTCCTTCGTTAAAAGGGTGTATTGACCAATATCGGACAGGTAGAGGCGTACGAGGTCCTCATCGTCCCGGTCAATTCGATCTTTTGCCATCGGCGTTCCCTTCATTCCCAGCGGTCTCGCGGGCTACACGGTAGTTATACGGTGGCCGTCAACCAAAAAGTCCCAAACCGAGACTTTCATTGTACCCGGAGGCCTCCAACGTCCGTCCAAGTGCCTTGGCGCTATCGCGCCAAGCGTCGTCGAGCAGCGGCGCCCACGATTCCGCGAGATCGCCAATTTGGCGAATTGCGCCCACTACGACGTCGGCGGCCTTCGCCGTGCATTCACTCAGTGGCCCCGCGGATACGAGCGACACTCGCGTTCCAGCGTCACGAAGCGACACGAGCAGTAGCGGCGCAATTACCAATGACACCACGTAGAGACACAAAGCACCGGAAGGATCTTCGTCAATGGCGCGAAGAAGTACTTCGTTCATTTCAGGAACGCTGCGCACGACCGAATCTGGGTCAACACCCGCTCGGTGGGCGAGCAGTGAGCGAAATAGTGACGCCGTGTCACCAAAGGTTCGCGCCATTTCAAACACGGCGACGACCGTCGCGTCGTCCGTAAATTTCGACGCGCCTTCGCCCAGCGCTTCATACAAACCGGTAAAGCACGCAACAAAATGACCCGCCACTTTTTCGGTTTCTTCGATGGCGAAAATCGAATCCGGAGTCATAATTTTTCGGAACGAAACGCATTGGTAATTGGCATGCGTCGATCCCTACCAAACGCCTTCTTCGAAATTCGCACGCCGGGCGGCATTTGTCGTCGTTTGTATTCACTGAGATCCACCAGACGAGTGATCGTGGCGACGAGAGCTGGGTCATAACCATCACGAATCAACTGCGCGGCGGTGGCGTCGCCTTCCACGTAAAGCTCTAGGAGGGGATCAAGTAATTCGTAGGGAGGTAGCGACTGATCGTCACGTTGACCGGGACGAAGTTCCGCGGACGGCGCTTTTGTGAGGACCGCTTCAGGAATCGGAGGAGTGTCCCCATCGTCGAGCGCACGCTCGTTACGGTAGCGACACAATGCGAATACGAGCGTCTTTGGCACATCTTTGATTACCGCGAAACCACCGGCCGAATCGCCGTACAGCGTTGAATAACCCGTCGCCATCTCGGACTTATTCCCTGTCGTCAACACGATCGAGCCAGTCGCGTTGGAAATACCCATCAGCAGAACGCCTCGAATACGTGATTGCACGTTCTCGTCGGGCAGACCATCAATTGGCGCATCGGTTGCTTCGCGCAACATGGCGCCGAATGCTTCGTGAGCTGGTTCAATTGGTACCGTCGTGATCTCGATGTCTAGACGCTTCGCGAGTTCCAGCGCGTCACTGATTGAGTGATCAGAAGAGTACCGACTGGGCATGGCGTAGCCGTGAACCGCCGCGGGTCCAATGGCGTCAGCAGCAATCACTGCCACGAGTGACGAGTCGATGCCACCCGAAAGAGCAATCACTGCGGAACGAAAACCGTTTTTTCGCAGATAATCACGAGTGCCAGTGACGAGCGCTTTGTACACTTCGTCCAAAAGGGGCAGCGGTTGCGCAATAACGACGGGAGCCGCGGGCTTGGGCGATGGCGTCACCAAGAGACGCTCACCTTGATCCGATCCTTCGACATCGACATCGACGATGAGAAGTTGTTCGTCAAAGGCTGCAGCTCGCGCTAGTACGTCACCTTCTTTATTAATAACCACGCTTTGACCATCAAAGACAATTTCGTCTTGTCCACCCACCATGTTGACGTAGGCAATCGTGCAACCAGTTTCGCGAGCGCGCTCCACCAGCATTGCTTCTCGCTCGTGGGGGAAACCCCGAGCGTACGGCGAGGCGTTCGCCACCAGCAGTAGGGTCGCACCTCGACTCGCGAGTTCAGCCGCGGGACCATTGGCAATCCATACGTCTTCGCAAATAAGAAGACCCACGCTAACTCCTTGAACGTTAAGGAGCGTCAACGGTCCGCTGCCGGGCAAGAAGTAACGCTGTTCGTCAAAGACGTCGTAGTTAGGCAGGTAGCGCTTTGTCGCCACGGCTCCGATGTCGCCGTTTGAAATGACCGCCAAAGCGTTTGAAATCCGAGGAAAAGCAGAAAGTCCGGGACCACCGCGTCCGTCGTGCGACGCACCCAGGTGAACAAGTTGATTCGAGTCATCAAGCACCGTGCCCACGACCAGAACTGCGTTTTCGTTCTCGCGCGCCAATTCGTCAAGTGACTGCGCCGCGGCGTCAACAAAACCCTGTTTTAGAAGGAGGTCCTCGGGTGGGTAACCCGTTAACGCCAATTCGGGCGTGATAATAAGGTCGGCACCTAACGCGTTGGCTTGGCGTGACAAACGACGAATGGTCGCGACGTTTTCGCTCAGTCCACCAACGACAGCATTCATTTGGGCTAAGGCCAAGCGAATCGTTGCCATACGTTGAGCCTACCGGTGCCCCGTTTTGCGTCTTCCTCGAAACGTTTTACACGGGGTTAACAAAACTGGGGGGTACGGGCGCTTTCGGTGGGGCAGACTGCCTACGTCTCGTGTCTTCATCGAGACGTAGGACCTAGAAGGAGTGATTGTGCCCTATCAGGCTGAATATATCTGGATCGATGGTACCGAGCCAACGCCATTGCTACGTAGCAAGACACGAATTGTTGCCGACGGCAAGAAGCCAGCAATCTGGGGTTTTGACGGATCCAGTACGAACCAAGCCACGGGCTCGAACTCCGACTGCGTCCTCAATCCCGTCTTCACTTGTCCCGATCCACTGCGTGGACCAAAGGATGTTCTCGTTTTGTGCGAGGTGCTTCTCGTCGACATGACACCTCACCCCACCAACACGCGAGCCGGCGCCGTTGCTGCCGCGAAGAAGTACGCCAGTTTCGAGCCGTGGTTCGGCATTGAACAGGAGTACACGTTGATGCAGTACGGCCGTCCTTACGGTTGGCCCGAAGATGGTTACCCGGCTCCTCAAGGCCCCTATTACTGCGGCGTCGGAGGCGACAAGATGCCTGGTCGAGAGATCGTTGAAGCGCACACGCTCGCTTGCATTCGTGCAGGTCTCGCAATCGAAGGCACTAACGCTGAAGTGATGATGGGCCAATGGGAATTCCAAATTGGTGTACTCGGACCCGTCGAAGTTGGCGACCACCTTTGGACGGCTCGTTGGTTACTTAACCGTATCGCCGAAGAATTCGATGTCGATCCGAGCTTTGCCGCCAAGCCCGTCAAGGGCGACTGGAACGGCGCCGGCGCGCACACGAACTTCTCGACGAAACAGATGCGCGTCGCGGGTGGCATCAATGCCATTAACGCTGCGTGCGAAGCAATCGGAAAAAGAGTGAGCGAGCACATCGCTGTGTACGGCGTTGGTATCGAAGAGCGCCTAACTGGTGCACACGAAACTGCGCACTACACGAAATTCTCCTACGGCACGTCGGACCGCGGTGCGTCGATTCGAATTCCGTGGGCTACGGCAAAAGAGGGCAAAGGTTGGTTGGAAGACCGCCGACCCAACGCCAACATGGACCCGTACCAAGTTGCCCAGGTCATGGTCGAGACCGTTTGCGGTGCCGCAAGCGGTGGATCAAAGGCCCCGGCCAAGAAAACACCAGCGAAGAAGGCTGCCGCTCGTTGATTGTGTTCTTAAGCAAAACCCCGTCGCCGTTTGGCGACGGGGTTTTGTCTTTCGTTAACGAATAGCGATATTTCAAAGGAGGTGAGAGAATGGCCAGTATGCAAAGCCAAGCGCAGTACGTCCTTCGCACGGTGGAAGAACGTGGGGTTCGTTTTGTCCAGCTCTGGTTCACGGACGTTTTGGGACGCCACAAGGCTTTTCACGTCACGCCAGCGGAGCTAGAAGACGCTCTCGACGAAGGCATGACCTTTGACGGCAGCGCCATCGACGGTTTTTCTCGCACCCAAGAAGCGGACGTCCTCGCTCGCCCGGACCTCACGACATTCCAGTTACTGCCCTGGTACGTCGAAGACGCCGGCGTCGCTCGGGTGTTTTGTGACATCGTCAATATTGACGGCACACCCTTTGAGGGCTGTCCTCGCCAGCAATTACGTCGAGTTCTGGAAGGCGCACATGAACGCGGCTACACCTTCTTTGTTGCTCCAGAAATGGAGTATTTCTACTTCAGCAGTTTCAGTGCGGCAAATCCGCCCGTGCCGGCTGACCGCGGCAGTTACTTTGATCTACTTCCCGACGACGGAGCGAGCCAACTACGGAGGCGCACTGTTTTGACGCTCGAAGAAATGGGTATTGGTGTTGAACACGCCCAGCACGAAGACGCGCCTGGTCAGCACGAAATCGATCTTCGCTACACCGATGCCTTGACTATGGCCGACACCGTCATGTCTGTTCGCCACGTCGTCAAGGAGCTCGCCCGTCAAGCAGATCTCACGGCCAGTTTCATGCCCAAGCCGTTGTCACACGAGCAGGGTTCGGGCATGCACACGCACCTTTCGCTGTGGCGAGAGGGCCGTAATGATTTCATTGGTGATGGTCCTTACGGCCTTTCAAAAACGGCGACGCAGTTCATTGCCGGCCTCGTTCGTCACGCACCCGAAATCACCGCCATCACCAATCAGTGGGTGAATTCCTATAAGCGACTGGTGCCCGGCAGCGAAGCGCCCGTCAACGTGGCTTGGGCTCGCCACGAGCCTTCGGCGCTCGTTCGTATCCCCACGGTGAAATCGGCGCGCATTGAATCAACGCGCCTCGAGTACAGAGCACCCGACCCCGCGGCTAATCCGTACTTGGCCTTCAGCGTTATTCTCGCCGCGGGTCTTAAGGGCATCGAGGGTGACTACGAATTACCTGCTGAAGGTCGCATCACCTCGCCGCTGCCGCGTTCACTCGCCGAAGCAACGGATCTCATGGAAAACTCAAAACTCCTGCACGAAACATTGGGCGAGCACATCGTGGAGTGGTTTTTGCGCAATAAGCGTTCCGAGTGGGCCGCGTATCGTTCGGAAGTCACGCCCTTCGAACTTGAAAGGTACTTGCCACTGTTATGAGTGTCGACACCGTTCTCTGCGTACCCGCGTGTGACGGGGCAGTACGAAAAGCGTTTGAAGTGACGGGGGTCGAGCCCGTTGTCGTCCAGCAGGGACGGATCAGTGAAATAACGAGTCTGAAACCAGCGAACGGCTTTTCCGCTGCGCTCATCAACGCCACGGAGTTCCCTTTCACTGACGCAATGAATTTGTGCCGTCAGCTCCGTGGACGCGAAAGCGGCGTTGGACCCATCATTCTCATTCTTGATCGTTACCAATTGGACGACTTGACGTTTCGCGAAGATCTTTTTGATGACTTCGTACTTTCCCCACTGGACGTCAGTGAACTCGCCACGCGACTTCGCCATCGTCTGCGACGTGCGGGCCACGATGGTGGCGCCACCATTGTCGAGCAGGGCGGACTCAGCATCAATCTTGAGACCTATCAAGCATTCATTGCGGGTCGAGTCATGGACCTCACGTTCATGGAATACGAACTGCTCCGCTTTCTCGCAACGAATCCCAACCGCGTCTTCACGCGCGAAACGTTGCTCAGTCGAGTCTGGGGTTACGAGTACTACGGTGGCGCACGAACCGTTGATGTGCACGTTCGTCGGCTGCGCGCCAAATTGGGCGAGGAATATGCTCACCTCATCCAAACGGTGCGAAGTGTTGGCTACAAGTTCGGAACGAATAACAACTGGTCGTTAAACGACTAGTTGACGGGCGCGTACGCCCAGAGCTCCACTTCGGCCCTAGCTCCAAGTGGCAACTGCGCCACACCAATGGCGGAGCGAGTGGGGCGCGGCGGAGAAAAAACTTCCACCCACACCTCGTTGCACGGGCCAAAATCATTCATGTCGACAAGAAACAACGTGGCCTTCACCACCTGCTCGAACGTCGCGCCGCCCTCGGCCAAAACCGTTTTCGCGTTCGCCAGTGCTTGGCGCAACTGTTCGGGAGCTCCGCCTTCAACCAATGTGGGGCCATTGTCACTGGAAACCAGACCGACCTGACCAGAAATTATGACGAAATCACCCGCACGACGCCACGGCGAATACGGACCAACGGGCGTGCTCACGAGAATATGGTGAGAGAACGGATTTAACTAAATGAATTGCCACAGCCGCACGTGCGCGTGGCGTTGGGGTTCGTGATGTGGAATCCTGCACCCTGAAGACCATCTTGGAAGTCGAGCGTCGAACCATTGAGCAGTTCGGCACTCTGAGGATCCACGACGACTTTCACGGATCCGAATTCGGAAATGATGTCGTCACCCGCGAATTCGGTATCAAAGAACATGTCGTAGTTAAATCCCGAGCAGCCGCCCGGCTTCACAGCAACACGAAGCGCCAACGTCTCGTCGGTGGCTTCGGCGGCAATCAGTTCGGCGACCTTTTGGGTGGCCACGTCCGTGAGCGAAATGGGCTCCGTGGCCTTCTTCTTGAGGTTCACTGATGTCGTTGAAACTGTCGTCATGGGACTCCTTCTAGAGGTTTGTCTGCTTCTATCGTAGCGAACAGATTGCGTTTTGAACACCCCTACCTCGTGACCGGTAGCGTCAAGTTGTGAGCATTGTCGAACACGTACGAGACCGCCTGGGACAGGTACTGGACCCCGAACTGGGTGCCTCCATAGTCGAACTCGGTATGGTGGGCGACGTTTCGGTGTCCAGTGACGGTGTCGTGACGGTCGTCGTAGCGCTCACCACCGCCGCCTGCCCCCTTCGAAGCCAAATTGATCGAGACGTCCGTGAGGCGGTTTCTCTGATCGACGGAGTGCGTTCAGTAAACATAACCATGGGGGCCATGGACGCGGTCCAACGCGACGCTTTGATGCGTCGAGCTCGCCAACTCGCACAGGACCGTGCACCCACAACATCGTTGCCTCTTGGCACACCGGTGCTCGCCATTACTTCGGGTAAAGGGGGTGTTGGAAAATCCTCGGTCGCGGCAAATCTCGCCGTGGCACTGGCTCGAACGGGACGAAGTGTTGGCGTTCTTGACGCGGACATCTGGGGATTTTCTCTTCCACGACTTCTTGGCGTCAGTGGACCCGTGGAAGCCAGCGCGGGAAAAATGCAGCCGATCGAAAAAAAGACCGGCACTGGTGTGTTACGAGTTCTCTCCATGGGCTTTTTGGCCGAAGAAGAACAAGCGCTTTTGTGGCGAGGACTGATTGTCCAACGCGCAGTGCAACAATTCATCGAAGACGCCGACTGGTCGGGTGTTGACTACTTAATTATCGACACGCCACCGGGCACGGGCGACATCGCCATGGCTCTGGCTCGTTTGCTTCCTCAAACCGGACACCTTATTGTTACGACCCCGGCGCTCGCGGCCCAACGCGTCGCTGCGCGAGCCGCGGACTTTGCGCGACGCTCCAACGTGCGCGTCCTTGGTGTTATTGAAAACATGAGCAGTTATACATGTAGTTGCGGCGAGGTCCACGAGATCTTTGGGCGAGGTGGTGGAAAAGAACTCGCCGAAGAACTACACGTCCCCTTGCTCGCCGAGATCCCTCTGCGTGAAGAAGTCGCTCACGGGGGTGACGCTGGCGAACCCGCGGGACTGAGCGACGGACCAACGGGTGCGCTCTTTGCCACCATGGCGACTCGCATCATTGACGACATTGCTCCTCCGCTCGGGGCAGTCGGTTGCTCGGCGCGACTACTCGAAGCCGTCGAGCGTGCTGTGCGTTCCGCCGACTAGTTAGGAGTCCTCAGGAATAGTAATGACGACTTCACCATCTCGTTCGATGAACTTCGGTTCAATCTTTGGAATGTTTTGCTTATTTCTGGCGTAGAGCAGAACTTCGTTGGCGGTCTCTAAATCGGCAATTGCTTCAAGATTCTTGATCGTCGGAAATATCATCTCGAACTCACCGCGTTCGTGTTGGAGAAGTGCTTCACGCGGGCGAAGCCAAACGTCGGCCACCGTTTCGTGGTCGTCGTGAGCCGCGAGTTGCGCTGGCGGACACATCGCCACAAAGAAACGCGTGTCGTAGCGCCGAGGAGGACCCACCGGCGTCACCCAATGCGCGACGTACTCAAGCGCCTCGAGGTCCAAAGAAAGACCTTCACTCGAAATAATGTCGAGAAACCGCACCGAGCCGTCATTGACGCTCCGGCGATGCTTACGAAATCGAGCGGCGACGTCCGGATCATCAAAACGAAGTAGCTCACCGCTACTGGTGCGAGCAATTAGCACACCGGCTTCTTCAAAAAGCTCGCGCAAACAGGCCACGTAGTAAGCGAGGCCACCGCTCTCAATGCCGAGGCGCTGCGAGGCCTGCGCGTCATTGCGGCCCTTCACCACTTGTTCCGCCGACGCAGTGGCGTCCGCGGCGTCAACACCACCCCCCGGAAACACGTAAGCCCCTCCCACAAAATCACTGTTGAGATTGCGGCGCAGCATAAGAATTTCGTAACCCTGTGGGGAATCGCGCACCATCATGACCGTGGCTGCTGGACGAGGCACGAGTGGCATAGTCATAACAACAACTTACTGAGGTGGGCTTAAGGAATCGGACGAGTGTTGCCTAGTAAGTTAGAGAGCCAGTAGCCAAAGGAGCATTGTGGCCAAGCCCCCCGCCAAAAAACGACCAACCGCCCAATCACATTCCAAGGGAAAGACGTCGGGTCGACCCGCTGGTCTCTTTACCTGGCTCGCCGTTGGTCTCGTTGTTGTGATCATTGCAGTGCTCGTTGGCGTCAAAGTGCTGTCGGGATCAACGTCTACTACGAAAACTGGTTTCGTCGCTGCGAGTCCCCAAATAGTGGGTGAACTCACGGGCATTCCGCAGTCAGTTTTTGACTCCATTGGTGTCACTTCTTCGACCGTCGGCGTTACGCCGCCTTCCGTTTTCAAAACGGATCCTTTGTTGACCACTACCGTGAATGGAAAGAAAGTTCCGGAGGTTCTTTACATCGGCGCCGAATACTGCCCGTACTGCGCTGCTGAACGTTGGTCAACGATTATTGCGCTGAGTCGCTTTGGAACCTGGTCGAATCTTGGTGACATGGCCTCATACTCGGGTGACGTGTACCCGAATACGCAGACGTTCACCTTTGGCGAAGCCAAATATACGTCTAAGTACCTTGCCTTTAAATCCGTCGAGGAGTACCGCAGCTACTTGAACTCCGCTGGCAGTTACTACGCGACGTACCAAACGCCGACGAAGGCGCAAAACGCGCTACTCACGAAATACGACTCGTCCGCGTATTTCCCAGGAGCCACCGGAACCTCAATCCCCTTTATCTCTATTGGCAATAAGATTCTTGTCTCGGGCGCGAGTTATTCGCCGTCCGCCCTGGCGAATCTTTCGCGAGAACAGATCGCAAGCACGCTTTCCACGCCGTCCAATCTCGTTTCACAGGCCATCATCGCGACCGCCAACTATTTGACCGCGTCAATTTGTTACATCACGAACCAACAGCCAGGAAGTGTGTGCAGCTCCAATGGCGTCGAGGCGGCGACAAAAGCCCTCAAACTCTAAATGAGTAGATTTCGGTCCTGGGCCTTATCGTCCGTACCTCCCGTTGCTCCGTGGGCCGTGACAACAACATTTCTCCTAAGTCTCGTGGGCCTCGGTATCTCCACGTATCTGACGATCGTGCATTTTGACACCAGCATTGTTGTTTCGTGTCCTGTGGGCGGCGGCATCATCGACTGCGCCAAAGTCACAACTTCGGCCCAGTCGCACTTTCTCGGTATGCCCGTAGCCGTGCTCGGTCTCGCCAATTATCTCGCGATGACCATTCTCAACTCGCCCTGGGTCTGGAAGCGACCGGAACGTTGGATTGCTGCAGCGCGCTTTGCGCTCATCATTGTTGGCATGGCTTTTGTTCTCTGGCTCATTGCCGCCGAAGTACTCATCATTGGCAACATCTGTCTGTGGTGCACCGGTGTGCACCTCGTCACGTTTACGTTGTTAGTTGTACTATCGCGAGTCGCTCCGCGCCAACTCGGGTGGGGTGCGGACGAGCGTTGATTTAGCTCGTCGCTCCACTTCATTAAGTCCACCCCAGATGCCGTGTGATTCCTGATTGCGAAGGGCTTCGTCCAAACACGCATCTTTGACGCAGCAGCCCGAACAAATTCGCTTGGCCTGTTGCTCACGCAGGAGTCGATCCTCTTTTCGCTCGAGCGCGCTCGGCGGAAAAAAGACGTTTCTGTGTGGACCCTTGCACGCAGCGAGTGCGCTCCACTCAATAACCGATGCGGTCATAGACACATCCCCCCTGACGCGGCCTTAATGGCACGATAGCGAGGCCCATGCTCCAGAGACAAGTACGCCAATCAGGTACTTTGAATGAAGGCCTTCTGGACAATGGCCCAAACGACCCGGCTACAGAATTGGACCCTACGTTCTAGGCCACTAGTCTTTCGTTATGGCCACTGTCCTCATCGCGAGTGACCTACCCTCACTGCGCCACGAACTACGTACCATGCTGGAGTCGCCGACGCTTGACATCGTTGAGGCCTCTTCTGGCCCCGAAGCTTTACGTATGGTGGGCGAAGGCGGCATCGATCTCACCATTCTCGATCTTCAGATTGGTTCTATGGGTGGCATGGCAATTTGCATGGAACTTCGAAACGCCGAGTCCTACGGTGCCTACGAACCCGTCGCGGTGCTCATGCTGCTCGACCGACGCCCCGACGTCTTTTTGGCCAGACGAAGTGGCGCGGAAGGGTTTATCGTGAAGCCTCTTGATCCTCAGAGGGTTCGCCGAGCGGTAAAGGCGTTGCTCGAAGGTGGCGAATTCGAAGACGATGCTTGGCGTCCGGCCACTGTGCGTGTTGGTTCGCCCACTCCTTAATGAGTGATCAACAACCTCCGTCGTCATCATTCGCGCGGTTCCGCGCGAGGGTTCGTCATAGGGACGACGATCTAGAGCGGTCCCCACAGGTCGAAGCCATTCACGCGAGAGTGGACCAACTCGGGAAACTCGAACTACGCGACGTGATGACGCCTCGCTTGGACGTGGCGTATCTCACGATTCCCGTCACTCCCGAGGCTGTCGCTGACGCGGTTCGTGATACTGGGCACTCTTGTTTTCCGGTGGTCAATGACGACCTTGATGACGTTGAAGGCGTGCTCGTCGTGAACGATCTCTTTCGCAGTTCCGGTGCTCGACGAAGCCTCGGAACTTCATTACCGTCGGCCGATGAGATAGCGCGGAAAATTCGCCGACCACCCACGATGTTGCCCGAGACCATGGACCTCCTCGAAGCTCTCTCGCAGATGAAGGAGCTGAAACGGAGCTTCGCCGTTGTCATCGACGAACACAGTGGGGTCGCCGGCGTGGTGTCGGTGCAGGACATTTTGGAACAAATCGTTGGAGACTTAGACGACGAATTCGATGGCGATGATGACCCTTCTATTGTCCGCATAAAAGAAGGACGTTGGCTCATCGATGGGCAAACCCACGTTGACGAAGTCGAAGAACACGTCGGCATCGTAATTCCTGAAGGCGAATACGTCACTATTGCTGGTTTTGTTTTAGATCTGGCGGGCGCCATTCCCAGCGAAGGCAGCATCTTTCACTTCGGTGACTGGGAATTTCGAGTCCAGTCAGTAGAAAAACGTCGGATCAGCCAAATAGTTCTCGAGTACCACGAGCCGGTTGCTCCAAGCGAAGATGAAGTCAAGTAGTCGCCCTTGGAGGCACTTGTCTCTGGCGAGTAGCATTGGCGAGCCGCGGAGAAATCCGCAGCGGGCTGTAGCGCAGCTTGGTAGCGCGCTGCGTTCGGGACGCAGAGGTCCTCGGTTCAAATCCGGGCAGCCCGACCACCACGAAGGTGACTTCGCGGAAAAAGTTCTGGCCCCCATCGTCTAGCGGCCTAGGACGCCACCCTTTCAAGGTGGTAGCACGGGTTCGAATCCCGTTGGGGGTGCCAAATGACCGAGACCAGAGGTCCCAACTAACTCCCCGTTTCACCGTTATCAATAGCCAACGTTTCAAGCATTTCCGGGATACCAAGGCACCAGGTCATGCACCAAGTTCGTCAAAAGATTCTTGGCTCCTCGTTTAATGCCGTCACCGCTGTTGATTCGGTTGACGACCTTGGTGACGAAATTGGGCGAGGAGAAGTTGGTCGCGTCAGTGACGGTTTCAATGGGCAAAGAGGGCGACCTTTCAAAGCTCGATGTGGACCGGCGTCCGATCGTAACCAAGTTTAAAAAAAATTTAAATTTTTTTTATTGACATTTTGTGGCAAATCGACATAATGAAATCGCTGGGCCCGTAAGGGTTCACGACCGAAAGGAGAATGAATGATTCTACGTACCGATCCATTTCGCGACCTTCGAGACCCGTTCGGTCTCCTTGGCACGACGACTCGACCGAGTGCTATGCCCGTCGACATCTACAGAAAAGACGAAGCCTATCTTGTGCAGATGGACATTCCCGGCGTGGTTGTTGACTCCATTGATGTTACGGTTCGCCGCAATGTCATCACCGTGACTGCACGACCTTCTCGTCCAGAGGAGGCTTCGCTGGAAATTTTGCTCAATGAGCGACCATTAGGCACGCTGACTCGAAGCATCGCATTGGGCGAAGAAATTGACGCGGGAGCAGTGCAAGCGGACTACGTCGATGGCGTGCTGCTACTTCACCTCCCGGTTGCAGAAACGTCGAAACCTCGTCGAGTGACCATTCGCCACGGCGCGAATGAAGAAATCTCAGCCTGATTAACACTGGGGCTTGGCCGCCCTCGGATTTAAAACAATAAACCCGAGGGCGGCCGGCTTACTTGTAGTACTGAAACCTGCATCTGGCTTCAATGTTCAACAGCAATCAGTTGAGTAGCTAGTGGTGACTCGCAGTTTCGAAAATTGAAACGTCGGCACACGTGACGTGCGAGAAACCATAAGTGCCTGACCGCTTCGCCATAGACAAAGCCAGTTGAAATAATCGCGTCGAATTTCACCTTCAGGGACACGATCTCGAGAAATTACGTACGGTCAGAGATTTCCTCTTGCGCGTCGTTCATTTCAATCATGTGCGACGCTCAAGAAATTGTCATTGCCAGCACCTTGTGGGAGACTCGTGCAGACCGGAGTTAGTTGCGATGGCATCAAACCAATGGAGATGCCTGACTTCGCTCCGAACTCAGTCCAAGGAGTGCGCGTGCCAGATATTCGCCATCGAGTCGGGATCGCCGCGCCCATTGACGTGGTCTTTGACTCCTTTGCAACAACAGACGGACTTGAGAAATTTTGGACC
>Ga0181528_10001330_pt1 | contig 15506 bp, 11 predicted proteins | sample PEATcosm2014_Bin_47_FD_119742 | JGI IMG/M metagenome (GOLD analysis project Ga0181528, IMG submission 119742) | Peatland microbial communities from MTU Mesocosm Facility, Houghton, MI, USA - PEATcosm2014_Bin10_10_metaG | ecosystem: Environmental > Terrestrial > Soil > Wetlands > Peat | place...
TCGAGTCCTGCCGCCTTTAGAACGGCTTCCACACGATCGAGTGCCAAATCGACTTGTGCAGCGGGATCGGCTGGGATCTTGCCGGTGATTGGATCGGCACCAGCCATGCTGGATACGAAAAGCCGATCGTGTGTAAGGATTCCCGGCGAAAATGAGTTTTCTTTCTTCTCATTCGGCGGATATACGGCACGCCTGTTCTTTAAATCCCGGACCGCGACGGCATTGATCTGAATGGGTGGCGCGGGAATCCGGGCGACGCCTAAGACCGCGCGAGCAGGCGGTGTCTTCGGGAAGGATTCGGCGAAGACTTTATTCAGTTCCTCGAACTGGCTGATATCTGAAAGATAAACCTGCGTGTAGACCACGTGGTCCATAGTCAATCCCGACGATTCGACAATCGCTTTCACATTGTCGAGCACCTGGCGTACTTGTTCATTAAAGGTGGCGGGCGAGCTGCCGTCCGGACGAAGAGGTCCCTGGCCGGAGATGTAAACGTAGTCTCCCGCATCGACGCCCGGCGAACAGACGCGATTCGCGTGAGGTGGCGCTTGGGCCGGAGCTACGGAGTGGACGCGCTCCTGGGCGATCAGCGTGGTCGAGAGCAGAAGTCCAATCAGCAGCAATCGCATAGAGCACCTTTTGAGTCGGATTTCCTTTAACAAGCGCGGGTGATTACGCCGCCTTCTTCTGAGCGGCGCCGAGAATTGCGCGGAGCCTTTTCCCGACAATCATTTCTTCTCCGGGCTGTATGGTCATGGAAACGAGTTCAATGTGATCGGGGCCTTTGCGTTCTTTGTGATTCGGATTGCCCTCGCGAACTGCTTTCACCAAGCTGGGATTGTCGAGCCCGAGCACTTCGATCACCGGCTCTTCTGCACGCAACTGCTCGACGCAGTCGGCGATCGTGAATTTCCAAGCCTGCTGATCCCAGGAAAGTTTCAGCGTGGGATAACGGTTGCCGTCATCCGGTGTGTACGTCTCGGTCTTCACGCCAGGCACGGTCTCCACCAGCTTCCGGATGCGATCGATGCGGCCGTTCCATTCGGCGTAGAGCTTCTTCTCATCAATATTCAGCCAGGTCTCGAGCGCTGTCAGGCAGCCGATGACTTCTTCTTTTCCGACTTTCATGGGGCGGCAGACGGCTCCTTCCCGCGGACTGCTGTTGAGGAGCGCGGCTTCGATCAAGTCTTTTCGACCCAGAAGCAAGCCGCTGCACTGCGGCCCGCGCAGCCCTTTTCCGCCGGAGAAACAATACATATCGATACCCATCCGCGCATAGAGCTTGGCGTTGTCGACAGGCGGAATGCCAGCGGCATCGTCGAGCAGCAGGGGAACTTTCCGGTCTTTGGCAATGGAAAGTACTCGCTGAAGCTTTTCGCCAAGATCGGTGGTATAGATCATGGCCGTCTTGTCGTTGATGGCGTTCGCGAGTTCTTCCGGCGAATAGGTCAGTACGAGCTTTGCACCGGTCAGCCGAATTGCGCTATCGAAGGCGCTACGGCCTCCCACCATGACGACTTCATTCTTGAGGCCGGTGGTGTCGGGAAGTTGCCAGATGTATTTGTCGTCAGTACCAGCCATACATCCGGCCGTGGCGGCCGCCATTGCGCCCGCCGAACCCGAAGTGACGATGCCCGACTCGGCGCCGGTGAGTTCAGATAGCCGCCGGCCGACCCCGCGTTGGAGTTCGATCATGTTCACGAAATATTGTCCGGCCTCCTGTTGCGCCTGGAGAACCTCCGGGAATTCGAGAGAGCCGCTGAGATAGGTCCATGTTCCCCGGCAATTGATGACCGTTTTTACGCCGAGCCGCGAGTAGACGTTCTGCCGCGGATCTTTGCCCATGGCTGTGGCCGCCTGCGCGTAAAGGTCGCGTGCGGCAAGCTGACCCAGCAGCGGAGCCGCCGCCACCAATTTAACGAATGATCGTCGGCTGGAATTCTGAACTCGCATCGCAAAACCTCCTCAAGGTACTATCTCAATCTCAACCGTCACTTCAGATCTTTTCGGCTTGGCGCGGAAGGCAGCGCAGTCAGTCGTCTTCTTCAGGCAGCGGAATCCGTGATCGCACCGCCAGGATGTGAGCCTTTGCTCCCGATTTGTTCTGGTTATAGAAGCCGACGGTGCAGTTTGCGCGGAAATAATAGGCGTCTCCCGCCTTGGCTGGAAATCGGCCTTCGACGCCATCCATTCCACTTCCTGCCACCATGTCGCCTTGACCGTCAAGCACGAGATAGATTTCTTCGGCCGTTTCGTGATGATGCGGAAAGTTCGTTCCGCCGGGCGCAAAGTCCATCAAGAAAAGGCTGGTTACGACGTAGGCATCGTCGATCGCGTCACGCGTGGCGCCTCTTGGACCCACGAGCAACTTGTACAGGACCGAGTTCGGATGGCCGTCGACGGTCTCCTCTTTGAGTTCATCCAGATTGATAATCTTTGGATGCGCGGGCGGAATACCAACCGACGTCTTTGTCGGGATTTTGAAGCCCATTACTACCAGTCGCAGACTCTTGTCGGAATTGTTCGCGACCGAATGCTTTGCTCCGGGCGCGAGATAAGTGAAATCATTTGCCCGCAAAGAATCACTCTCCTCTGCATAGTGAAGTGTGCCGGTGCCATCCAAAACAAAATAAAGTTCTTCCTCACGATCGTAGGCAGCACTCTGACAATTGCTCTGAGCGGCGACAGTGAGCTCGCCGAATCGAGTAACACTGCGGAGAATTCGACTCTCCGAATCGCCCTCGCCGAAGATTGGTGTGTAGTGGCAGCCTCCGGAGGGCGAATCATGTTTCGCTTCACTTGCCGGCGGGACGTAGCGATGCAGCCAAGTCGGATCCACTTTGCGGCCCTGGGCGAGCAAGTTCGGCGCGGCTAGCAATAGCAGCGTCGTTCCCAGGCCAATACCAGCATTACGTCGAAGCACCCGGTTCATGGGAGTAGTTGGGTATACCACAGAATTTGCTTGACGCAAATCGAATTATTTCGTTTTATTGGGTTTCATTTCGTTCAGAAAAGAGGAGACGTGCGTTTTGCGGATTCCCGCGTGCGTGCTAACCTCAGGCGCGGCAAAATCGGTGAAAACAAGGGCGATCATGACGAGACATCTCTCCGGGGCGAACCGGATGCGCTGGATGCACGCAATTTCATTTTTGGCGGCCGTCGGAGTGTGTTTGACAGCTGTTCCGGCGAGCAGTCAATCCGCGGCGGATAAAAACTCGGAGTGCCGCGTCGAAGCCAAGGATTACAAGGGTTGGCAAGCGCAACAGATCTCGAATCGCTGGGTGCAATTGATCGTCGTGCCACAAAACGGAGGGCGATTGATGCAGGTGTCTTTCGCCGGTCATTCGTATCTGTTTGTGAATCCAAAGTTGGCGGGGAAGTATCTGCCGCCGAGCACGAGCCAATGGTTCAATTATGGCGGCGACAAGCTCTGGCTCTTGCCCGAAGGAAATGACGACGAGCAGCACTGGCCAGGGAATTCAGATGCGATTGATGACGGGCCGTATAGCTTTCGAAAGCTTTCGGAAGCACAGCGCTGCGAAATCGAACTTACGAGTCCCGCCGATCCCCAGACGGGCATTCAATTCATACGAACTATCCAGGTGGACGCTGATTCTCCACGCATCAAATTTCGTGCGTCCATGAAAAACATCACCGGCCATACGCTGGAATGGTCGATGCAGTCCGTTTCGCAGTACGACACTTCGGTGTCCAACTTGCAGAGCCAAGGTGGGACCGCACACATCAATCGCGACTTCTGGACGTACACTCCGGCGAATCCTTCCAGCAGCTATCTCAATCGTTATCATGTTCGCTTTGGACCGGCCGAAAATCCCGCAGCCTCGGTGAGGGACGATGGGTTGTTTAACCTGCACTACGCGCATATGGCGGCCGAGCTGTGGATCGATTCGAAAGAAGGATGGCTGGCCGTTGTCGACGGGGGCAGCAAATACGCCATGGTCGAACGCTTTCAATACGAAGAAAGCAAATCGTATCCGGGAAAAGCCTCGGTCATTTTTTGGACGAACGGTCCGGAAATGCGGCTGGGGGACGACGGGAATCCTTCGATGAGCACCGATCCTGACGCGAGTCCTTACTATCTTGAAGCTGAGCTCAACAGCCCGATGTGCCGGTTGCGATCCGGGGAGAGTTGTGACTTTGAGACGGAGTGGTTTCCAACTCGATCGGGAAGTGAATTCCACGGCGTGACCGACGCGGGGATTTTGGTTCGCCCCCTTCGAGCTACTTTGTTGGAGACTGGAAAGGTCAGCCTTTCCGGTTCGTTTGGAGTGTTTTTCGCCGGACATCTGGAAGCGCATTTCTATGACGACCATGGAAAGAGCCTTGGAACCATGCGCGTCATGGATGTGAATCCAAATGATCCCGTATCGCTGGAGTCTGAGATCACTCCTCCAGCAAAGCCGGGGCGCGTTTCACTTCATCTCGTGGATCAGGCCGGTGTCGATCGCGGCGCCCTTCAGGAAGTTCTCATTGTGAGCCGCGACAATCACTGAAACGAACCATCATTCGTAGCGGTCGTTGTATTGGATGATTCAACGACCATTCGGAGGAAGAAATGGAACAGTCCTTTGTGCATCGGAAGACTCGGATACTTGTCATCATTCTTTGCACGCTAATCCTTTTTGTTGCGGCGGCTACCGGAGTTCGACTCGCGCGGGCTCAGTCGAATCCGACATCTTCATCTTCTCTGAGCGACACTGAATTAGTCGCACAATTTCGGCGCGTCGAAGTTGCGTCGGTGTCCGATGCCATCGAGCAGATCACGGGCAAAAAAATGTATATGACGCATCACATGCAGCCAATCTTCACGGCCAAGTTCGCTGGATTCGCGCGAACCGTACAGCTCAAGAAAGATGAAGGCAACAAAGACCCGGAGGCCCTCACCGGGATGCTGGAAGCGATTGATCAGGGATCGACCGATTCGGTGTACGTGATGGCAGTCGAAGACGGAGAAGACATCGCCGGCATGGGCGGATTGATGGGAACGGCGATGGCTGCGCGTGGATATGTCGGAGCCGTGATCGATGGCGGAGTGCGAGACGTTGCGTACCTGCGCAAGATCGGGTTTCCTGTCTTTGCTACAGGAATCGTGCCCTCTACTTCGGTGCATCACTATCGATTTGCGGGATCGGAGATTCCGCTTATCTGCAATGGAGTGCCCGTCAATCCTGGCGATATCGTGGTGGCAGATAGCGACGGCGTCGCGGTTGTGCCTAGAGCGCAAGCGCAGAATGTCCTCGCGGTGGCGCAGCAGATGGACTGCAAGGAGCACTCAATGTATGCCGTCATCGAGCAACTAAAATCCATCGTGTAAGCCGTGAAGCAATTTGGCCGGATTTGAACGATCGATTCGCCCGAAAACGCACCGTGATCAAGAAGATTGAAAATATGGCGTACTTGTCGCGAGGCGATTCTCAATCTGCCGTGAGGTTACTCCGGCATGTGGAGTTTCGATCCCTTATTCTTCAGCCACGCGTTGAATTCGCTGACCATTTTCGGCGTCCATTTCGCGTCGATCCGGCCAGGAGTATATTTGCCCTCGCGCAGCATCATGTGGCCCCATTCATCGATCAGGTGATCCATTTCGGTCTCATCCGCAACCTTCTCGGCGAGATGCGCTGGGACAAACGTTACACCCTCGGGGTCGCCGATGGCGATGTCGCCGGGCATCACGGTAACGTCACCAATTCGAATCGGAACGTTGATTCCGGTGAGCATCACATTCTCCAGAGCGGAGGGATCGACGCCGCGCGTGTAGACCTGAAACCCGTGAATCTCCTGAATTCCCGTAACGTCGCGAATCGCTCCATTCACGATCAATCCGTTGAGGCTCTTCGTGTAGATAGCCGTCGCGAGATTGTCCCCAATAATGGTTCCGTAGCGAATTTTTCCGAAGAGATCGACGACCAGAACATCGCCCGGCTTGAGAATGTCGATGATCCAGGAATTTTCGTCACCGATCCGGTTCTCTTTCTTCCCATTGGCTCGAATCACCGCGTCCACGTCCGGACGCAGAGGCATGAAGACTGCCGTCACCACGCGTCCAACCAGTCGCTGTCCAGGATTGATCACTTTCCATCCAGGTTCAAATTGATTGTGAAAGCCGGCTTCCTGCAGAACATCCCAAGCTTCATCCGCGGTTACGCCCGTCAGACGTTCAAGCACGGATTCCGGGACGTTCGGTCGTCCATCTGGAAAACGATCGCCATGCCAATCCGGAGTGAACTCAACCCGCTGTTCTTGGGAGAACAGATCGAGTTGAGCGAAGCTGGTGCCAGACGATGCAAGCACGCACATCAGGGAGAGGACCACTGTTACAAAGCCATTCATTTTTCTCATGAATTCAATCGAGATTCTGGAGTGAACGGAAACGCCCGCGAGACGTTGGTCAAGTTATCACACAGCATTTTGAGAAACAACAGCGGTTGGCAAAGCCTTCCCGCTGTTGCGGAGAGGTGCGGGTGATCGCGAGCGACAAGATTTCTGTGCGCTGGTTTCTCATCTTCTGGCTTTTTGTGTTGAGCGCCGTGTCGTATCTGGATCGCGTCAACATCTCAATTGCCGGAGGATCGATCGTCGATGCGTACCATCTGACTGATGTGCAGTTGGGAAAAGTCTTCAGCGCGCTCGTGGCTGGCTACGCACTGTTTCAAACACTCGGGGGATATCTCGCCGACCGCTTTGGTCCAAGACGCGTCCTGGCCGGAGGGGTCATCTGGTGGGGAATCTTTACGGCGATGACCGCGCTGGTTCCCCCAAATATCAGCGGGGCACTCATTCTCTTTGTTGCCGTGAGATTTCTTCTTGGAGCCGGCGAAGCGGTTATTTATCCAGCTGCCAATCAGTTCGTGGCGCGGTGGATTCCGGTGCGCGAGCGTGGCATTGCCAATGGCTGGATCTTCGCTGGCGTCGGAGCCGGCGCGGGCCTCACGCCGCCGCTGATTACTTACCTCATGATCCATTATGGTTGGCGATCTTCATTCTGGGTCTGTTCTGCGATTGGATTCTTAGCGGGGGCAGTTTGGTTTATCGCAGCCCGCGATACTCCGGGTGAGCATCCGCGCGTTTCTGCATCGGAGCTCGCTGCGATTCAATCCGGACTCGTTGTCACGCCTGCGAATCCCCGTTCTTCTCCCGCGGTAGGAGACCCGTCCGGAGAGCTTGTGCCTTGGACGCGAGCCATCCGCAGTAAAGAAGTTTGGGCGGTTACTGTGAGCTATTTCTGCTACGGGTATGTTGCATGGATCTTCTTCAGCTGGTTTTATCGTTATCTGGCGAAGGTGCGCGGCCTTGATCTAAAGACGAGCTCCTTCTATTCCATGCTGCCGTTTCTGGCGATGCTCGTGTGTTGCCTGCTGGGGGGTACTCTCAACGATCGGCTCACAAAGTGGAAAGGCCCGCGGCTCGGACGGTGTGGACTGGCCGCGTTTGCGATGGCTCTTGCTGGAGTTTTCATCGCACTGGGCTCGCAGGTTCAAGGTGTGCGCCTGGCAAGCGTCGTGCTCGCTGGGGGCGCAGGCGCACTCTATTTATCTCAAAGCTCTTTCTGGTCTTTGACTGCAGACATCGCGGGCGGCTCTGCCGGATCAGTGTCGGGATTCATGAACATGGGAGGACAGATGGGCGGAGCGTTGACCGGATCGCTCACACCATGGATCGCATCGCGCTACGGCTGGACCGCATCTTTTCTTGTGGCAGCAGTCCTATGTCTGGTTGGCGCGTTGAGTTGGCTTGCTGTGAATCCGGTGAAGACTCTGACAGCATCGCGCGCCGAGTCTTCTCAATCGTAAAACCGGTCCCTTCACTGCACCACCACTCTCGAATCCGCGGACAATGCATTTTTCAAAGCCGGTTCGAGCAGGGAACTCGAGTTCTTATCGACATAAATCGTCGCGTTCGAGTGCCTGCGCAGAATCGATGCAGGCACCGCCGGGCTGATGTCTGCCTCGCAACACGACTTTATCGCTTGCGCCTTGCGCGAATCGGGAACGACGGCAAGAATTTCTTTGGCTTTTAGAATCTGGCGTGCCGACATCGAGAGAGCGCGTGTGGGCACCTGGGAAATATCGGCGAACCAGGCTTCTCCTACTTGCTGTTGGCGGCACGCCTCGTCGAGCGTTACGATGATATAGGGTTCTTCTGTATCGAAATCCGCAGGCGGATCATTGAACGCGATGTGAGCGTTTTCGCCGATCCCGAGGAATGCGATATCGATGGGAGCGGAGGCTAGCTTTCTACCGACGTCACGAGCTACCGCTGCTGGATCAGTCGAATCGCCGTCGAGCAGGTGATACCGCTTGATCCCAGTTCTAGCCACGAGTCGCTCCATCAGCATTTTGCGAAAACTTCCCGGATGTGTGATCGGCAATCCAATGTACTCATCGAGGTGGAAGGCCTCGACGCGCGTCCAATCGATGCCGTCGGCCTTCGTGAGCGCATCCAGAAACTCGATTTGAGAAGCAGCGGTCGCAGCGATGATGCGAGCGTGTCCTTGTTTTGCGATGGCCGCGCGAATTGCAGTCGCAGCCTGCTCGGCGGCCGCGTCGCCCAGAGTTGTTTTGTCGCTGAATTGCCGAAGAAGCATGTCGGATCCGGAGGTGAATAGGATGAAAGAAGGCAAATTATACAGAAGGGAGGATCTGATTCGATGCGAATGAGTGCAGAGGTTTCATCCTGTGAAAGTAATCATAACGAACCTGGTTGGCAGGGCTGCATTTTGGCGGCTAGGTTATGATTTCACCGGGGCGGAACCGGTATCCTTGATTACGACTTTGCAGAAGTGACAAATCATTACGGGGGAAGTATGGCAATCAACATTCAGCAGACAAATGACGGCAACGACGACTCCTTACGGTTTCAACCCGTGGAGCGCCTGAAAGTATATTTATTCGGCGTAACTGTGCTGTTCGCATCATTTGGAGCAGGTGAAGCGGTGTATCGGCTTTTATTCTCAGAGTTCGACGGCACGACCGATCGTATTCCGATCGAAGTGCTCTTCGGTTTGGTTTTTGCCTGGTTGGCGACCAAGTTCGTGGGCGGCGTCTACAGGAATCGCAAGGAGCGAAGCGCTCGCCTCAATTTCATTTGGGCCCGCAATCATCAAATAAGATGCGCTCTGGAAGGAATCACTCCATTGGCACATCCAGCAAAGAATCAGCAATCGATCCGTGTGATTCGCGAGGAAGTCGATAAGATTGAGTGGGCGCTGAAGGAAATCTTGCCGAGCTAAGCTTCTCGTGCGAGGCTTGGACAGAAGTTGACGAGCCATTGAACGCTACGGTTCCTTCGATGCGCCTCCCAGCCCAAGGAAGGGAACCGGCATCTGGCGGTTCTAGGTGTCCTGGACTCTCCCTTTCCAGACGCCTCCGCTGCCGGTCCAATATTTCACGGCCGAGTGCACAGTCGCGCCCAAATAAAATAGAGCGGCTAGGGGCAAAGTCAGCGCCCATGTGAGATTCAGGCGATAGTAGCGCACCATGGTTGAATACGTCACTGTCATTACTGCCCAAGCTGCAATGCCCATCAGGGTCGCCAGCCTGCTCCGTGTGAACAATAAGAGTGGTGGCGCTAGATAAGTAAGAGCCATTCCTGCGATCGTGCCCAGCAGCAGTAGTGAGGAGTGCTTCAATTGATTGAAGGCCGTGCGCGAGACCATGCGCTCGACATCCGAAAACGTCTCGTATCGTCTCAAACTGTGGCTCTGGTCTGTTAATCCGAGCCACAATCGTCCGCCATGTTGCTTGAGGAGTGCGGCCAGCGAGCAATCATCAATGAGAGCGCCGCGAATAGCCTCGAGGCCTCCGGCCTGTTCCAGAGTTTTTGCTTTTACCAGCATGCAACCTCCGGCCGCGCCAGCGGTCGAGCGCCGGGGAGTGCGGACCCAGGCTGGTGGGTAAAGCATAAAAAAGAAGTACACGAAGGCGGGAATGAGCAGCTTCTCTGCAAGGCTTTCGCAACGAAGCTTCACCATGAATGAGACCAGATCGCAGTTACCGTGGCCAGCGATCAGGCCTAGATTGGCAACTGTGTCGGGACCGTGCAGCACATCCGCATCTGTAAGCAAGAGCCACGTCGGATTCAACTCATGCGCTCGTTCAATGCCCTGATGCATCGACCACAGTTTTCCTGTCCATCCCGCTGGCAACGGCTTGCCTTGAATCACCGTAAGCGCGTCGGACATGCCTGCTTTTTCCGAAGCGCGCCGAGCCACGTCCGCCGTGGCGTCTGCGCTCTCATCATCCACGAGGATGACTGGCATCGCCACGGACTGGCTTAATAGGGATGTGACGACCGGTCCGATGAATTCTGCCTCATTGCGGGCCGGAACCACGGCCACGACACTGCCCGAAAATGCCGCGGTGTCACTAAGATCCGACTTGGCTCTTTCGGTGAGCCAGAAGCCTCCCCTGGCCAAAGCGAGGTAGGCCCAGATCACCACGGCTAGGGAGGCGACGGTCGCAGCAAACGCGGGCATCGGCGTGAGCGCGAGAGTACAGCCTAAGCAGATGTCAGATCAAGGCTTGATGACCCTAAAAAATCAGGCCGAACAATCGGACATTGTGTCCACGTCGCGTGGGACAGCTTCGGTGAAGGTCATGCGGATTCCATGTTCTGGTCGCAAGATCACCATGGGGCGCGCTTCGATGGTCTGGCCCGGAACCAGGCGAAAATCGTATCTTCTGAGCAGAACACTCAGAATCATCAGGATCTGCAGCATGGCGTAGTTGCCGCCGATACAACCCCGCGGCCCAGCCCCGAACGGCAAATGCGTGAAGGGCGTGTGCAGCTTCTCTTTCACTTTGGCGAACCGTTCCTCGTCGAAACTCTCCGCATTCTCCCAGTGTTTCGGCGAATGGTGCGCTCCGTAAATGAACACAACGACTGTCGAGCCCCGAGGGATAGAGATATCCCCGACACGGTCGTCGGCGAGGGCCATTCGGTCGACCATCCAAAACGGCGGATAGAGGCGCAGCGCCTCCATGATCACCTGAGTCGTAAACTCGAACTTAGAAACATCCGAATAGCTCAGCGATCTCTCACCCAAAACCATGTCGAACTCCTGCCTTATCTTCTCGACGCATTCAGGGCGCGTGCTTAGGAGATAAAGAAGCCACGACAGAGCATTCGACGAAGTTTCGTGGCCGGCGACCAGCAGTTGCATGCTCTCGCTGAGGATCAACTCGTCGTCCATGCCGTGCCCGTCGCTGTAGCGGGCATCCATCAGGATTTGCAGCAGATCGTGGCCGGGAGCCTCTTTGCGCCGCCGCTGGAGGTATTCGCGGAGAACGTCGAAGGCTCGGCTTCTCAACTCCCAGTGTCTGTGCAACTCTCCCGAGACGGCAAACCAGGGATTCAGATAAGGCTGAATCGTTTGCCGAACCATAAATTCCTGCACGGTTGAGATCGCCAGGCTGATAAGGTCGATGTCTTCCTCTTTTAAGCGGGCGCCAAACAGAGATCTGCCTACCATCCCGAAGGTAATCTTCATCATCAGCGGATAGATGTCGACAGGGCCAATTCGAGCTTGGCGGTCGAAGTCCCGCAGGGAATCGGTGAGGGAGTCCTGCATGATCGAAGAGAGAACCTCGAGTTGCTTTCGTTCAAAACCCGACTGGATGAGACGTCGCTGTGTGCGCCAAGGTTCTCCCTCAGTAGTGAGAAGTCCCTTGCCCAGGAAATGGCCCATACGTTTCTTTTGGATTTCGGACTTGTGATAGTTCTCCGAGTTCGTCTTCAGCACGTGCTGAATAACCGCGGGATCAATGGTGACAATCGCTTCCTTCACTCCGCCAAAATAGAAGCGAAACGTGTTGCCATGGAGTTCGGTGTACTTCGAGAGAACCCGAACGGGATTGCGTGCCATCGCGCGCGAATCGAGGAAGGAGCGGGATCGGGAGACGGCAGGGACGCTTTGCGGCAAGCTCACGCCTCGCAATCCGGACACGTGTAGAGAATTGCGGGGAGTCCTGCCTCATCTGCCGGAATGAATCGTCTGCTCATGAGTATAACTAGGTGCTCGAAAGCTGATCTCCGCTCCCCAATTGCTTCAAGAGTAGCAGATGATGTTTGATCGCCCGGGTCATCGTGGGATGTTGCCGGTAGGGAATGCCGTATTCTTCGGCGGTCTGCTTCACAATCCGGGTCAGGGGAGCGTAGTGAGTGTGGCAGACAAAGGGGCAAAGATGATGAACGATATGGTGGTTGAGCCCGCCGGCAAGCCAACCGACCACGGGATTCGTGGTCGCATAGTCGGCCGTGGTGGCGAAGATGTGATAGATCCCGTTGTCAAATTCGTCGCGGCTCGAAGGGAAATATGTGCTGTCGACCGCGTGTGTGGTTTGAAACACGAGAGCGACGCTTAACCCAATGATCAAATGGGCGAGCACGAAGGACAGACCGACCAACAGGGGCGATTTCCGTAACAGAACGATCGGCAGAACGAGCATGTAGGTGAGATAGAACGCCTTGCCCGCGAAAAGAATGACGTACTCTCTAAACGGATGCTTGGTCTGCTTTAAGTAATCGTGGGATGGGAAGAAAAAGCACTCAAAGTCCCTCACGAACACATAGTCCAGAGAAAATACCGCGTAGAGGAACAGCGCATAAATGTGCTGGAAACGCTGCAAGGGTGCCCGTGGTTCGTGAGGCGTAAACCGCAGGATGCCGCGTCCTGTAAGCGCGTCGTCTTCCCCATGGAGATTAATGCAGGAATGGTGGCCGCGATGATGAAGGATGCGCCACATATATGAGCTGATCCCGCAGACGTCGAAGACATAATTCAAAGCTTTGTTTACTGACCGCACGGACGAGATTGCATTGTGGTTGCTGTCGTGGGCGATATTCAGCAAAAGGAATGTCTGGGCGATGGCATTCAGAAGGTAAAGCCCGACAAACTTCCAAGAGTCCGGCCTATAGGTAAAAAGAGCAATCCAGCTGCCTGCCAGAACGGCCAACCCAACCGCGATCTTGATCCACATGGCGCGGTCGGCTTTGGGAGAAACTTTTCCGTCCGAAAAAAAATCGTCGAGGCGGCGGCGTAAGACTTTTGGGAACGAAGAAGGGGGCACAGGATCGACAACGGAGCTCCGCAGCGAGGCTTCCGAGGGTACAAGGTCATCAACTTCCGGCTTCAGTGTAATAACGGCCTCGTTTGGAATGTACGACCTTCACGATTATGGGTCGGCTTATTGCTTTCCCGGACCGTGTTTACGGAAAGTTGATTAGGCCGGTCGGGGATTTTGTTGCTTTATGCAACAACTCTGCCAACAAGGGGTAAAAACCGATGTTAGCTCGAAAACTTTACGAAGATCAAGGGAATTTCGGATCAGGAAGCGCCAGCGTAACAGCTTCAGCGCTAGAGCGATAAGCGTTGACCACCTTAGCAGTTCTCAGTTTTGCAAATCTCTGCTAGCATTAGCCGCTCAGTGATATCAGACCAAGACGCTTTGAGTCGGCCGCTCCGACCCCCGGCAGGGCGTACGGAATTCCCCTTCGTCTCGCCTCCAGCGGGACGTGGCCGGTATCGGCGTCGATGTCTTGCAGCCTCATTCGACGTTGGAAGACAACAACCAGGGCTCGACCTCTCGCGATGCGCAGCTGCGAAGGCTGTAGCAAAATTGGCGGACGTATTGTCCCAGATACCAACCGCCAACTTCGGGCGGTTTAGCCCGTCAAAGGTTCAGCCCGTATATGTTCTCGAAGTGGCTCAGCCCCGGTACACAGGGCGCAGCGAGACTTTTGCTTTCTGATGGAATTTGTTCATTCAACACAGGAGGTTAGCGAATGGCGGCGCCGCCGCCATGAGTACCGATCCGATCTATGATGGCTTCGATTTTGGACAAGCTGGATGGTCTGGGGGATCAGCACCCGAACAGAGTTCTCTATTCGTATATTGACGTGAACGGCAATCCGATTGGAGGCTACTCCTACGAGTCGTTTCTCCACCGGACGAAGGTGATTGCTAGCCATTTGCGCAAGGAGCACGGGTTCAAGGCGCAGGACCGTCTACTGCTCGCCTACCCGCCGGGGCTCGAAATGATTTGCGCCTTCTTTGGCTGCGTGCGCGCGGGTTTAATCCCTGTGCCCGTCTATCCTCCCAGCTCTCACGGCTTCCAGGGCGCCCTGTACAAAATGGTCCATATCGCGAAAGATTGCCAGGCGGCTGGCATTCTAACGAGCAAAGACTACCTCGGCTCCCTGAAAACAAATCTTGCTAGAAGCGGAGTTTCTTCCTCTGGAGTCGATGTCGACTACATTTCCAGTCTTCGTTGGATCGTAACCGAAGATTTCGTCGATATGGCGTCGAACGAACACTTCAATGGCGCTTCGAACATTTTGTTTCTCCAGTACACCTCGGGATCAACGCGAGATCCGAAAGGTGTGATGGTCACGCACGAAAACATCCTGCATAACGGCCCGTTGGTGATCGATCATCAGGCGCCGATAGTCGTATCCTGGCTTCCCCAGTATCACGATATGGGCCTCATTGGGTGCTACCTCTATCCGGCACTCAAAGGCGGCACGACCTACGGTTTCGCTCCCACGGACTTCATCCAACGCCCGACCCTGTGGTTCGATGCGATCAAGACGTACGGCGCGAGCGCCTCAGCGGCGCCGAACTTCGCGTACGACTATTGCTTGCGGGCCCGGCGGTTTTCGAAAGAGAATTCGGAGTCCTTTGATCTCAGCTCGCTCAGAGTGCTGATGGTCGCCGCGGAACCCGTCAAACCCGACACCTATAAAAGGTTCCTACAGGCATTTCAGCCTCATGGACTGAAGTCGGAGAGCTTCTACGTCGCATACGGTTTGGCGGAGAACACCCTCGCGGTTTCGCTCGGTGGTCGCAACATTATTTCAGTCAATAAAAACGGCATTGCGCTTGGGAAAGCCCGCATGACCACGGAGGTGTCCGAAATCGGGTCGGCCACTCAGATCGTGAGCTGCGGAACTCCTCTGCCCGGCCTCACGGTAAAGATCGTGGATCCGGAGAAGCATATTGCACTGGAGCCAGGCCAAATCGGCGAGATTTGGATTGCTGGAGGTAGCAAGTGTCTGGGCTGCTGGAATAATCCGGAACTCACCCTGAAGCTGTTTCACGCCCGGTTGGTCGATGACAGCCCCTATGACGATGGCTACCTCCGTACCGGTGATATGGGCTTCTTCCACGAAGGCGAACTCTTCGTCTGCGGACGAATTAAGGACATGATTATTCTCCGCGGGCAAAACTATTATCCGCAGGATATCGAGGCGGTCGTTGAGAAAGCGTCCGGCCTGATTCGAGCGAACTGCGTTGCCGCCTTCCAGATTCACGAAGACAGCGAACCAGCGCTGGCGATCGTCGCTGAAGTCCGAAGTCTGAAAGCTCTTCCCGATCCCCTGAAGATTGCAGCAGCGGTCCGGAATTACCTCAACGTGGAAGTGGCGCTGATTTCTTTCATCGCGCCTCGCGCGATACCGAGAACCAGTTCGGGCAAGATCATGCGCCA
>Ga0181528_10001331_pt1 | contig 15506 bp, 8 predicted proteins | sample PEATcosm2014_Bin_47_FD_119742 | JGI IMG/M metagenome (GOLD analysis project Ga0181528, IMG submission 119742) | Peatland microbial communities from MTU Mesocosm Facility, Houghton, MI, USA - PEATcosm2014_Bin10_10_metaG | ecosystem: Environmental > Terrestrial > Soil > Wetlands > Peat | place...
AGAGTGACCTGTTTTCCCTGGACCGGTTCGCGGTTGACGCAGCGGGGACTTATGCCGAGATACAATTGTGTGGCCATTTCTCGTGTGGGTTCGACGCCGTTTAGACCCGGGCCCGGCGGGCATCCAGTTCTTTTTTCATCAAGTCCGTCGTCTTGGAATCAATCGTGTAGAAGAACATAAAGATGGCGCACGACATGTAGAGCACTCCGGGAATGACGGAAACCAGCAGCTTGATGCCGTGGATGGAAGTCGCAGTTTGGACAGCGTCGGGCACATAATTATAAACGGTCAAAATCCAGCCGGCGATGGCGGCGCCGATGCCCCAACCGGCCTTTTGCGCGAAGGTTGCGGCGGAAAAATACAATCCCGTCGCGCGACGGCCCGTCTTCCATTCGGAATAGTCCGAAGAGTCGGCGATCATCGTCCACAGCAGCGGCACGGCCGGGGCGTAGGCCATCTTGGCCAGGATGTTCAGCACATAAATGGTGACGATGTCTTTCTCGCCGGGCAGATAAATGGCGATGAAACAAATACCGGAAATCAGCGAACTGGCGATGAAGACGTTGCGGTTGCCGAAAGCCTTGGCCAGCGGCTTCGACAGCGGCAACGCGACGATGAGCGCAACGGTGCCAATGACGTTGAAGAGCTGAACGTTGTCCTCCTTGCCGATGTAATATTTGAAGTAGTAGGCGATCGCCGCGTTCTGCATGGCGAACATGATGAACGAAATGATGCCGACGCAGGCTAGAATCATCCACGGCCGGTTCTTGAACAAATTCTTAAGGTCTTCTTTCAGCGAACTCGGCAGCGCGGTTGAGGGCTGCACGCGTTCCTTGGAAGTCGAGAAGGTGATGAAGAAAAAAACAACGCTCAAAAAACCAAACAGAATCATGGTATGTTGATACCCCTTCGCTGCGTCGCCACTGCCTAAATATTTTATCAGTGTTAGCGCCAGACCGGAAACGACAAACTGGCCCAAGAAAGCACAGATGAAGCGATATGTGTTCAGGCCTGCGCGCTCGTAGGTGTCCGAGGTCATCACCGCCGCCAGAGAAGAATAGGGCAGGTTGACGGCGGCATAAGCGGTCATCAAAAGCACATAGGTGGCGCCTGCGTAAATGATCTTGCCCGTTTCGCCCAGGTTCGGCGTGCTGAAGGTCAGGACGGCCAGCACCGCATACGGAATCGCGCCGAACAGGATATAGGGCCGGAATTTTCCCCAGCGCGTTTTGGTTCGGTCCGAGATGACGCCGATGACCGGATCAATCCCCATGTCCCAGAAGCGGGCGATGAACATGATGGTGCCGGCGGCGGCGGCCGGAATTTTATAAACATCGGTGTAAAAGATCAGCAGCCAGAAGCCCACCATGTCCCAGACAAAATGTGACGCCGTGTCTCCCAAGCCATAGCCGAGCTTTTCCTTGAAGGTCAGCAGGGTTGAAGTTCCACTTCGCTTGTCCACATTATCGGCCGCCGGTAAATCTGCGACGGGAGAAGGGCGTTCAACAGAGTTCATATTCATTTGGCCGAAACGGTTGATGATTCGCCAGTGGAGGCGACGGCTGCCGAGGGTTTTGCCGGTTCGTCCACATAGAACGGAATGTTCGCGTGCGCGGCGTGACCGTGTCCATCAAAAACGTAGGTGAACAGGCGATAAGCGCCGGCTCTATCTGGAGCCTTCAGTGAAATTTCACTGGCGGCCGGGTCGGCAATCAATCCCGGCAGCGGCGCAGGCTTCGACTCGGCATCGCCGCCAATCTTGGTTTCGGCGCTTTCGTGCATGACTTCCCATCGGTAGGTAAGTGCATCCTGATTCAGACCGTTGGCCGAAACTTTAGCGGCATAAGTCTGTCCGGCCACCAACCGAACATTTTGCAAAGCGGTCTTCCCATCCAACCACGCCCCTTCCAAACGCGGGCAGCGGTTGGCGGGCCAGGCACCCGTCCAGATATGATGCATCACGTCCACCGGCGCAGTTTCCTCGCCGGAACTCAAAAACATGCCATACCAAGTCGGCGTGCGTTCCTGTTTGTTGCCCCAAAGGAAAACGTAGGAACCAAGACAAAGTTTTTGATCTGATTCGATGACGGCATGAAAACGTTTTTCGTAAAGATCCGCCTTCGTGGTGCTGTCGTTTTCAATGGGCGCGCCCCATTCGGTTTTGCCGCATTCCCAATGACCGGTCGCGCCCCATTCCGTGACGATATAAGGTTTGTCCCAGGCCGCTTCGCGCAGATATTTCGGCAGGTTGATGATGTCCGAATACATCTGGAAAGAGATGAAATCCAAATCCGGCGCGCGGGTTTTAACCAGATTCGCCGTCTCTTCCTTAAAACCGGCCAGCGTCGTGGTGGTCGGATGATTGGGATCAAGTTCATGAATCATCTTGGAGAGATCATTGACGGCGTCCCACACCTTCGGATTTTTTTCGAAATTCAGTTCGTTGCCGACGACCCAGACAAGCAGCGCGGGATGATTCCGATATTCGAGAACCTGTGATTTCAACAGAGCAAATTGTTTGGCCACCATGTTAGTGTCGCTGTAGTCAAAGCCGCGGCGTTCGTGATCCACATCGAGCCCCATCGCGACCATCAATCCGTTGGTGAGCGCCCGATCCAAAACCTGCTGGCCGGTGGCGCGGCCGTTGTCGGTGGTCCAAGTGCGGAAGGAATTGGCGCCGTGCGCCGCCAGTTTTTCCTGGCTGCCATATTCCAGCCCGGCTCCCTTGATGTAAAATGGCTGGTGGTTGACATAAAGCAGCCAGCGCCCGTCCACTTGGCGGAGTTCCACTTTGGCGGGGCCGTTGGTCTTGACCATTTCTTGAGCCAGACTGCAACAGGCAGCCATGACGCCAACCGAAAACGCCAGCGACCACTTCAACAAAAAAATCTTCCGAGCATTCATAACATCATTTGTTTGGCAAACCTTCCTGCCGCACCAGAAGGTGTTCCAGTTCCTCCAGCGATTTGCCCTTGGTTTCGGGAATGGCCAGCAATACAAACAGCAGCGCCGCCAGCGCCATGAGTCCATAGCCGAGAAAGGTGCCGGCCGCGCCGAAGTGCGTCAGCTCCCACGGGAAAATAAAAGTGACCGAGGCGCTGACGACCGAATTCCAGAAGCCGACCACGGAAATCGCCGCGCCGCGATATGCATTCGGAAAAATTTCCGACAGCAGCACCCACATCACCGGCCCCAGCGAAATGGCAAACGACGCGACAAACCCGATGATTGCAAACAACACCACCGAGGCGCGGATGTTCAACCCGGCGGTGGCCAGCGAATCATGAAATGGCGTCAGCCGGTCCGCGCCGAGCTTGGTATCGAGGTCGGCGAGAAAATCCTTGTCCGTGGCGAAAACTTTCGGCTCCTGTTTTTGGAGGTCGGCAATCACATCGGCCGGAACTTTGTCCGCGCTTAAAACGGCGAAGGATTTTTCCGTCAGTTGGTAATTGGAATTGTGAAACGCCCAGGAGCAGGTCAACAGCGAGATCGCCATCCCGGCGGCCCCGATCACCAGCAGTGGTTTGCGCCCCAGCCGGTCAATCCACTTGATGGCCACGAACGTCATGCCCAAGTTGACCAGACCAACGATGACAGCCTGCTTGAACGCCGCATTCGTGCCGCCGCCCGCCTGTGAAAAGATCGTCGGCAAATAATAGAAGATGGCGTTGATGCCGGTGATCTGCTGGAAGAACGCAATCGTCAGCGCAATCAGCATGACGAACCGCATCCGACGGCTGAACAATGCACTCGCCCCGACGCCGGCGACTTGTTCGGCTGCGTTCTGGCGGATGCTGCGCAATTCTTCCGCCGCGTGTTCCTGGCCGGCGACCTTGGTGAAAATTTTCAGCGCCTGGTCTTCACGGCCTTTGCCGAAGAGCCAGCGCGGACTTTCCGGCACAAAAAACAACAGGAAAAAATACAACGCCGCCGGAACGGCCTCCACGCCGAGCATCCAGCGCCAGCAATTATCGCCCAGTCCCAGCAGAAAATAATTTGAAAAGAACGAGGCCGAGATGCCGATGACGATCATCAGTTGATTGAACGAAACCAAACTGCCACGCAATGCGGACGGCGAGATTTCCGCAATGTAAACCGGCGCGATTAGAATAGCCCCGCCCACCGCAATGCCGCCGAGCACGCGCGACAAAACGAAAATGGAAAAATTCGTCGTGGTCGCCGAAAGCAGGGCGGAGACGGTGAACAGCACCGCCGTGAGCATCAGAATTTTTTTCCGGCCAAAGGCGTCGCTCAAAAAGCCGGCGAGCGCGTTGCCGCCGAGCGCGCCCCAGCCGAGACAGCTCACGGCCAGGCCGAGCTTCCAATCGCCGCCGGTGCCGGCAAGGGCAAAGTAGTTCTTGATGAACGGCACCGCGCCAGAAATGACCGTGGCATCGAAGCCCAGCAGAAACCCGCCCACTGCCACAATCAGCGCGACGGACACCGTAAATAATCTGCCCTGTTTCATAATTAGGATAATCTTGCTGGTTGCACGTTGTTTGTGGCCGGTCATTCTTCGATAACCGAAGCCGCCAGATCATAGGCGTCAGCTTCAAAAAATGTATATGGAACCGGTTGCCAACAATTATCGCGGGAATGATTTTTTGTCAACGAATATATTACATTTTGCGGGATGGAAAATGAGCTGGTTGCCTCACGACCCAAGGTTACATCACCAGTTTGTAGAATCGCCGCGGTTCGGTGATGGCGTCCGTCAGAATTTTCGTCGTTCCGTCACCGGGCACAATGCTCAAGAGTTTCCAATTCGAGTCCGTCAAATCGTTCTTATAAACCACAAGATATGTGAACCCGGTTTGTGTCGGAAACGAGAGGACGGTGTTGGTGCCGCTCAAAAATGTGGTGATGTTCGTGGACGCCGGCACCGGCACCAGCATGTAAAAGTTGGCGTTGAGATTGTTGCCGCTCGTCATTTTAAGCGTCTGCACACCGCCGAGCGATACCACGGCAAGCTGACCGTTGGTGTTGAGCAACGGCACCCACTGCCACGCCTGCCAGCCGGTTCCGGTGGCGCTGAAGGTTCCCAACACCTGCGTCGTCTGACTTGATGATCCCCTGCCCACGATAACCAGACTGTTGGTCGCAGTGTAGGCGCCGTTGCCGCTCGCGAGCCGCGCGTAAATATAATAGTTATTCGTCGGAATCGTTCGCGTGTAATTCAACCAGGCACCGGAATACCACCAGCCGACGTTATAGTCTGGAACGCCGGCCGCGACATATTTTTGCCTCATAACATCACTCGCCATCTGGGTGCCGCACGAATCGTTGCGGTAGGCGAACTGCTCGCCGCTGATGTTGTTCGGGGTGGTCAGGTCAATTCCTACCACCGCCGGCGTCACCTCCATGAAGTAGCTGTTGGTCGCCGCACCGGACGTTGGCACCGGATTATCTATGAACCGGCCTCCGCCAAAATCAAAATCCTCCGCCTCGATCATGAAATTGCTTTGGCTGAAGGTGTCGAAATTATTCACCGAAGCGGTGGTCACATAGCCGCTGGCATCGGTGACGGTGATGGCAACGGAATTGAACTGGTTTGGCAGCAGGCCATTGAAACTGACATTCCAATTCATGGGCGAACCGGTGAACTGCAAGAACGAAGAAACATCAATCCCGTTGACGATGACCTGCACGCCGCTGGTCGGGACGTTGGTGACCGAGGAGCTGACCGTGAAAGTCAAATTGCTCGCCGTTTTCACAAACACGCCCGAAGAAACCGGACTGATGCCGCTGATCACCGTTGGTTGCGGGACTGGATACACCTCAAATTCCCAGAGCGAGTCGCCGTAGGTCGTGTTGCGCTGCGTGCTATACATCCGCACATAACGCCCGCTGCCCAGCACCGCCAGATCATTGATGCTGCCCGGACCGTTGGTCGTGGAGTAGGCATTGGTCCAATTCTTGTTATCAACGGAAAGTTGAATGCTGTAACTTTTGGCGGAGGCGGTTTCCCAGATCAGCCGGACGCGGGAAATATTTTGCACCGAACCCAGATCCGCCGTGATCCACTGCGGATCGCTGGAAGCCGACGACCAGCGCGTGGTCGGGTCGCCATCAACGGCGGCGCTGGCCGGATAGCTGGACGATTGGACCGATGAAACCGTGACGGGTTGATTCAACGCGATATTGTTGAGGCCGCAAACCTGCACGCGATCCAATTCGATCCAGTTGAGGTTGAATCCGGCGTTGAGCACCTCCAGCCGCAAAGCTTTGCTGCCGGTGCCGCCGGCAAACGGAACATTCGGCAGAGTGACGGTCTGCCAATTCTGCCAGCCACCGGTGTTCGGGATTTGTAACGTGCCCAGCACCACGCCATCAAGCCGCACGCGCAATTGTCCGCCGCCCGCAAGCGAAGCCACACGCAAACTGATGCTGTAAATGGCTTCGGGATCCGGCACGTTCACGGTGTATTCGAGCCATTCGCCGTTATTGAGATAACCAACGTCATAGCCACCGCCGGTGTCCGTGGTGGTTTCAATACCCACGTCATCGGAACGGTATGCTCCACCTGAATTTCCAACCGTGGTGTTATAGTAGGCCACATTCTCGCCGCCGGTGTCATAGTCTTCGGCCTCGATGTGTCCGGGAAAAACATGAATAGTATTTCCGAAGGGCTGCTGCGGCTGCGAATAGACTTCAAATTCCGACACTGAATAGCCGGCTCCTGGAACGCCTTGGGTGGTTGCATAAATCCGGACGTAGCGGCCCCGCCCTGAAACCAGAATGTCTTCAGTGCCGCCGACTCCGGTGTTTTTGCTGTAAATGCCGGTCCAGTTGGTGGCATCTGGTGAAATTTGAAGGGCATAGCTGCTGGCAAAATTTGTGTTCCATTGCAGCCGGACGCGGGAAAGGTCCTTCACCATGCCCAAGTCCACGACAATCCATTGCGGGTCGCTGGACAACGAAGTCCACGCGGAACCCGCATCGCCGTCCACGGCGGCGGAGCCGGGAGTGTTCGTGGAGAGCACCGACGAAACCGTCACTGCTTGATGAAGCGCCGCATTGGCCAGGTCGCTTGACGGAATTGCCGAACTGACTGTAAATGATCCATTCAGTCGAAGATCGCGTGACGAAGCGCCGACCATGACTTGAAATAATCCGGGCGTGACAATCCAGCCGCGGGCCGTAGCGTCCCAATTCGCGAGATTCTCCCAATCGAGATTATACGTCACGTGCTGCGTCTGGCCGGGCGCGAGCGTGATCTTTTGGAATCCCTTGAGTTGCTTGGGCGGTTCATTGGCGGCAGCCGGAAATCCTAAATACAGTTCCGCCACTTCCGCACCGGTTCGCGTGCCAGTGTTTGTCAGGTCAAAACCAATTTGCACCTGACCGGAAGGACTCACCGCGCTCACGGTGAGGTTGCTGTAGCCGAACGTCGTATAGGACAAACCAAAACCAAACGGGAAAAGCGGAGTGACATTGTTCGCGTCATACCAACGATAACCGACCTGCAATCCTTCCGAGTAAGTGACGTGACCCAGCACACCGGGAAATTGTGCCGGGGTATTTGCACAAACTTGGTTGGCGGCGGCGGGAATGGTTATGGGAAGTTTGCCGGACGGATTGACGTCGCCAAAAAGAACCTGCGCCAGCGCGTTGCCGTTTTCCTGTCCGGGATACCACGCAAAAAGAATTCCGGCAACCTGGCTGGCCCAAGGCATCAATGTGGCCGACGACGAGTAAATCACCACGATGGTGTGCGGGTTGGCGGCGGCGACCGCACTCACGAGCGCATCCTGACCGTTGGGCAGCGAAAGACTGGCGCGGTCGGAACCTTCGCTGGTTTGCTGGCCAACACAAACTATCGCGACATCGGAAGTGGATGCGAGTTGGGCAGCCGCCGAAACACTGGCACCGTCGCCCTGACTATAGGCGACGGTGATCCCGGCTCCGGCGCGGCTGGTTATTCCGGCTAGTGGAGTGATGTTATACGGCAGAGTAACACCCGCCGAACCGGCTCCGGTAGAAATGGGTGAGGTGCTGGCGACCGAACCAATCACTGCGATGGAATGAATTGAAGACGTATTCAGCGGCAGCAAGCCGCCGTTGTTCTGAAGCAGCACGGTTCCCTGCGCGGCGGCGTTGCGGGCAAACTGGGCATGAACCGTGCCCGTCACATTTGAACTCAGGCTGCCTGTGCCGGGATTGTCAAACATGCCGGATTGAAACATGCTCGTGAGCGTGCGCTGCACCATGCCGCTGACTTCGGATGAAGGCACATTGCCCGATGTGATGGCGCTGTTAAGCGAACTGCTGGCGAACCCGCCGGAATACATGTCCATGTCCAGACCGTTGTCCGCAGCCGCCACCGTGCCGAAGCCCGCGCCCCAATCGCTCATGACGAAGCCATTGAAACCCCACAATTTTTTCAGCGTGGCGTTCAGCGCTTCCGACTCGCAGGCGTAGCGGCTGTTCACCCGGTTGTAGGAACCCATGACCGCGCCGACGCCTGCCCGCACGGACGCGCGAAACGGCGGATAATAAATTTCCTGACGGGTGCGCTCATCCGCGTCCGAGCTGATCAATGTGCGCAGCGTTTCCTGGTCGTTGCATACGAAATGTTTTGCCGTGGCGATGACGCCCTGGCTTTGGATGCCCTGAATTTCCGCCGCCGCCATCGCGCCGGAAAGCTGCGGGTCCTCGCCGTTGCCCTCGAAATTTCTTCCTGCCTGATAGGCGCGCGCGGTGTTCATCATCGGCGCGAGCAGCACGTTGACGCCCTTGCCACGAGCCTCCGCACCCATCAGGCTGCCGTATTGCCGCGAGAGTGCCACGTCCCAGCTCGCCGCAATGGTGATTGGCGCCGGAAACGCCGTGACGTTGTTCGCTCCGTCGCCGATGCCCGCCGGACCATCCTGCAAATTAATGGCCGGAATGCCGAGCCGCGCGTTATTCGGAATATATCCGACATAAGGCCCGGATGCGCCGGCAACCATGGCGGCCATTTCGTTGTAGGTCATGGCACCGACCAGCAATGACGCGCGCTGGCCAGCCGAAAGCGTTGTATTGGTCCAAGACTGGGCGGATAGACTACCAGCCGTCGCCAGCCAGATTCCAGTGATGTAAACAATTTTGTCAATGCGACTCAAAATCCTGATGCGGGTATAAATATTTGCTTTCATAAAGAAGCTTTAAACGGCAATCCACCATTGGAAGAACCTTCGCCCACGAAGCGATGCCGTGATTCCTGCGTCTGCCTTGGACCGCATTGGCGATTGCCCTGCCTATGGTGATGCCAGCCGTAAAAAGACGCTGGCTTGATTAGGATCTGGATTCAAAACCACCGGATTGGTCGTGTTCGTCTGGTCAAACCAGCTTCCGCCCGTCAATGAATTGGTCTGCGTCTGCAAATGGCAGACAATATTCGTCGGCCAGGACAAAACCACGCTGCCATTGGACTGGGTCGCGGAAATCTGGAGCGGCGCGGTCTGCTGGTAGACGCGCACATAATCCACCAGCATTTGTTGTGGAAATACTGTGGTGCCATCCGGGTTGCCGGGCCATTGACCGCCGACGGCAACGTTGAGAATGAAAAATTGCGGCTGCGAGAAGACCCAGGTTCCGCCGCCGGGCAAACTGGCGGGCGTGGCCGTGAAAAACAAATTCGTGTCCAAAAAAAACTGAATCTGGTTTGGCGTCCACTGCACGGCGTAAATATGGAAGTTGTCCGCGAGCGCCCCGCTTGGCAACGTATAGGTTCCGCCAACTCCCGAGCCACCGTTGTAGTCTCCGCCATTTTGCGGGCCATGAATCGTGCCGTGATCGGTGCCCTGGTCACTGACCTTGCCGATGTTTTCCATGATGTCAACCTCGCCACAGGTGGGCCAGCTGACCGAGTCAATGTTCGTGCCCAGCATCCAGAAAGCGGGCCATATGCCCTGGCCGCGCGGGATTTGGATGCGCGCCTCCATGCGGCCATACGTCCATGACCCTTTATATTGTGTCTTGAGGCGGGCTGAAGTGTAGCTGCGCCCGCCGTAACTTTCCTGATCCGCTTCGATGACTAACCGCCCGCCCTCGATGCGGGCGTTGTTGGTGCGGGTCGTGTAGTATTCGAGTTCGCTGTTATCCGGCCAGGCTCCGGTGTCGTAACCCCACTTGGTGGGATCGGGCGAACTGCCGTCGGGCTGGTTGAACTCGTCGTCCCAGACAATGTTCAACTGCGTGGCCGGAGGCGTCACCACGGTGCCGCCGGTTTGGTTCAGCGTGAGGTCATCAAAATACATCGAGCCGTTGGCGTTGTCCGACCCCTGCTGAAAAACAACTTGATACCGAACATAGACCGTGTTCGACGGTGCCACCAGACTGGCAACCGTGTTGGTCACCGTTCCGGGAGCCAGAATCTGAGCTGAAGCATTGGTAAAGGAACACTGGTTGGTGATCTGCAAATCAAACCATTTGCCATACCCGCCGAAGCTGGCGATGTTGTTGCTGGTGATGACCGCCGACCGGTAGAGCGCCAGGGCGTTATAGGACGCGTCGCGAAAACTCACTTCCAGCCAGACCGCATCCTTACCGTTGATTTTGTCACTGGAGAGCGATTCAGCCCAGCCATCTGCAAAATAGGTGACACCGGGGCCGGAGGCGTTGTCCTGATAAATGCCCGTGTAATTATTCGCGTTGATGAACTGGCCATAAACCTTGTAGTAGTTCGTCCCACTGTGGGCGCTGGAGCCAGTCTGGCTGTAGTTGTTGCCTCCGAAAGCAGTCCATCCGGCAAGGCTGCTGCTGCTTGCCTCAAATCCGGCATTGGTCAGGATGTTCTGCGCACGAATTTCTCCGGCGGATAGCAGGGCGGTCAGGACAACGGCGGCGCCGAATGGCCGCGCCAGAAAAACAGTTTTAGAAGTCACGGGGATATATTTTGAGTGTTGAGTCCAGTATAGCACGGCGTGAGACATTAATCCACCGTCATTGCAATACAACCGACTCTCTTTGTTCGAGCCAGTTATTGTCCCCTGAATTTGAGTCACTGGCATAGGTCGTGCCGCCGGGAAATGTATAATTCGGAATATTCTGGGTCAGAACAACGCCGTCCGTCCATCTCTTGATTTCCGAGTGCCCGTCGGCATACGAAAGACCGCCCGCATTGCCATGGCGCGTAGATGGAACATTGACCCATTTGTTCTGCAAGCCCGGACTGCCGGCGAAATAGGCATCATCAATGGAATTGGCATTTTCGTCTATGAGCACAAACGTCATGGACGGGCCGGGTGCGGTCATATCAGATTCTTTGTTAAAGATACGCGCCGGAGAACCGTTGGGGTATATCGAATACCAGTCTTTGCCAGGATATGGACTCAGCCAGCAGTTCATCGAATAGCTGCGCGGCTTGGAATATTTTTTCCCAAACGCCAGAATGGTTGACTGATCCGCCGAACATTTATAGACGTTCAGGGTGTTGACATAGGGATAAACGAGCCCGTTTTGAATGAAGTTCGTCTGAAACAAAACGTAATTACCGATTTTAAGATTCCCCGGACACCATTGCATCCAATTCGGGTTTCCACCTGGCAATATTCTGGGATCATTTAAAGCAGTTGGCTGCTCGTTTGCCTCGCAATTCGGCGGCAATTTGCCGTTGTTGTCCTGGTTATACATGACCCAGCCCAGGGTCAACTGCTTGAGATTGTTCATGCAGGAGATGGCCTGCGCCTTTTGTTTGGCCTTGCTCAAGGCCGGCAGCAGCATCGCCGCCAGAATGGCAATGATCGCAATCACCACCAGCAGTTCAATCAGGGTAAAACCACCGGAACGGCCCTGCCAGCGGCTGCCCGGCCCGGCTCCATCCAAACGGCTGGCCGCCGAAGGTTTTTTGTTCTGACCATCGCTCATCATATTTTTCTCACTTTCAACCCGACTTCCGTAACGGGCTTTTACCGCACCCAATCTTTCTCAAATTTTTTAAATTTTCCTGACGACCAGCCCGCAGGCCGGTCGTCAGGCTGAATGACCCAGTCAAACCTTACTGTGTCTGCACCATATAGAACTTCGTTTTCCCGGTGATCGTATCGGTAACCGTCACCGTGGTTCCGGTGCCGGCAATATTGCCTTGCAGCACACTCCAGGTCGGATCGGTCAGGTTGTTCTTGTAGAGCACCGCGTAAGTCGAGCCGCCACGGGTGGCGAATGAAATCTTATAGCTGGTTCCACTCACCGTCGGTGTGATGGTCGTGGGGATCACTTGATAAAGTTCCATGTCATCCCAGTATACCGAGCCACCCGTTCCACTGAGCGCGCCTCCAGGCGCGTAGTAGTAAACTTGATAACCGATAAAGACCGCCCCGGCGGGCGCAACGAAGTCTTGCACCGTATTCGTAGGCGTGTCTGTGTTGTCCACCACATTTGTCACCGGCAAATACACCCAGGTATCACGGGCCATCTGCGGTTGGCTGGTGTAACCGGCGCCATAAATCTTGAATGATTCGTATGTCGGCCCAATGTTGTTGGTGTTTATATCTTTGAATTGAACTTGAACCCGGCAGGTGTTGCTGGCGCTCAAATTATCATATGTAGATGTGATATAAGCATGAGCGGCCGCCTTCCAGACTGAACCCGGGGCGGCGGTGATGGTGCCGGCTGTGTAATAGAATCCGTTGTCTGTCCCGCCATCATAGACATGCACAACATATTTTCCATCGTAAACATTGATTGGAATCGTGGTGTTATAATAGACGTTGTTGGTGGTCTGGATTCCGTTGCCATTGAACGGATGCCAGGGAGGATTCCAAACGCCGGTTTCAAAACCGGCATTGGGGCCCAGGGCATTGGCGGCCGCCGCCGTGGTCAATACGGTCAAGGTCACCCGCACGCTCTGGATGGAACCGTTCGAGTCGGTGATCAACACGCTGTAACTGCCGGTGTCCGTCGTGGCGCAGTTGGTGATGGTCAATGTCGCACTATTGGCCCCGGTTACGCGCGACCCGCTGACATTGTTCGTGCCCACCAACCACTGGTAAGACAGCGCGGTATTGCCAGTGCCCACCACCGTGAAAGTGGCCTTGCCTCCTACGGAAACGATTTGGTTGGTTGGCGGGGTGGTGATGTCGGGATCGGATCCGGCAATTTTATTCAAAACACAGTCATCCCAGAATACCGAGCCGCCGCCACCGGCTCCGTCATCAAATTCCATCTGATAACGCACATAGGCCGTGCCAGCGGGAGCGACCAGCGTCGGAGCCACCGGGTTGAGATCAGGGTCATAATTGTTTTCGGAAGCGGGGTCGCTGCCAAAAACATTTGTTACTGAAAGATAGAGCCAGCCGCTGGCATCCACTGCCATCGGCGGCACTACCGTATATGAGAAATAAGCGGACAAATCGGTTGGATCAAGAATCACCGAACCGTAAACCGCCAGCGCATTGTTTCCGTTGTCATAAAATACAACCTGCAAATGCGCATTACAGGGAGTGCTGATGTAATCCTGCGAATGCGACAGGGCATAACAACTCGCACTCCATTGCGAACCGGGGCCGGCAGCATAATCCTGATATATCCGGGTGGCGGCATTGGCATAGGTTTGATAAGTCTTGAAACAATATGCGCCCGTATGGGCCAGGATATTTGAGGCCGTCGGCGGATAATTCATCCCGCCGTTGTAATAGTAGTCATTGGTCGAGGAAATGCTGCCATCTGGATCCATTGTCCAACCAGTTATGTTTCCGGTTTCTGCGCCCGGATTGATCAGGACGTTGGCGGCCCTGGCACTGCCACCGAACAGGAAAAGCCCGGCCAGCAGCGTGACCGCGCAGGCCAGCAGGCGGAGGATTGAAGTTGTCGAACGCCCGCCCGTTTGCATCGGGGCCGCGTTCAGTCGAATTCTATTTCTTACAGTCATGGTGATTACTATGGTTTTCTATTGTTTTGTTGGGTTCGATGGAACTTGTAGTAATTTATATCACACACCAAACCATGTGTCAACAATTTTTGAGCGGGGCAGATGGCTTTATTTCACGAATATCAATCCCGGCGATCCAGCCCGCATAGGGCGGGACCGCCTCCACCGGCAGCCGCTTGTATCCCAGGCTTACCGTATTGACTTGTTGTTTCTTCATTTTATTTTTCTTTCTCTTGCATTGTTGATGAACCGGGCGCCATCCGGAGGAAACCTGCCTGGCTTCGCGCCGCGTCCGTGGTTACAGCAGCTTATTTAGCAATCACAATGCAAACAGGTTATCTAAACTGCCTTTGATGGTGCCGCAATGGCGCCATTAGTTATGGTATGTTGGTCATTTGGTAGCAAATGTCAGTCCCGCAACGCATTGTGTAGAAAAGCGGTGACAAATCGTCGCGCTTTTCAGTTTTTTTCCGCCGCCAAAAATGGGACGAGACGGTTAACAAACGGGACGAGACGCGAATCTCGCGGCGCGTGTTTCGCTGCAAACGCCCCGCGACGCGAAACAAACGTCGTTTGTAGCGCTGCAAACATCCTTTGTTGCGACACAAACGCCGTGTGTTGGTAAACAAACGCGGCGGGTTGCTCAATCCACCGCGCATATTCGCTGCAAACGTGGTGTGTTGCGAAACAAACGCCGTGTGTTTCGCTGCAAACGTCACGAGATTCGAATCAAACCTCGTTTGTTGCGCTGCAAACGTCGCGATATTCGCGACACGCGTCACGAGATGCGCGTCTCGTCACCCCAAATTCCTGATTTTTGGGTAGGGACGCCGCGCTGCGGCGTCCGGTTGGTGGCCGGCTGCCAAGTCTGGCCGTGCGCAAGCACCTACGCCGGGAAAACGTCCCACAAAATAATTCCTTCTCCGCACCGGATGTGGAGAAATGCCAGGCCGAGGTTCGGCTGGCCGGAGGCCGGACGAGGTGAACCGCAACCATGCCAGACTCCGAACTCACATTCCTTTTGAACTTTGGTTTCCACCATGCATGACTTGAAAAAATGGTGAAACGGATTATAACTATCATGCAGTTGACAAGGAGACAGCAAAGCAAAAATGGCGTCCAAATCATGAAACAACAAATTCAAAATCTGCCATGCACCGGCAGCACGATGCTGGCGCGCCGGCGAACCGCCAGCCGGACATGCCTGCTGACCTTCATAACTTCGGCATTCTTTATTTTGATCACCGCGCCGCAGTTGAAAGCGCAAACCGGGTTAGGGGAAGGCATGATTGTCGGAGTCGCTTTTGGTGCGGGTTCGCTTACCAGCAGTCCTGCCGGAACTTTCCCGACTGACCCTTTATATTTCGCCTCCCCCCGGCCAAGATCACACCGCAATTTAGAGGGGCGTTGCCTGCCGGCAGTCCGGACGCGGGCACGCCGGGCACGCTGTATGGGACGGCATCCGTAGGCGGCACAAATGGTTATGGCACGGTGTTCTCCCTCAACCTCGGTGACACGAATTTTACTTTGCTGCATGTTTTCACCGGCGGGAGCGATGGCAGTGGCGCGTTCGCCGGATTGGTGTTGGCCAGCAACACGCTCTATGGGACAACGGTCAATGGCGGCAATCATGACGAGGGCGTGGTGTTCGCCG
>Ga0181528_10001332_pt1 | contig 15498 bp, 13 predicted proteins | sample PEATcosm2014_Bin_47_FD_119742 | JGI IMG/M metagenome (GOLD analysis project Ga0181528, IMG submission 119742) | Peatland microbial communities from MTU Mesocosm Facility, Houghton, MI, USA - PEATcosm2014_Bin10_10_metaG | ecosystem: Environmental > Terrestrial > Soil > Wetlands > Peat | place...
CGCGCATCCCGGATTCGCCCGCTGGATGGGGCGCTCGGTGCGGGCGCACCGGGCGCCGGGCTATGCCGCCGTCACGCTGTCGCTCAAGCGCAGCGGCATCGCGCCGGGCGACGCCGACGCGGCCGTGATGGATGCGCTGGCCGATCTGGCCGACCGCTACAGCTTCGGCGAACTGCGCGTCACCCACGAACAGAACATCGTGCTGGCCGACGTCGCCCGCGGCGACCTGCTGGCGCTGTGGAACGAGGCGCGCGCGCTGGGGCTGGCCACGCCCAACATCGGCCTGATCACCGACATGATCTGCTGCCCGGGCGGCGACTTCTGCTCGCTGGCAAATGCCAAGTCGATCCCGATCGCGCAGGCGCTGCAGGACCGCTTCGACGACCTCGACTACCAGCACGACCTGGGCGACATCACGCTCAACATCTCGGGCTGCATCAACTCCTGCGGGCACCACCATGTCGGCAACATCGGCATCCTGGGCGTCGACAAGCAGGGCGAGGAGTTCTACCAGGTCACGCTGGGCGGCGTGGTCGGGCCCGACCCGCAACGCACGGCGATCGGCGGCGTGATCGGCAAGGCCTTTGCCGCCGAGCAGATCCCCGACGTCGTCGCGGCGATACTCGACACCTACGTGCTGCTGCGCGAGCCCGAGGAGCGCTTCATCGATACCGTGACGCGCATCGGCGTCGGGCCGTTCAAGGCGGCGGCGTATCCGGCCCAGGACGAGGCGCGGGAGGCCGAGAATGTCTGAGGCGGGCCACCTCATACGGCTCGTCGACGGCAGCCCGCGGCTGGTCGCCGACGACTGGCGCCTGGTCGACAGCGCGGCCGACTGGGACAGCTGTGCCGGCCAGGGCGCCGGCGGCCTGCTGCTGCCGCTCGCGCTGGCCGAGGCGCAGGCCGAACGCGTGCGCGCGCGCGCCGGACGGCCGCTGGGCGTGGCGCTGGCGCCGGACGACGATCCGGCCCGCGCCGTGCCGTTCTTTCCCCATATATCGCTGATCGGCGTGCAGTTTCCCAAGTTCACCGACGGCCGCGGCTATTCCTCGGCGGTGCTGCTGCGGACGCGCCACGGCTGGCGCGGCGAGCTGCGCGCCCTGGGCGAGGTGCTGCAGGACCAGCTGTTCGCCCTGCGGCGCGTCGGCTTCGACAGCTACGCGCTGCGCGCCGACCGCGACCCGCAGGCCGCGCTGCGCGCCTTTGCCCCCTTTTCCGGCACCTACCAGGGTTCCGTCGACCAACCGCTGCCGGCCTATGCGCGCGCCGGCGCGCCATGAAGAACGCCATGCCTGCAAGCTCCATCGATCCGCGAAGCGCCGCCGTCACGGGCGCCGACGACGCGCCCCATGTGCGCAGTGCGCTGGCGCTGCTGCGCGCCGCCGCGGCACAGGGTCCCGCGGCCTTTTCCACGAGCCTGGGCGCCGAGGACATGGTGCTGCTCGACCTGATCCGCCGGCACGGCCTGGCCATCGGCATGTTCACGCTCGACACCGGGCGCCTGCCCGAGGAGACCTACGCGCTGCTGCGCGAGGTCGAGGAGCGCTACGGCCGCTGCGTCGCCGTGCTCTTCCCCGACGCGCGCGCGGTGCAGGACCTGGTGGCGCGCGACGGCACCAACGGCTTTCGCGATTCGGTGGAGCGGCGCAAGGCCTGCTGCGCGGTGCGCAAGCTCGAGCCCCTGGCCCGGGGCCTGGCAGGCCAGCGCTCCTGGATCACCGGGCTGCGCGCCCAGCAATCGGCCAGCCGGGCGCAGCTGGCGCCGCGCGAAACCGACTCCGATCGGGGCGTGGAGAAGTTCAACCCGCTGCATGACTGGACCGAGGCCCAGGTCTGGGAATACCTGCGCGGCCGCGGCGTGCCCTACAACGCGCTGCACGACCGCTTCTACCCGAGCATCGGCTGCGCGCCCTGCACGCGCGCCGTGGCGGTGGGCGAGGATGTCCGGGCCGGGCGCTGGTGGTGGGAGCACGAGGGAGCCAAGGAGTGCGGCCTGCACCCGGCGCCGGGGGCCCATGCGGTCTTCCCGCTGAAGGTGTCGGCATGAACGGCGCCGGCATCGCCGCGCACGTGGACGGCGCGCTGCTGCCCGCGCACACGCTGACCCACCTCGACTGGCTCGAGTCCGAGGCCATCCATATCCTGCGCGAGGTCGCGGGCCAGTGCGCCCACCCGGCGCTGCTGTTCTCCGGCGGCAAGGACTCCATCGTGCTGCTGCACCTGGCGGTGAAGGCCTTCCGCCCGGCGCGCTTCCCGTTCCCGCTGCTGCACGTCGACACGGGGCACAATTTCCCGGAGGTCATCGAGTTCCGCGACCGGCGCGTGGCCGAGCTGGGCGAGCGGCTGATCGTGCGCACCATCGACGAGTCGATTGCCCGCGGCCGCGTGGTGCTGCGCAGCCCCGACGAGTCGCGCAACAAGCACCAGTCGGTCACGCTGCTCGACGCCATCGCCGAGTTCGGTTTCGACGCCTGCATCGGCGGCGCGCGGCGCGACGAGGAGAAGGCCCGCGCCAAGGAACGCGTGTTCAGCTTCCGCGACAGCTGGGGCCAGTGGGACCCGAAGAACCAGCGCCCCGAGCTCTGGAACCTGTACAACGCGCGGGTCGCGGCCGGCGAGAACATGCGCGTGTTCCCGATCAGCAACTGGACCGAGACCGACGTCTGGCAGTACATCGGCCGCGAACGCCTCGAGGTGCCCAGCCTCTACTACGCGCACGCGCGCCCGGTCGTGCGGCGCAACGGCACGCTGGTGCCGGTCACCGCGCTGACGCCGGCCCGCGCCGGCGAGACCGTCGAGAGCGTGAGCGTGCGCTTCCGCACCGTGGGCGACATCACCTGCACCTGCCCGGTGGAATCCACCGCGGCCGATTGCGGGCAGATCATCCTGGAGACCGCCGGCGCGACGCTCACCGAGCGCGGCGCGACCCGGATGGACGACCAGACCTCGGAAGCGTCGATGGAACAGCGCAAGCGCGAAGGGTACTTCTGACATGCCCGCCACCCACCCGATGGACGAGACGGTGATGGACGAGCGGGTCGCCGCGGGCGTGGACCTGGGCGTGCTGCGCTTCCTGACCTGCGGCAGCGTCGACGACGGCAAGAGCACGCTGATCGGCCGCCTGCTGTTCGACACCAAGGCGCTGCTGACCGACACGCTGGCCAACCTGGAACGCAATGCCCAGCGCCGCGGCCTCTCGGCCATGGACCTGTCGCTGCTGACCGACGGCCTGGTGGCCGAGCGCGAACAGGGCATCACGATCGACGTGGCCTACCGCTACTTCGCCACGGCGCGGCGCAAGTTCATCATCGCCGACAGCCCCGGCCACGTGCAGTACACGCGCAACATGTTCACCGCGGCCTCGACGGCCGACGCGGCGGTGCTGCTGGTGGACGCGCGCAAGGGCCTGCTGCCGCAGACCCGGCGCCACGCCACCATCGCCTGCCTGCTGGGGGTGCGCCACCTGATCGTGGCGGTGAACAAGATGGACCAGGTCGACTACGACGCGGGGCGCTTCGCGCAGATCTCGGCCGATTTCCGCGCCTGGCTCGACCTGCAGCCGGCGCTGAGCGTGGCGGTCGACTTCCTGCCGCTGTCGGCCCTCGAGGGCGCCAACGTGGTGGACCGCGACCCGCGGCTGGCGTGGTTCGACGGGCCGACGCTGATCGAGCTGCTCGAACGGCTGCCGGCCAACGAATCGGACGTGACCGCGCCGCTGCGCCTGCCGGTGCAGTGGGTGTGCCGGCCCGAACAGGCCGATTTCCGCGGCTATGCCGGCCGCGTCGAATCGGGCAGCATCGCCGTCGGCGACGAGATCGTGGTCTTCCCCTCGGGCGCCCGCTCGCGGGTGCAGGGCCTGGCGATCGGCCCCGAGGTGCGCCAGCGCGCGGTGGTGGGCGAGTCGATCATGGTGACGCTGGCCGACGACGTGGACATCTCGCGCGGCGACCTGCTCGCCAGCGCCGGCCATGCGCCACCGCAGCCGGTGTCGCGCTTCGAGGCCACGGTGTGCTGGCTCAGCCAGACGCCGCTCGAGCCGCAGCGCGAATACCTGCTGCGCCAGGCCACCCGCGAGACGCGCGTGCGCGTGGCGGCACTGGCGGCCCACCTGGACATCGAGACCCTGCAGTGGGCCAGCGGCGCCGCGGCCGCGACCGCCCCGGTCCAGGCCAACGACATCGTGCGCCTGCAGCTGGCGACGCAGAACCCGATCGCCGCCGACCGCTACGCGGCGTTTCGCGCCACCGGCAGCTTCATCCTGATCGACCCGGTCAGCAACAACACGATCGCCGGCGGGGTCGTCGGCGGCGGCGCCTAGCTAGCGCCCGCGACCCGGCCGGGGGCGCGCCGCCGCTCCACGGCAAAAGACCACCGGCCCCCGGCGGCGACGGTCCCGGGCGCGAATAATTGCCGCGAACCGGCCCCCCGTCCCGGCAAGCCCCGGCGGGATTGCCTAAAATGCCATGGTTCGGGTGTCGTGCGCCGCCGGTCCTCCGGACGGGCGCCGCGCGCCGCCCGCCCAGGAAGACCGGATGAAACCCCTGCGAAATCCCGAACGAGAAGTCCTGCACTTCCGCGAGCGGCTGATGGTGGCCTCGGTGGTGGTGGCGCTGGGCTTCGCGGCGCTGTGCCTGCGCTTCGGCTGGCTGCAGGTGGTGCGCCACGGCGAATTCCAGGCGCGCGCCGAGCAGAACCGCATCGCCCAGGTCCCGGTCACGGCCAACCGCGGGCTGATCAAGGACCGCAACGGCATCATCATCGCCAAGAACTACTCGGCCTACACGCTGGAGATCGAGCCGGCCAAGGTCGAGGACCTGGACGCGACCATCGACGCGCTGTCGGCGGTGGTCGAGATCCAGCCCAAGGAGCGCCGGCGCTTCCACAAGATGCTCGACGACTTCAAGCATCTCGATTCGGTGCCGATCCGCACGCGCCTGAGCGACGAGGAGGTGGCGCGCTTTGCCGCGCAACGCTACCGCTTCCCCGGAGTCGAGCTGCGGGCGCGACTGTTCCGCCAGTACCCGATGGGCGAGACCGCCTCGCACCTGCTGGGCTACATCGGCCGGGTCAGCACCAAGGACGAGGAGCGGATCGACCATTTCGGCCAGCCGGCCAACTACAACGGCACCGACTACATCGGCAAGATCGGCGTCGAATCGAGCTACGAGGAGCAGCTCCACGGCACCACCGGCTTCGAGCAGGTCGAGATCACCGCCGGCGGCCACCCGGTGCGCACGCTGGCGCGCACGCCCTCGGTGCCCGGCGACAACCTCATCCTGTCGGTGGACATCCGCCTGCAGCAGATCGTCGAACGCGCCTTCGGCGACCGGCGCGGCGCGCTGATCGCGATCGAACCGGCGACCGGCGACATCCTGGCCTTCGTGTCCAAGCCGACCTTCGATCCGAACCTGTTCGTCGAGGGCATCGATCCGGCCAACTGGGACGCGCTCAACGGTTCGATCGACAAGCCGCTGCTCAATCGCGCGCTGCGCGGCACCTACCCGATAGGCTCCACCTACAAGCCGTTCCTGGCGCTGGCCGCGCTGGAGCTGGGCAAGCGCCGGCCCGACAGCATCACCTACGATCCGGGCTACTGGTCGTACGGCGGCCACCTGTTCCGCGAAGGCGGCCCCAAGGGCGGCCACGGCGCCGTCGACCTGCACAAGTCGATCGTGGTCTCGAGCGACGTGTACTACTACGCGCTGGCCAACGACCTGGGCGTCGATGCGATCCACGACTTCATGCAGCCTTTCGGCTTCGGCGAACTCACCGGCGTCGACATGGAGGGCGAACTGGCGGGCGTGCTGCCCTCGAGCGAATGGAACGAGCGGCGCTACCACCAGAAGTGGTACGGCGGCGAGACGATCTCGATCGGCATCGGCCAGGGCAAGAACGCCTTCACGCTGCTGCAGTTGGCGCATGCCACGGCGACGCTGGCCAACAATGGCGTGATCATGAAGCCCCACCTCGTCAAGGCGATAGAGGACGCGCTGACCGGCAAACGCACGCTGACGGTCAGCTCGGAGTCGGGGCGCATCGCCCTGCACCCCGGGAACATCGAACTGGTGCGCTCGGCGATGGTCGGCGTGACCACCGACCCTTCCGGCACGGCCTACCTCGCCTTCAAGGGCGCGCCGTACAGCGCCGCGGGCAAGACCGGGACGGCGCAGGTGGTGGGCATCGCGCAGAACGAAAAATACAACGAGAAGACCGTCGAGGAGCGGCACCGCGACCATTCGCTGTTCATCGCCTTCGCGCCGGCCGAACCCGGGGCGCAGCCGCGCATCGCGATCGCGCTGCTGGTCGAGAACGGCGGCTGGGGCGCGCTGGCGGCCGCGCCGATCGCGCGCGCGGTGATGGACTACTACCTGCTGGGCAAGGAGCCGGCGCCGGGCGCGGCCGGCGCCGGCAACTGACCATGGACAGCTCCAACGGCCTGCGCTTGCGCCTGCTCGGCTTCGGTCGCTCGCTCGACCCGACGCTGCTGGCGGTGCTCGGCGCCCTGACCCTGGTGGGCCTCATCACGCTGTATTCGGCCGCCTCCGACCACCCGGGCAATTTCGGCAGCCAGTTGCGCAATTTCGCCTTCGCCGCGCTGATCATGCTGGTCTTCGCCGGCTTCTCGCCGAGCGTGCTCAAGCGCGTGGCGGTGCCGGTCTACGCGGTGGGCCTGGTCGCGCTGCTGGCGGTGCTGGTGGCCGGGGTGTCGGTCAAGGGCGCGCAGCGCTGGCTCGACATCGGCTTCACGCGCGTGCAGCCGGCCGAGATCATGAAGCTCGGCGTGCCGCTGATGCTCGCCTGGTACTTCGACCGGCGTGCCGGGACGCTGCGCTCGGTCGACTTCCTGCTGGCTTTCCTGATCGTGCTGGTGCCGGTGGGCCTGATCGCGCGCCAGCCCGACCTGGGCACGGCGCTGCTCGTGCTGGCCGCGGGATTCTTCGTGATCTTCTTCGCCGGGCTGCCGTGGCGCTGGCTCATCGCCATGGGCGTCACCGGGCTGGCCGCGCTGCCGGTGGTCTGGTCGTTCATGCACGACTACCAGCGCAACCGGATACTGACCCTGCTCGATCCGATGTCCGACCCGCTGGGCAAGGGCTTCCACACGCTGCAGTCGATGATCGCCATCGGCTCGGGCGGCGTGTTCGGCAAGGGCTGGATGCAGGGCACGCAGACGCACCTCGAATTCATCCCGGAGCGCACCACCGATTTCATCTTCGCCGTCTACTCGGAGGAGTTCGGTCTCGTGGGCAACCTCGTGCTGACGCTGCTGTTCTTCGTGCTGGTGGCGCGGGCGCTGGCGATCGCCGGCCATGCCGCGACGCCGTTTTCCCGGCTGCTCGCGGGCGCCATCGGCATGATCCTTTTCACCTATGCCTTCGTGAACATGGCCATGGTGAGCGGCATATTGCCGGTGGTGGGCGTGCCGCTGCCGCTGATCAGCTATGGCGGCACGGCGCTGGTCACGATGGGCATGGCCTGCGGGATGCTGATGACCATACAGCGCCACCGCAAGCTCGTGCAAAGCTGAGCCCCCGCGCGCATGTCCTCCGCACGCGCACGCGCCCCCGCCCCCGCTCCCCGCCGCAGCGCGGCGGCTCCGGCACTGCTGCTGGCGGCCTGCCTGTGCCTGGGCGCCTGCGCGACCCGCGGCGGCCACTATTACCAGGACGACGGTCCGCCCGAAAAACCGCCCGCAGGGCTGGCCCAGACCCCCGATGCGGTTCCGCGCATCGAGGCGCTCAACCCGCGGGCCAACCGCCCGTATTCGGCGCTGGGGCGCAGCTATACGCCCGACACCGGCGATGCGCCCTTCGAGCAGCGCGGCATCGCTTCCTGGTACGGGCGCCAGTATCACGGCAACCCGACTGCCAGCGGCGAGCCGTACGACATGTACGCAATGTCGGCGGCCCATCCGACGCTGCCCATACCCAGCTATGCACGCGTCACGCGCACCAGCGACAGGCGCAGCATCATCGTGCGCATCAACGACCGCGGGCCGTTCCTGCAGGATCGCGTGATCGATCTCTCCTACGCCGCGGCGACGCGCCTGGGCATCGTCGGCCCCGGCAGCGGCGAGGTGATCGTGCAGAAGATCACCGCGCGCGATATTGCCGCCGGCACCTTCGGTGCGCCGGCTGCCGTGGCCAGTGCGGCACCGGCGCCCGCCGAGGCCCCGGCGCCGCAAGCGGTCGTGACCCGCGTGGCCGCCGCGCCGGCCGACCCGGTTGCAGCGTCGGTGGCGCCCGTGGCGCCGGCAGCACCGGTGGCGCCGACCATCGCGCTGCCCTCGGTGGCGCTGCCCATGGCGCCGGCGCCGCAGCCGCCGCAGGTCGCGGTGCCGGCGCCGGTCGTGCCGTCCATTGTGCCCGTTGCGACCGTCGCGCCCGTTGCGGCCCCTGTGCCCGAGGTGCCGACGCCAGCGACCGCGGGCCTGCCGTCAACGGCGGGCACGGCCGCCGATGCCGGTGCGGCCGCGCCGCCCGCCGCCGCCGCCGCGGTGGACGCGCCTGTCGCCGCGCCCGCCGCTGCACCCGCCGCTGGACCCGCCGCTGCACCCGCCGCTGCACCCACCACTGCACCCGCCACTTCGGCAGCCACACCCGTGGCGCCGCCGGCCGTGGCCGGCGAGGCGGCGGCGGCGCAGAACACCGATGCACCGCCGCCGGCGCCGACACCGCCGTCGGGCAAATGGGCCGTGCAGCTGGGGGCTTTTGCGGTGCAGGCCCATGCCGAGGCGCTGCGCGACGAGGTGACGACGCTGCTCGCGCGCCCCGATGCCGAGGCGCTGCCGGCCGCCAGCCGCCATCCGCGCATCGAATTCGACGGCCGGCTGCACCGCGTGCTGGTGGGCACCTTCGACGTGCGCGCCGCGGCCCAGCGTGGCGCCACCCAGCTGCGCCGCTACCTCGCGCGCGACACCTCCCTCTACCAGCACTGAAGCGGGCGGCGCCGCGCCGCTCGGCCGAAATGGCGGGCAAAGCACCGCCGGCACGGCGCATCGGCGCGACCCGATCCGCGGCCTAATCGTGCCCTGCTGGCGCGCCGGCGCGGAGCCGCCGCACCAGCCAACGGACCACGACCCGCTCGCATCGCCATGACGACCAGCTACTGCCGCGTTGTCGCCGCCCAATCGTTCCGCGACGGCATCACCGCCAATTGCGTGTTCACGTTCGAGATGATCGACAGCGCCGGCCACCGCCCCGCCGCCAGGTTCCACGTCATCTATCCGATGTCGGAACGGCCGGGCCCGGAACACCTGCTGCTGCTGGCGGTCGGCCTGCGGCACATACTGCGCGTCGAGGTGCTGCGCGATGCCGACGAAGGCCTGCGCTACGCGCCGCGCCTCGAGGACCTGCTGCCGATCTTCCATCGCGAGGTGGTCAACCGCTGGACCCACACGCTCGCGTTGCGCCCCGGGTCCGATGGCCGCGGCGTCGACCGGACGCAGGCCAAGTGAACCGGAGCGGGCCCGCGGCTAGGCGGCGGTAACGGCCACCCGCGGCGCCAGCCAGCCTTCGAGCGGCGTGGGGCGGGCAAAGAAGTATCCCTGCAGGCAGTCGCAGTGCAGCCCGGACAGGAATTCGGCCTGGGCCTGCGTCTCCACGCCCTCGGCGACCACGTGCAGCCGGAACGCGCGGGCGACGGCGAGGATGGAGCGCACGATGGCGCGGTCGTTGGCGTCGTCCGGCGTGTTCTGGACGAAGCTCTTGTCGATCTTGATCTCGTGCAGCGGCAGCTTCTTGAGGTAGGACAGGCTCGAGTAGCCGGTGCCGAAGTCGTCGATGGAAAAGCGTATGCCCAGCGCGGCGAGCTCGGCCATGCGCGAGGCCACGCCTTCCCAGTCCTCGATCAGCAGTCCCTCGGTGACCTCCAGCGTCAGCCGCGCCGGCGGTGCGCCGGTGCGGGCCAGCAGGGCGCGCATCTGCGCGACGAAATCGTCCTGGCGGAACTGCCGCGGGCTGATGTTGACCGACAGGGAAAGGGGCGCACCGGCCGCGTCCAGGCGCGCCAGCGCCTCGCAGGCGGTGCGCAGCACGCGCTCGCCCAGGCGCAGGATCAGGCCCGACTCCTCGGCGATGGGGATGAAGAAGGCCGGCGAGACGGCGCCGCGCTCCGGGTGGGTCCAGCGCAGCAGCAGCTCGCCGCCGATCTCGCGCCCGGCCGCGTTGACCTGCGGCTGGACGTATACCTGGATCTGGTCCGTATCCAGCGCTTCCTTGAGGTCCTGCTCGAGGGCGAGGCGCTCCTCGACCTCGGCCTGCATCGCCGCCTCGTAATACGCGATGCGGTTGCGGCCCATCGCCTTGGCGCGGTACATGGCGGTATCGGCCTCGCGCAGCAGGTCGTCGACGCCTTCGCGGCCCTTCGGGAACATCGTCAGGCCGATGCTGCCGGTGCCGCTGTAGAGCGTGCCGTCGATGAGGAAGGGCCGCTCGAGCACCGCGCGCACCTTCTCGGCCACCGCCATGGCGGCACGCGCGGCCGTCTCGATGTCCTCGCCCAGGTTGTCGACCAGGACGACGAATTCGTCGCCGCCGAGCCGCGCCACCAGGTCGGCCGAGCGCAGCAGCTGGGTGAGGCGCCGCGCCACTTCCATCAGCAGGCTGTCGCCGATCGAATGGCCGCGCGCGTCGTTCAGGCGCTTGAAGTTGTCCAGGTCCAGGAACAGCAGCGCGCCGTACTGCCCCGAGCGGCCCGCCGAGTCCAGCGACAGGCCGATGCGGTCGAGCAGCAGGCGCCGATTGGGCAGGCGCGTCAGCTCGTCGAAATACGCCAGCCGGTGCGTGTCGGCCTCGGCCTGCTTGCGCGCGGTGATGTCGCGGAAGATCGTGCTGCCCAGGACATCGCCGTCGCGCGTGGCGTAGAGCGAGGAGCTCACCTCGGCCTGGAAGCGCTCGCCGTTGCTGCGGATCATCGTCAGTTCGCCGCGCATGCGCCCGGTGCGGGCGCGCTCTTCGAGCAGTGCCGCGCAGCGCGGATCGCTCATGTCCATCACGCCGGCACGGCCGCGCCGGCACAGCTCGTCCTCGTCCATGCCCAGCATCTGGCAGGCCGCAGGGTTGGCCTTGAGCGTCGTGCCGTCGGGCTTGGTGTGGAGGATGCCGTCGATGCTGGCGGCGAACACGCGCTCGTAGGTATCCTGGATCTCCTGGCGCGCGATCTCGGCGCGCCGGAACTCGGTCAGGTCGTCGACCATCAGCATCAGCCGTCCGCGCCCGGCGGTCTCGTCGCTGCCGGGCAGCATGCGGAAATTGACCGACAGCCAGGCGTCCCCGCCGAAGGCGCCGGCCACCTTGATCACGGCCGAGCAGGCCTCGCCGCTGGCCAGCGTGCGGGTGGCCATCTCCTGCATGCCCGAGTGCTTCCACGACTCGATGCGATGGAAGTTCTGCGCGAGCAGCAGCGTCACCGTGGCGCCGAGCTGGCGGGCCATCGCCTCGTTGGCCGAGACGCAGTTGCCCTCCGCGTCGAAGATCGCGATGCCGATCGGCGAATTGGCGAAGATCTCCTCGTTGAGCTCGCGCTCGGCCTTGAGCGCCATCGAGGCCTGCTTGCGGTCGGTGAGGTCGGTATCGGTGCCCGATACCCGTATCGCCTTGCCCGAACTGTCGCGCAGGATGTAGCCGCGGCACAGCATCGGCACCGGGTGACCGTCCTTGTGGCGCAGGCGCATCTCGAAGCTGTAGTGCTCGCTGCCGTTGGATATGGCCTCCAGCAGCGCGCGCTGGCCGTATTCGCGATCCTCGGGATAGACCAGCAGGTCCCACAGGCGGTCGTCGTAGGGCAGCTCGTCGCACGCGTAGCCCAGCGCCTCCCAGCCGCGCGCCGAGTACGTATGCTCGTCGGTGACGATGTCCCAGTCCCACCAGCCGTCATTGGTCCCCTTGAGGACCAGGCGCAGGCGGAACTCGCTGCTCTCGAGGCGCTGGCGGGCGTCCTGCAGGCGGTCGCGTTCGGCACGCAGGTCGACCAGCGTCTGCTCCTGGGCCCGGTTGAGGGTGACGCTCATCAGCCAGACCAGGCCGACGAAGCCGAATCCGGCCAGGTAGAAGGAGCGCACGACGCCGGTGTCGATCAGCGAGCCCCAGATGCCGGTAGCCAGCAGCAGGGTCACGCAGCCGCCCAGGAACAGCGCCATGCGGCGCTCGCCCGTCTCGTACAGCAGCGCCGCGCGCTGCAGCGCCCACAGCGAGATCGCCAGGGTCGGACCGAACAGCGCGGCGCGGTTGAGGACGTGCGAGACGCCCTGCACATGCCCCAGGTGCTCGCCCCAGGGCATCAGCATCGGCGGGCTCGGCGCGATGCTCTGGAAACGTATGCCGTACGGGGCCAGCAGGTCGGCGCACAGCACGGCGGCCGCGGCGGCCGTCACCAGGGCGAGCCAGGGGCCGACATTGCGCTGCCCGGTGTAGAGCGCGACGAAGCCGAAGAACGCGATGCTGAGTCCGCAGATCGACGCGGTCTGCCAGTGCAGGGCCAGGACCGCGGCCGGAACCGTCTCGGCCAGGTAGTAGCCCGCCGTCGCGAACTGGAAGGCGGCCGCGCACAGGCACATCAGCGCGTAGAACGCGTGCAGCGGCCTCTCGCGGGCGAGAAAGCGCATGGCGAGCGCCTGCGCGCCGCTGCACAGCATGACCCCGGCGCTTGCAAGGAAGGCCGGGATGACGACCGAAAAATCGTTCATTGCCACTCGGGGGAAAGCCAAGCGCGACGGTACCCGGCGAGCCGCCGCGCCAGTAGCGGGGAATGGCCCTCATTTCGCCGCTACCTTTGATATCACCAGGCGATGTCGCGAACTTTCCCGCCGAAATGCGATTTATCACCGTTTTGCGACGGACCGCTCAATCGCCCGGTGTATCCTCCGCACCCCGCTGGCCCAGGGCGTGGTAGAGCAGCGCCCGCGGCAGCCCGCTGGCCTTGCTGGCAACGGCGGCGGCGCGCGAAGCCGGCATCTCGGCGGCCAGCGCCAGCAGCCAGCGCCGCGTGACCGCGTCGATCGGCACCGTGTCGCCTGGCGCGTCCTCGCCCGCCTCCGGCACGGGCGGGGCGGGCGGCGCATCGATCACGAGCACGTATTCGCCGCGCGGCGCAGCAGCGGCGGCCAGGCCGGGCAGGGCCGCGGCCGTGGTCTCGACGATCGATTCGAACTTCTTCGTCAACTCCCGCGCCACGACGATGCGCCGCTGCGGCTCCAGGGCCTCGGCCAGTTCGCGCGCGGTGGCGGCGAAACGGTGCGGCGCCTCGAACACGACCACCGCGGCGTCGGCCGCGGCAATGGCGCTCCAGTGCCGGCGCCGTGCCTGGGTCCGGGCCGGTGCGAAGCCGGCAAAGCGGATGTCGGCACTGCGGATGCCGGCCACCGACAGGGCGGCCGTGAGGCTGCTGGCGCCGGGCACCGGGATGACACGTACGCCGGCAGCGTGGGCGGCGCGCACCAGCAGCGCGCCCGGGTCCGAGATGGCCGGCGTGCCGGCGTCGCTCACCAGCGCGACGCGCCCGCCGCGCTGCAGCCGCTCCAGCAGGGCACCGCTGCGCTCGGCCTCGTTGTGCTGGTGCAGGGCCACCAGGCGCTGGACGATGCCGAAGCGCGCCAGCAGCGGCGCGGTGGTGCGCGTGTCCTCGACGGCGACGCAATCGGCCATCCGCAGCACCCACAGCGCGCGCAGCGTCACATCGGCGGCGTTGCCCAGCGGCGTGGCCACTACATACAATCCGGGCGCGAAATCCTGCTCCGCGATGCCCGCTTCCCGCCACGGAAACTGGCCGGACCAGGCGTCGCCTTGATCGTGACCTGCCGGTGCTTCCATGTCCGCACGTATCCCCGATGATTGCCGCTCGCCGCGCCCGCCGCCGGCGGTCCGGGCAGCCGGCCGAGCATAGCGTGAAGCCACGCCCTGGCAACGCGCCGGCCATCGGCAGCGCGCCGGCGCAGCGCCAGGGCGCCGCCGCCGAGGATCGCGCCTGCGCCTACCTGCGCGCCCGCGGCCTGCGCATCGAGGCGCGCAATATGCGGTACCGTCTGGGCGAGATCGATGCGGTCGCCGTCGACGGCGCCACCTGGGTGTTCGTCGAGGTGCGCTGCCGGGCGCGGGCAGGCGACGCGGCCGCCAGCATCGACGCGCGAAAGCGCGGCAGAATACGGCGCGCAGCGCAGCTGTACCTGCTCGAGCGCTTCGGCGACCACTGGCCCGCCTGCCGGTTCGACGTCGTCGTGGTACACGGCAGCCGCCTCGAATGGCTGCCATCGGCCTTTACCGGAGAAGAGGAATGATGAAGCCTGGCTTGCCTGTACGTATGCGTGGTCCGTCGCGCGGGCGCTTGCGCCGCGCCGCGCTGCTGGCGCTGCTCGCCGCCAGTACCAGCGGCTGCGTGCTGCTGTTCGGCGGCGCCGCGGTCGGCACCGCGCTGGTCGGCACGGACCGGCGCTCGGTGGGGATACAGCTCGAGGACGCCGAGATCGAGCACCGCGTCAACAGCGCCCTGGAGGAGCACTTCGCCCGCCAGTCGGTGCATATCGACGTCACCTCGTACAACCAGAAGGTGCTGCTTGCCGGGCAGGTGCCGTCCGACCAGGACCGCGACTACGCCGAGCGGCTGGCCGCCGTCCAGCAGAACGTCCAGCAGGTGCACAACGAGCTGGCCATCGGTTCGCTGGCGGGCCTGAGCAGTTCCACCGACGATGCGCTGCTGGCCGGCAAGGTGCGTGCGGCGCTGCTCGAGGTCAAGGGCCTGCCGACCGGGGTGATCAAGACCACCTGTACCGACGGCAACATCTACCTGCTGGGGCGCGTCGGCAACGCCGAGGCCGACCTGGCCAAGCGGGCGGCCAGCCGCGTCGACGGGGTGAAAAAGGTCGTCGCGCTGTTCGACCTGCTCACCGATGCCGAACTCGAGGAGTACCTGCCCAAGCCGGCCGCCGCCTCGGCGCCCGCGGGTGCCAAGTGAGGGCCCTGGCGCGCGGCGTCGCGGCGCACCGGCTGCTGCTCGCGGCCGCGGCGCTGGCCGCGCTGGCAGCCGCGGCCGGCGCGCGCGCCCAGGGCAGCGACTGCCTGCGCTTCGAGCCCGAGGACGTGAGCCTGGCCGGGACGCTGCAGCTGAAGGTATTTCCCGGACCGCCGCACTACAAGTCGTTCGACACCGGCGACCAGCCCGAGAGCGTGTGGATGCTGGCGCTTGCCCGGCCGCTGTGCATCGACGCGACCCCCGGCGATGTCGCCAACATCGCCATGCAGAAGGTGGAACAGGTGCAGATCGTGCCGCGGGCGCCTTTTTCGGTCGCCTACAACGGCAAGGTGGCGCACGTGCAGGGCACGCTGTTCCATGCCCACGGCGGGCATCCCCACGCCGAGGTCCTCCTGCGTGCCAGCAACGTCACCCCGGAAAGCCACTGAGGCCGCCGGCAAACCTTCAACCGCAACGCCAAGGAGTCCACGATGGTGGGATATGTACTGTTGGGCCTGATCGTCGTCATCGCCGTTTGGGCCATGAGCGCCTATA
>Ga0181528_10001334_pt1 | contig 15485 bp, 20 predicted proteins | sample PEATcosm2014_Bin_47_FD_119742 | JGI IMG/M metagenome (GOLD analysis project Ga0181528, IMG submission 119742) | Peatland microbial communities from MTU Mesocosm Facility, Houghton, MI, USA - PEATcosm2014_Bin10_10_metaG | ecosystem: Environmental > Terrestrial > Soil > Wetlands > Peat | place...
AGAATTTGCCATAACCCGGCTGCGTTCGGGTCCACGAGAAATGGAGAAGGCACCAACCTACCCTCCAGATCAGGCGGTCCTGATCTGCGTGTCCCTTACGCCCTCGGCAATCGGTCAGTGGCAAGCCCTTTACGACGGGAAGAGCGTTGGGGTTACGCGAGCGATACCGTTCGCCACGACATTCATCGATCTGAATTGCCGCATGGAAATGTGGGTGCGCGGGCCGTTCGATTACTTGCACTATTACCTTTCTCAGGGACTGCTTGAGAGGATCGCGCTCGACAACGGCGTCTCGACGTCGTTCCGTCTTCAGGAAGCGTTCTTTATCGAAGACCTGGTTGTGGCTCAAATGACAAAGAGCATTCTCAGCCCTGTCAGCCACGGCGAGCCGCTCGACAGGCTTGCGCTCGACCAGATTGGGATGGTGCTCGGCGCTCACACTTTGCAGAACCATTGCGGCACGCCGAAGTTCGCAGCCGGACCCCGGCGCGGGTTGGAAGCGTGGCAGAAGCTCCGAACCGAGGAGATGTTGCGCGCGCATCTTGAAGGAAATCTCACGGTCAAGGAACTCGCCGGCGCGTGCTCACTTTCGGAAAGTCATTTCGCGCGGTGCTTCCGGACAAGTTTGGGCACGTCGGTCCATCAGCGGCTCATTCAACTTCGGATTGAGCATGCCAAAGACCTGCTTTCGCGGACCAGCAAGTCTCTTGTAGAGGTCGCACTGCTATCCGGCTTCTGCGACCAGGCCGCCTTTACGCGGAGCTTCAGCCGCATGGAGCACATAACTCCGTCACACTGGCGGCGCGCCAATAGCAACGGGGCAGCCGCCACGGAAGAACCACGCAAAGTTCTCTCGCGGAGTAGCGGCAGGTTGTAGGGCTCCGCTATTTCTTCGTTAGTGCAGAAGCGATCTGGCCCACAAGTGCGGCAGCTTCAACACGCGTGCGGCCTTGGCCAAGGCTACTACGTTGTGCTTCAGCTCAGCGATGGCAATGTCACGCACCCCGCTGTACAGGCCGACCTGGTGATCGACGAATACCACAGCAGCATTTTCACGCGTGAGACCTTCTGTAAACTTGTTTGCGGACATCGGACCTCCTCAAAAACCGGCCATACTGTGGTAACTCGTTACGGGACCTCGTCTGCGCATCGCCAAACGGTGACTACCTGTCGAGGAGCGTGCCGAGCACCGCGGGCCACCCTTTCTCGAAGTCAACATCTTGCTGGAGCCCCCGCTCGAACAGAGCTTTGACTCGCCGCTGCGTTTCAGGCCAAGTCAGGGCGGTCTGAAAGGAATTGAGGGCGTCGAGCAGCCGGTCGGCGGATGGTAACGAGACGTCGTTGACGAGATTCTTCGCCGCCACGATAGCACGCCGATCGAAGGAGGCGATCCGGCGCGCAAGCGCGTCGACGAAGCCGCCCAACTCAACATCGGGAAGTGCCCGGTTGACGTAACCGTATCGCTCGGCAGTGTCGCCATCGAAGTCGTTCGCGCCTAGAACGATTTCGAGCGCGCGGCCGCGGCCGACTATATGTGGGAGGCGTTCCGCACCGCCGCCGCCAGGATGCACTCCCACCCCGACTTCGGGTTGGCCCAGTCGCGTGTTCTCCCGCGACGCGAAGCGCATGTCGCAAGCGAGGACAAACTCGCTGCTTACACCCCTAACACAGCCTCGGATCTTCGCGATGCTGACCACCGGAGACTTGGTGAGACGTACGAATGTATCCATGAGGACTGGAAGGCCGGAAGGCCCGACGGCTGTCATGATGTTCCCCGTCTTGCCAGTCAAATCAAAGTGTGCAAGGTAGAAGTCAGGATTCGCGCTTTCGAATACCACGACACGGAGGCTTGGTGTGGCGTCCATTCGCGCGAGCAAATCCTGGAGGCCTTCGAAGATAGTCGCGTCCACCATGTTGAAAGGCGGATAGTCGAACACAACCCTCCAGTACGCAGGCGTTTCCTCGACGACCCGCAGGGCGATGGCTGATTCAGTCATGGCTCACGCTCCTTGTTTCCACCACGATTGAGCGCGCCGGCGAGATGATATTCGCCTCTTCGTAGGAACGCAAGCGGTCGATTACGGGTTCGCAGATGCACAGTTTCAAGAACAGCCTCCTTTCCTGCCACTTGGGGCGAAATTCACCCCAGTTGTTGATGTAAGAATTCGCTTGTCCGCCCGTTGGCGAGCGCTGCCGCCGCGGCATTGTAGTGCTCCCCGTTATGCCGAGCGAAGGCATGGCGCTGCCCCGGATAGCTGTAGACTGTAGCGTTTTCTTTGCTGGCAAGTGCCGCCTTGATCTGAGCCTGCGCAGGTTTGGAAATTAACTCGTCCTCCTCTCCCAGATGCATAAGCAGGGGCGCACTCAGATTGTCCACCTCGCCCAAATACTTTTCGGTGTCAGCGCCGTGATAAGCGACGGCGGCATCGACGTGGCAGCGGACGGCCGTCAGGAACGTCATCAAGGCGCCGAGGCAGTAACCCTGGACGGCAATCTTGCCCGTGCACTCAGGTAGTTTGGCCATAGTGTCCAGGGTGTCGCTAATATCTCTGACTCCAGCGTCACGATCATAGGCTTGATAGAGGCGAAGGCCGTGCTGCCAGTCCGCCTCAGACGTGACGCTAAAGTCAACGCCCGGCTCCTGTCGCCAGAATAGGTCGGGAGCGACCGCTAAAAAGCCTTGTTCAGCCAGTTCGTCACAGGTTTTGCGGATGTCGGCATTGACCCCGAATAACTCTTGCAGAACAACAACAATTGAAGCCGGCAAAGTCTTCGGTCGCGCGACATAGGCGTTAAACATGCCGTCCCGGCCTTCTATAGTGATGCGATCTTCCATTGTGTTCTCCTCATACGACCGCGTTCATCCCGGCTTCCGCCGATCTCGTCAGGATCGGCGGAGGTCTGTCTTCGAGCGGGCCACGCTCAGGCGGCGGCCAGGAGCTTCGCTACGACGCCCTTAAGCTCCAGCTACCGATTTGACCTGCGCAGACGTCGCAGCCTCCTCGATTAGCGCGGCTGTTTCCTTCGGGTAAGACATGTACGCCACATGGCTCGCCTTCACTTCGACCGTCTTGGCCTTAGCGCGCTTCGCCATCATGCGCTCCTGATCCGGATTGATCGATCGATCTTCGCTGGCCACCATGTACCAGGTGGGCTTGTGCTTCCAGGCAGGGTTCGTCACCTGATGGGTGAACGAGTCGGTAGAGATCGGCACTTGCGATATAGCCATGAACTCCGCTTCAGCCCGTGGAATGTCCGCTGCGAAGTCAGCCGCGAAATGCGCCTCGTCTATCCACCAAAGCCCGTTGCTGTCCGATTTGAACGCCTTGGACGCTTGCGGCAGGGCCTGTTCGATCGATGCACAGCTCTCACCTTCATCGAGAGCAAAGGCGGCAATATAGACAAGCGCTGCAACGTTTGGATGATTGCCGGCTTCGGTGATGATGGACCCGCCGTAGCTGTGGCCGACCAGAACCACTGGTCCGCCCATAGCGTCGATTGCGGCCTTCGTGTACTTTTGGTCGTCGGCGTACGAAGTCTCGGGAGGCTGCGCTACCGACACCTTGTAGCCATTCTTCTTCAGTATGTCAGCGACAGCTTTCCAGCCGGAGCCGTCGGCGAAAGCACCATGCACCAAGACCACGTTCTTAATAACCTGTTTCATGACGATTCTCCTTTTCAGTTAGGATCCACTCGGACCATTTCATTTCCAAATGCGAACGCCTCGCGCAAGCCGGCTCCCACCCAGGGCCTTTCGTGCTGCCGAGGCCCACTGGACGCTATGACCTCGTGCCCCGCCTGAAGCACAGCGACTACCTGGTGAAAGCCACGAGCCAGAACACGATGCTAGGTTTGGTCTGCACGAATGTGTTCTCCTCGAATACAGGTTACGACCGTCGGCATAAGCTGTTCTTGAGCGATTTGGCCTCTTTTGTCGTTTTCTATCGCGGCATAGGAAACGGGAGCGCGGGGCTACTCGATCATGGTTCGGATGGCACAGTTCTCTGATTAGCCTCGCCGATCTTCAGAAGGAGCATGGCGTTCGTTTTGGTGTCGCCGGTACTCGATCTCACGGATACGGCCGGCATCCGCGCGGTGTTGGCAAGTACGTTCCGTCAACTGGGCCGAATCGACGTGCTTGTGAGCAATGCAGGCTATGGGCTATTCGGCGCGGCCGAGGAGGTTACCGATGCGCAAATCGATCATCAGATTTCGACCAATCTTATCGGCTCCATCCAATTCATCCGCGCGGCCATTCCGCACCTGCGGCAGCAAGGCGGCGGCCGCATTGTTCAAGTTTCATCCGAAGGCGGCCAGATCGCGTACCCGGCCTTCAGTTTGTATCACGCAACCAAATGGAGCATCGAAGGCTTATCGAATCCGCCGCTCAGGAAGTCGCGTCCTTCGGAATCGATTTCATTGTCGTCGAACCCGGTCCTACCGCCACCAATTTCGGCGCCGGTTTGGTGCACGCCTCGCCGACCGACATCTATCAAGGTTACGCCCGCTGGTGCGGGGCGCCGGTCTATTGCTGAGGGAAGCTTTGCCGTTAAAGGCGACGCTGGGCGCACAGTTGATGGCATGATTTCCGCTGCTGACCGTGCACAGCCGTCACTCCGCCTTGCGCTCGGTAGCACCGCCTACAATTCCATCTCGCACGCCTTGGCCAAACGGCTCGCTGCAATCGAACCGCAGCGAGGGGTCGCGTTCTCGGCCGATCGGGACAGCGACTAGGGATATTGGCCGAGATACAGCGCTTGGCAGCGATATCACTTCAATGGTCGCGCACCCAAAATGAGAATCTCCACCAGCCTCCGAGCGCTCTGTTGCCAGTCAGGGCTGGTCGCTACATTGGCCACGCCGACCAAAGCTCGAAGGAGATCGATCGGGTCAAGGTCCTTGCGTATGTCGCCGCTTTTGATCGTGCGCTTCACGAGGGCGCGAAGCGCTTCATGGATCTGGGCGTGAGACGCCTCGAACACCTTCTTGGGGTCGCCGACGAGCGTATTCAGTGCCGGGGCGATGATCTGTTTCGTTTCGACGGCATCAACGAACAGCAACAACCAGGCTCGCAAGGCCTCGACCGGGGGCAGGGTGTCAGCGAGTGTTCGCTCCGCTGCTGCCAGCTTTTCCATCTCGGACCGGTAAACCGCCACGAGAAGCTCCTCACGCGTTGGAAAGTGGCGATACAAAGTTCCCGGACCGACACCTGCTTTTTTGGCGATCTCCTCCAAGCTCGCATTCGCGCCTGACCGGGTGAACTCCTGCTTCGCCACTTCCAGAATTCGTTCGCGGTTACGCTGTGCGTCCGCGCGCGGCTTTCTGTCCTTAGATTCAGTAGCTTTCGTAGCCATCCCAAAAATCCTTGCAACCGGAGGCCTCCTCCGTTAATCTAGCTATACGGAGGCTACCTCCGTTTGTAGCAAGTTAGTGACGGCTCGTCAAGATCGTAGGCGTATATACGCGCAATCCGAACGGGCCGGAAGGAGAAATGAATATGCGTATTTTTGTTACCGGCGCCACCGGCTTTATCGGTTCCGCCATCGTTCCAGAGCTTATTAACGCGGGCCATCAGGTGCTGGGCCTCACGCGCTCGGATGCCGGCGCTAAGTCGCTTACGGCCGCGGGCGCCCAGGTGCATCGCGGCGATCTTAACGAGCTCGAAAGCCTGCGCAAGGGCGCGGCCATGTCGGACGGCGTGATCCACACGGCCTTCATTCACGACTTTTCGAAGTTCCAGGAAGTTTGCGAGATCGACAGGCGCGCCATAGAGGCCTTGGGCGCGGCGCTGGCCGGCTCCGACCGGCCTTTGCTCATCACCTCCGGAACGGGCATGGCGAATGGTGCACCCGGCCGCCTTGCTACAGAGGAGGATGCGCCGGAGATCTCCCACCCGATTCCGCGCGTGGCCTCGGAGCTGGCGGCGGCTTCGCTCGCGGCAAAGGGCCTGCGCGTGGGGGTGATGCGCCTTCCGCAGGTTCACAACACAGTAAAACAAGGGCTCGTCACTTATGCAATTGAACTCGCTCGCCAGAAGGGCGTTTCCGCTTATGTCGGCAACGGACTCAATCGCTGGCCGGCAGTTCATGTTCTCGATGCGGCTCGTCTCTACAGGCTCGCGCTGGAGAAACTGGAAACAAGCGCGAGGTATCACGCCGTGGCCGAAGAGGGAGTGCCTATGCGCGACATTGCTGAAGTCATCGGTCGGGGCGTGAAGGTGCCGGTGATTTCCGTATCCCCGGAAAAGGCTCCAGCCCATTTTGGATGGCTCGCCGCGTTCGCAGGCCGAGACCTTCCGGCCTCAGGCGCGCTTACCCAAGAACGGCTGGCTTGGCACCCGACCGGGCCAGGGCTGATCGCCGATCTCGAACAGATGCGCTATCAAGAAGCTGAGATGGATGTCGCATCCGCGATACCGGCGAGAGCAGCCCGCTGATCGATGGATTTTGGTCGAATTGAAACAGGAGGATCGAAGGATGCAAGTCAAAGATCGCGTTTTCATTGTCACGGGCGCCTCGTCGGGGATAGGGCTGTCGACGGCCATTGCTCTGTCCGAGCGCGGCGCGAAAGTAGCGCTGCTCGCTCGCAGTAGCGACGCGCTGCAAGAATTGGCGCGAAAGCTTCCAGGCAGCTTGCCTGTCACGGTAGACATGACGCAGTTTGATCGCGTGCGGGAAGCCGTAGGCGCTGTGCACAAGCATTACGGCCGCGTCGATGGCCTTGTAAACAATGCGGGGCGCAGCTATGCGGCCTCCGTGGAGGAGATCGATCCCGCGCTCTTTGACGAAATCTTCCACCTCAACGTGTTGGGGCCGATTGTCGCGATGCAGGCTGTGATTCCGCTGATGCGCGCGCAAGGCGGCGGAAGCATCGTGAACATCAATTCGGGGACTGCGTTCATGACTGTTCGGCAATACAGCGTTTACTCGTCTTCGAAGCGTGCGCTGCTTGGCTTCAGCCTCACGGCACGCGTCGAGCTGGAAACGGATCGCATCGTCGTCAGTGAAATCTACCCGTTTATCACGGCGACGAACTTTGGCAAGAACAGGATGGGGAATCCGGCCAGCGGCGGACCGTCATCCAATTACGCCGAGGGCGACACGCCGGAATTCGTCGCGGGGCTCGTTCTGCAAGCCATTGAAGAAGGACAGGCTCAATATTTCGCGAATGATCGTCTCCGCAAAATGGCCGGGTCCGCGGCCTAGAGCAAGCTCGCACTGTTCGTCTGGTCCCAGCGGTCACACAAAGCCGTTTAGTTGGTTAGATGAACAGTGATCATTTTAGGAGAAACGCGATGGCAAACAGCAAAGATGTCGTGGTCACTGGGGTTTCCACCGGAATAGGTTTGGGAACCACAAAGGTGCTCGTTTCAAAGGGATTTCGCGTGTTCGGTTCTGTACGCAAGCAGGCTGACGCCGATCGTTTGCAAAACGAGTTCGGTGACGGCTTCGTGCCTCTCATGATGGACATTACGGACGCCGACGCTGTACATCAAGCAGCCCACAAGGTCGGCTCCATGATAGGCGACAGGAATCTGATTGGCTTGGTGAACAATGCAGGAATTGTGGTGAGTGGGCCACTGCTTTATCAGAGGTCGCGCGAATTGGGACGGTTTTTGGGATGAATTTGATTGCCTGGAGCCAGAACATGACACGCCAGGCCGCCGAAGCGGTGGGCGCAACCTTGGTTTCCAAGAACCAGCTGTTCGAACAGGCTGATTTCCTGACGATCCATGTGGCGTTTAGCAGCCGAACCAGTGGGTTGATAGGCGCCGCGGAGCTGGCGAGAATGAAGCCGACGGCACGGCTGATCAATACGTCGCGTGGGCCAATCGTCGAAGAACAAGCTTTGATCAGCGTGCTGAAGAACAAGCAAATCGCTGGCGCGGCGATCGATGTATTCGATGTTGAGCCGCTGCCTCCAGATCACCCATTCCGGTCGTTGGACAACATCCTCGCAACACCGCACATCGGCTATGTCTCGCAGGGTCTCTATAAGACGTTCTATGAGGATACGGTCTCGAACATTCAGACGTGGCTCGACACCCGTTAAGGAGCGTTTCATGAAAACACTGATTGTTGGCGCGGGTGCATTAGGTGGAATCATAGGAGCGCGTCTCCTGGCAGCAGGTGGGGATGTCTCACTTGCAACACGGAACGCGAAGGCTGCGGAAGAGATCAAAGCCTCCGGCCTTCGCGTTACCGGCGTCGGGGGTGATCTGTCTACCGAAGCCGGAGATGTGACTCGGTTGGCCGACTATTCTGTTCCGGGGACATTCGACTTAATTATCCTGGCCACGAAAGCACAAGATGCGGTTGAGGTGGCGCCGAGCCTCGTGCGGTTACTTGCTCCCAAGGGCACCCTGCTTCCGATCCAGAACGGTGGAGTATCGCAGATGCTCGCCAGTCAAGTCGGGGATCGATGGGTGCTGGGCGGAATTTCAAACCTCACCGGCACAATGCTGAGGACCGGTCTATATGAGCAAACCAATGACGGCTACCTCCTGATAGGAGAACTTGCTGGGGGTGAAAGCGATCGAAGCCACCGGGTGTCTCAATGGCTTAACCGCGCAGTAAATGTAAGAGTAACTCCGAATTTTCAGGGAGCTTTCTGGTCCAAGCTCCTGCTCAACTGCTCGGTTACCACGATTGGGGCGATCGCGGGCCTGACAATGCGTGCGTACATCGATCGACCTGAGGGGCGCGAGTTGTTCCGCAGAACATACGACGAAGCTCTCTCGGTAGCCCTTGCAAGCGGAGTCCGGCCAGAGAAGATGCTTGTCGATCCAATCCCACCGGGACGGGACGGACGAAACAGCTCGGGGGAAGAGTATAGTCTGTGGCTCCGTGAAATCCTGACTGGCTACGGGGATGCAAAGGCGTCTATGCTGCAGGACTTCGAACGGAGACGTACTACCGAGATCGCCTTCATCAATGGGTACGTCGTAAACACTGGTCGGCAGTTCGGTGTTGGTACGCCGGTAAATGCCGCACTCGTGGAGACCGTACACGCGATTACATCCGGGCAGAGTTCACCCGATCCCAATCATCTACAGCAAATCCTGGAAAACAGCGTTGACAAGGGTGACGCCTCGATGACGTTCCCGCTCAACAGCAACGGAGAAAGGCGATGACCAGAAAGCTTGAAGGCAAGACCGCCGTCATCACCGGCGGAACAGAAGGGATTGGGCTGGCAACGGCAAAACTCTTCGTCAAAGAAGGAGCCTATGTCTTCATCACGGGGCGTCGCCAGAAGGAACTCGACGAGGCCGTGAAGGCAATCGGTTCCAATGCTACCGGCGTTCGGGGCGACGTTACCAAGATGGCCGATCTTGATCATCTCTACGAGACCGTCGGCAAAGTGAAGGGACGAGTCGATATTATCTTCGCCAACGCCGGCGTCGGCGAATTCGTTCCCTTCGGCGAAGTATCCGAAGAACATTTTGACAAGCTGCTTAATATCAACGTCAAGGGCGCATTCTTCACGGTTCAAAAAGGATTATCCTTCCTGAACGATGGCGGCTCCATCATTCTTACGGGTTCCGTCGCGAGCGTAAAAGGCACCGCTGCCTTCGGCGTTTACGCGGCCAGCAAAGCGGCGATCCGTTCTTTCGTCCGCACCTGGACTACGGATCTGAAAGATCGTCATATCCGGTCAAATGTCGTTAGCCCAGGTCCAATCAACACGCCGTTGGTGAACCGGCAAGCCCCGGACGTCATTGGGCGGATTGTGTCCTCGATTCCGATGGGACGCATGGGCGAACCCGATGAAGTTGCGAAGGCCGCGCTGTTTCTGGCGTCCGACGACTCAAGTTTTGTCACAGGTATCGAACTTTTCGTTGATGGGGGCAGAGCGCAGGTCTAAGCGGCTCCCCCGGTTAGGAGACATGTCAATGATTACTCAACAGCACTTGCCTTCTTTCGAGCGCGCGGATCGCGATTTATACGCACGAGAGAAGGTCCTGAATTCCGCCATCATCGCCGCAGACATTAGCAGCGGCTGGGAAGAGTATTTTGAGATTTTTGACGCCTTCTACGCCGATGATGTCGAGGTCACCGACGGAACCGAAAGCGGCGCGATATTTGGCAAGCCGCAGATGCGCGCAGTCCTTTACAAATTCCTCGTTCCGATTCACGTGATGGCTGAGATCGGCGGCCTATCGATACAGATTCGAGAAAGCCCGATTCACGGAGACACGGCAGGTGAGACACATTCGGCCTGGTCCGCTGATCTGATCGGGGTGTCTGGCAGGACGTGCCAGATTTCCTGGTGCACTCTTCGACGGTGGGCCGATTCTCGCGTCGTATTTGAGAGCCATTACGACCACAAGGTAATCGGCGGGCCTCTAACCATCGACGATCTTCGGTTGAGTCCCTCTCCGGCAAGTGTGGGCGAGCAACGGCCGTCTTAGCCATGGCAATGTGTCTTGCTGGGAGATCAGCACCGGATTTAGAGGAGGATCGTGATGCCAGGTACCACTGTTAGTCCTGCCCTGCAGTGGGACGTTTTAGTAACGAATCGCCAAGGCCTCGTCCGCGACCTGCCGCCGGGCAAGGAGCAGTGGACCTGGGTTCCTACATCGGCGACACTCATCTTCGGTCAGCGGGACGCCGTTCTTGTCGACGCCTTTTTGACCATCGAACAGGCTGCGGCGCTGGTCGAATGGGTCGCGGCGAGCGGCAAGAACCTGACCACGATCTATATCACTCACGGCCATGGGGACCATTTTTTTGGCATAGGAGCGGTCCTGAACCGCTTTCCTGAAGCGAGAGCGGTTGCAACGCCCGATGTAGTGGAATCCATGCGGCGGCAGGCCTCGCCGGAATTCGTTTCGAATTTCTGGGAAGCGCGCTATCCCGGCCAAATCCCCGAACATCTGGTGATCGCCGAGGAACTCAAGGGAAATGTAATCCAGCTCGAAGGGCGTGACCTTCTCGTCGTGGAAGTCGGGCACACAGACACTGAGCACACAACGTGTCTGCACGTCCCCTCGGCAGGTTTGGTGGTCGCAGGGGATGCCGTTTACAACGACGTCCATCTTTATCTTGCGGAGTCCAACCCTGAAACTCGCCGGGAGTGGATTACCGCACTGGACACCATCGAATCTCTGAAACCGCTCGCGGTGATCGCCGGACACAAGAAACCCGAGGTGAAAGATAGCCCCAGAATCATTGGAGAAACCAGGCAGTACATCCGTGATTTCGACCGCTTGGCCCGGATGACCACATCAGCCAGAGAACTGTACGACGAGATGCTGCAGCTCTACCCTGATCGTGCCAATCCGGGCTCACTGTGGGGAGCGGCGCGTGCGGTCAAACCGTAATTCCAAAGGAAAAGGAGAACTAATATGCGCGCCATGCGAGCAGAAGGATTTAGGGGTTACGAGGATTTGAAGCTGGCTGACATGCCCAAGCCCGCCGTGTCGGAGGGGCGGGTATTGGTAAAGATCACTGCGGCCGGAGTCACGCCACTCGATCACACGATTCTGTCCGGAGGTTATGCACGAGCGAAAGCGCCTCTGGTCCTCGGGTCAGAAGGAGCCGGTGTGATTGAAGACGCGAATGGCTCCGCATTTTCGAACGGCGCACGCGTAATGTTCACCGGCCCATACGGGGTATCTGAAGACGGAGCCTATAGCGAGTATCTTGCCGTGAAGACAGAGAATCTCAGTTTGATTCCGGCGAATATTGACGACGTTTCGGCGGCAGGACTACCGGTGGCCTATCTGACCGCTCATATGGCGCTGAGCCTCGCAGGATTTCAGGCCGGCAAGACGGTTCTTTCGCCTGCCATCGGAGGTTCAGTGGGTAATGCCGTCACGCAGCTGGCAAGGGCGTTGGGCGCCAGGCACGCGATTTCAACGACGACGAGCCATGCCAAGGCTGAACAAGCCAGAACGCTTGGCTTTGATGAGGTAATCGATCTCTCCACGTACGAACTCCGCGAGGGCGTTCATCGCATTACAGAAGGATACGGTTGCGACATTGTGATCGATGCCATCGGCGGCGATATATTAAGTGACGCGCTAGGCACGCTCGCCATGGGCGGAAGCCTGACGACATTAGGTTACGCCGCCGGTCGTAAATCGACAATCGACGTTACAGACATCATCTGGAAGCGCGCCAGCATAAAGAGCTTCTCCCTCTTTGCACAACCGCCCGAGATGTGGAAAGCCGCTTGGAGAGCGATTTATGGCTTGCTGGAAACGGGAGCGATCAAACCGATCGTCGCACGGACTTTCGCTCTTGAGGATGCAGCCCAAGCCCTGCGCTTTCAGATCGAAAACAGACCATTCGGTAGAGTCGTTCTAAAGATATGACGACGTGCATACGGAAGGAACAACTGTGGCGCCCTGAATCTTCGAACGGCGATTCACTTGGAGGAGCATAAATGAGACTCGTGGATGAAGTGGGTGCGGACCTCGACGGTTTATCGCAACTCCGCGCTCTGATCGCCTCGGGACGCAAGGTTGGCATCCTGGCGGCGCTTGAATTCGACTTTATCGAGGTCGAAGCTGGCCGTGCCGTTTTTGCGGGAATACCGGGGGAACATGCTTACAATCCAATCGGCTCGGTGCATGGAGGATATGCCGCCGCCCTTCTCGACTCGGCCTGCGGCTGCGCGGCCCATTCCCGCCTTACGGCATCGCAGGCCTTTACAACATTGGAGCTGAAGGTTGCGTATCACAAGCGGATAACCAAAGACACCGGGCTTCTGCGAGCGGAGGGCAACTTGCTTTCTTTTGGCCAAAGAGTCGCGTTCGCCGAGGCCAAGCTGACGGATGCGCAAGGCACATTGTACGCTTCAGCAACCTCGACATTGCTCGTCTTCGACAGGTGATTCCGGGTGAGCGTGAGGTCAATTCAGAAACGGCACCATGTTCTGGGGTATGCAGTGCAGAAAATGACCTTAAAAAGGAGAAACGAATGTTGACCAGTCTCGACGTCAAGGCGGCCGTCGCAACTGAAGATACCGTCGCGATTTTAGGAACGGCCTGTCGGCTTGGAAAAAAGCTGTATCAGGCAGATAACAGGTAGCAACTGCAAGGAGGAGAAACCATGCCCTGGATTAATTTGACACTACGACGCGGAGCGTTCACAAAACCGGTTCAGCACGCCGTGATGGCGAAGCTGACGGACGCACTCATGTTCTGGGAAAAGATTCCCGACAATCCCGAGGCACGCAAGAAGACTATGGGTTGGGTTCATGAAGTCGCTGAAGACTCCGACTACAACAGTGGGACTTCTAACCACGAAGATCCTTTTTATTTCATTGAGGTGCGCTTGCTTGCCGGTCGATTCGACACGCTGACCAAACAACATCTTATTCGGGACTTCACGAAGATTATCATGCTCGCCGAAGGCAAGAGCCATTTCTCGGAAGACGCCAACAGGGTATGGGTGCACATCGTTGAACTCCAGATTGAAGACTGGGGCATCGGAGGACATACCGATTGGCTTCGCGACTACGAGAGTGCGCTAAATGTACTCGGGACGGAGTTGCAGCCCAGGTAGAAGCGCGTACTTCTGCTCGCTTTCATCCTAACGGGAGGACATATGCCGAAGTCAAAAGAACCATCGGTCTCTAGTTCAGGGCCGACTGTCCATTTGGAGTTCCTCGATGAGGGTATCATCGCCGTCCTGACCCTGGACGACTTTAAAGGAACCAACGTGATGAGCCCGGAGATGGGAGATGTCTTCAGGCGCCATATCGCCGTTTTACAGAAAGACGCAACGGTAAGGGCAGTGATCATACGAGGAGCCGGGAAGCACTTCTCCATCGGTGGTCATCGCGACATGTTGGTCGGCCTGGGAAAACCCGGACGCAGCGAGAAGGAGCTTCACGATTTCATGCTGGCCTTTTATGGCCGTTGGCTTCCTGTTCTCGACCTTCCCATGCCGGTGATAACGGTGCTTCAGGGTGATTGCCTCGGTGTGGCGCCGGTGTTTGCCTGCACGGCGGATATTGCGTTCGCGGACGAAACGCTCAAGTTGCAGGTCACATTCGGGGGACTCGGACTTTATCCGGGGATGGCGCTGCCAACCCTTCTGACGCGGAAGGTGGGCCCTTATCGGGCGTCATTAATGACAATGGCCAACGAAATCCTCACGGGTAAAGAGGCGGAGCGAATAGGACTGGTGGAACGCTGCGTTCCCGCCGGGGGCGCCTATCAGGAGGCGCTGAAGACGGCGCGAGCAATAGCTGGCTCTGCTGGCTCAGTCGTGAGATTGCTCAAGAAGAACCTTGGGATCAAGATGACAGATCTCACCTCGGACCTCGAAATGAACGCCCAACAGCAGGCACGAGATTTTCAGACCGACGAGTATCGCAAAAGGGCAGCGAACTACCTTCCCGATTACTACAACTGAGCAACTGAAGTTTAGTCAGCGAGTGCGGGGCTGCCATTGGGTCGTTCATACAGAAGCCCGTAATTGTCGATCGGATCAGATACAAAACACGTTGGAAGAACAGCGGAGGGAACTGCGCGCCCGAAAGCTGCACGAGCAGGATAGCGATGGCATGGCCCAGCCGATTGGACGGAAGCGTGTGAAATAGCGGTTGTTAAACAAATTCAGGAAAGGATAATTCGATGAAACATAACGCAATGGCAATTCGAGCCAGAACACAAATAAGTGCGCTGGCGATCATGACGGTCATGTTTGGAATGGGAGGAGAGATTATGGCACAAACAAACACATCGACGGCTGTTAAGAACGTCGTACTCGTCCACGGCGGTTTGGTGGACGGGTCCGGCTGGATGGGAGTTTACAAAGCCCTCAAGAAGGACGGCTACACGGTCGCGATTGTCCAGATTCCGACCATCTCGCTTGCGGACGACGTGGCGGTCACGAAACGCGCGATCGCCGGGCAGAATGGCCCGGTGATCCTCGTCGGTCACTCATATGGCGGAGTCGTGATCACGGAAGCGGGCAACGATCCAAAGGTCGCCGGCCTCGTCTATGTCACGGCCTTCGCACCGGACAAAGGCGAATCGGCGGGATCGATTATCAAGAATGCACCGCAAGGTGCGCCGGCCCCGCCGATCTTGCCGCCCCAGGATGGCTACCTGTTCCTCGATAAGGCCAAATTTCCGACCTTCTTCGCCGCGGATGTGAGTCCAGATGTGGCTTCGTTTATGGCCGACTCTCAAGTCCCGTGGGGAGTCGAAGCTCTCGGTGGTGCGATCACCCAGCCGGCGTGGCGGACAAAGCCAAGCTGGTACCTTATCACTACCGAAGACAAGATGATCCCGCCTGACGCCCAGCATGCCATGTCCAAACGCGCAGGATCGACCGTCGTGGAGGTCAAAAGCAGCCATGCCGTCTACGTGTCGCATCCTCAGGCGGTCGCCCATCTCATCGAACAGGCCGCCACAGGTGCCTTGACTGCAACGAAAGGAAAACTGTAAAAGATAGATTGTCCGTACAGTAAACGAAGGGTCAAACGTCTTGAGCAGGCGGAGGCTTCGTCGGTGTGTCCGGCAC
>Ga0181528_10001336_pt1 | contig 15480 bp, 13 predicted proteins | sample PEATcosm2014_Bin_47_FD_119742 | JGI IMG/M metagenome (GOLD analysis project Ga0181528, IMG submission 119742) | Peatland microbial communities from MTU Mesocosm Facility, Houghton, MI, USA - PEATcosm2014_Bin10_10_metaG | ecosystem: Environmental > Terrestrial > Soil > Wetlands > Peat | place...
GAAAACCCGGCGGCAGCACGCCTACAATCGTCGCCGTCTCGCTGTCCAGGCGAATCGTCCGTCCAATCGCCCCGCGGTCCGCGCCGAAATGCGACTGCCAGAGCGCGTAGCTCAGCAGCACTACCGGCGCGGCGCCGGCCTTCTCCTCGCCGGCGGTGAAGCCGCGGCCCATCACCGGCCGTACCCCCACCATGGAAAGAAAGTTCGGCGAAACGGCCAGCCCGCCGATGTTCTCCGGCTGACTGCCGCCGGTCATGTTGAAGTGGACGCCGCTCACCGCCGCCATCTCCGAAAACGTGCGGCTCTGCCCTCGCCAATCCTGAAAATTCGGATAAGAGACGCCCACATTGCCCACCCGGGGCGTGGTCTCGTTGAGCAGGATCAGGCGCGAGGCGTCCCGGAACGGCAGCGGCCGCAGCAGGATGGCGTAGACCACCGAAAATATCGCGGTGTTGGCCCCGATCCCCAGTGCCAGCGTGAACAGCGCCGCCGCCGCGAAGCCCGGCGACTTGAGCAGCGTCCGCCAGCCGTAGCGAAGATCCTGCACCAGTGTTTCCGCCTGCGACACGCCGCGCGCGTCGCGGCAATCTTCCTTCACCTGTTCGAGGCCGCCGAACTCGACGCGCACCCGCCGCAGAGCTTCGCCGCGGCTCATTCCCGCCTTCAGATACTTTTCGATCTGGCGTTCGGAATGAAATCGCAACTCGTCTTCCATTTCGGATTCCACGGTTTCCCTCCGGAACAGGGAACGCACACGAAAGAACAAATCGTCAAGCATGGCCAACTCCTAGGCTGGGCCCAGCACTTGGGCCACGGCGGCGGTCAGTTTCTGCCACGAATCCTTTTCCGTGGCGAGTTGCTGGCGCCCGCTCCTGCTGAGTTCATAGTATTTGGCGCGCCGGTTGTTTTCCGACGTGCCCCAGTGAGCCTTGATCCATCCGCGGCGCCCCAGGCGGTGCAGCGCCGGATAGAGCGATCCCTGCTGAATCCGCAGCACATCGCTCGACATTTGTTGCACACGTTCCGAAATGCCCCAGCCGTGCTGCGGTTGCAGAGCCAGCGTAGGTAGGATCAATAGATCCAGAGTACCTTGCGGCAGTTCGATGCGCTCGTTCATGGATTCTCCCGTTTCACTTCTACAGGAGCATAGCGTATCCCCTGTCGAAGAGCAAGGGGAAGGACTGGGAAGGACTGCGGAAGGGAAGGCCCGCTCGGCAATGGCGATATGGGCGCGCACCAGCTTCACAATTGATGGTCTCCATGCCGTTCCGCACTTCGCGGCCGTTCACGGTGGCGATAGCTTTCAAAGTCGCCGTTGTCTCACCGGCGGGCGGTGTCACCTCGAAACTCTGAGAATGTTTTTCTCTGCGCCCTCCGTGCCTCTGCGCAAGATCAAAGTTTTCTTAGCATCACCAGTACGACGTCGTTTTGGCGGAGGGGGACGTTTTTCACGAAGATGCCTCCGGCGTGCTTCACTATGGCCTGCTCGACAGGGGCGCCGCTGGCGCCGGTGTGGAGAGCTTCCACCTGCGCGGGCGTGAGCTGCGAGGGCGCGCCCATATCGAGGTACATGGTGTAAGCATCGTTCACGCGGTAGCCCGTTTTGTATACCTCGAGCTCATAGTTCCCCGCCGGGAGATGGTCGACGCGCAGAGAGGCGGTGCCGGCCGGTTGCGAGGGCTGCTCCTGCTTGTAGAAGACCTGGTCGTTCACTCCCTGCGGCGGCGCCCCCGGCGTGAAATCCCAAAGTAGCGCCTGAACATCGCCCACCGGGTTGCGGCAGACCCACGACGAATCGTCGCCGTTGACCAGTTCGTCCGGCCCCAGCCGGTTCAGGAATTGAAACGCGAAGTACGCCGGCTTGCGGATCGACTGATAGTTCAGGAGTCCGAAGCCGCCGTGAAAGGGCGTCATCCGCGGGCCGTTCTCTTCAAAAATGTCGGTGAAGACCCAATACGACATGGAGTCCACGGATTCCTGCGCGCCCTTGATCTTGTCCAGGATGAACGGCGCCTGGTGATACTGATCGTGCACGTAGTCGGTGGGCGTGTAAGCGGAACTCCATTCGGTGAAATGCAACGGAAGATCGGGCAGAGGAGACTTGCGGATCAGCTCACGCGAATGAATCATGCGCGAGCGCACCGCCGTGCGATCGCCGTCGAGGACCGTGCCACGCGCGCCGGTTTCGTCGAAAAAGCCCTCCTTCACTCCGTAGGCATGGGTGGAGATGAAATCGAGCGGCACGTGCTCGCTTGCGCAGTAGCGCAGCAACTCCTCCTCGAAGCGGTACGGGCTGGCCGACGCCGGTCCGCCGACGCGATACTCTCGGGAGACGCTCTTCACCGCTTCCGCCGCGGACTTGTAGAGCTTCAAATACTCGGCCAGGCCGGCGCTCCAGAACGGCGGGATATCGGGCTCGTTCCAGACTTCGAAGTACCACGTTTTCACTTCGGCGTCGCCATACCGCTCGCGGAAGTGACGCACGAGCGCGGCCACCAGCGCGCCCCATTTGTCGTATGACTTCGGCGGGGTAATGTTGCCGCGCCACCAGAAGACGGTTTTGTCGCCGCTGGCCAGGTCGTGCGGCATGAAAGCCAGCTCGACAAAGGGCTTCAGCCCGACGCGTAGCAGGTAGTCGTACAGCTTGTCGACATATTGGAAGTTATAGCTGGGCGGTGAGCCGGCGCGCTCCTGATACACGCCCATGTCGTCATGCAGCAGGCCATGCATGCGGATGTAGCGGAAGGCGATCTCCTTCTGGACGAGCGCGAGCTGCTCCTGCCAGTCGGCGCGCAAGCCCTCATTGGCGCGGCCGGCGCCGATGCACTCCTTCCAAACGGTGCTATGCGGTCCGCGCACTTTTGAGAAGTCCACCGCGATGACACGCGCGGACTGAGCGGACGCGACGGCCGCCAGGCTCAAGAAAAAGGCTCGAATGAGAATTGAGTGGATTCGCATTGTGTCCCCTATTGAGTCTCGCAGAATCGAGTGAAGACTTCGGAAGCGCAGTATTGTGGCGCGGGCTTCAGTCCAGCCTTGTTTTCCGCGCCGGCTGAACACGTCGGCATGAGTGCCTGCGCCACGTCGACTTGTCCCCTAGTTCTCCGGTACGGCGGGACGAAGGGCCGATGGCGTGGTGCGCAGCTTCAATACGCCGGACGCGAGGCCCGGCGACGACGCTGTGAGGGTGATGTCCCCGGGCTCGGCAGTGGCGTCGACGCGCACGGCGATTACATTGTCGCCACCGCCCGGCTGCGTGCGGCGGGCGCCTGTGCCGTTGACAGGGTGGGTAGCAGCAACCCTGTTACGGCCAATATCAGTTTACGCACTATCGATTATTATCGGCGATGGGGGGGCGAGCTGCGCTCGCCCTACAAGCTGAAGCATGTCCCACGGAGCAAAATGCTCTTGGAAGACGCCGTAATCCAGGCTACAATCAGACAGCTTAGTCCGAGAAAGGTCCCCCCAGGTCGGGGTTCATACCGGCATTTTAGGAGGTCCCATGTTCGATAGCCTCGCAGACCGGATCAAGCAAGACGATGGCCCGCCCGCGAAAACGAGCGAGCGGATCATCCGTTTGGCAGTGGTGGTGTTGGTCGCCATCGTGCTATTCGGCGGCCTTTATATGGTGGTCCAGCACCTGGAATAGAACCATTAGCGGGTCATTGAGCGGACGCTATCCGCCGCATGACGGATTTGACCCTGGGCGCATAATCCCGGTCGGGATTATAGAGAGCCAGGATCTCGTCCAGGCTTTTTGACCGGTAAAGCGTCGAAGTGGCCAGAAAAGCTCCAACGGAGCGAATCGCCGCGCTGGGGCTGGTAAAGCGCGCCCGTCCGGAATCCCAGCCGAAGAGGTTGTTGTTGAGGCTGGCCTTTCCGCCGGTCGATTCGATGAACGAGAGGCTCGGCAGGAGCCGCCAATCGAGCGCGTATTCATCGGCGACCATCAAAAAATCGATGGCATAATCGGCTGCGGGGCACTCCAACCGCGTGAAGAACTGGCGCAGCGGGATCAACCGGGGATCGCTGCGATATTGCTGCTTGATGGGGGTGGGGACGGTGCGCGGTGACATGGGCACCGGAATCGATGCAACTCCAAATACGACAAGCCCTCCGGACAATAGTTTCCTCAATGCTGGGGTTCTCCTTTATGTGAAGTTGTGCAAGCCAAGGGCGCCCGCGAACGGCGGGGCTGGAAAACGTGCGATGAGCTTCTGCTCTGCGGACGATGGGGCTAAGGCACCGACATAAAGTGAGATTATACCACTGGCTGCAATAGGCCTTGGTGCGAAGACGTACTTCGGGGTCAGTGGCGGATTTCGAATTGGTCTAAAATCTGGCCGTCGAGGCCCTTGGCGACGACCTTCATCACCTTTCCTTCCACGCTCACTTTGACGAAATTCTCGATGCTGATGGCCTTTTGGGAGGTGGCGGGATCGGGTTTATCGACGTCGTAGAGGGGCGCACCCCCGCCCCCGCTGGTGACGTAATTGATTCCGTTCTGGAGGTTGCGCTGGTAGTTGTGGTCGTGGCCAAAGAAGGCAATGGACACGTGGTACTTCTCGAACATGGGTACCAGCGCGCGCATTTCGCGGTTGGAGCCTTGGCGAGTGGAGACGGCGCTGAAGGGTGGATGGTGCGCCACCACGATCCGGTACTCGGCATTCTGGCTGGATTGCAGCTCGTCTTCGAGCCACTTGGTCTGCTCCGCCCAGAAGGTGTCGCGCGCCCACTGATTGCTGCCGGAACTGGCGATGTCGCTATTGATGACGACGAAGTGCGCGTTTCCCCAATTGAAGGAGTAGTAGGGCGTCAGGGCCTGGAAGAACTGGTAGAAGTCGTGGCTATTTCGTTCGTGATTTCCGAGCACAGGGAAGAACGCAATCTGGCGCAGGAGATCCTTTTCGATATCGAAATAGATCGGCCAGAGGGAGTTGTCCGCGCCGTTTTCGACGAGGTCGCCGCTTTGGATGGCGAAATCGGGCACGCCGTCCTTAAGGATGGCCGCGACCACGCGGCGGTGGACATCGTGCCGGGTGCGGGTGTCGCCATAGACCAGGAAATGGTAGGACGGCGCTGTCGGGGCGGCGGCGGTTTGGAACGACCCCTTCACGCCGGGAAAGCCGGGCAGCTGGTACTCGTATCGAGTGCCGGGCTCGAGGCTCGCGAGGGTGGTTTTTTCCACGCGGAAGGAAGGCGAGTAGCGGCCTTCCACGCCCCCGGGCGGATGGAGGATGAGGTCGTCGCTCTGCACGATCCAGACGACGGTGGCGGAGCGGGTGGTGACGTTGACGGTGAAGGGTCCGCCGACGATCTTGTCGGCCGCGGCGAGAGCGGCGGCGAAGGCCAGGATTAGGGCCAGAGTATTTAAGCGTGTCATTCGGCGCCGGTGGATTTGCCGTCTCCCGTGCGGGCCCATTTCTTGAACCAGCTCATCATATATAGCTGGGTGCGGATGAAGTTGGAGGGCTTGGAGCCGGTACCGTGGTATTCACCTTCGAACTGGAGAAGTTTCGCGGGGACACCGCGGACTTTGAGGGCGGCGTAGTATTCCTCTGTTTGGGGCATGGGTGTGCGGCGGTCGAGGACGCCGGTCATGAGGAGGGTCGGGGTGGTGACCTTGCCGACGGTCATTACGGAGGAATGCGCGAGCCAGTCGGTGGGATCTTCCCAGAACGGCTTCTGGAAAAAGCTGTAGGTGAAGAGCGGGATGTCGGTGTTGCCGGTCATGCTGAGCCAGTCGATGACGGGGCAGCGGACGGCGGCGGCGGCGAAGCGGTCGGTGTGGCCGATGACCCAGCTGGAGAGCACGCCGCCGCCGCTGCAGCCAGAGACGTACATGTGCGAGGTGTCGATGAAGCCTTGGCCGATGGTGGCGTCGACGCCGGCCATCAGGTCGTCGTAATCGGGGCCGGGGTAATTGTGGTCGATGCCGCCGGAGAATCCCGAGCCGTAGCCTGTGCTGCCGCGGGGATTGAGATAGAGCACGACGAAATCGTTAGCGGCGAAATTCTGAAACATGTAATTGAACGCCACGCTGTACATGGAAAACGGTCCGCCGTGGATTTCGAGGATGAGGGGGTACTTCTTGGCGGGGTCGAAATCGGGCGGCTTGACGACCCAGCCCTGGACCTTGGTGCTGCCGGTGGAAGTGAAATCGATCTCCTCGGTTTTGGCGAGGTGCATGCCGGCGAGCAAACCGGCGTTGATATTGGTCAGGCGGGTGGGCTCACCGGGCCGGCGGAGATGGTAGCTGACCACTTCGGGCGGCGTGTCGGGGTCAGAGTATGTGCCGACTGCGACGAGGTCGCTGGAGGCGGAATCCATGGTGAGGATGTGGGTCCCGGTGGTGACGGCCTTGACTCCGCCGCCGGCGAGGGCCGCGAACTGGGCGTTTTGCGAACCGCGATCCTGGGCATCGAAATAAATGCCGGCGGAATCGGGGGCCCAGTGGAGGTTGATGGGATCGCGATCGTAGTCGCCGGAGATTTTGCGCATGTCGCCGCCGGCGAAGGGAATAACATAAAGGTCGGCCACGGAGTGGGTCTTATTGGAATGCGGATAGCCGGTGAAGGCGACGCTCTTGCCGTCGGGCGAGATGGCGGGCCGGCTCCAGGAGCCTTCCTTGGCAACCAGCTCGCGAATGGAACCGGAGGCGACGTCGACCACGAGGAGCTGCGAGGTTTGATAGTGGAGATCGGACTCGGCGGTGCTGTCGCCTTCGAAGACGATGGACTTGCTGTCGGGGGTCCAATCCATGGCGACGGCGCCGCGGAGCTCGCCCGCCCCGGCGCTCCATTTGCCGGAGGTGAGCTGGCGCGGGGCGCCGCCATCGGCGGAGACGACGAAGAGATGGGTGTGGCCATCCTCGAGGAAGCCGACCTGATCCTGGCGGTAGTGGAGCGACTCGACGATGCGCGGCGATCCGGTCCAATGAGCGCCCTGCGGGGCTTCCGGCAGGCTGATTTTCCAGTTGTCCTTTTCGGGCACGAACATGGAGAAGGCGATCCATTTGCCGTCGGGCGACCAGCGCGCATCGGCGAGCTTATCGGTGGTATGGGTGACTTGCGTGGCGGCTCCCTCGGTATCGATCCAGCGGACGAAAATCTGACCGCCGCGCGGATCGCCGTCGGCTATATAGAGGATGCGCTTGCCGTCGGCCGACCAGCGGGGACTCGATCCTTTGGCCAGGAAGCGGTTGCGGCCGCCATCGGCATTCATGATCCAGAGAGTGGAATCCCAACGGTCCTCCAGCTTGTTGGCTTGTTGGCGGGTGTAGACGATGCGGGCGCCATCGGGTGAAATCTGGGCATTGGCGATGCGCTCGAGATCGAAGTAATGGTCGGTGGTGAGGCGGTTGGGCGAATGCGTCTCCTGCGGGAAAGCGGGGAGCGCGGCCAGGGAAATCAGCAGGGCGGCGAAACGAAATTTCATGTCAGCCTCGAATCTGGCGGCCATTATACATCGGATAGCGGCCCGGTTTGCGGCGGCATGAGGCTCGGAGGGTTATTGGCGGGCGGTTCGGCGGGGATTCGCGGAACGAAGCCATTTGGCGGGTTCGGCGTTTGGTTGCGCGATGTTGCGGGGGTGGATGCGGACGCCGGTGCGGGCTCAGGCTCGACGGCTTCTGCGGCCTGGAGGCGCTCGAGCTCATGGAGGGCGTTACGGTAGTTGCGCTGGGTGGCGTCGATGCGGCGCTGGAGGCGGGCGAAGTGGTCACTGTCGTCGCGGAAGGCCTTGGCGAAGGTGATTTCGAAAGTCGGATTTTCCCACATTTGGCCCTCGACCCGGCGGAAGCGGCGGAGGAGCCATTCGCAATCGATGAGGGTGTCGACGAGCATGCGCTGTTCGGGGGTGGTGGGACAGAACCGCCCATAGTAGTCGTCGGTGAGCTCTTCGAGTTGAGAGATGGGTTCGCCGGGGATGGTTTGGGATCGGGCATCGATGCCGGTTTTGAGGGCGTTCATAGAGGAGCGGGCCTTGCCCTCGACGGAGCGGGGTCCGGTGGATTTCTGTGCGTTGAGACGATTGGCCAGGAGTTGTTTTTGGGATGCCATAAGACGGGAGGATAGCTGGGGGTCAAGCTGTGGGGGTCGGCGGTTTGGGCTAAGTGGATGAAAGGATGGGTAACATAGGCCACAGATTTTGGTGACTCTGTCTGGTGGCTCTTCGAGCGGTGGGATTGGGCAAGGTGTTCTGTGCTGGTTTCGCAGAGGGGACTTCGCAGGACACTGAAGGCCGAGGGGCGAGCCAAAAAGCGAGCATTCTCTAACTGGGCGGCGATACGCTTGGACTGGCCGTTGGCGGGCGCAAGCGCGTTTACTTCACCCAACCTATATGAAGGCGAACCGACCACCTTCGTGGAGCGGGAGCGCGTCTGCGTTCCTCGTGGTGGGTGTCATGACAGGACGTGCGCCACGACTCCATAAAACGAGTATCGAGTGGGCGAGGGCGAGGGCAGCATGGCCATCGCTTTTATCCATCAATATCTGTCCCTATAGAAGGGAACCAACCAGCCTGCGAGGCCGCGAATTAGAGCGCTCTCACGGCCTTTTTCCTTGGGGCGGTCTCGGCGCAGTGGTCTGGCCCGGGTTCTCGGGCGCTTATTCATTCGGTTCTGGGCCGCGATTGCGCTCCATTCGTGTCCGTTCCCTCCCTCTGCGCGGATTCAGCGCTCGAGAATGCGACCTCCGCTGAAGCGTTCGGTGAGCTTAGATGACTGCCACGAGGACCAGTCAGCTCGGGAGCGCAAACCGCCGTTGCCGCGATGCAATCGCCATCCAGACGGACCGATAAAGGGAATCCAAAGGGGCAAGAAGTGGCACAAACAAGTAGCTTCGAGGGCAAAGCCACCGAAATATACCAGAACGAAGAATAACAGCGCCCGCGCAAAGACGCTAGCCAAAAAACAACGAGGTAATGAACCGACACTTGTCTCGACATCTTTTGCGACGTGGCCGGCGTAGCACATCAGTAGCGATGGCCGGCACAAACCGATCCGCCGCCTGACCCCATGAGGTAACTCGATTTCTTTCTGGGCGCAACCATTTGCAAGTGAGTTTCGGCCGATCAAGGCGCTTCGTCTTTGAGCCCAAGGGCTCATCGAAAGAGCAACTGGGAGCCGTTGAGCTTCTTGATGAGATCCACAATGCCGGGTATCTCTGGTAAATCCATCTCGACGATTGGCTGATCAATCACCACGGTATGGTCACGTTTTCCCAGCGCGTGAATGTACCTGTCGGGCCATCCGGGCCGAGCAGTGCAACGCGCACCACCTCGCGGGAGCCGTCCTCGACAGACGCAGTGCCCTGGTAACCGTTGAGATTCGTCTTTGTGAATCCCGGGGTGACCAGGTTGACTTTGATCCCGGTCGACTCCAACTCGACCATCATGGCCAATGTAATCGCGTTCAGAGCCGTCTTCGACGCGGGGTACACCGGGCCGTACATCGCGTGGTAGGGGAAAGCCGGGTCAGCGTTCGCCGTCAGCGAGCCGACTGCGCTCGACACATTTACGATACGTGCGTCCGATGACTGCCGCAGGAGCGGCAGCATTGCCTGGTAAACCGCCAGGACCCCGAACACGTTGGTTTCCCACACCGCGCGTACTTCGTCGAGGGACGCGTTGCTAGCGAGGGTTATTTTCGCGTACTCCTGAAGGGACAAGCTGCCCTTTCTTGTATTGGAGATAGCCGCGTTGTTCACGAGCAGGTCGAGGCGACCGAACTTCTGGCGGATACCTTCCGCCGCGGCTGAGATGGAGACCCGATCCGTCACATCAAGTTGGAGCGGGATGGCGCCCGACCCAATCTCCGTAGCCGCGGCCTCGCCGCGCTCGAAATGGCGCGACCCGACCAGCACAGTGAGGCCATTCGCCACGAGTTCCTTTGCGACTTGACGTCCGACTCCTTGATTGGCCCCAGTTACCAGGGCGATGCGTTTGTCTTGCATGTTGTCCTCCTTTCGGTTGCGCGTTTTACGGCCTGATATGTTTTAGAGATGGCTGGAAACATGTTCTGTGTCCAAGCAGCCGGATGTCATCCATCGGACTCCCTGCTGCTCGGGAAGAGGTAAGCGGGATCTTCGCCGCGGCGCCGGCTTTCTCGAGGTCCATGGCTGCTCCTAATACCTGCGCGCCGCGGGCCGCAAGAGCCGGCGCGGTCTCCACTCCGATGCCCGCGGACACGCCGGTGACCAGAATCCTCATGCCATACAGATCGATCTGTGGCAGGACATCGTCCGTGGTTGAAGTTGCTCCCCATGTCTGTGTCATATGTCTTCTTTTTACAAGTTCAGGCTGCGAACCAGCGCATTTGCACCAGATCGGCAATCAGTGCAGGGCCGGTGGGATGCCATGCGAGCCGTTGCTGCGTGATTGCGCTCGAGGCTGGCATGTCGACGCCCGCGAACATGGCCAGCCAGCCAAAATGAGCCTGCGCTTCCTTCTGAGAGAGGCTGACCACGGGCAGTTTCAAGCCTCGGCCAATGACGTCAGCGATCTGCCGCATCGATACTCCCTCTTCAGCGACCGCGTGGTACCTGCTGCCAGGTTCGTGCTTCTCCAGCACAAGCCGGTAGAGGTGGGCAACATCGAGAACGTGCGCCGCCGGCCAGCGGTTGAGTCCCTCGCCAATATACGCCGAGGCTCCTTTTTCACGGGCCAGTTGGACCGCGTAGGTGATGAGGCCTTGCTTGACCGTATTGTGGACCTGAGGAAGACGCACCACCGACACGTTCACACCACGGCCCGCCATATCCGCCCCGGCGACTTCCGACGCTTTACGCGGATTCGGGTGGTTGGGATCGAAATGGTCTTCGGTTGCGGGTTGACCTGGAACGGCGTTCCCCATTCCGGTTCCGGAGGTGATCACCAGGGGACGGTGCGATCCCTTGAGCGCGTCTCCCAGAGCTTCGATGGCGCGCCTGTCCTTTTCACAGACCTCGACGAACTTCGAGAAGTCACCGCTTCCGAATGCGCTGTGATCGAAAGCGCAGTGAATCACCCCATCCGATTTGGCTGCCCCGCTGCGCAGAGTTTCCAGGTCTTCGAGACTTCCTCGATGCACCTCGGCCCCAGCGGCAATGAGAGACTGGGCGCCAGCGTCGGACCGCGTTAGCCCGAGGACCCGATGGCCCGCGTTGATGAGCTCCGGAACGATAGCGGACCCGATAAAGCCCGTAGCCCCGGTAAGAAATACTCGCATGCTGTTTTCTCCTTCCGCTCCGTGAGGCGTCCCCATAACCATTGACGAATGGCTGCGCGCCTGCTAAAACGGAGTTGTTCTCCGTATCTGTAGATTAACGGAGACTATCTCCGGTTGCAAGTTTTTGATATGCCCGCAAAACAAAAGCAGGTGCCGGTTCGCAAGCCGCGCAGTGACGCGCAGCGGAATCGCGAGCGCATTCTGGAAGTGGCGAAGGAAGCGTTTACGCGATCGGGCGCAAACGCCAGCCTGGATGAGATCGCCAAAGAGGCGCAAGTGGGACCGGGCACTCTGTACCGTCACTTCCCTGCCCGCGCAGAACTTCTGGAAGCGGTTTATCGGACTGAGATGGAAAAGCTGGCCGCCGCAGAACAGAAATTCGCTCAAGAATTGCCACCGGTCGAGGCACTGCGGGCCTGGTTATTGTTGTTTGTCGATTACATCGCCGCGAAGCAGCTCATCGCCCCCGCGCTCAACGCGCTGGCGGGAGATCCGAAGAAGGTTTTCGAAGCTTCCTACGCCCGGATCTGGGAAGCGATTCGCACACTAGTGAAGCGCGCGATTGAAAGCGGCGACATCCGTAAGGACCTCGATCCGATCGACCTGCTGCGGGCGCTGATCGGCGTCGCCAACGTGGCTACCAGCCCGGGCTGGCAGCAGAGCGCCAGAAGGCTCGTCGATATCCTCATCACCGGTTCCCGCCCAGCCAAACAGGCGCGAGGTTCGCGGTCTCGGCGCGACGCGCAATCCTGAATCCGGGTCAGGCTCAGACAGAGCAGGCCGAGGTCGTAGCGAGACCCGCCTCAGACGGGCTTAACTTTATGCTCTGGCTTCCCGTACTTTTAAGGTAGAGGTCCGATAATGCGTACAAGAATGATCCACACTTCTCGTTTCGACTATGGTGACCGTCGCTTTCCGACAGTTTGGGTTGGCCAATGGAGTCTCAGAACTCCCGAGGTGGTGGAATTTGCCATGAGCTCAGTTCACGCCGACGGAAAACTTCTTTTGTGAAGCTGGCTCAGGCTCATTCCCCGCGGTTCCCTAAACTGTGGATAGGCCGTGTGAATTCAGGTTGACGCCGCAAACCCGCTCCCTCACGGTCGCGGCCCGGTAACGCGGTGTGCCGGCACTGAGCGAGACGCGAAAACAGGCTCAAGTCAATTTCCCAAGCCCACCGAAACAGCCGGGGGCGACCTGGCAACACCCGGAATCGCGGGCGCCTGCGGAATCGCCGCTCCGTTAGTTCCACCCACAATCTCAGCACTCAGAAATTAGCGCATAATTGTTCTTTGAGCGCGGAGCGACAGTTACCTGTTTAAAGAGCAAGATTGGGATTTGCGCAGGCCGGTTAGCGAATTAGAGGGCTTCTTCCAAGCGAAGAACGAGGCATTTGGAGGCGCCTCCCGCCCGCAAGAATTCGGACAGGGGGGATTCCACCGGTTGAAAGCCCACGGCGGAGAGCTCATCCATCAAAGGTTGGCTGGCGCCGTTGAAGATGATCTTATCGCCGATATTTACGGCGTTACAAGCGAACTGCTTAGCGTCCTCCTCGCCGACAAGAATGGTCTGCTCAGCCGGAATTCGGTCCTTTAGCAAGGCCTTGGATTGGTCAGAGAAGGCATCCGGAAAATACATGACGTATCCACGCGGAAGGGGGCAGAAGCAGGTGTCCAGATGATAAAAACGGGGATCGGTCAGTTCGAGCATCACCACTTCGAGACCGAAGAACTCTTGAATTGCCGGGCCGGCATCACGTGCGCTGCGATGTCCATACCCCATCCAGACGCAGCCCCGCGAGCGGTCTAACAGCGCATCCCCGGCGCCTTCAAAGAAGATCTCGCGGGAAAGCCTGAGTACGTCGAAACCATGATCATGAAACCAGCGCTCGAAGTGCCTCGATTCGGTTTGCCGTTCCGGGTGACGGAAATTGCTGACCAGGGCGTGACCTCCGACCACAAGACCCGCGTTGGCTGTAAATGGCATGTCGGGCAGATGGGGCTCCGGCTCGATCAATTGCACTTCGGCCGCGCCCTGGATCAGGCGATGCAAGGCGTCCCATTGGACATTGGCGGTGGCCCGGCCGACGCGGTGAACATTGTCAGCCATCCACGGATTGATCACATAACTGACCTCGAAGTATTGTGGTTTGCACATCAAGAACCGGTTTGTCATACGAGAGCCTGTCACCATGGAACACCGGCTACCTGGCTGGCGCTGGACTTACGAATGCTATCAGATACTGAGACCGTATCGGGTATCTATTGTGCGCTCTTTGCTGTCCGATGCCAAGTCATACCAGTACTGGAGTGGTACCAGGATGGAGCTTCCTAGCGGAGGATCCGGATATGCTATCAGCGAGTGTAACTTCGCTTTAGGCCGTCCGCGGCCGGTTGTATCCAGGCGGCTCTAAACCATCAGGCCGCAGAGGCGGACCTGATGAAGCGCACGCGGACGATCATAGGGGTAGGCGACGTGCCGGGCAGCCTCAAGTGGTACCAGGCGCTGTTCGGTCAGCCTGCTACCTTCCTGCCCACAATTACTTTGGGCAAGTCCTCGATTCAGATGAAACCGTCTTGCTCTGCCTCCACGAGTGGGGCGCCCATGAGCATCCCTCATTGCTGAGCCCCGATCACGGGACACCCGGCAACGGCCTCCTGTTGTTGTTCCGTGTTGATGATTTCGACGTGGCTCTTCAAAGAGCGCGCTCTCTCGCCGCTCGCCTCGAAGAGGAGACACACGTGAATCCGAACACTCAAACCAAGGAGTTCTCGCTGCGAGATCCGGATGGATATTACATTACGATCAGTGCGCTCTCCGCGCTTAAGTAGGCGCCGCCCGACTTCGCTCCGCTCGCCTGGCGGCTCCCGCCGTCTAGCGCCCATTCCGTCAGGGAAGCATCTCGCGGAGTTTCTGATGATTTTCCGATCGAGTCCCGCACGCCTCGCAAAGTGGTCCGCCCCGAGTCGTGGGCCGCATGCAGGACGCTGATTCCTCCCGTGAATCGCCGCTTGCGCCTTTAGGTAACGAGGCCCGGCCCACCCGGCAAGGCCGTCGTCTCGGGCCTGGGGTGCTCAGGGTCCGCCGAACGGCGCCCGAGGACACTGGGCCAGCGGCGGGCGTGTTGGGCCTTATGATACAGCCCTAAGACACATCGTTACTTTATCGTTACTAGTGGCGGTTCACATGCGCGCAGGGCTTTCAAGGGTTTATTGAGCTAGCCGTTTTCGACGCGCGCCTTTATATCCGAGTACGCAGTATCGATGAGGCCGCTTAGAGCCGCGGCGTTCGCGGCCGTTCCCGGTCTCAGTTTCACATGGCGCATGAACTTGCCGGCGCCTTGCAACAAGCGGGCCGGATCCGGAAGCGATGCGCCGTGGAAGAACCCCACGTTGACGTGCGAGGTGAATACATTGACATAGCCGAAGGGCGCATCTCCCAAACAGGCAACCGGACAGCCGTCATGCAAAAGCTCGCGGACTTCGTCGCCGCACTTTCGCATCTCCTCAAACCAGCGATGCGCGATGGCTCCCAATTCACCGGCATGCTCTTTCATCCATGCATCGATGGCGGGATCCCGCTCGACAGCGCCGTTGAATCGCAGCAGTTCCGCCGGCTTCATGGATCTTAATTTATCATCCGGAATACGGGATGAGGATGCCCATCGGAAAATGGCAGCGAGGCGGGGTCGGTTGTCCCGGCGTCGGGAGGCTTGGGTGCGGGAAAAATCGCGGTGGCGCGCGAAGATTTCGAACATTGGCCGTACGATGTACCGGATGGCTCGGTCTCATTCCACAACATTCGCGCCCCGCGAGGTCCGCCCGTGAGATGTCCTTCGGAACGAGCCGTTCTGAGATTGATCCCGGGATGAAGGTTTCGCTAAGCGCCGCCCTCGACGAAGAGTAAGCACGTCCTACGTCCTGTCGCTATAATCATGGGTCCATGCGGACCCTGATTTTGCTGCTTTGCACCGCGCCGGCCTTTTGCGGCGACCTTTCTTTGCGCCTCAAATTGACGATGGATCGCATTCTCTACGGGAGCTCTCCGCGATACGACGAGGCTTTCGTGATCGTCGACGTGATCCCGCGCGCTACGCGCCGCTTCACCAACTTCAGCGGCGATCTCTCGGGGCGATACATCGAGGCGCTGTCTATCGCCGCGGGCGTGGGCGCCAAGTCTGCCACGCTCGATCGCACGGTGGCCGCCGTGATCTCATTGCAGAAGCCCGATGGGCACTTTGGAGCCGCTCTCAATCCAACGGAAGTGGACGACGAGGC
>Ga0181528_10001337_pt1 | contig 15473 bp, 15 predicted proteins | sample PEATcosm2014_Bin_47_FD_119742 | JGI IMG/M metagenome (GOLD analysis project Ga0181528, IMG submission 119742) | Peatland microbial communities from MTU Mesocosm Facility, Houghton, MI, USA - PEATcosm2014_Bin10_10_metaG | ecosystem: Environmental > Terrestrial > Soil > Wetlands > Peat | place...
ACCTCTTCTGGTTCTTCGGTCACCCCGAGGTGTACATAATGGCGCTGCCGGGATTTGGCATCGTCGCCGAGATCCTGCCAGTGTTCACCCGAAAACCGCTGTTTGCGTACAAGGTCGCCGCGGCGGGCATGATAGGGGTCGCCTTGCTCTCGTTCTTCGTGTGGCAGCACCACCTCTTTCAGAGCGGCATAAACCCGGACATGCGCCCACTGTTCATGCTCACGACCGAGCTCATCTCAATTCCTACGGGATTCATCTTTCTCGTGGGTATGGGCACGTTGTATAAAGCGAAGGTCAGATTCGAAGTGCCGATGCTCTTCGCCATGGCGGTCTTCTTCAACTTCTTGATTGGCGGCGTGACGGGCGTGTTCCTTTCGGACGTGCCGGTCAACGTGACCGTTCACGGCGGGTTCTTCGTCCTGTCGCACTTCCACTACACGATCATGGGTGGTTTGCTGTTCGCGTTCATGGCGGGCCTGTACTACTGGCTGCCCAAGATGACGGGGCGGATGATGAACAAGAAGCTCGGCATGTGGCACTTCTGGACGATGTTCGTCTTCTTTAACTTGACCTTCTTTCCGATGTTCATCATCGGACTGCTCGGTCAACCTCGTCGTGTCTTCACCTACGCGAAGAACCTCACCGTGTTGAATGACTTCTCGTCGATCAGTGCCTTTCTTCTCGGATTCTCGTTCCTGATCTTCTTCGCGAACCTGATGTGGTCGATGTACATCAAGCCCCAGAAGGCTCCCGCAAACCCGTGGGACTCGCTGGGCTTGGAATGGCAGACCGCAAATCCGATTCCTGAGTACAACTTTGAGCGAATCCCGGTAATCATGACTGACCCGTACCACTACAGCGAGGTCGGCGCACCGGCATTGGCCGACATGGGAGTAAGTGGGTCGGGTGCACATGCCTCATCGTCTGGAACGTCAAGAAGTAGTTAGTGGAGAGATCACGATGACTGATACGACAAACAACAAGCAAACTGTCCACGAGACACCCGAGGAGATCGAGTACGAACTTCGAGGTCAGATTGGTTCGATCTGGTCCGGGGGGCGCCTGTTCATCGGGATGTACACGTTCCTCCTGGCGTCGGTAGCGTTCTCGTACTTCTACCTACGTGCGGCGAACAACGGTCTTCTGTGGCGTCCGCACAACGTCACCGCGCCGACGACGTACGGCTGGACCATCTGGTCATTGAGTCTCGTTACCGCCGTGCTCGTACTGGTCGGTCAGCGCCGACTGCGATCGGGCAACGTCCTGGACTGGCAGGTGGCTGGTTGGGCGGGTGTGGCGTGCGGACTGGGTGCCCTCATCGCCCAGGTCTACGAGTTCACCGACGTGCCGTTCTACCCAGGTTCGAGCGGGTACGCGTCAACGTTCATCGGCTGGTCGGTGATCAACATCATCACGTTGGCCGGCGCCACCTACTGGCTCGAGACGACGCTCGCGCGTGCATACCGGATGCGCAAAGAATCCGGGGAAGCCAGTCCGGAGTTGTCCAACGCGGCGACGGCGAGGCTGTTTCGGGCCAACGTGTCGTCCATGAGCTACTTCTGGGGATTTGTAGCGCTCAGTGGCGCGCTCTTCCTGGCGATGTTCTATCTGTTGTAAAGGTTTTTGCTCACGGTACAGTGCAAGTGATAGTCGAGACTTGAGGTTCAAGGGTTAGGGTTGGAGGTGATGATGCAGGCGACTGATATTTATTACGGTGCGCAGATGTTGACGATACTGATTCCCTTGGGCACCTTGTTCGGCGTATTGCTGTGGGTATTCTTTCAGCGCAATCCCACCGAGTGAGCGAGGGGACCCCGCCCCTTAGCACGAACGACGCGACGAGTTCGTTCCGCAATTATCTCGCAGCACTTGGATTGTTCCTGTTGGTTCTTTGCTACGTGCCGCCGATTGCCACGTGGGCACGACACTACGAGTACGTCCAGGCGATGCAATTCCTCGCGTTCTCAGTCCTGATTCCCGCACTCGTCGTCGTCGGAGCACCCTGGCGTTGGTTGCATCTGGCTTCGCCGCAATCGCCGCAGATCGACGAGGACGGGCACATTCTTACTGTGAAATCCCCGCGATTTATCGATCGGCACGTCTTGGCTCGAGTGCACCAAGTGAGCAATGTTCGCGCGATCTGGATGATGGCGGCGTTCGTCGCGTTGACCATATTCTGGCGCAGTGCGCCCGTGGTCGACTTCACTGTTCGTCACGGTTGGGTCATCGTTGCTGAATCACTGAGTACCCTCGCAGTCGGGATCGCGCTGTGGAGCGACCTCGTCGAATCCCCGCCCCTCACGCCGGGCACCACTCGTCCGTACCGGATCGGCATGTCGGCAGTGGCGATGTGGACGATCTGGGTCCTGGCGTATCTTGACGCCATGTCGCACAATTCGTGGTACACGGCCTTTCACCACGTCGCTGGTCACGGTCTCTCGCAAGCGGCCGACCAGCAGTTCACCGCGGCGGCGATGTGGTTCCTCTCGGCGGCGGCCTTCTTGCCCCTCGTGTTCTGGAACCTCGTGCATTGGCTCCAGTCCGAGGAGAATCCCACGGACGAATTGAACCGGATGATTCGCCGCGAAAGGACCCTGGGGCCCTAAATCGCTCGCGACAGAGTGGCTCAGGTGCCGGTCAGGTGGGGGAGAATGGGCAGTGACGGTTCTCTCAGGGCACCGTCGATCCTGCTCGCCTTCGCAACATCGTCGAACGCAATTTGGCGGTCTTTGGTGAGTTGGGCCTCCTGGAGGGTGAGGTCCTTGATGTACTTCTGGTCACCGGGATGCACGAAGAGGTTCTGGATGTCCTCAATCGCGGCCAGTGCGTCCGAGGTCGCCCAAGTCACTTCGGTCGAGAGCATCTGGTCGACGTGGCGCCCAGCCTTCGAGTCGGTGACCTCGATGTTGTTAGTGAGGTCGTAGATCGCACCACTGGCGAACGAGCACGCCGTTTGGTCGTTGACGAGTTGGCCGGGCACCGCGGAAAGATCGGAGGAAGAGAGCTTGCCCGCGAGACTCTCGTTGTAGAAACTGAAGCTCTCCTTGACGGCGTAGATGCAGGGGGCGAGGTCACCGTTGATCGCGATGATGGTGTCGTTCTGGGTCGCGCGGTCTTGGGCCCTGGTGGAATGCGTTGGCAGGTCGCTGATGATCGAGACGGCCACGACGACGATCAACGAGACGAGGATGAGGAACCAGGGGCGTCGATAAAAGGAAGCCTTGAACGTGGACAGTGACGACGAGGACATCGAGGCTGGATCGAAGGTGGAGGTGTCAAGTGGGCTAAGGTCGTCCGTCACTTCACAAGACTACTTGCGGTCGTGGCGATACCCTTTGCGAAACGGCTGATGAGGCTGGCTTTGAGTGAGAAGACACCGTCCGAGTTCTCGCTCGCGAAGGGCGTGGCCTGCGCCTCGAGTTGACCGGTGGGCGAGATGAAGTACATCACGTTGTTGTGGGCGACCTCGTTCTTCTTGGCCCCGACCTTTATCCGAACGCCGTAGTCCGTCCACACCGAGTCCAACGCGTGAAGTGATCCCGTGAGAAAGACCACGTTGGGCGCGGTCGCGAGTCCCGGCTCGCTCAGGGCGATCGGGTGGGCGTTTCGCGTCAAATCGTGCGGGTCGGTGTTTACGAGCGCGAACTCAACGTCGGGCGCGTCCTTGCCCAAAAGAGCCTGCGCTTGCTTGATCTCGCTTCCGAGTACGGGACAAATATCGTTGCAGATCGCGTTCTCGAACGTGAGCACGACCACCTTGCCGTTGCTACGTCGAAGCTTCCAGACGTGGTCACGCTGCGTGCGCAGGGTAAAACCGGGCGCCGACGCGTTCGCGATCTCCTTGAGGTTCATGAATTGGTCCGTGCTCAGTGAATTCAGGGCGCTGATGGGCGTGAGGTTCGCGTTAGACGGCAGGAACTTCGTCGTGGTGGCGCTCGTTACGCCGAAACTTCCAACGAAGTGTTCGACGGCCTCGCCCCCCAAACCGAGAACCACGAAGATCGCGAGCATCCAGGCAACGGCCTTGGGGGGGATCGGAGCACGACCGCCCCGCTGCTTCACGTTGCGATCGGCCGGCGCGCTCGAGACGAACATCGCGGCGCGTTCGCTTTCGCTGAGCAGCCTCGTGGGCGTCGTGCTCTCGTGTTCACTCATGCGTTGTGTGTATCCCCTCGACCTCGAGCAATTCTAAGTCCGTCGCGTCGAGGACTTCTCGCGCGATGGACCGTCCTGTCTCGAGGGGCGAGCACGGCTCGAGTGTAGGGTGATGGCGTGGAGGGCACGGAGGATCAGGACGTCGGAGCCGCACGAGAACACCAATCGCGCAGGTTCACCGGTGCGGAAGCCCTTCGATCACACCTGACGCTCCTCGTGGGTTTAGGTCTCTGCGGCTTGGCGTTTTGGTTCGAATTGGGTCGGGCCGAAGGGGGTAACGAACTCAGTTGGGCCTACGTGTTCGAGTGGCCGTTGCTCGCCGTCTTTGCCATCTACATGTGGTGGAAGGTGCTTGATCCCGAGCGACAATCTCGGGTGACGACAAAGAGGCGCAAGGAGCTCGCGCCCGAATTTCACGGAATGCTGAGCGCGTGGCAAGAGCACCAACGTGATTTGGCCGGACGCGATCGAGATCACGGCGCAGAAGAGCATCAGTCGCACGAGTCCGAGCCATAGTGAGCCCGTCGTGGGATCCAGGCTCGTGGTCTCGGTGCCGCACTCGGAACGCGCCGTTCGGACTGCTACCCTAGATGCAGAGAAGTCGTGAAGCGGATCCTGTGAGGTCTGAACGGCGGGAGTGACATGAGCAGTGGAGAGCAACGCCAGACGCCCGCGGGCAGTCTGGCGTTTTTGGCGAAGGGCCAACTCTTGGCCCGTGACGAGGTCGAACGGGCCCTCAAGCGTATGGCCCACGAGATCGTCGAACGCAACCATGGACCTTCGAGTTTGAGCGTGATCGGCCTCCAAACCGGCGGCGTCGTGTTCGCCACGAGGATCGCCGAGCTCTTAGGTGACATCGTGGGTGACGGGGTCACACTCGGCCTGCTAGACGTCTCGTTCTACCGTGACGATCTAAGTCGCCACCCCGTGCCAATGTCCTCGGCGACCACGATCGACCACGATCTCACCGATCAGACGGTCGTCCTGGTCGACGACGTCCTGTTCACTGGTCGCACCATACGTGCGGCGCTCAACGCGTTGTCGGACTGGGGGCGACCGCGTTCGGTCCAACTCGCGGTCATGGTCGACCGCGGACACCGCGAACTTCCGATCCGTCCGGATTACGTCGGAAAGAACCTTCCGACGTCGCTCGACGAGGCGATCCTCGCGACCCTCGACGGTGTGTGGATCGGCACCAAAGGGCAGTCGTGATCGACTCGATTCGCGCTCAGAACCTGCTCACGCTCAACGACCTTTCGCGCGAGGCAATCGTGGAGGTGCTCGATACCGCCGAGTCATTCGTCGAGGTGAACCGACGCTCGATCAAGAAGGTACCGGCGTTGAAGGGACGAGTGGTGGCCTCGCTGTTCTTCGAGGAATCGACGCGAACCCGACTCAGCTTCGAGACCGCCGCCAAGCGCCTGTCGGCGGACGTGCTGTCACTGGCGGTCGCTTCGAGCAGCGTGAAGAAGGGCGAGTCCTTGCGCGACACGATTGCCACCATCGACGCCCTAGGGATCGACGCCGTCGTTCTTCGTCACCAGTCCAGCGGCGCGGCATTGCAGGTGAGTCGTTACGTCCCCCACGTGCGAGTGATCAACGCCGGTGACGGTCAGCACCAGCACCCGACCCAGGGTCTGTTGGATGCTTTCACGGTCCGTCAGGTATTGGCTACGCGCGAGGGTTCGAACGGTCTCGAATCCGGGGCGGAACTCTTTTCGGGACTGCGTGTGCTCATTGTCGGTGACATCCGCCATAGTCGCGTCGCGAGAAGCGATATCGCCGCGTATTCGTCTCTCGGTTGCGAAGTGCGCGTGGCGGCGCCCGGGACCTTGCTGCCCGAAGACGTCGAGAACTGGCCGGTGCAGGTCGTCGACAACTACGAGGAGGCACTCGAGTGGGCCGACGTGGTGGGTCTGTTGCGTCTGCAGCGTGAACGCGGTTCAGGATCGTTCGTGCCATCGTTGGGTGAGTTCACCCGAACCTTTGGGTTGACCCTGGCGCGCGCCCGGCGTCTGCGACCACAGACCATCGTGATGCACCCCGGGCCGATGAATCGCGGGGTCGAGATCGATTCGCGAGTCGCGGACCTCCCCTGCGCGGTCATCGAACGACAGGTCGCCAACGGTGTGCCGGTGCGCATGGCGGTGCTCTATCTCACGGTGGCTGGCTCGAGTGAAGGAGTGTCGTGACGACGTTGCTGTTGCGCGCGGGCTTGGTGGTCGGGCCTTCGACGAGCCAGGTGGCCGACGTTCTTGTGGACAAGGGGCGAATCACGGCGGTCGGCACCGACGTCGTCGCGCCCGCGGGGTGCCACGTCATCGACGCGAGCGACTGTTGGGTCGGTCCCGGCTTCGTGGACCTGCACACGCACCTGCGCGAGCCCGGTCACGAGCAGGCAGAGACGATCGAGAGCGGCGCCCACGCCGGAGCCGTGGGTGGCTACACGGCGCTGATGGCAATGGCGAACACCGAGCCAGCGCTCGACAACGTCGCGTTGGTGTCCTACGTGCTCGATCGTGGCGCACGAACGCCCCTGGACATCGCGGTCGCGGGGGCGATCACCCAAGGTCGTCGGGGCGAGAGTCTGGCGCCGCTCGCGGAGATGGCCGCACTCGGGGTCCGTCTCTTCAGCGATGACGGTACCGGGGTGCAGGATCCCGCACTCATGCGTCGGGCCCTCACCTACGCGCGTCCCCTCGGCGTGCGACTCGCCCAGCACTGTGAGGACGAGCGATTGGCGGCGGGTGGCTCGATGAACGAAGGCGCCGTGAGCGGCCGGCTCGGCCTCGTCGGACGACCAGCGCTCGCCGAGGAACTCATGGTGCAACGCGACATCGAGCTCGTCGCGCTGACGGGCGGCCCGCTGCATTTCATGCACCTGTCGACCGCGCGCTCGCTCGAGCTCCTTCGACGGGCCCACGAGCGAGGACTACCGGTCTCGTTCGAGGTCGCGCCGCATCACTTCACCTTGGATGAGACGTGCTGTGAGCAGTTCGATCCGATCTTCAAGGTACATCCGCCCCTGCGTTCTCGCGCGGACGTCGACGCGCTTCGCGAGGCCTTGCGTAGTGGCTTCGTCGACGCGGTCGCGACGGATCACGCGCCGCACGCGCCCGAACTGAAGGACCTACCCTTCGACGAGGCGCCCGCGGGGATGCTCGGACTCGAGTACGCGGCGAGTCTGACCTTCGAAGCCCTCGGTGACGCCCCCGATCCCCAACGATTCTTCTCGCTCATGAGCCGCGAGCCCGCGCGCATCGCCCAACTGCGACGTGACGACGCGCGCGTTCGCCACGGCGCTCACGGTGGTGCAGTGGTTGAGGGCGAGGACGCGAACCTGGTGGTCTTCGACCCAAAGGCGACGTGGATCGCTCGCAATGAGGATCTGCACAGTTACGCGATCAACAGCCCCTACGACGGGCGAGCATTGACTGGTCGGGTGCGGACCACGATCGCCAAGGGTGTACTCGTGGTGAACGACGGGGCGCTCGTGTGAACCGCGTACCGTCTCTGCTCGCGCTTCGCGACGGCACGACCTTTGAGGGGTACGCCGCGGGGTACCTCGTCGACCCGGGCGTCACCACCGGGGAGTTCGTGTTCAACACGGCCTTGAGCGGCTACCAGGAGGTGATCACCGATCCCAGTTACGCGGGCCAGATCATCGCCTTCACCTACCCCCATATTGGCAACTACGGCGTCTCGCCGCTGGACGACGAGGCGCTTCGGCCGTGGTGTCGTGGGTTGGTCGTGCGTGAGCTTTCGGACCTGCCGTCGAATTGGCGCTCGGTCGGTCCCCTCGAGGGATTCTTGCGCCAACACCGCGTGCCCGCGATCGTGGGCGTGGACACGCGCCGGCTCACTCGCCACCTTCGCGCGCACGGGGCCTTGCCCGGCGCCTTTGGTCACGATCAGGCTGGCGTTCTGGCGGCCGCGAGAGAGGCCAAGGGCACCGACGGCACCGACCTGGTGACCATGGTGTCCACCCCTTCGGCGTATCAACGTGGAAGGGGCGACCTGCACATCGTGGCTTTCGACTACGGCATCAAGACGACGATGGTGCGCGCCCTCGCGGAGCGTTTTCGCGTCACCGTCGTGCCGTCCTCGACGAGCGCGGCGCAGGTGCACGATCTGGGTCCCGACGGCGTCTTGTTGTCCAACGGCCCCGGCGACCCCGCGGCGCTCGCTGACAACGTCGCGGTCGTGAGGGACCTGCTCGGTACGGTGCCGGTCTTTGGCATCTGCCTCGGTCATCAGTTGCTCGCGGCCGCGCTCGGAGGTTCCACCTTCAAGTTGCCCTTCGGTCACCACGGCAGTAACCACCCGGTCAAGGATCTGGCGAGTGGCCGCATTGAGATAACGGCCCAGAACCACAACTACGCCGTGACCCCCGACACGCTTCCTCGGGGCTTCGTCAGTCACGTGAACTTGAACGACGGCGTGGTGGAGGGTATTTCTTCACCGCGCGATCGGTGCTTCTCGGTCCAGTACCATCCCGAGGCCGGACCGGGCCCCCACGACGCGCGGTACCTCTTTGATCGCTTCGAGTCCTTGGTACGCCACGGCACCCTGGAGCGTGTCTAGTGCCTCGAAGGGACGACCTCCACTCAATCATGGTCATCGGCTCGGGGCCGATCGTGATCGGGCAGGCCTGCGAGTTCGACTACTCCGGCACCCAGGCCTGCCTGGTGCTGCGCGAGGAGGGCTACAAGGTGATCCTCGTGAACTCGAATCCGGCCACCATCATGACCGATCCGGCGACCGCGGACGTCACCTACGTCGAACCCCTCGACGCCGACGTACTCACCGACATCCTTCAAAAGGAGCGCCCCGACGCCCTCTTGCCGACCCTCGGTGGCCAGACGGCCCTCAACTTGACCATGGAGCTCGTGCGCCGTGGCGTGACCCAACGCCTCGGCGTGGAGGTGATCGGCGCGCGTCCCGAGGCGATCGCGACCGCGGAGAATCGCGAACTGTTCAAGGAGGCGATGGGTGACATAGGTCTGAAGGTGCCCGAGTCCGGTTTCGCCCACGACGTCGAGACCGCCGTGGGCATTGCGCTCAGCATTGGCTGGCCCATCATCATCCGCCCCAGTTTTATCCTCGGCGGCGCGGGCACCGGGATCGCGCACAACGAGAGCGACTTTCGCGAGCTCGCCGAAGAGGGCATCGTCGCGTCTCCCATTGGCGAGATCCTGGTCGAGAAGTCCATCGCCGGATGGAAGGAGTACGAACTCGAAGTCATGCGCGACGTGGCTGATAACTGCGTCGTCGTGTGCAGCATCGAGAACCTCGACCCCATGGGCGTGCACACGGGCGACTCGATCACGGTGGCGCCGGCCCAGACCCTCTCGGACGTCGAGTACCAGGCCATGCGCGACGACGCCTTCGCGGTGCTTCGTCGCGTCGGGGTCGAGACCGGTGGATCGAACGTGCAGTTCGCGGTGAATCCCGATACCGGTGAGCGTCTCGTGATCGAGATGAACCCGCGCGTGAGTCGATCCAGTGCGCTCGCGTCCAAGGCGACGGGCTTTCCCATCGCCAAGATCGCCGCGCGCCTCGCGGTGGGCTACACGCTCGACGAGATCCGCAATGACATCACCGAGGTGACCCCGGCGAGCTTCGAGCCGGTCATTGACTACGTCGTGACCAAGATCCCGCGATGGGCCTTTGAGAAGTTGCCGGGCGCGACGCCCGAGTTGGGTACCCGCATGCAGTCCGTGGGTGAAGTGATGGCGATCGGGCGCAACTTCGCCGAATCATTGCAAAAGGCCATTCGATCCCTCGAACAAGGTCGGCTGGGTTTTGCGCTCGGGCGCCACTCGGAATTCTCCGAACTCGATGACCAAGCGCTCTGGCGCCGTTGTGAAGTGGCGACGCCCGAGCGGCTCTTCGCCTTGCACGAAGTCATGGCCCGCGGCGCGGGTGTGGACGAAGTGAGCGAACGCACGCGCATCGACCGGTGGTTCGTGCATCAATTCGCGACGATCGTCGAGCGCGAGGCCGAACTCACGGCGGGCGTCGAGTTGGCGTCATTGGACCGGCGCGGGTGGTTGCGCTATAAGCAGTGGGGTTTTTCTGACCCTCAGATCGCGATGCTCACGGGCGTTTCGTTGTGCGACGTGACGAGGCTTCGCCGAGGCGCGGGTGTTCACACCGTGTTCAAGACCGTCGACACCTGCGCGGCCGAGTTCGAGGCGTCGACGCCGTATCACTACAGCACCTACGACGACACCAGCGAAGTCGAGTTCTCGTCGCGTGACCGGGTGATCATCCTGGGTTCGGGTCCGAACCGGATCGGTCAGGGCATCGAATTCGACTACTGCTGCGTGCACGCGTCGATCGCCCTGCGCGACATGGGCTACGAAACCGTCATGGTCAACTGCAACCCCGAGACGGTCTCGACGGACTATTTAACCTCGGACCGGCTCTACTTCGAGCCGCTCACGCCCGAAGACCTCGCCGAGGTGATCCTCGCCGAACAGGCCACGTGCACCGACGGGGCCCGGGTGGTCGGGGTCATCGTGGCCCTGGGTGGCCAGACCCCCCTCAAGCTGTCGCACTCGCTCGACCCCTCGCTGGTGCTCGGTACGCCGGTCGCCTCGATCGACGCCGCCGAAGACCGAGAGCAGTGGTCGGCGATTTGTTCGTCCCTGGGTCTTCGTCAACCCCCGGGTGACGTCGCGCTGTCGCTGACACAAGCCAAGGCCGTCGTGAGAGAGATCGGTTACCCGGTGTTGGTGCGTCCGAGCTACGTGCTGGGCGGACGCGCGATGGAGATTGTCTACGACGACTCGACCCTGCAGCGGGTGATGAGCGATCTCACGAGTCAGTACGGTTCGCTCGCGCGCGAAGGGGGCGTGAGTCAGAGTCGGCCCATCCTGATTGACAGGTTCCTCGAAGACGCGGTCGAGGTCGACGTGGACGCCGTGCGCGACGCGACCGGTGACGTCTTCATCGCTGGCGTGATGGAGCACGTCGAGGAGGCGGGGGTCCATTCGGGCGACTCGGCGTGCGCGCTACCACCCCAATCGCTCAGCGCGACGGTGCTCGAAGAGTTGGACGCCTACACGAAGAAGATCGCGCATTCTCTGGGGGTGGTCGGACTGATCAACGTCCAGTACGCGGTCAAGGATGACGAGGTCTACGTCTTGGAGGCCAATCCTCGCGCGAGCCGCACGGTGCCGTTCGTCGCCAAGGCGACGGGCGTCGCGCTCGCCCAGGTGGCGGTGCACGTGAGCATGGGCGAGAGCCTCGCCACGCTGCGCCAGCGCGGGATGGTTCCTACCCGGACCCCGGTCCCTTCGTACGTCAGCGTCAAGGAGGCGGTCCTGCCCTTCAGTCGTTTTCCCGGTGTGGACACCGTGCTCGGCCCCGAGATGCGTTCGACCGGGGAGGTCATGGGCGTGGGCGAGAGTTTCGGTATCGCGTTTGCCAAAGCCCAACTCGCCGCGGGCACCCGCCTGCCCGACACCGGTCAGGTGTTCATGTCCCTCGCCGACCGTGACAAAGTGGGCGGTCTCTCGCTGGCCCGCCAATTGGTTGAACTCGGCTTTGGCATTGCGGCGACCGTGGGCACGGCGGGCTATCTTCGCAGCAACGACGTGCCCGTACAGACCCTGGTGGGAAAGATCGGTCTCGCCGACCTGGGAGTCGACGCGGTGTCGATGATGGGATCGGGTGAGGTCCAACTCGTCGTGAACACACCTTCGGGCAGCGGCGCGCGCGCCGACGGCGCGGCGATCCGTGCGGCCTGCGTGGTGCACGCCATACCGTGTCTGACGACGTTGAACGCGGGACTCGCCGCGGCCAAGGGCATCGCGGACACTCGCGCACACGGATGGCGCGTGCATTCGTTACAAGAGTTGCACGCGTGAAACTGGACCTGACGACGCACGTGGGCGACGTGGTCCTCGCGTCGCCGGTCTTGACGGCAGCTGGTACGTCGGGCTACGGCGACGAACTCGCGGGTTACGGGGACCTGGCCGAACTCGGCGCGGTCGTGACCAAATCACTCGCCGCCTTCGCGTGGTCGGGTAACGCCGCGCCCCGGCTGAGTTCGTCGGGCGACCACATGCTGAACGCCGTGGGACTCGCCGGACCAGGCGTCGAGGCCTGGCGCCGCGAGTACCTACCCGGCCTTCGAGCTCGTGGCGCGCGCGTGGTGGGATCGATCTGGGGCCGAACGGTCGCCGAGTTCGCCGACGCGGCGCGCGCGATGAAAGGGGCGCCGCTCGTGGCGCTCGAGGTGAACGCGAGTTGTCCGAACTTGGAAAGCCGTTCGAGGATGTTCGCGCACTCGGCCACCTCCACGCGTGCGGTGCTCGAGGCGTCGCGCGAAGCTGAATTGCCCTTGTGGATCAAATTGAGTCCCAATACCCCTGACCTGGTGGAGATTGCTGGCGTCGCCCTCGACGCCGGGGCGGTGGGCTTGGTACTCGTGAACACCGTGCTGGGACTCGGCATCGACGTCGAACGTCGCGCGCCGTCACTCGCCAACGGGGGAGGCGGCGTGAGCGGTGCGGGAATTCTGCCGGTCGCGCTGCGCGCGGTCTTTGAGTGTCGTGAAGCGTTCTCCTCCGCGCCGATCGTGGGCGTGGGGGGTATCAGCACTGGCGAGGACGCGGTCGCGATGCTGATGGCGGGAGCCAACGCGTTCGAAGTGGGAACCGCGATATTCGCCAACCCTCGCGCACCCTGGCGGATCCTTCACGGTCTCGAGCGGTGGATGCGTCGCCACGACGTCGCCCGGGTGCAGGACCTGATCGGGGTGGCCCATGGTTGAGAGTTTCGGCATCCGCCTCCAGGCGCAGTTGCGCGAGCGAGGGCCTTTGTGTGTGGGCATCGACCCGAGTCGCTCGTTGATTGAGTCGTGGGGACGCGAGGACACGGTCGAGGGACTCGAGTTCTTTTCTCTCGCGGTCCTCGAGGCGGTCAGCGACACCGTGGCGGTGATCAAGCCTCAGATCGCGTTCTTCGAGCGATTCGGTTCGCAGGGTTTTCGGGTGCTCGAGCGCGTGATGAGTGAAGCGCGCGACGCCCAACTCATGATCGTCGCGGACGTGAAGCGCGGAGACGTCGACACGACCAACGACGGCTACGCCGAAGCGTGGCTGGGCGAGGCGTCACCACTACGCGCCGACGCCATGACCGTGAGCCCCTACCTCGGCGTGGACTCGCTCGAACCAATGATGAGCCTCGCTCGCGTCACGGGACGCGGCGTGTTCGTGCTGGCGGCGACGTCGAACGTCGAAGGGCGTGCGATTCAAGACGCTCGCACCAGTGAAGGCGAGAGCGTCGAGTCCTTCGTGCTCGAAGAGATTCGACGACGCAATCAGCGCGACGACGGTCTCGGCCCCTTCGGGGCCGTACTGGGAGCGACGCGGGACCGGCCACAGTTCGCGCTCGAGACCCTCAAGGGTCCCTACCTCGTGCCAGGGGTGGGATCCCAGGGTGGTACGCCCGAGAACGTCGCACGGATGTTCGATCGCTGCCCCGCGGGCAGCGTGCTCGCGAGCGTTTCGCGGGCGATTCTGCACGCGGGACCGGAACAATCGAGCCTGCGCGACGCCGCCCGGCGATGGCGCGACGATTTGGCCGACGCACTCACCTAGGAAATCCGCTCGTAACAGGAGTATTCTGACGACGTGAGCCCGACGCCGCCGACTTTGTCCCAGGAACAAAGGGTCGAAGCGTCACGTTTGGCGGTGGCGAACCGTCGTCGACGCGCCGAGGTCAAACGTCAAGTGAAATCGGGCGAACTGTCCCTCGAAGAACTGTTCGAACTCGCCGAGCGTGAGGAATGCGTGGCCCAGATGAGGGCCTACGACCTGATCAGTGCGTTACCCGCCATTGGCGAGGTCAAGGCCGAGCGCATCATGAAGAACGCCTCGATCGCCCAGACGCGACGCATCCGCGGACTCGGACCCAAGCAGCGCGCGGAACTCTTTCGAGCCCTTGTCCGCTGAGCCCCTCGTTGTCGTACTTATCGGCCCGGGCGGAGTTGGTAAGGGAACCATCGCGCGGCGCCTCGTCGAGCGCGACGAGCATCTCTGGCTGAGTCGCAGTTGGACCACGCGGTCCAGACGAGCGAATGAAGACGGGACCGAATACCGCTTCGTGGATCGCGCGACCTTCGAGCGGGCGATCAACGAGCACCACTTTCTCGAATGGGCCGAGTTCCACGGCAACCTCTACGGCACGCCGCTCACGAAGGCCCCGCCGGGTGACGACGTGTTGCTCGAAATCGAGGTCCAGGGTGCGGAACAGGTGCAACGAAAGATTCCCGCCGCGGTGGTCTTCTTGATCTTGCCCCCTTCGATGCACCAGCTCGAAGAACGTCTGCGAGCCCGCGGGGACTCCGAAGAGCACATCGCACGTCGACTCTCGGCGACACCCCAGGAACTCGCCCGGGGCAAGGAATTGGCGTCCCACGTCGTGCTGAACGACGACGTGGAGCGGGCGGTTGGCGAAATCCTCTCTATACTGGAGGGACTGCGTCGGCAACGGCGCGACCCCCTCTAAAGGACCAGGACATGGCTGAACGCCCCACTCTCGTAGACCCACCCATCGAAACACTCCTGCACAAGGTCGGCGACTCGAAGTTCACCCTCGTGGCGGTGTCGGCCATTCGCGCGCGCGAGATCAACGAGTACTACAACGGCCTCGGCTCGGGCCACGGGGCACTCATCCCGCCTCAGGTGACCTCGATGTCGAACAAGTCGCTCTCGCTCGCCATGGAAGAGCTGTACCAGGGTAAGTTGGAGTTCCACCGCCCGACGCCCGAGGAGATCGAGGCCGAACGTCTGCAGGTCGAGGCGTTGGAGCAGGCTCGCCAGGACGCCAACAACGACCTGGACGCCTTCACCGATGCGCTCCGCGACGCCTAATTCGTCGTCACCCCGTATTGTCCTAGGTGTGAGCGGCGGCATCGCCGCCTACAAATCGGTTGAACTCCTGCGACTGCTGCGCGACGAAGGTTTCTTCGTCTCGCCGGTGCTGACCCCAGACGCCACGCGTTTTGTGGGGGCCGTGACCTTCTCCGCGCTGGCGAGTGAACCGGCGCGCACGTCGCTCTACGGCGATCCCTCGACCCCGATACCCCATACCTACCTCGGCCAACACGCTGACGTGATTGTCGTCGCCCCGGCGACGGCTCACCTGATCGCGCGCTACGCCGCGGGCTTGGCCGACGATCTTTTGAGCGCGACGTTGCTCGCCTCGCGCGCTCCAGTGTTGTTGTGTCCAGCGATGCACACCGAGATGTGGGAACAGCCCTCGGTCCAGGAGAACCTCGCGACTCTGCGCCAGCGGGGAGT
>Ga0181528_10001338_pt1 | contig 15459 bp, 13 predicted proteins | sample PEATcosm2014_Bin_47_FD_119742 | JGI IMG/M metagenome (GOLD analysis project Ga0181528, IMG submission 119742) | Peatland microbial communities from MTU Mesocosm Facility, Houghton, MI, USA - PEATcosm2014_Bin10_10_metaG | ecosystem: Environmental > Terrestrial > Soil > Wetlands > Peat | place...
CAGAGGATGGGTTGTCGCCAGATTAACAAAGCGATCATGAAACAAGTCAGCGCTTTTTTCCTTATTTTCCGGGTTGTTATCAAAATGCGTGTTAACGAACACAAAAGTAAATCCGGTGGCTTTTTCACGCAACATTGCCCAATTAGCGTAACGTATCATGGCGAATTGCTTGAAGCCCAGGCTTAAGGGCAAATCGGTATCGGGGCTTAACCAGATTTGTCCGGAATCCAGCATTTCGAAACGAGTACTTTTAAACAGCAATGCGGAGTCGCCGTATTCAAAATTTTTTAGGTGATAGCTCAATAGTGTGTATTGTTCCGGCGGCACAATATGGGCAATGTCATTGTTGGTATGCATCTCTTGCAAACCAATCAGATCGGGTTGGTAACCAGCGATACGATTCTTTATTTCCGGATAACGTTCAGACCACGGCAAATAACTGTCAGCGGCGTATTGCCCAAAAGGTTTACGTAATCTTTCAAGAATATCTGAGCCATAACGAACGTTATAGGTTAGGATTTTTATCGGTTGGCTGTCACAGGTCGGAGTGTCGATTTGGGCGTTTTTGATGGCTGAATTAATTGCGGGCAAGGATTTGGCAAATCCGCAGCATGAAAATGCAGCTAAATACTGTATCGCCTGAAAACGTAACAGACCGAAAATTAGCGCCGCGCTGACAACTACGATAATGCATACAGAAATAAAAGGGTTTAATGGTTTACGCATGTAAAATTCTTAATTTTTTTAATGTTATTAGTGGTTGCCTTATTCACAAAGATGAATAAACCTCTGCTTTTATGATTTACCGATTTTCCTGAAAGCCTGATTAATTGGGTTAATTTGCGCGTTTTAATGCAAAAACAGCGGCACAAAATACGATCAAGCTTGGAAGTATTGCTACCAAAATGGGATTTAAATTGTAAATCAAACCAATATGTCCGGTCATTTTGTCGAATGCGTCAAACATTTCTCCTATTACGATGCCAACTAAAATACGCGTGCCGGTACTGCTGCCTCGGCCAATACCAATCACTAAGGGCGTGGAAACCATTAACATCACAAACGTGACGAATGGATTAATAAGTCTACTCCAAAACGCTACTTCGTAGCGTTGCGACTTCTGATTATTTTGTTTTAAAAAATCAATATAAGTATATAAATCGTATAAAGACTGATTGTCCGCAGAAACCACTGCAACATTTAATAAATCGGAGTCTATACCTGACTTCCATGGCTGTTCCGCCAAAGTATTAGCAGAAACTTTTTCGTTTTCGAATATCGAGTTTCTAACATTTTCCAGTCGCCATTGTTGATTACCCAATGATAATGCGTGGTCGGCATGGCTGAATCGACTGAGTCTGTTCTGGTCGTTTACCTGATAAATTCGCACATCGGTCAGTGAGCCGTCATCCTGAATTTTGCGAACATTAATAAAACTATTGCCTTCTCGCAGCCACATGCCATATTTGGAGCGTATGGCGACACTATCGTTTTGTGCCGTACTTTTCAATAATTGTGCAGATCGTTCGCAGAACGGAGCCACAAACTCTCCAACTGCAACCGCCGCACAAACCAAAACCAAACCGGCCAGCATAATACTTCGAATGATTCCGGCAGTGGAAAGTCCGGCAGCCCGCATGGCCACAATTTCACGATTATTCGCCATCGTGCCAATCACAGTCAAACTACCCAGCAGCGCGGAGGAAGGAATTACCTCATAAAACAAGGTAGGGGTAGTCAGCGCCAAAAACTGCAAAATTTGTTTTAAACCGTAATGACCATGCCCCAAGTTTTTTAACTCATCGGTAAAAGTGAATAAATCAAATAGTGTCACTAAAACTATCATGGCGATTAAAGAGCCTTTAACTGTCTCTTTAACAATGTACATTGTTAAAACATTCATTTAAAAAAATCTCGCTCTGATTGAATACCACAGCCATCGCCATCGGTAGGATTGTATTAAAATTAGAATGCCGATTAAAAACAACAAACCATTCAGCCAAACAAAGCCCAGCCAGGAAGGAATGACCCCGGAAACAACCCAGGTATAATTCAATCTTTGTAGGTTGCCATAAGTAAAATAAATACCAAATGCAACCAGCAAACTCCCGAAAATGCCGCCGCGAGGCGAAACTTTTGCAAGCGGTGTCGCCAAAAAAGCCAGCAAAGCTACGCTCAACGGTGTGTTTAAACGATTCTGAATTTCCGCAATATCACGTAATTCATTTGATGCCCATAAAACTTCAGTTTTGATGGCTTGGCTGTTTAAGTTTAGGGTGGTGGGATTGTTTTCTATCAAAACACCATATTCTCGAAAATTTTCAATGATAAAGTCTTTTTGTCCGGATGTGCCCTTGGTTCTTTCTCCGTTTTCCAAAACCAGATATAAACCTCCCGGCAGCATTTTTAAGCGGGCAAAATCGGCATTGACAATGCCTATTTGATTGTCCTCTTTGTTTTGAACAAAGATTTTGTGCATCAGGCCGTCATCGTCAATTTTTTCAGTGTAGAAAATCAGTTCGTCATTACTGTATTCGCTAAAACGCCCGGCAGAAATACCGCGCAAATCGGCATTTTGTTTATCCTCGTGCATGAGCTCCTGAGTTTCCGCTTCTGCCCAGGGCGCGGCATACATTGATAAAGCCGCCGCGCAGATAGTTAGTGGAATTAGCAACAGGAAAATTCCGCGAAAAAGGCTGAAAAATCCTCCTCCGGCGGAACTGATGGCTGACACTTCCTGTTCTTGATACATCCTTCCCAGCACTATCAGCACAGCCATGAAAATGGCCGCGGGTAAAAAAGACGCGGTGACGATAATGGTTTTAAGCCCCAACAGCAAAAATACTGTTTCGTTGGCAATATTTCCTTCAATTGCTTGCGCCAGCATTTTGATAAATTTTTGGCTAAGGATGATGATAACCAGCACCAGGAGAATGGCTCCGACAGTTTTTAATAAATCAACAAAAATCATTTTGTCTAAAACTCTGATCAATCTAAACGGGTGGCCTGCACTTGGTATGTTATGTTCAATGCTCAACAACGCACTCCTGACTTTCTAATGTATAATTCACCATCATGCCTTGCATGCGGCATAAATTCAAACTTCACGTTATTTAAAGGCCAACGCCATTATGGAATATTCTATAGAAAGCTCAGCATTAGACAAACTGAAAAGCGATTGTTTGCTGATCGGTATTTATGAAAATCAACAGCTAAGCCTGTCGGCAACGATAGTGGACGGGCTATGTGGTGGCTTGATAGGCAAGTTGATTTCCAGAGGGGATATTAAGGGAAAGAATGCAGAAACCTTGCTGATCAACAACACCGCTTATGAGTCTATTCAGCGTATTATATTGGTTGGTTTTGGCGAGTTGGGAAAAGTTACTCGAAAACAATACCGTAAAGCTTTGGCTGCCGCCACCAAGATTGTCAAGGAAACTAAAGTGGCTACAGGAACAGCGGCATTGCTTGATATTGGCGTAATAGACGCTGATTATCAATGGCAAACCCGGCAAATTGTTGAAGTATTTAATGATGGTTTGTATCAGTATTCGGCTACGAAGCAGATCGAAGAAAAAACCCCTTTTCAGAAACTGGGCATCTTTGCTGATACTGCTCGGCTGGCGGCTGCAGAAAAAGGTTTGCAGCAGGGTATTGCCATTGCCCAAGGCGTGCAACTTTCCAAGCAGTTGGCCGATTTGCCCGGTAATATCTGCACGCCATCTTATTTGGCGGAAGAAGCCATCAAACTGGCTGGCAAGCATGAAAAACTTAGTTGTGACATTTTGGAAGAAGCAGAGCTCACACAATTAGGAATGGGGGCTTTTCTCTCGGTATCCCGTGGCAGCCGACAACCTGCAAAATTGATTAGTTTGTCTTACCAAGGTGGAGAACCCGATCAAAAACCTGTGGCTTTGCTTGGAAAAGGCCTGACTTTTGATGCCGGCGGCATATCATTGAAGCCCGGGCTAGGCATGGATGAAATGAAATTCGATATGTGCGGCGGAGCTGGGGTTTTAGGCGCCATGCTGGTTGCGGCTTCGCTTAATCTTAAATTGAATATTATTGCTTTGATTCCAAGTTCGGAAAATCTGCCGGATGGAGATGCCAACAAACCTGGCGATATCGTGACCAGCATGTCAGGTAAAACCATAGAAGTGCTCAATACCGATGCGGAAGGCCGGCTGCTTTTATGCGATACCCTGACATACGCTAAAAAATTTGATCCCGAAGTGGTGATAGATTTGGCAACCTTGACCGGCGCATGTGTGGTGGCGCTGGGAAGAATTCCTAGCGGTTTATTTAGCAATGACGATAAGCTTAGCGAAGAACTGTTGTCAGCCGGTGAAGTTGCTTGCGATCCGCTTTGGCGCATGCCGATTTGGGAAGAGTATCAGGAATTATTGAAATCCAATTTTGCAGATTTGGCTAATATTGGCGGACCGGATGGCGGCAGTATTACTGCAGCCTGTTTCCTGTCGCGTTTTGCTGAAGATTTTCGCTGGGCGCATCTGGATATTGCCGGTACTGCCTGGCGCACTGGAGCTAATAAAGGTTCAACCGGCAGACCTGTTCCGCTGCTTAGCCAGTATCTGCTTAATCGCGCTAATGCTTGATTTGTCAGGTAATTAAATACAAAATATGGTGGAAATAAGCTTTTACGCTTTGGAAACCCATTCGCAGCTTGAAAGGCAGATTTTTGCCTGTAAACTGATTGAAAAAATATATCGTAACGGTCACAGTTGTTACGTTTTAACAGACTCTCAGGAACAAGCCGGTAATATGGATAAACTGCTTTGGACTTACCGGCCGGGCAGTTTTATCCCCCACCGGATTTTTACTGGCATAATCCCGGATTTAACTCAAACTGTGTTGATAGGCGGCGCAGAGATCCCTGAAAATTGGCAAAACTGGATCGTTAATCTTTCAGAGCTTATTCCGGTGGTGCACGATCAGGCAGAACGCATACTGGAAATTCTGGATAACACTGAACATTGTAAACAGGCCGGCAGGCAGCGTTATCGGCATTATCAACAGCTAGGCTTGAAAATTGTCACGCATAGAATGTAATGGCGGCAGCTGGTTGCTTATGTTCCGACAGGTAAAGCACGAATGATCCGTTCTGTTCGCGCGCCATGCTGAATAGTAACAATCAGAAACCAATCAACTTTCCTTTTCCTGCAAGTCAAGTGCAGCCTGATAAAGTAATTTTTTGCGCTGCCCGGTGATTTCCATGGCTAAATTGACGGCAGTTTTGATAGAGCATTCTTTAAGCAGTAGTTTCAATATGCGTTGTTGCTCTTCCGTCAGCAGGTTTTCTGCTTTATCGGTGTGGTACCCTGCGACTATGACCACGAATTCGCCTTTACGCATATTCCCATCATTTTTCACTAGTTTGCAGACTTCCGCCAATTCGTGGTTTACTATGGTTTCATGGAGTTTAGTCAACTCTCTGGCTATTACTATTTGATGATGGCCGGGAAAGATTTCGGCCATGTCTTCCAGTGCGGCTTCAATCCTATGACAGGATTCGTAAAATGCCCAGGTTGAAGCGTCGGCTAATTTAGCTTGAAAAAAACTTTTGCGGGCAGAAGCGGTGCGGGGTAGGAAACCCTCAAAACTGAAGCGGCTGATCGGCATGCCGCTGACCGAAAGTGCGGCAATCAGCGCGCATGCGCCTGGAATGGGGGATACGGCAATGCCCTCTTGCCGGCACAGTCTGAGCAGAGGTAAGCCCGGATCACTGAGTAAAGGTGTGCCGGCATCGGAAATCAAGGCAATAGTTTGACCTTGTTTTATCCGATCCAGTAAGTTTTCCGAGATTTTGTCTTCATTATGTTGATGAAATGAAATCAGCGGCTTGTTGATGGCATAATGCTGTAACAGCAATTTTGAGTGGCGAGTGTCTTCAGCAGCGATTAAATCGACCTGCTGTAGTATTTCAATCGCCCTTAAACTAAAATCTGCCAAATTACCTATCGGTGTGGCAACCACGTATAATTTACCGCCCATCTATTTAAAGCCCTCCGCGGAAATGACTGAATCAGGATTAGTTTTCATTATGCCCCGTTGCCGATTGATTTGCTGGATTTTCGGCATGTTGATACTGTGTTCTTGCGCTAAGGAGCCGGTTAAAAATAAATCTTCCCAGCAAGTTAAGCCGCAAAAAACCGCTCAAAAACCCTTGCCGGTTATCGAGACTGAAAAAACCTATGGTCTAGGAGATATCCAGGCTTCGCAACATCTTCTTAAGGCGGAAACTTATATTCAGTCAGGAGATAGTCAATCTGCGCAAAGAGAAGTGGATTTGATAGACTCCAACAGTTTGCCGCCGGAGCAACGCAGTAAATACAATCTGCTTGAAGCTCAAATTGCCTTAAGTAGCGGTGACGCCGAACATGCTTTGCTGATGCTGGAAACTGCAAGGGCAAAGCTGCTGAGCCGTGCTGATCAGATTAACTATTATCAATCTCTGGCTTTTGCCAATTCGCTGCTGGGTAATGGACTGGCTGCAGTCAATGCCCGGATTCACCTGGGAAGTTTATTACAAAGCCAACAACAGCAGCAGGAAAATATCACCACGATTTTGGACATGCTCAGCAAAATACCCTTGGAATCACTTAATACGCCTTCTTCAGTGACCGATGAGTTAAGCGGCTGGATGTCTTTAGCCAGAATTTTGCAATTACGCGATCAGGCAGGATTTGATTTGGCCGGTCAAATTCAGCAGTGGCGGCAGAAGTATCCAAAACATCCGGCCAATGCCGAATTTTTACAGGCATATCTTGCCAAACCTGCTGTTGCGGCAGAACAGCTGGCAGAAGAACAAACTCCTGAAGCGGCTGTTCCGGCCAATCGGGCTGCCAGCATTATCGCCGTATTATTACCCGGATCCGGAACTTACGCCGCTGCTGGAAAGGCCATTAAGGACGGTTTAATAGCTGCCTCTAAACAGGTTGGCGGTCCATCTGCATTGCCTCTAAAATTTTATAATAGTGAACAGGCCGATATTGTCGCCCAATACCAGCAAGCAATCGCAGATGGCGCCAAGTATGTGATTGGGCCTTTAATTAAGGAACAGGTGCAAACCCTGGCGGAAAACGTCGAGCTAAGCGTGCCGGTTTTGGCTTTAAACCATATCGAAGGCCTATCCAGGACTAATCTTTATCAATTTGGATTAAGTCCGATTGATGAGGCGGAAATGTTGGCGGCTAAAGCGCATGGCGATGGCCGGCAAACTGCGATGGTTCTGACGCCTTCTTCATCACAGGGCCAGCGGGTTTCAAATTATCTGATTTCTGCATGGCAAGGCCAGGGTGGCGTGGTCTCCGGCGTACAAAGCTATGACCCCAAACGCCATGATATTGCCGCTATGCTGAATGGGCTGATCGGCCCTCCTGTGGAAGCCGGCGCCGCAAAGAAATCGCTAACCGTATTTTTAAGCGCCACGCCGGAACAGGCGCGAGAACTGGCGCCGCAGTTGAAATATCATCAAAATAGCGATCTGGCGATTTATGCCATGCCCAATATTTATTCCGGTCAGATCAATCCGGTGCAGGATGCAGAATTGGGCAAAATTAATTTTTGCGACATTCCCTGGTTGTTTGCCGATACTTACAAAGGCCCGCTTAGCCAGTCCGCCCAACCGGCCATGTGGCAGAATTTGGGCGAAAGCCTAATCAGGCTGCCGGCACTGGGAATAGACGCTTACAATTTAATCACCCGCTTAAATCAGCTTGCCGACACACCTTATCGCGGCGCCACCGGGCTTTTATCGCTAAATGGCGAGAACCGTATAACCCGCAAACTGGTTTGCGCCCAGTTTAAAGGTGGCATACCAGTGGCTTCGGGCAATTTGGAGTAAAGTAAATGCTGTTTGGAAAACTTAAAGCTGAGCATTTGCAAAAAGGCGAAACCGCAGAACAACTGGCCTTAAAGCACTTGCAATTGCAAGGTTTAAAGCTGGTTTGCAGCAATTACCGCTGTAAAACCGGCGAACTGGATTTGGTGATGAAAGAAGGCGATGGCTTGGTGATAGTTGAAGTCAGATTCCGTAAATCAGAAAAATTTGGCGGGGCATTAGCCAGTATTACCAAACAAAAACAACATCGCATCATCTCTGCAACCCAGCACTATGTCCTAATCAACAAATGCAGCCATCTCGCCATTCGTTTTGACGTGGTGGCCATCTCTGCCGACAATCAGATAAACTGGATTAAAAACGCCTTTCAAACCTGATCAGTCATTGCCTGTCCCTTTAACTATTGTAAACAATGGCCGGAGGGGTTGGCTTCTAACTGGTTCTAAACTTTTCAATCAGTTTGTATTTAACTTCTTGTATCACACTGTCCCAGTTTCCGAGTTCGGCTTGCCTAAACAAAGTAACAGTTGGATACCATGGGCTGTCGTTTCTATCCAATAACCATCGCCAGCAAGTATCAAGCCGGTTAAGAATCCAGACTTCTTTACCCATAGCCGCCGCAAGGTGAGCTGTAGAAGTATCGACAGATATAACCAAATCCAGATTTTCAATTAACGCTGCAGTGTCGGAGAAATCATGCAATTGCGCTGTGAAATCCAGGATCTCCGGGCCGTTCCAATGCGCAGCTTGGAGTTCTTGAAGCTCTGATTCGGCTGGCTGTCCTTTTTGAAGGCTATAAAAATCCAAATCCAAATCACTAAAAGTCGAGAACTTAGCTAACTTAATGTTTCTCCTTTCATTCATCCCCCAAGTCTCGGGTTTATTTTCTCTGAATCCCCCTTGCCATACCAATCCAACTCTATATTTTGATTTATGGCCGAGTTTTTCGCGCCAAACTTGCTTTTTTTCTTCATTCGCATACAAGTATGGAACTTGCGCATTTATAGTTTTTACAGTCGTATTGAATGCAAGCGGCAAACTCATTACAGGGCAGTGGTAATCAAAGTCAGGTAACGATTGTCCTATTTCAATCAAAGTGAATTGACCTTTCAGCGTTGAGACAACGCTCATTAGCGGTGCAGGCACTTCAAGAATCACCTTTGCGGCCAATTGTTCAGCCAGAGGCGCATAGCGTATGCATTGAATGTAATCACCTAATCCCTGTTCAGGATGAATCAATAATGTTTTATCTGAAAGCGATTGTTCGCCTAACCACAAGGGTCGATTGAATATTTTAGCTGATGTTCTTTGAGAGCATTTCCAACCCCACTCATATAATGCCCATCCTTCGGTATAATCACCCACAAGAAGTTTCAATAAGGCTTTATTCCAGTTAGCCTCCGCACAGTCTGGATTGAGAGCAATAGCAAGGTCGTAACTGGCAATAGCATCATCAAAGCGGTGTAGAATTTTAAGAGCATTAGCACGATTACAGTATATTTCCACGTCTTTAGGATTGAGGGCTATAGCACGATCAAAACTAAGCAGCGCCTCATCCAAGCGTTTTAAGTCTATAAGAATATTACCCCGATTGGAGTATGCCTCTGCATATTTCGGATCCAGGGCAATGGCTAGGTCATAACTTTCTAGCGCGTCCTCTAAACGTCTTAAATATTGAAGTGTAACTCCCCTATTGGAGTGTGCTTTTGGGTCGTTGGGATTGAGAGTGATGGCGTGATTATGACTAAAGACAGCATCATCCAAGCGTTTTAACTTTTGAAGGGCTATGCCACGGCTACTGTATGCCTCGGCATAGTTAGGCGCGATGGCGATGGCGCGATCATAACTGGCCAGGGCATGGTCCATCCGGTTTAATTCTTGTAGCGCATTTCCACGATTGAAGTGCGCATGCGCAAGCTGAGGATTGCGGGCAATGGCGCGATCATAACTTTCTACAGCTTCATCCAGCCTTTTTAAAGCTTGCAGAGCAAGACCACGATTTGAGTGAGCCTGTGCAAGATCAGGATCAAGAGCAATGGCCCGATCATAGCTGGCAACCGCATTAGCAAATTCGTTTAAATCTAAAAGTGTATTGCCACGGTTGGTGAATGCTATTGAGTCATTAGGATTGAGCGCAACGGCCCGGTCATAACTGGCTAGCGCATCATTAAATCGTTTTAAATTCTGAAGCGCAAGACCATGAATGATATGAGCATTAGATTGATTAGGGTCAATCTGTAAAGACTTGACGATGATTCTAACGGTTTCATCAAGATTACCCTGATGTAAAGCAATCGCACTCAAGTAAGTCAGTAATGTTGTATTGTCAGGCTGGAACTTTAATAGTTTTTTGTATTCCGCAGCCGCCTCATCTAATCGGCCTGATTGATGTAGAGCGATTGCGTCCTGAATCATTTCATTTAGTTTCGAGGCCTGTGAATTGCGATGCCTTTTTTTCATAGCTCAATTATTTAACAAATGGATCACAAAAAGAGGGCGGACTACAGTATGCGTTACCTGGAATCTAAAGTTTATAATAGCTGGATTATGCTTAATAATCAATGCTTAAGTAAGCTAATTGGCGCTAATTGTTATTTGAAAATTACGACGCCTGCAGCGTTGGATATTCGCTTTGTACACTTCTGTTAGCTTTATTCAGCATAAAAGCTATTATAAATCCCTGTGCTATTCGCCATCCAAAAGTTTTTGTCTTTGTTATTCTATTTACCCACTTATGGTATCTGATGAAGAAGACCCAAATTCACAATGACGGATGGAAATGCCGGTCATGATGATTATCATGCTAACCTAGCTTTTGTAGGCTTGAGTTAGGCAATAAAACGAGCGGGTTGTAATGATGTTACAATACCTGTTAGTCGGCATATTACTGCCTTAAAAGATGGCGTGTAAGCAGGAATGTGGTTGTATAAAGTCAGCAATAACCGGTACACTCTATAAACAACGCCATTTGATTCAATGTGGTGGCTATTCTGCCGACAATCAGATAAACCGGATTAAAAACGCCTTTCAAACCTGAGCATTATGAGTTTACAAGACCGCATCATCAATCACTTTACAGACAGCATTCAGACCAAACAAAATGCCATGGCCGGTCTTTGCGAGCTAATTGAGTTTGCTTCACAGAAAATTGTGGAGGCCCTGGTAAACGATAAAAAAGTTCTGACATGCGGAAATGGCGGTTCGGCTGGCGATGCCCAGCACTTTTCATCGGAAATGCTGAATCGTTTTGAGCGGGAGCGCCCTGCTCTGCCGGCCATAGCCCTGAGTACCGATACTTCGACAATTACTTCCATTGCCAACGATTACCATTATGACGAAATTTTCGCCAAGCAATTAAGAGCGCTGGGGCAAGCTGGCGACATCTTGCTGGTTTACACCAGCAGCGGCAACTCCGGCAATATACTCAAAGCCGTGAAAGTGGCACATGACCGGGAATTGACTGTGATAGCCCTCACCGGTAAGGATGGCGGCGCCTTAGCCGGTTTATTGGATGAAAGCGACATAGAAATTCGGGTGCCTTCCTGGTCTACTGCCCGTATCCAGGAAGTTCATTTGCTGATTTCCCACTGTCTGTGTGATTTGATCGACCAGCAATTATTCGGCAGTTAAGCAGATATTCACTTGGAATCCTTAAGAACCTGAGTTTTTCGCGCCTAAATGAATCCGTTTTTACAGCAACTTCATCCATATCCATTCGAAAAACTGGCAGTGTTAAAGCAGGGGATAGCACCGCCTGCGAACAAAGCCCACATTGCTATGTCCATAGGTGAGCCCAAGCATCCGACTCCTGAGTTTATTCAGCACGCCTTAATCAAAAATTTGCCGGGTTTGACGCTATACCCCAGCACCAAAGGTCTGGTGGAATTACGTGAAACCATTGCGGCATGGATAGCCAGACGTTTTGCCATACCTGCTGCAGATATCAACGCAGAGTCGCAGATTTTGCCGGTAAACGGCTCAAGAGAAGCCTTGTTCTCCTTCGTGCAGGCAGTAATAGACCCCGGCAACAAGCCAGTGGTAATCATGCCCAACCCGTTTTATCAGATCTACGAGGGTGCGGCATTGCTGGCAGGAGCAGAGCCATATTATTTGAATACTTTGCCCGAGCATGGTTATCTGCCGGATTTTGATGCCGTGCCGGAAGCAATCTGGAAACGCTGCCAACTGTTATTCATCTGTTCGCCTGGCAACCCTACCGGTACGGTTTTGGATTATGCCTGCCATGTTAAATTGCTGGAGTTGGCGAACAAATACGATTTTATTGTTGCTTCTGACGAGTGTTATACAGAATTGTATGACGACGAAACTCAACCCCCTCAGGGTTTGTTGCAAAGTGCGTATCAGGCCGGCTATACCGATTTTCGGCATTGCATGGTGTTTCAAAGTTTGTCCAAACGTTCCAACGCCCCTGGCTTGCGCTCCGGTTTTGCGGCAGGCCATGCCGGGTTGATGGGGCAATATTTAAAGTATCGCACCTATCACGGCTGCGCCATGTCCGTGCCTGTGCAATACGCGAGTATCAGCGCCTGGCAGGATGAGAAACACGTCTATGATAACCGCCAGTTATACCGCGAAAAATTCACTGCTTTCATCGATATTTTAGCGGACGTCTGTACGATCAGCAGGCCGCCGGCCAGTTTTTATATCTGGCTGCAAACCCGTTCCGCTGTTGGCGGATCATCGCCCAAACCCATGTCAGATACCGAGTTTGCCCAAAAATTGTTCGCAGAGCAAAATCTGACGGTTTTACCCGGCAGTTATTTGTCGCGCGAAGCTGCTGGCGTTAATCCGGGCGCCGATCATGTCCGCATTGCCCTGGTCGCGCCTATGGACGAGTGCGTGGAAGCGGCGCAACGCATCAAATTTTTCTTAACTAATTGAAGAACTAGAAGAACCGATATGTCAAATTTAGAAAATATGATTAACCAAGCCTTCGAAAACCGCGCCGAAATCAGTCCGGCCACAGTGTCCGCAGAGATACGCGATGCGGTTAATGAAGCCCTGAACTTGCTGGATAAAGGTCAACTACGCGTCGCGGAAAAACAAAATGGCGACTGGGTGACTAACCAATGGTTGAAAAAAGCCGTGTTGCTGTCTTTCCGCATCAATGAAAACCAGGTTGTGGAAAGCGGCGACATTCGTTATTACGACAAAGTGCCGACTAAATTCGGCCAATACAACGAAGCTGATTTTGCCAAAGCCGGCGTCAGGGTAGTGCCTAATGCCGTTGCCCGTTACGGCTCTTATATAGCGCCGGGGGCGATTTTAATGCCGTCCTATGTCAATATTGGCGCTTATGTGGATAGCGGCACCATGGTGGACACCTGGGTAACAGTCGGTTCCTGCGCGCAAATCGGCAAAAATGTTCATCTTTCCGGCGGCGTAGGCATAGGCGGGGTTTTAGAGCCATTGCAAGCCAATCCAACCATTATTGGCGACAATTGCTTTATCGGCGCCCGTTCGGAAATTGTGGAAGGCGTAATCGTGGAAGATAACTGCGTGGTTTCTATGGGCGTATACATAGGCCAAAGCACTAAAATCTTCAACCGCATGACCGGAGAAACCACTTATGGCCGCATCCCGGCCGGTTCAGTTGTGGTGTCCGGTAATTTGCCGGCCAAAGACGGCAGCCACAGTTTGTATTGCGCGGTGATTATTAAACAGGTGGATGAAAAAACCCGTAGTAAAACCGGGATTAATGAATTGTTGCGGGATTAATGGCGGATAGTTTGGCAAGCCAAGGCGGATTTTATGCCTTGGCTTGCCATTGTGTTACCGCTTAAATTTTAATTTGTCGTAAATCGTTATCTGACACATTTCAGGAAACAGTTTTTAAGCTAAATGAGATAAAGTTTAGATGCCCGTCTCAACTAGATCGTTTTGAAATCCTCAATATTATAAGCACTGAAGAACAAGAAAAAGCCTATAGGCGCCGAACAGCGAGAGGCGCATCTATCGCGATAAATAATCAGGAAACTATTTAACCCGCAATTATAGTTTGGCATGTAGCTATAAAATTTTGGTAGTGGTTCAATTTGAATTAAATGTCAGTTATCACGATTGACATTGATGGTTGGTATCCGCCAGTTTTGGAAACCGCGAATGTTTGTCCGGGGACGCTGCAAGTACATCCTTGTAAGCTTTACGCCGGAATCCCTTCCGGCGAAACCCCGGCCAAACATTCCCGATTCCCAAAACTTCTTTTATCTCTATCAAAAAAAAATTCACATTATCCAAACTGAACCACTACCTAAATTCCGATTATTTGACAATAATTAGCGCTGTGCTTGAAGCAGGTTCTGATATAGTATCCATAGGTACTACCTGTTGATAAGAGGACTTTGCTATGGCAACTTCAATCAAACTTGATGATGAATTAAAAAATCGGATTCAAAATCTTGCTAAGCAGAGAAACCGTTCGCCTCATTGGATTATGCGTGAAGCGATCAAAGAATATATCCATCGTGAAGAGGCCAGGGAAAGTTTTAAGCAGGAAGCTTTGGCTTCATGGAAAGCATATCAGGAAACAGGTCAACATCTTTCCGGCCAAGAAGTTAAAAATTGGCTAACAACATGGAATGCTGATCAGGAAAAGGAAATACCCGAGTGTCACGAATAGTTATTACGGAAGCCGCTGCAGAAGGATTAGAACGTTGCCGTAAATTTTTGACCAAACAAAATCCGCAAGCGGCTCATCGTGCTGGTCAAGCAATCGCGCATATTTGAATTTTTAGAATCAGATCCGGAGCTTGGACGTCCATTTGGCGATGTTCCTGAATTACGCGAGCTGGTTATTGAATTCGGTGAAGCCCGGCTATGTGGCTTTGTATCGATTTGATGTGGACATTGATACAGTTTTTGTTCTGGCTTTTCGGCATCAAAAAGAAGCGGGATATTAGGAAGGTTAACCTACGAATTATAGATTTATTGATGGCTGACGGGACGGAAGTTCACAGCTTGCTTTTCGCGTCGCGTTTCCGCCCTTTCAAATTTCGTGACCTTAGAACACTAAATATAGTAAGCATTTTACCTTTGCCTTGAAATGGAAAAAGGAGTAATCATGTCGGTAAACGCATATGAATAATGTAGAAGAAGGAATATTCACTAAAGACCAGTTATCTGGTTTACACAAACATCTTCTAAAGCTTATTGAGGAAATCTCAAATTTTCCATATTTACAGACTCATCCATTTTTGAGAGTATTGGAAAAACGCGAACCTCCAATACGCATTGAAGAAATCTATCAATATTGTATTAATACAGATCCTTTCATTTTATTGATTGAAATTTCTGAGGCTGTGGAGCAGGCTAATATTCAGCATAAACCTGACGTTTTGTTAGACGAGGGAAAAATGGCAAGTTTGGTGGCGCAAATGAGCCTAGTTGCCGGGGAACGAATAATACGCGAAGAAATTAACGAAAATCCCAACTGGGTCAATGGTCTTCCTAGCATTGCTATGGTCGAGGAACTAGCAGCAGCCATGGTGGCGGCAACATGGTTAAACCTGAATATACAGATTCGGTTAGGTAGCAACGACAAGATTGAGGTTGTCAATTTGATTAGTGATCGAGCTGAG
>Ga0181528_10001339_pt1 | contig 15453 bp, 11 predicted proteins | sample PEATcosm2014_Bin_47_FD_119742 | JGI IMG/M metagenome (GOLD analysis project Ga0181528, IMG submission 119742) | Peatland microbial communities from MTU Mesocosm Facility, Houghton, MI, USA - PEATcosm2014_Bin10_10_metaG | ecosystem: Environmental > Terrestrial > Soil > Wetlands > Peat | place...
ACCGTGGTCGATTTCAGCGGCCTCACGCCGCTGGGACCCTGTCCGAAATGCGGCGCCGCGGTCTACGAGCAGCCGATGGCCTACGTATGCGAGAAATCGGTCGGACCGGCGCGCAGCTGCGATTTCCGCTCGGGACGCGTGATCCTGCAGCAGACCATCGAAGCCGAGCAGATGCGCAAGCTGCTGGGCGAAGGGCGCACCGACCTGCTGCGCGGCTTCGTGTCCAACCGCACGCGGCGCAAGTTCGCCGCCTACCTGATACGCAAGCCCGACGGCTCGACCGGCTTCGAGTTCGAGGCGCGGCCGGCGCGTGCCGGCGCTGCCGAGGCCGGCGCAGCGGCCCCGGCGGCGGCGCGCACCACGGGCGCCGCCAGGACGGCGAAGTCGGCCAAGGCGGCCGCGCAAAGCGCACCGGAGGAGCCGGCGCCGGCCAAGGCGGCGAAGCCGGCGGCCAAGGCGGGGGCGAAGGTGGCGGCGAAGTCGGCGACGGCCAAGACGGCCGCGAAGACGGCGGCAAAAGCGACAGCGAAACCAGCAGCAAAGGCGGCAGCAAAAACCGCGGCAAAGCCTGCGGCGACGAAGGCGGCGGCGAAAGCGCCCGCCAAGGCCGCCGCCAAGACGGTCAAGGCCGCCAAAGCGGCCAAATCGCGCTGATGCCGGCGGACGGTAGCGGCCGGCCGGACAGTGTGAATAGTCGACACTCCTATTGACGCGGCAGCGCCGCCGGCCGATCGTGGCCGGCATGGCGCACCTATCGCAAACGCTGGCCGACGACGGACCCGATGCCCTGCGCATCGCGCGGGCCAGCGGCTCGGTCACCGTGCTTACGCTGGCAGAGCTGGCGCGGCACCTGCCGCGGCTGCACCCGCCGGCGGCCTATCGGCTGAGCCTCGACAGCGGCATCGAGTACAAGAACGTGCGGCGCGCCTTCGTGCAGCCGCTGGCAGTGCGGCTGGGTACCTGGCAACGGCTGCTGCGCAGCCTGCGCATACGCCTGGTCGCGGCCGCCAGCCCGGAGGATGTCATCTGGCCCGGCGCCGATACGCGGCTGGTCGACCTGGGCGCCGCCGCGCCGCAGGACGCGGGCCACGCGCCCGGCCTGCGCGCCCTGCGCCAGGGCATGGGCTGGAGTCGCCGCGAGCTGGCGCGACGCGCGGGCCTGGGCCTGGACGCCGTCGCGTCCGTCGAAAAGGGCGGCGGCATGACCGCCAACCTGGAGCGGGTCTGCAATGCCTACGGCTTGCAGCTGCTGGCGGCCCTGCCGCCCGGCTTTGCCTCGCTGGAGGAACTCTGGGACGAGCGCGCCGGCCGTTGCCTGGCGCAACCGGCGCAGTTCCCGCCGGCGCGGTCCAAGCCCGGCGCGGTCGCCGCGGCGCCGGACGCGTGCGCCGGCGCCGATTGATCCTTGCCTAGATCAGCGCCAGCATCGCGTCGGCCGCCGCGATCGCCTGCAGCAGCGAGCGGTTGATCGCATCGGCGTCGGCAGGACAGGTGTCGCCTGCCGGGCCGGCGGCCGGATCGACAGCGGCGCCCGATTCGAGCCGCAGCACGACGTCCAGGTACGGGGCGTAGGGGCCGCGGCGCGCCACCAGCGCGTCGACCACCGCCTCGGGCAGGCCGACCTCGCCGAGCAGGTCCGACAGCGGTTGCCCGGTGATCATGTCCAGCAGCGAGAAGGCGCCGACGATGAAGGCCTCGTCGGCCTCGGCCTTGGGGCGGCCCGTGGCGAGGCAGAGGTTTTCCATGCAGTAGCCGCGGATCAGGGTGGTGAAGATCAGCGGTGCGATGCGCCCTTCCTTGCTCGAAATGGCCAGGATGAGCACCAGCCATTTGATGAGGCGCTGATAGCCGATCGAGGTGACCGCATGTCGCAGCGACGCGGTCGCGGTGCCGCGCCGAAAGGCGACGCTGTTGGCCAGCGTGAGCAGCATGTAGGCGAGCATCGGCTCGGCCTCGAAGACCTTTTCCAGCGCCCGGATCTCGGCATCGGCCTGGATGAGCCGCACCAGCTCGAAGATCGCCCGTTGCGACGGGGATAGTTCGCGGACCTTGCCGGCCAGCGGGTCGCAGATCGGCCAGCCCACCACGCCGTGCGCGCCCGCGGCGAGCGCGGCGTCGGCATCGGCCAGCGTGGCGGCGCCTAGCGCCAGGACGGGGATGGACGCCTGGCGCGCCAGCGCCGCCGGCCCCACCAGGTACTGGAAGAATGCCAGGCGCTCGCGGGGCGGGAGCCCATCGTCCAGGCGCAGCGCCTGGCGCACGCCTTTTTGCCGCGAGTCGAACAGGATGCGGACACGGCCCTCGTCCTGCAGGTCCGCCGCGGGAATTTCCAGCAGCACGTTGCGCGGCGCCGACCACTGCGACATGGCGGCGTCGACTGCGCCGTCGAGCGGCGCAAGCAGTACGAGACCGTGCGGAAACGGCAGCGCTTCATCGGCGACGAAACCGCGCACGACGCTGTCGAGCAGCGCGCTCAAGGGCACGGGGCGCACGTCGCCGCGCTGGCGCAATTCCAGCCGCACGCCGCTGGGCCGGCGGTCCCGCCCGACCAGCACCTGCCAGCGCAGCGCGAGCGAGTCGAGCGCCACCGGATCCGGTGGCGGTTCCTCGCCTGGCAATCCATCCGTCGATCGGGGCGGCAGGTCGAACAATTCATGCTCCGGGCGGCTTGCCCCAACCCGCCCGCACGCCGCATCGGCGGTCGCAGGCGGGAAAAGGACGCCATCGCCGGCCGGGCGACAGTCGCACCGGTAGACAATGGGCCCGGTCAGCTTACGGGACCGGCAGGCGGGGGGTGGCCGGAGAAACGGGGTGTCGACAGGTCACTTGTCGCGATGCGCGTGCGAGAATCCGCCCCTTTCCCCATACCGGACACTCGGGGCCCGGCGCCCGACGGGCCGCCGCGTGCCACTGCACCCGCCCATGCCGCTCTTTGCCGCGACCATTGCGTTGTCCGCACTTCTGCTCTTCCTGGTCCAACCCATCATCGCCAAGCAGATCCTGCCCTGGTTCGGCGGCAGCGCCGGGGTGTGGTCGGTCTGCATGGTCTTCTTCCAGTCGACGCTGCTGGCGGGCTACGCCTACGCGCACTTCCTCACCCGCAAGCTGACGCCGCGCCGGCAGTTCCAGGTGCACGCGACGCTGCTGGCCGCGAGCCTCGTCGCGCTGCCGATCATTCCCGCCGTCGCGCTCAAGCCGGTGGGCGGCCAGGACGCCGCGGCGGCGATCCTCCTCGTGCTGCTGGTCACGATAGGCCTGCCATATTTCCTGCTGTCCTCGACCGGCCCGCTGCTGCAGGCATGGATTGCCCACCGCTTCCCGGCACGCACGGTCTACCGGATGTTCGCCCTCTCCAACCTGGGCTCGCTGCTGGGCCTGGTGGCCTTCCCGTTCGTGGTCGAGCCCTTGCTGGCATCCCGCGGCCAGGCGCTGGTCTGGAGCGCGGTCTACCTGCTGTTCGTCGCCGGCTGCGCCTGGAGCGCCTGGCAATGCCGCAACGGCGCGCCCGCGGCCGGGGACGGCGCGGCCGCCGACGCAAGCGCGGACGCCGCGCCGGCCGCCGCCGAGACCACGCTGGGCGGCTCGCCGGCGATCTGGCTGGGTCTGTCGGCGCTGGGCGTGGTGCTGCTGCTGGCGACCACCAACCAGCTGCAGCAGAACGTGGCGTCGGCGCCGTTCCTGTGGGTGCTGCCGCTGGCGCTGTACCTGCTGAGTTTCATCATCGTCTTCGAGGGGCGTGGCGGACGCGGCTGGTACAGCCCGCGCTGGGGCGTGCCGCTGGCCCTGCTGGCCGCGCTGCTGATGGCGGCCGGGCTGTCGGTGTCCAGCGGCGTGCTCGACGTCAGCCTGGCGGTGCCGGTGTACTGCCTGGGCCTGCTCGCGACCTGCATCTTCTGCCATGGCGAGCTGGCGGCGCGCAAGCCGGCGAGCAGCGAGCTGACGCGCTTCTACCTGATGATCTCCATCGGCGGCGCGCTCGGCGGGATCTTCGTCGGCCTGGTGGCGCCGCGCATCTTCCATTCGCTGTACGAGCTGCCGCTGGCCCTGATGTTCGTGGCCGTCGCGGCCTTCCTGGCGAGCCTGCGCCGGCCCGGCCTGGCGCGCGGCTGGGCAGTCGGCCTGACGGCCTGCGCGGTGCTGGCGGCCGCGGCCATCGGCTGGGAGGACTGGGCCTACGTGAGTTTCCTGGACCACGACCTCATCGTGATGGAGCGCAATTTCTACGGCACGCTGCGGGTGCGCGAGATCGACGACGACGGCGTGCGCGTGCGCCGCCTGTTGCACGGCGTGATACTGCACGGCGAACAGCCGATGAGCGGCCCGGACCGCAACCAGCCGGGTTCGTACTACACCCGCAGTTCCGGCGTGGGCCTGGCGGTGGCGCGCGCCCAGGACAACAAGCCCGCGGTCCGCCTCGGGGTCATCGGGCTGGGCGTGGGCACGCTGGCCTCCTACGGGCGCGCCGGCGACAGCGTGCGCTTCTACGAACTCGACCGCGACGTGGTCGTGCTGGCCAACAGCCGATTCACCTACCTGCAATCGACGCCGGCGCATGTCGAGGTGGTGCTGGGCGACGCCCGGCTGTCGCTCGACGCCGAGCTGGCGGGCGGGCATCCGCAGGGCTTCGACGTGCTCGCGGTCGACGCGTTCTCCAGCGACTCGATACCGGTGCACCTGCTCACGCGCGAAGCCATGGAGCTCTACGTGCGCCACCTGGCGGACGACGGCATCGTCGCCGTCCATATCTCGAACCGCTTCCTCGACCTGCAGCCGGTGCTGGCCAACATCGTGGCCGACGCCGGCCTCAGCGCGCGGCTGATCGACGACGAGATCGAGGACAACGCCTCCAAGGCCAGCAGCAGCGAGTGGGTGCTGATCGCCCGCCATGCGCAGACGCTGGCCGACGGCGCGATCGCCAAGCGCGGCGAGGACCTGCGCGTGCAGGCCGATGTCGGCGTCTGGACCGACGGCTACAACAATCTGCTGCGCGTGATGAAATCGTCGCCGCTGCGGGCCATCGAACGGCTGCTGTCGCCCGACTGAGGCCGCCCGCCTCGGCCCGCCGCCCACATCTGCGATACTTGCACGCTTTGCCCGACCACGTCGGTTGATGAACCGGCGGGAGCGCGCCCCAGGCCGCGCCCCGCCCCCTACGCAACGCATCCCGCCCGCCAATGGCCACGAAAAAATCCGCAACCAGCACCACCCCCGCCGCCGCGCCGGCCACCGCGCGCAAACGCAAGACCGCCACCACGGCACCCGCGCCGGCCGGCACGCGCAAGAAGGCAAAGCAGCCCGCGGGCAAGACGCCGTCCCGCGCGGCGAGACCGCTCAAGGGATCCGCGCGCAAGCCGGCCAAGGCGCGCGCCGGCGACGGCGGCAAGATCGCGGTGCGCAACTCGCCGATCCACGGGCGCGGCGTCTATGCGATCGCCGATATCGGCAAGGGCGAACGCATCCTCGAGTACCGCGGCAAGCTCATCTCGTGGAAGGCCGCCGACGAACGGCCGCCGTCGGACCCCGACGATCCGAACCATACCTTCCTGTTCTCGCTGAGCGACGGCAAGCGCGTCATCGACGCGAGCCAGGACGGCAATGACGCGCGCTGGATCAATCATTCCTGCGATCCGAACTGCGAGACCGAGGAGAGCGGCAGCGGCCGCGTCTACATCGAGGCCATCCGCGACATCGCCGGCGGCGAGGAACTGAACTACGACTACTGCCTGATCATCGACGAGAAGCTGACAAAGAAGCTGCGGCTGCAGTACGAATGCCGCTGCGGGGCGGCCGATTGCCGCGGCACGATGCTGGCCCTGCCGAAAAAGAAGAAGAAAAAGAAGAAGAAGCACTGAGCGCCGCGCGGGCGCGGGGGCCTCAGCCGCGGCGCTGCGCCGGCGGGCGGCCGTCGAGCGCCAGCGCCGCCATCAGCAGCACCCGGCCCGCCTCGAGGATCATCCAGGCGAGCAGGGTCGCGCAGACCGCGCGCAGCACGGCATATTCCAGCGATGCCAGTGACAATACGCTGGCACCGAACAGCCATTCGTAGACAATTCCGGCGGCGAGGGCGAATTTGAGCATGGAAGGGACACGGTCTCCTCCATGCAATATCGGCCGCGCGCCGCAAAACCTGAGCCCGGCTTGCCGGGATTTCCCGCCCGAGGCACCGCAACCGCCATGACCCTGCTGTCCGTGATCCGCGCCGAACTGGCCTTCGGCATGACGCCGCTGCTCGACCAGGCGTCGCTGACCGTGGTCGAGGGCGAGCGCATCGGCTTCATCGGCCGCAACGGCAGCGGCAAGTCGTCGCTGCTCGCGGCGATCGCCGGCCGCCTGGCGCTGGACGCGGGCGAGGTGCGCCTGCGCGACGGCCTGAAGGTGGTCTTCGTCGAGCAGGAACCCGAGCTGCCGCCGGCGGGGCGGCTCGCCGACAGCCTGGTGGCGCGCGCCGGCCCGGGCGCCCTCGAACACGAGGGCGAGGACTGGCGCGGCCTGGCGCGGCTGCAGGAGTTCCTGCAGCGCTTCGCGCTCGACGGCGACATCGACCCGGCGAGCTGCTCGGGGGGCGAACGCAAGCGGGCCGCGCTGGCGCTGGCCTTCGCGCTGCAGCCCGACGTGCTGCTGCTCGACGAGCCGACCAATCACCTCGACCTGGACGGCATCGAGAAGCTCGAGGACCTCCTGATCGAGGAGCAGCGCGGCCAGCGCTCGGCGATCATCATCACCCACGACCGGCGCTTCCTCGACCGCGTGGCCACGCGCATCATCGAACTCGATCGCGGCGACCTGCGCTCCTACCCGGGCAGCTTCGCCGCCTACGAGTCGCGCAAGGAACTCGACCTGCAGGCCGAGGCGCAGGAGCGGCGCCGCTTCGACAAGTTCTGGGCGCAGGAGGAGGTCTGGATCCGCAAGGGCGTGGAGGCGCGGCGCACGCGCAACGAGGGCCGCGTGCGGCGCCTGGAGCAGCTGCGCAACGAGCGCGAGGCGCGCCGCGAGCGCGTGGGTGCGGTGAATCTCCAGCTGGGCGCGGGCGAGCGCTCGGGCCGCCTGGTGTGCGAGCTCGAGGGCGTGAGCAAACGCTTCGGCGACCGGGTCATCGCCGACGACCTGTCGCTGCGCCTGATGCGCGGCGACCGGCTGGCCCTGATAGGACCCAACGGCGCCGGCAAGAGCACGCTGATAAAGATGATCCTCGGACAGCTGGCCCCCGACAGCGGCACGGTGCGCAGCGGCACGCGGCTCAACGTCGCGTTCTTCGACCAGCAGCGCGCGGCGCTCGACCCGGACAAGACGCTGGTCGAGACGATCTCGCCCGGATCGGACTGGATCGAGCTGGGCACGACCCGCAAGCACGTCATGTCGTACCTGGGCGACTTCCTCTTCCCGCCGCGCCGCGCCGAGGCGCCGGTGCGGACCCTGTCGGGCGGCGAACGCAACCGCCTGCTGCTGGCGCGGCTGTTCGCACAGCCGGCCAACCTGCTGGTGCTCGACGAGCCCACCAACGACCTGGACATGGAGACGCTGGAGCTGCTCGAAACGACGCTGGCCGACTACGAAGGCACGCTGCTGCTGGTCTCGCATGACCGGCGCTTCCTCGACAACATCGCTACCCAGAGCCTGGTGGCCGAGGGCGCCGGGCGCTGGCGCGAGTACGTCGGGGGCTATTCCGAGTGGCTGCGGCAGAAGGCCGTGCCGGCCCGGCCGGGTGCGCCAGCGGCGGCGGATGCGTCAGCGGCGCCGGGCGCGGCCGCGCGCGGCAAGGCCCGGCCGGCGGACAAGCTCGGATTCAAGGAACGCCGCGAGCTCGCGGCACTGCCGGCGGAAATCGCCGCGCTCGAACGGGAGCAGGTCGCGCTGCACGCCCGCATGGGCCAGCCCGATTACCACCGCCTGGGCGCCGAACAGCTGCGCGCCGACAGCGCGCGCCTGCCGTTGCTGGAGGCGCTGCTGGAGAAGAAGCTGGAGCGGTGGGTGGAGCTGGACGGCAGGGCTTAGGGTCTCTTTCCGCAGCCCCGCACGGAGGCAATGGGGGGAATGGGCGAAATCAGAGGGCGGCGAGGGCGTCCAGCAGGCCCCGGGTCGAGAGGATCTCGGGCAGCAGGTGCGGCGTGCCGGCGCGGTCGTAGAGCACGTACATCGGCACGCCGCTGCGCGCGTAGCGCGTGAGTTCGCGGCTGATGGCCTCGTCGCGGCGCGTCCAGTCGGCCTCCATCAGGACGACGCCGCCGTCGTGAAGGGCCCGCACGACACGCTCGTCTCCGAGCACCAGCCGGCGATTGGCCTGGCAGGTGATGCACCAGGCGGCGGTGAAATCGACGAACAGCGGGCGCCCCGCGCCCAGGACCTGCTGCTGGGACTGTGGTGACCACGGGTACCAGGAACCGTCGGCGCTGGATGTCGGCGCCGACAGCGTCGCCGACAGCGTCGCCGACAGCGGCGCCGCTGCCGGCGTGGAGCTGCGGGCCATCGGCACGGCCGTCACGACGGCGGCCAGCGCGGCAGCGCCCGCGAGCCAGCGAAAGCCGCGCACGCCGCGCTGCGCCAGGCCGGTGGACCAGGCAAACAGCGCCAGGCCGACGAGAGCCACCAGCATCCAGGCCGCGCCGTCGACGCCGATCTGCAGGCCGAGCACCCACAGCAGCCAGACGCAGGTGACGAACATCGGGAAGGCCATGAACTGCTTGAGCCGTTCCATCCACGCGCCGGGCCGCGGCAGCCGCTGCAAACCGGCCGGGAAGAAGGTCAATGCAAGATAGGGTGTCGCCATGCCGGCGCCCAGGGCAAGGAACACCAGCAGGGCGGTAGCCGCCGATTGCGTGACCGCGAAGCCCAGCGCCGCGCCCATGAACGGGGCCGTGCAGGGCGAAGCGACCACCGCTGCCAGCACGCCGGTGGCAAAGCTGCCGCGCAGGCCCCCGTCATCGGAGCCCGCAGCGGCGGCGCCATCGAGCGCGCGCGCGGCACGGCTGTTGGCCAGGCCCGCGCCCAGGGTGAAGTCGAAGGTCCCGAGCAGGTTCAGGCCGATGAGGAAGAACAGCGCGATCAGGCCGGCGATGACCGGCGGCGACTGCAGCTGGAAACCCCAGCCGATCTGCGAGCCGGCCGAACGCAGTGCCAGCAGCAGGGCGGCCAGCGCCAGGAAGCTCAGCACGACCCCGGCGGTGAATGCCAGTCCGTGGCCGCGCAGGCGCGCGCGGGTCTCGCCGCGGTGCTTGACCAATGCGATGAGCTTGAGCGACAGCACCGGAAAGACGCAGGGCATCAGGTTGAGGATCAAGCCGCCGATCCACGCACCGGCCAGCGCCAGCGCGGCGCTGGCCAGCGACAGCTTCGGGGCCGGCGCCGGCGCATCGAGCGGCGCCTGGGGCGCTGCCGTGGCGACGGCCGCTGCCGATGCCGGGGCCGGCAGTCCGGCGCCGCCGGGAGGGTTGGGCGCGCGCGGCGCAGCGTCCGCGGCACCAGGGCCGGCGGCAGCGATGCGCTCGGCGCCTTGCAAGGGCACGTCGATGGTGCCTGCCCAGCCCCCGGCGCCAGGGCCGCCATCGGCCACCAGCACCCCGCGCAACGCGCGAAAGCCTGGTTCCGCGGGTGTCACCGGCTGCAGGTCGAGGCGCACGCGGTCGCCGGCACCGTTGCCCAGCACCTGCTCGGCCGCGGCGACGATACGGCCGCCTTCGAGGGGGAAGAAGGCAAGGGCGTGGCGCACGGGCCTGGGTGCGCTGAACTCGAGACGGACCCGCGCCGCGGTGGCGCTGGCCCGTGCTCCGGTCAGTGCCAGGGCCGCCGGCACCTGCAGGCGGGTTGCGGCGAACGCGCCGGCATCGGGACCCGGGTGCACCTGGCCGGCGCCGCGCACCGGCAGCGCCAGGGTGAGATCGGCGCCCCCCGGTATGCACAGGTCGCTGCAGACCAGCCAGTCGGCATGCGCGGCAAAGCGCGCCGTGCCGCCCGGTTGCGCCGTGGCCGGCACCTGGACCGCCACCGGCAGCAATACTTCGCCCTCGTAGCCGTAGTTGGCCAGGCTGCCGACCCGCAACAGCTGCGGCACCGGCCACAGGATCGGTCCCGCCGTGTAACCGGGCTCCAGCGTCCAGCGCAGGCGCGTGGGCAGGCCGGCGTCGCCCGGGACGGTCCAGTAGGTGTGCCAGTGCGGTTCGTGGCGCAGGCGCAGGCCGAGCGTGACCGCCGTCCCGGGCTGGACCGCGTCGGTTTCGGCTACGAGATCGGCGTGGACGACATTGGCCAGCGGATCGAGGTCGACCGCGGCGTGCGCCGGCGTCAGTGCGAGCGCGAGGGCGAGCGCGCCCAGCAGCCGGCCAGCGCGCCAAAGGCAAGACCCGGTAAACGTTGGCAACATGATGTATCGCATATTCACCGTCAAGAGCCGCTATTTGTCGTCTTGTTCGCGTTAGTTCGCGGCCTTTGGTTCGACCGCCATCGCAGCGCCCGGAAGCCTCGGCCGGCAACCGCGGCGGCTCTCGCCCACGGGCGAACGAGCACCGCGGCAGCGTCGCTGCCCGCGCCCGGCTGCCCTTCGACCCGGCTCGTGCGACGGAGTTTCGCACGCCCGCTGCGCCGGGAAAGCGCGGTTTGAACCCTATCCGACCCGCAGAACGTCCGTGCACCCCACACTTTCGGACAGTAGACTTCCGCAACCGGCAATTTTTCCCATCAGAACCCCGCAGGAGAGCTCGTTTGCGCGTACTTATTGTCGAAGATGATCCGGCCCTGGGGCCGTCGACCGCACACGGCCTGGAACTCGAGGGTTTCGCCGTGGACCTGCGCACCGACGCGCCCGGCGCCAACAGCGCCATGGTCGCGCAGAAGTACGACGCCATCGTCCTCGACCTTGGACTGCCGGGCATGTCCGGCGAGGAGCTGTTGCGTTCGTGGCGCGAACGCGCCGACTATTCGCCGGTGCTGGTACTGACGGCGCGCGGCTTTGTCCTGGACCGGGTGCGGCTGCTCAACCTGGGCGCCGACGACTATCTGGTCAAGCCGTTCGACCTGCTCGAGCTGAGTGCGCGGCTGCGCGCGCTGGGACGGCGCCAGGGCGGCAAGGACGACATGGTGCTCGAGTTCGGCCCGCTGCTGCTCTCGCGCAGCGAGCACGTTGCCGTCTGGAACGGGACGCGCGTCGAACTGACCAAGCGCGAGTACCGCATCCTCGAGACGCTGCTGCGCAACCGCGACCGGGTGCTGAGCCGCAAGCAGCTCGAGGAGGCGCTGTACGGCTGGGGCGAGGAAGTCGAGAGCAATGCGATCGAGGTGCACGTCCACAACCTGCGTCGCAAGCTGTCGCGCACGCTGATCGAGACCGTGCGCGGCGCCGGCTACCGGCTGAGCCAGAATGTCGAGCCTAGCTGACTCGACGATCCTGCCGGCGAGCGGCCGCGGCGCGACCGCAGCGGCAGCCGTCGTCGGCACGGCGCCGCGCACCTGGTCGCTGCGCCGGCGCGTGCTGCTGCTCACCGCGGCGGTGACGGCCATGGCCTGGCTGGTCGGTGGCACGGCCATGTACCTCGTCTCGCGCCACGTCAGCGACACGCTTTTCGACCAGCGGCTGCGCGACATCGCCACCACGGTGCTGACCTTTGCGGACCATGAGGTGAGCGAGGTCCGCGCCGGTGGCGCCGAGATCGTCCACTTCGAAGGCGCGCTCACCATAGGCGCGCGCTACCACTACCAGATCTGGTCGCGCGACGGCGAACTGCTACTGGTGAGCGTCGACACGGTGGGCATACCGTTCGTGCCGCTGGACCAGCGCGGCCTGTCGACGGTCGAGATCGAAGGCACGCCGATGCGCGTCATCGTCCTGTCCTCCGACGACGGCAACAACCTGCTCGAGGTGGCCGAACCGCTGTCGGCGCGCGACGTCGGCATCGATCCGGGCCTCGGCTACCTGGCCATACCGCTGGTACTGTCGCTCGCCCTGCTGGTCGGCGTGAGCACCCTGCTGGTGCGGCGCGCGACCTGGGCGCTGGGCGAATCGGCGCACCAGGTCATGGAGCGCTCGCCCAACGACCTTCGTCCGCTCGCGGTGGCCGACCCGCCGCAGGAGCTCACGCCCATCGTCGCGGCGATCAACGCGCTGTTCGCGCGCATCGAGAACGCGCTGGCCACCGAACGGCGCTTCACGTCGGCGGCCGCCCACGAGCTGCGCACCCCGCTGGCGGCCATCAAGATCCAGGCGCAGGTGGCGCTGCTGACGCGCAATGACGCCGACCGGCGCCAGGCGCTCGAGCGCCTCATGCTGTCGATCGACGGCGCGGCCCACATGATCGACCAGCTGCTGACGATGTCGCGCCTCGACGGCCTGATCGCCCTGCGTGCCCAGGCGGTGCGCCTGCAGCTCGACGCGGTCTCGGCGCATGTCATCGACGAGATGCGCCCGCTGGCCGCGCGGCGCCAGCAGTCCATCGTCGAGGATCTGGCGGCGGCCGACATCGAGGGGCTGGAGTTCGGCGTCGCGGTGCTGCTGCGCAATCTCATCGACAACGCCGAGCGCTACGGCCCCGGCGGCGGGACGATACGGGTCAGCACCGGCATGGAAGCCGGCCTGTGCTTCGCCCGCGTCGAGGATGCCGGCCCGGGCATAGCGCCGGAGCAGCGCCAGCGCGTGTTCGAGCGCTTCTACCGCCTGCCCAGCGATTCGATGATCGAGGGCTGTGGAATCGGCCTGTCAATCGTCCTTACGGTTGCCGAGCTGCACCGCGCCAGGATCGAGCTGGACCGGTCTGACCTGGGCGGCCTGCGCGTGACGGTCTACTTCCCCCCCGCCGGCGACGCCGGTACCGGTCGCGACGCCGGGGCGCCGGACAGCGCCGCCTAGCCGGCGTCCTGAAACCCACCGGGGTGGGCTTAAAAACCCACCTTAAGATAGGGGATTCCCCCGGGGCGGGTAAAGGTAGGGTTTTCCCACCCAAAAATGCCGCGCGGGAAGGTGTTGCCAACCCCAGGCAGTGGTAGTAGGCTTCTCCTCCCCCGGGGGTATAACGTAATTACGGTACGAACTGCGGGGGTTACGCGTCCCATTTATTACCCACTTCAGGTGACCAGACGTGCTCACGCGTTCGCCCTGATGTCCCGGCCTGCCGAATAGGAGCTGCCCTTGCTGTCCTCTAACGCCTCTTTGCGTCCCGGCGCCGATATGGATCCCTCCGGATCCCGCATGGCCGTACATCCCTTCGCGGCTTGGCGGCAGGCCGCCGGATTCACGCTTATCGAATTGCTGGTGGTCGTCGTGATCATCGGCCTGCTGGCCGGCCTGGTGGCGCCACGCTACTTCGGCCAGGTCGGCAAGTCCAACGTCAACATCGCCCGCGCCCAGATCGATTCGCTCGGCAAGGCCCTGGATACCTACCGCCTGGACGTGGGCGCGTATCCGACCACCGACCAGGGCCTGCAGGCGCTGATAACCAAGCCCGACGGCGTCGATCGCTGGGCCGGTCCCTACCTGCAGAAGCAGGTGCCGCCCGATCCCTGGACCCGTCCCTACCGCTACAAGGCACCGGGCGACCACGGCGACTACGACCTGTACTCCTATGGCGCCGACGGCCAGCCGGGCGGCACCGGCGAGAACGTCGACATCAACAACTGGGAAGTCGCCCCGTCAGGAAAACCGCAGTGAACACGGTGGCCTCGTCCCTGTTCGAGGTCGTCGCAGTCGCGCCGCACGGCGCGCTGCAGACCGAACGCCTGCGCGCCGCCAGCGAGCGCCAGGCCTCCGAACAGGTGCAACTGCGAGGCCTGCGCGTGCTTTCCTGCCGCGCGATCGCCGGCGACAGCGGCCAGCGCGCCGGCTGGCGCGGCCTGCGGCGCCAGAAACTCGACGTCGGGCTGTTCACCGACGAGCTCGCCGCGCTGCTCGATGCGGGCCTGGGCATGGTAGACACGCTGCGCACGCTGGCCCAGAAGGAACGCGACGGCCGCGCGCGCGATGCGCTCGAGGCGGTGACCCGCGACATCACCGAGGGACTGCCGCTGTCGGCGGCGCTGTCCAATCGCGCCGAGATCTTCCCGCCGCTGCTGGTCGCGTCGGTCGCGGCCAGCGAGCAGACCGGCGACCTGGTCTCGTCGCTGCGGCGCTATTCCACGCACCTGGAAACCATGCGGCTGCTGCGCGGCAAGCTGGTCGGCGCGGCCGTCTACCCGGCGCTGCTGCTGGGCGTGGGCGCCCTGGTGGTCTTCTTCCTGCTCGGCGTCGTGGTGCCGCGCTTCTCGGTGCTGCTGGAGGGTTCGCGCCACCAGCTGCCGCTGGCCTCGACCATATTGATGTCCTGGGGCAAGGCCGTTGCCGCGCACCCGGTGGTATTTGCCTGCCTGTTCGTGGGGTCCGTCGTGCTGATGGTCTACGGCCTGATCCGCGCGGCCCGCAGCGGCTGGCAGGTGCCCGGCCTGCAGCGCGCCTGGCTGATCGGCAGCCTGGTGCGGCTGTTCCGCCACGCGCAGTTCTACCGGACCTGCGCGATGCTGGTCGAGGGCGGCATACCGGTGCTGCGCGCCTTCGAGATGAGCCGCCGGCTGCTCGCCGAGGAAGACCAGCAGCAGCTCGACATCGCGCGCCGGCAGATCTCCGAGGGCAAGCCGATCGGGCCGGCGCTGTCGCAGGCCGGCATCGCCGACACGGTGTCGCTGCGCATGCTCGAGGTCGCGCAGCGCACCGGGCGGCTCGCCGACGTGCTGGCGCGCATCGCGACCTTCCAGGAAGCCGCCCTGAGCCGCGCCATCGACATGGCCGCGCGCCTGGTCGAGCCGGCGCTGATGATCCTCATCGGCCTGGTGATCGGCGCCATCGTCGTGCTGATGTACATGCCCATCTTCGACCTAGCCACCAGCCTGCAGTAGGGGAGCGGACCATGAATGCGCCCGCCAAGCTAAACACCATCCTCTCCGACGACATCGTGCGCCAGGTGCTCGAATCGGCCGGCGGCCGGCGGCCCGTCGACGTCCTGTCGGAAATGCTGGGCCTCACGGGCCAGCCGCTCGTGGCCGCCGCGGCCACGTATTTCGGGCTCAAGCCGATGGAGCTGGCCGAGATGCGGGCGTGCAAGGCCGATTTCGAGGCGATCAGCTTCCTCGAATCGACGCAGCGCCTGTGCCTGGCGCTGACCGGCGCCGACCAGCGCGAGTTCGTCGTGCTCTCGGACCCGCTCGATTCGCGCACGCGCGCCTGGGCCGCCGAACGCATGCGCCGGCGCCGGCGCAACGTCATCATCTGGGTGCTGGCCTCCACCGAGGACCTGCGGGCCTACCTGACGCAGGCCGAGCGCAGCATGCGCGCGATGGACTCGGTGGGCCTGAGCGGCTCGGCCGCCACGGCGGCCGGCAGCGGCGCGGTATCGGTATCGCTGGCCGACATCAATGCCTCGAGCAGCCCCATCGTCCGGCTGGTCGACTCGACCATCCACGATGCGCTCAAGGCGCTGGCCAGCGACATCCACCTCGAGACGCAGC
>Ga0181528_10001340_pt1 | contig 15444 bp, 13 predicted proteins | sample PEATcosm2014_Bin_47_FD_119742 | JGI IMG/M metagenome (GOLD analysis project Ga0181528, IMG submission 119742) | Peatland microbial communities from MTU Mesocosm Facility, Houghton, MI, USA - PEATcosm2014_Bin10_10_metaG | ecosystem: Environmental > Terrestrial > Soil > Wetlands > Peat | place...
CAATCTCGTATTTGTGTTTGATAATGTTCTTCTAAGATACTTTCACCGTATCGATCAATGCCAATTCCAAGCCAGGTATAAAGTCTTTCATTACTAACAAAACAGCCGTGCTTAATTAAACCACGGCAAAGTAATTTTCCTTTCACATCTAATAATTCATTAAAGCTCGAAAACTGAAAAAATTCCGGTTCTCGCGTGGACAAAGCATCAAGCACAATCGGCAAGTTTTCGTCTGATACTCGATCTACAAACTCGTCCTTCCAAAACATCTCATAATTAAAATCGGTACTGATATGCGAAGCAGGTTTGAAATAGTCAAATATGTGACTACCCGTTATATAGTTTGGAAATAGTTTATTGAGCAACAAGCCTAATAATCCATTATTTTCGTCCGCAATTTCTTCCTTGCGGATAGCATCAATAAGCGTCATCAAGCTTTCAACTTCCTGTGGATAACGGTGGATTAGAACTCTTAGAGCACTACCACGTAGCCATTCCCAATAAGAATTATCGCCAATAACGGCGATTAATTCTTTTTCTAACTCTGGCATATGCTCCGAATAGAATAAGCCTTCCAAAATGCAACCTAATATGCTTTGCTCCGATTGTTCCCTAGACTTATCGTTGAAAAGCGCCAATACATGCACAGCCATCTCGCGACTTATTATTCCTGCAAAGGCCTGCCCACCCCAGTTAGTGTGCAGGTAACCCGTATTTACGGCCTCCCGCTTTAATGCATTCAACAACCAAATTTTGTTTTCCTCTGAAAACTGTTGCACATCCCCGTATTCAACAATCCCTAAAGGATCGATTTCAAGTAAATGTTCACGCGCCTCCGGCGAATGAACGCTAAGCCAAGCCATTAATCCCCTCAACGCGGAGACAACGCCGCCATCAAATCCAGTGGTTAATGCCAATACCCGGCTAAACAACAGTCCAGCCCGGGTTTTGTCGGCGATGAATTTCGCCGACAAATATTCCGCGACACTGCGATGCACATAGCTGAATTCATCGGTAGTGGTTTTGACAAATAGCCGAGTTTTTAACGCTACCCGAACATGTATGGCGTCAGGAATAGTTAAGTCGTTCAAGGAAATGCGGCCTTGGCTTGCCCTGCCTAAAGTAAACCCGGAAATATTCGCTATAAGCTGAATGGTGCACAGCAAACCAGCCGCCGCAAGCAATTGCGGTATCGATATATTTGATTTTTCGGCAATTGTATGTTCATCATTACATTCTTGAGACAATTGTTTAGATGCCAATTCATACACTTCCTGCTTACTCGTCGGCCAACTCTGACCGCCATACACAGCATCAATCAACATATTCAAGGTTTGAGGATTATTCATCAACAGGGACAGACTGAATTGCGCCGCTTTTTCTAGAAACTCATCAGCATTGATTACACGGCTATCGTTATTGAGAATTAACTGAATATCCTCTGAGCTTAACGGTTCCAAATGCAGAACGCTTATTTCTTGACTAGAACTGACCTTTGCTAAATCTTTTATATCAGGGTCGCCTCGCCAATCCGCTTCCCGACAGGAAATTCTGAACCGCCTACACCCAAGTTTATTCAGTTTGCCGCGTATTGCATCCAGAGGCGTTCGAGCATCATCCTTTCCAGCCCTGGCTTCATCCAAACCATCGACAAACAAGACTTTATCTCGCCATTGCTCTTGATCTAAGGCGATAAAATCCCGCGCTGAAATATATTCGGCGTTTTCGGTATTTTTAGCTTCACTTTCGAATAAGGTGGTTTTGCCTGCGCCCGGCTCACCCAACAACACATAGCTAGGAAACGCTCTGAAATATTCAATCGGCTGTGTTTCCACAGCGTGCGCATCATGCCTAAAACTACAAAAACGCGGAACTTGATAAAGCTTACTCATAGCTTTGCTCATTCAACCAATAAGCCGCCGGTTCCGACAAAAACTCCGCCAACGAGACGCCGCCCGCCCCCACCAATATTTTCCTGGCATGAACATATTTTTGCGTAAAGACGTCCAATCCCTTCGCCAGCACCGGATTTGGCCCGCTTTTTACTTCTATGGCTGTTAACTTCCTGCCCTTAGCCAATATGAAATCAACTTCCTGATTACCTTCGCGCCAATAATACAGCTTGGTGTCTTCATCACAGGTATTCAGCAAATGCGCGCCTATGCAGCTTTCCACCAAGCGCCCCCAATAACTTCTATCCGCCTTGGCTTCCGCAAAACTGTAATCCTGCATGGCGGACATTAAAGCCATGTTAAATACGTTCAGTTTCGGCGCGGAGTTGCGTTTACGCACTTCCTGCGCCGAAAACTTCCGCAAACCGGTAAGCATTTTGGCTTCCGTCAATAAATTTATATAATCCGCCAAAGTCTCGGTGTGTTTCGCCTCAAGAATATTAGCGATCATTTTGGTTAGCGACAGTTCCTGTCCTGAGTAATGGCAACCGAGTTCGAATAACTGTTTCAACAGCAGAGGATTTTTGATGCGCACCATTTGCACGATGTCTTTCTCGATATTCGGCTGAATCAAGCTTTCCCTGACATAGCGCCGCCAGCGGGCTTCATCCTTAATCAGCCAGGCGCTGCCGGGATAACCGCCAAAGTAGACGTACTGCTCCAAGGTAAAGCCGAAGGCCTGCTGCATTTCCGTGAAACCCCAATGGGTAATCGGCATTATCTCGTAGCGGCCAGCCAAACTTTCAGACAAGCCTTTTTGCATCAGCAAGGGCGCCGAACCTAATAACACCACATGCATCGGAATGCCCTTTGCGCGGTCGGCATCCCACAGCCCTTTAACAACATCGGACCATTGTTCGATTTTTTGGATTTCATCAATAGCAAATATAAACGCCGTTTCATCCAGATTAGCGCCATCTTGTAGACTGCGAAGCCATTGCGCTGTCCGCTCCCTGGCTATTTGCCAATGAAACAATAACCAGGATGCATCCTTTTTCTGCTGTGGCGAAACAGCGCTAGAGATATTATCGTAAAGCAATGCGTCGCCGAAATTGCCGGGTTCGTCATCTACCGAGATGTAATAACCCCTGGCCAAATTTTCCGCGATCAGGTCTCTGATGATAGTGGTTTTCCCTACCTGTCTAGGTCCGGCCAACAGATTAATGAAATGCACCGGCTCGCTCAGCCTAAGCTTAAGAAGTTCTTCTTGAGGTCTTTTGTACTTCATAAACACGTTAGTGAGTAAATTTACTCACTAACGTAACATATAGAAAATACATAGTCTAGAACGGCATACGGCCAACAATGACGAAGACTATTTACCGAGTCCTTTTCAGACCCTAGGCGATGAGCTAAAGGAAAATATTGTCACCCTGTTTAAAGGGCTGAGCTCGCAATTCCCTTTTTTATCCGTGGTTAAACCTCACATGAATTCCTTTAGGAAAAAAATTAACAACCTTAAAAAATCACCGTAGCAAGGTATAATGCAATTTTCTATTCTTCAGCAGAAAAACCATGGCGCAATATATTTTTTCCATGAACCGGGTCGGCAAGGTTGTACCGCCTAAAAAGCATATCCTCAAAGATATTTCTTTGTCATTTTTTCCGGGCGCTAAAATTGGCGTACTTGGTCTAAACGGCTCGGGAAAATCTACCTTGCTGCGGATCATGGCCGGAATCGACAAGGAAATCGAAGGCGAAGCCATTCCGCTAAAAGGTATCAACATCGGCTATCTGCCGCAAGAACCGCAGCTCGACCCGACTAAAACCGTACGCGGCAATATCGAAGAAGCCGTGGCGGAAATCAAGAAGGCCTTAGCCGATCTGGACGCCGTTTACGCCGCTTATGCCGATGCTGACGCCGATTTCGACAAGCTTGCCGCCGAACAGGCGCGCCTGGAAGATATTATCAACGCCTGCGATGGCCATAATCTGGATCGGACGCTGGAAATTGCCGCCGACGCGTTGCGCTTACCCGATTGGGATGCGGATATCAGCAAGTTATCCGGTGGCGAACAACGCCGGGTTGCGCTGTGTCGGCTGCTGCTCTCCAAGCCCGACATGCTGTTGCTGGATGAACCGACCAACCATTTGGACGCCGAATCGGTGGCTTGGCTGGAGCGCTTCTTACACGATTATCCCGGCACCGTTGTCGCTGTTACTCATGACCGTTACTTTTTGGACAATGTCGCCGGTTGGATTTTGGAGCTGGATCGCGGCATGGGCATCCCGTGGGAAGGTAACTACTCTTCCTGGCTGGAACAGAAAGAAAAACGCCTGGAACTAGAGGAAAAACAGGAATCCTCCCGGCAGAAAGCCATGAAAGCCGAACTGGAGTGGGTACGTTCCAATCAGAAAGGCCGGCATGCCAAAAGCAAGGCGCGTTTGGCGCGTTTTGATGAACTCTCTTCGGTCGAGGCGCAAAAACGCAACGAAACCCAGGAAATCTTTATTCCACCCGGACCTCGGCTTGGCGATGTAGTCATTGAAGGTGATGAAATCAGCAAAGGCTTCGGGGAGCGCTTATTAATCGACAAACTCAGCTTCAAACTGCCGCCTGGCGGCATAGTCGGCATCATTGGACCGAACGGCGCCGGTAAAACCACGCTATTTAAAATGATGGCCGGCTTTGAAAAAGCCGACGCAGGCAGCATCACCATCGGCCAGACCGTGCAAATGTCTTATGTGGATCAATTACGCGACGACATGGATGACAATAAAACCGTCTGGCAAGAAGTTTCCGACGGCCTGGATATGATCACGGTCGGTAAATATGAGACCCCGTCCCGCGCCTACTTGGGGCGTTTTAATTTCAAGGGTCAGGATCAGCAAAAACGCATCGGGGAATTATCCGGCGGCGAACGCAATCGCGTGCATCTTGCCAAATTATTGAAAAGCGGCGGCAATGTTTTATTACTTGATGAACCAACCAACGATCTGGATGTCGAAACTTTACGGGCGTTGGAAGAAGCCTTATTGGCATTTCCCGGCTGCGCGGTCGTTATCTCGCATGATCGCTGGTTCCTGGACCGGATTGCCACGCATATGCTGGCTTTTGAAGGCGACAGTCAGGTAGTATGGTTTGAGGGCAATTATGCAGATTACGAAGCAGACCGGCATCGCCGACTAGGTACCGATGCGGACCATCCGTACCGGCTAAAGTATAAAAAAATCGTCTAGATCCGGTTATTTGTAAGTTCGCCACCCGAATACCGATTTAAACTTCAAGCTGATTTAAGCTACTATTAAGGTAAATTGGCTAGAATGCAGAAAAAATAAATTGGTTTAACCTTGAAATGGCTAACAAATGACCCAAAATACAGCTTTTGAATTAAGATCATACTGCTCCGAGTTGAAATCAGCTTATTTAGCAGGTATCGTATCTATCATAGCGAACAATAATAAGGAGAAATAGGATGTCGAAAGCCCAAAATTTGCAGGACAATTTTTTAAACGCCCTGAGAAAAGAACATACCCCTGTATCTATTTTTTTGGTCAACGGCATAAAATTGCAAGGTCGGGTAGATTCTTTCGATCAATATGTGGTGATGTTGAAAAACACTGTCAACCAAATGGTGTATAAACATGCCATATCAACCATAGTACCCGGTAAAAATGTCACCATGACCCGCCACCCCGAGCCCGGTAACGAAGGATAAGAGACTATTTTGTTTGAACGTCCGGATACAGGTGAACGCGCAATTCTCGTTCACCTGAATTTACAAATTGGTCAGGAAGACCTTGATGAGCTTAAAGAACTAACTAAATCGGCCGGCGCCCAGGTTGTACATGTAGTGACGGGCAGTCGGCAGCGCCCCGACCCGAAGTTTTTCGTCGGCAGCGGCAAAGTGGAGGAAATCAAATCCGCAATTAGCGAGCATTTAGCCGAGATTGTGATCTTTAATCACCCGTTAACGCCCAGTCAGGAACGTAATCTGGAAAAGGCCCTGGAAGTGCGGGTAGTAGATAGAAACGGCTTAATCTTGGATATTTTTGCCCAGCGCGCGCAAACTTTCGAAGGCAAATTACAAGTTGAACTCGCCCAACTCAGACATTTATCCACCCGCTTAATCCGCGGCTGGACTCACTTGGAACGGCAAAAAGGCGGCATAGGCTTGCGCGGTCCCGGCGAGACTCAACTAGAGACCGACCGGCGTTTGTTGGCCGTCCGCATCAAGCAGATCCAACAGCGCCTGGGAAAAGTCGAGAAGCAACGCCATCAAGGCCGCAGCAAACGCAAGAAAGCTGAAATTCCCGCCGTTTCGTTGGTCGGTTATACCAATGCCGGCAAATCCACGCTTTTCAACACCATGACCGGCGCGGACATCTATGCCGCCGATCAGTTATTCGCCACGCTGGACCCCACTTTACGGCAATTTCCGTTGCAGAATGGCGGCGAACTGATACTGGCCGACACGGTAGGTTTTATCCGGCATTTGCCGCATGAGTTAGTGGCGGCGTTTCGCTCGACCTTACAGGAAGCCAGCGAAGCGGACTTGTTGCTGCATGTGATCGATGCCGCCGCCGAAGATAGAGACGACACCATGTTTCATGTCAATCAGGTGCTGAATGACATAGACGCGGGCAAGATTCCGCAACTTAACATCTTTAATAAGATCGATCTGCTGGAAGACGTCACGCCGCATATTGATTATGACGCGGACGGCAAACCAGTCAGCGTCTGGTTGTCCGCCAAAACCGGCGCTGGTTGCGATTTACTCCATCAAGTGCTTTGCGAACTATTCTCCAGCAGCAAGGTGGTGCGAAAATGCTTTTTACCTGCGCCGCAAGCCGGTCTTAAAGCCAAGCTGTTCGGCTTTACCCGCGTCATTACAGAAACCGTCAACGAGCAGGGCGATTGCGAATTAACCATAGAAATCGATAAAAAACATCTAGGCCTACTAAAGGACATTCGGGTTGAGGAATACTTGTGATCCCCATACGATGGCGGACTTATTTTCTTGACTTTGCATATTTTACGGTAGAATGGCAGCCCTTTAGGCTGAAATTTCTGTTCCCTCAAACGAATTCACAGCCGAATAAATGACAACAAAAGCGGCAGTAGCTTTTGTTTATTAATTACGGTTTTTAAAAATATTTAAAATCCAATTGGAGTATCTTGTATGTCTTGGAATGAGCCCGGTGGCGACAAAAAAGACCCCTGGAGCGGTCGTAACAACGATCAAAAATCCCCGCCCGATTTAGACGAGGTGATACGTTCGTTACAGGAAAAATTGAGCGGCATTTTCGGCGGCGGCGGTGGCGGATCCAACCCTAACAATTCTACGGCCGCCGGCGCGCCGCTGAAAACTATCGGCTATTTGGCCGCCGGTGCTTTAGTGCTTTGGGGTTTAAGCGGCTTTTATACCGTGGACGAAGGCACAAAAGGCATAGTCACTCGGTTTGGAGCCTATGTGAGCACCACCCAACCCGGCTTAAACTGGCATATTCCAGCGCCGATCGATCAATACCAAATCGTCAATGTCGAGCAACAGCGCTTTATTGAAGTCGGTTACCGTTCCGGCGGCGGCCAAGCTACCGGTTCGGTTCCGAAAGAAGCCATGATGTTGACCAAAGATGAAAACATCGTCGATGTGCGGCTGGCAGTGCAATATCAGGTCAAAGACGCTAAGGAATATGTCTTCAATGTCTACGACCCGGCTTCCACCTTGAAACAAGTCACCGAAAGCGTCGAGCGCGGCGTGATCGGCCATAGCGATATGGATTTCGTGCTTACGGAGGGCCGTAGCGAAATCGTGCTGGCCATTAAATCCGAAATCCAATCGGTCATGGACTTTTATAAAACCGGCATCTTGATCACCAGCGTCAACTTACAAGACGCCCAGCCGCCGGAACAAGTGCAAGGGTCGTTCGAGGACGCCATCAAAGCGCGTGAGGACAAGCAACGTTTAATTAACGAGGCGGAAGCCTATTCTAATGATGTGGTGCCAAAATCCCGCGGCGCCGCTTCGCGTATCGTTCAGGAATCCGAAGCCTATAAGGAAAGAGTCATCGCCCAAGCCGATGGCGATGTCAGCCGTTTTAGCCAATTGCTGACCGAATATAAAAAAGCCCCTGCCGTAACTAAACAACGCATGTATATCGAAGCCATGGAATCGGTGTTGGGACGCTCCAATAATATCTTGGTAGACGTGAAGGGCGGCAACAATATTCTGTATTTACCGCTGGATAAACTAAACAATAAACCACTGGAGGATACGCCGCCCGTGGTCAGTCATGATCAAATTCCGGCAGCCGCGCCTGCCAAAGAGATCAAAAACGAATCCCGGGCAGGCAGCCGTGAACGTGACGTGAGAGGACGCAACGATGGTAAATAAGATTTTAGTCGCGATTGGCGCAGTGATCCTGGTGTTATCCATGTCGGTGTTTACCGTTGGCGAAACCGAGCGGGTCATTAAATTTCAAATGGGTGAAATCGTCGGCACGGATTTCACGCCGGGCATCCACTTTAAATTTCCTATCATCAACGACGTAAAAAAATTCGACTCGCGGATCATGACCATGGATTCGACGCCGGAACGGTTTTTGACGGCGGAAAAGAAAAATGTCATCGTTGATTCTTTTGTCAAATGGCGCATCGGCGACGTTAAAACTTTTTACACCACGGTTGGCGGTGATGTAAATCAGGCTAATGTACGTTTAGACCAAATTATTAAAGACTCTTTCCGTAGCGAGTTCAGCAAGCGCGAAATCAAACAACTGGTTTCGACAGATCGCAGTATTATTCGCGAGGCTTTGATAACCAATGTTTCGCCGCATGCCTTAAAACTGGGCATCACTATCGTCGATGTTCAAGTCAAACGCATAGATCTGCCTAACGAAGTCAGCACCTCGGTATATCAACGCATGGAAGCTGAACGGGCCCGAGTTGCCCGGGAGTTTCGCTCGCAAGGTTCCGAAGCAGCCGAACGCATCCGCGCCGATGCCGACAAGCAACGCGAAATCATACTCGCTAACGCCTATCGGGATTCGGAAATTTTACGCGGCGAAGGCGACGCCAAAGCAGCGGAAATTTTTGCCAAAGGCTATAGCGAAGATACCGATTTTTACGCTTTTTATCGCAGCATGATTGCTTACAAAGGCAGCCTGGGCAAGTCCGGCAATATCATGGTGCTGGAACCTAACTCCGAATTCTTCAAATTTTTCAAGAATCAGAAGTAAATCGGCTTGTGACACACCGCTCAAACGCTCCGCTCCGCGGGGCGTTTTCTGCGACTGGGATATGTAAAATGCAAAAAAACGACACTTGGCTATTGCCGGAAGGCATAGACGAAGTTCTGCCGGAACAGGCGGAAAAACTGGAACGCCTACGGGCTAAACTGCTGGCCACCTTCGCCAGTTGGGGTTATCGCTTGGTGATACCGCCGTTTGTAGACTTTCTGGATTCGCTACTCACCGGCTCCGGGCACGATCTGGATCTGCAAACCTTTAAGCTTACCGACCAGATCAGCGGTAAAATGCTGGGGGTGCGCGCCGATATGACGCCCCAAGTCGCCAGAATCGACGCCCATAATTTAAAACATGAGTGGCCGACGCGGTTGTGTTATGTCGGCACTATTCTGCATACCCGCGGCGATCCGCTGGAGAAAACCCGCTGTCCTATGCAAATCGGCGCAGAGCTCTACGGCCACTCCGGCATAGAAAGCGATTACGAGATCATTTGCTTGATGCTGGAAACCTTGGCCCTTAGCAGCTTGCAAAATGTGCATCTGGATTTGGGTCATGTCGGCATCTACCGCGCCTTGGTTGCGCAAGCAGGTTTAACCAGCCGACAGGAAACCCAGTTGTTCGACGTCCTGCAACGTAAAGCCGGTAGCGAGTTGAATGAATTATTGCAAGGTTTTGCCGTAGACGAACGATTTAAAACCCTGTTTATGGCTTTGCCAAAATTGAACGGCGATCGGGATGTGTTGGGGAAAGCCGCCGCGTTGCTGAATACCGGCAATGATTCCGTCACCAAAGCCTTAGCCGACCTGCAAACTGTCGCCGATAAATTACACCGCGACTTCCCGCTCTTGCCGGTGAGTTACGATCTGGCCGAACTGCGTGGTTATCATTATCATACCGGCCTGGTATTCGCGGCTTTTATTCCCTCCGTGGGCCGAGAAATCGCCCGTGGCGGCCGTTACGACAATATTGGCGTGGTGTTTGGCCGCGCCCGCGCCGCCACCGGTTTTAGCGCCGATTTAAAACTGCTGGTTAGCTTGTGCAATGACGATGCTTACCAAACCGCTACGCAGGTGATTTTGGCGCCCGATGCTGAAGATGCCGATTTATTGATCGCCATCCGGGATTTACGCGCCGAAGGCGCTACAGTCATTCAATTTCTACCCAATCAAGCAGGCGACGCCGGCGATTTGGGCTGCACCGCCAGGCTGGAAAAGCATGATCAACGCTGGCTTGTTAAACCAATAGCTTAAGGTTTTAAATATATGGGAAAAAATGTAGTTGTTATCGGGACACAATGGGGCGACGAAGGCAAAGGCAAACTCGTCGATCTTCTAACCGATCAAGCCTCCGCCGTAGTGCGCTTTCAGGGCGGACACAACGCCGGCCATACCTTGGTAATTAATGGCGAAAAAACCGTGTTGCACCTGATACCCTCCGGCATCTTGCACGATGGCGTCGCCTGCCTGATAGGCAACGGCGTGGTGTTATGCCCGGAAGCCTTGTTAAAGGAGATCGAAATTCTGGAAAAATCCGGCATCCCGGTGCGTTCGCGGCTGAAAATCAGCGAAGCGTGTGCGTTGATTCTTCCGGTGCATGCGGCTATCGACCAAGCCCGGGAAATCGCGCGCGGCAGCAAAGCCATCGGCACCACCGGCCGCGGTATCGGCCCAGCCTATGAAGATAAAGTCGCGAGGCGCGGCTTGCGAATTGGGGACTTGAAAAACGCCGAGGAATTCGCCCTGCGTTTGAAGGAATTGATTGAATTCCATAATTTCATGTTGGTCAATTACTATCACTGCGAACCGGTCAACTTCGACGAGATCCTTAAAAACACCTTGGCCTTGGGCGAGCAGATTAAACCCATGCTAACCGATGTCGGCGAAGAAATTAACACCTTACAAAAACAGGGCGGAAATATCCTGTTTGAAGGCGCGCAAGGCGCATTGCTGGATATCGATCACGGCACCTACCCTTACGTCACCTCATCGAACACTACCGCCGGCGGCGCCGCGACCGGTAGCGGCGTGGGACCCTTGGCTTTCGATTATGTGCTGGGTATCACTAAAGCATATTCCACCCGCGTCGGCAATGGCCCCTTCCCTACTGAGTTGTTGGACGGTTATGGCGAGCATTTAGGCGTTAAAGGCCATGAGTTCGGTGCGACTACCGGCCGCAAACGCCGTTGCGGCTGGTTCGATGCGGTCTCTATGCGCAAATCGGCGCAGTTAAACAGTCTTAGCGGCATCTGCCTGACTAAACTCGACGTACTTGACGGCCTGGATAAAATCGGCATCTGCACGGCATATAATATTAACGGCACAGTGACAGAAATCGCACCGCTGGGCGCCGATCAATACGAAGCCTGCGTGCCGGTGATTGAGGAAATGCCGGGCTGGAGCGGGACTACGGCCGGCATTACCGAGTATGCGCAATTGCCGGACAACGCCAAGGCTTATATCGCCAGAATCGAAGAATTGGTGGGCGTGAAAGTCACCATCCTCTCCACGGGCGCGGATCGGAACGAAACCATCGTCTTGGAAAGTCCGTTTGCCGCCTAGTTTTGTGTTCGTCAATGTCTGATAGCGTTTATAGCGTATCCGAACTTAATCGCGAAACCAAACGCCTGCTGGCCAGTCATTTTATGACCGTGCAGGTATTGGGTGAAATCTCCAATCTCAGCGCGCCCTCCTCCGGGCATCTGTATTTCACGCTAAAGGATAGTCAGGCGCAAATCCGTTGCGCCATGTTCAAGGGCCAGCAACTTAGACTACGCTTTAAACCCGCTAACGGCAATCAAGTGATAGTCACCGCCCAAGTGAGTTTGTACGAGCCGCGCGGCGATTATCAATTGGTCGTCGAGCATCTGGAAGAAGCCGGCGATGGCGCTTTACGCCTGGCCTTCGAACGCTTGAAAACCAAATTGTTGCAGGAAGGCTTGTTCAACGCTGAGCGCAAGCAGGAATTGCCGTTGCTTCCTAAGCAAATCGGCGTGATTACTTCGCCTAGCGGCGCGGCGGTCCACGATATTCTGACGGTGTTGAAACGCCGTTTTCCGGCTATTCCGGTGTTGATTTATCCGGTGGCGGTGCAGGGCGAGGCGGCGAAGACCGAAATCGTCCGGGCTCTGGAAACCGCTAATCGTCAAAAGTCAGTAGATGTGATTATTTTGGGGCGTGGCGGCGGTTCGTTGGAAGACTTATGGGCTTTTAATGAGGAAATTGTCGCCCGGGCGATTGCCGCCAGTGAGATTCCGGTGATTTCCGCGGTCGGCCATGAAGTGGATGTAACTATCGCCGATTTCGTCGCCGACTTCCGGGCGGCTACGCCTTCCGCCGCCGCCGAGCATGCTGTTCCGCATCAGGATGAGTGGCTAAATGGGTTTTATGCCTACGAGCGGCAATTAAGCCAGTTGATGCAGCGCCAAATTTCTCAGGAAAAGCAACGGCTGAATTGGTTGGATAAAGCTTTGCAGTTGCAACATCCAGGCCAGAAGTTGCAACGTAACGCCCAGCGTTTGGATGAGCTTGAACAGCGTATCAATCAGGCTATGCAGCGTAAGCTGCACGATTTGCAACAGCAATTAGCTATCGGTAATCATAAGCTGAAACAGCAAAATCCGGCGACGGCAATCGCGGCTTACCAGCAGCAATTGGTCTATTTACAGCAGCGTTTGGAACGGGCTATCACGGTAAAATTATCAAAACTGCATAGCCGACAGGCCGCGATTAGTCAGACTCTGCATGCGGTAAGTCCGCTGGCGACTTTGGAGCGGGGTTATGGCATTGTGCAAAGGCAGGACAACGGCAAAATTATCAAGGATGCTGCGCAAGTGAGTGTTGGGGATATGCTGTTGACGCGGGTTGCGCAAGGGCGAGTGCTGAGCGAGGTTAAGGAAGTTAATTGCTGATTTTTGTCTATTCCTATGTTAGTTTATTGTTTCAGATGAGAGTAACCCACCATTGTTGGGCAATGTCTTTGTATTTCTAATTCCTAAACTTATCGCATTTTTGCTGGCTTTACACGGTTTTCAGCGTACAACGCCGGACAACAAAAACCCGCCAAGCTAGATAACTCGCGGGTTCCAAAACAACAGCGTACAATCTAAAACATAAACTTGGTCGGGACGGCGGGACTCGAACCCACGTAAAATATACCATTAATCATTTAGTTACTGATTTACCGACCAAATCACTGACCAAAATAAATTTTTTCATGGCTTGTCAGCAGCTTTTTTCGTTGCGGGCCCTGATTGAAACGCGCCAAAGCTGGCTCATCATAAAAAACCGGTGGTTAAGCCGGCTTTGGTGGAGAACGTGGACTTTAAAGAAGTTTGACGAGGGTAGCAACTAAGGCGGCTTGAGCCAGCAATAGCCCGGCCATCCACTTAACAAGGTCGGCTTTAACTGCCTCAAGATCGCCCTTGGTGAGAATATCCATCTATATAAAAAGCTTCAAGGCTATGGATAAGCTTACGGCAAACAGCATGCCTATCATCCATTCTAAAACCGCCAGATCGGTTTTAATGGGCGCCAAGGATATTTCAAGATCGGCCTTGGTAACAAGCTGGTCTTGTGCGTCAGCTATTGATCTGACAATGGCTTCGGCTTGTTCGTGCAATATGCCTGATGTTTCGAGCCTTTTTACAAGCTCCAGGGTATCAAATGTTACTGTAGTCATGGTGGCTACCTCCTGCTTAAAGTATATCAAAGATTGAGTGGGTTATACTTAGCGCTTTTGGGTTGAGGTGGGTTGTGGGAAGGGTTTTAGGATTAATGTTAATGCTAGTGGCTAACAATGCAATGGCGGAAAAAATATATTCCCCCGAATCTGCCAATGAAATTCATAGCGCAAGCGGAGATGTAATTAATTGCGGCAAAGTCAATGCGTCAAAACTTGATGATGGCGTATCTGACGCCCTAACAATTGCTACAGCAGTAGCGTTAAGCTGCAAAAATGATATTGATATTTTAACCAATGCGCTTATTAAAGCGGATTTTGGCGAGGCATTAGATCAACAAATGCACGATTCTCTTTTACAAAAGAAGTCAAAATTGCTATCAAAGCCAGAAAACTTTTTGGAGATTGTTTTAAAAAGCAGAACTAAAAATAAAAAATAAATTTTTGACAAGATTTAAATTCCGAGTATTCTTACCTACGTCGCCCTCATTGGCGGCACGGGATTGGCGTCTCGGAATACCCTACGGCATAGGCCGCATTCAAGCGGCTTTTTTATGCCTATCATTCAGTTTCGATTTGTCGGGCTGAGTGAGGCAGTCGTAAGACTGGTCGGTTCGTAGGTGCCGGTACGCCAACCTCATTCAGTCCGGCTCCCGTGATTGGTCTCGCGGATGCCGGGTTTAAAAAAATTAAACCACGGTACAAAATCATGAATACATTAACATTTCACACAACTAATTTTGATGTTGTTGATCGAAACAACCAGCTTTGGCTAAGGTCACCGCAAATCGCGGTATCCCTTGGTTATAATAGATCGGACCGGGTAAACGAATTATTTGCCAGAAACGCCGACGAATTTACCGACAGCATGACCGCCCTAGTCGAGCTAGACACAAACGGCGGCAAACAACAGGTTCGCATTTTCTCCCTACGCGGCTGCCACCTCCTGGCCATGTTCGCCCGTACCGCAATCGCCAAAGAGTTTAGAAAATGGGTTTTAGATATTCTTGATCAGCAAGCCTGCCTTCCACCGCCTTCCGACACAATCACTATCGATCTAAGAATGGTCGAAGCCACCAAGCAGATAAGTCTTAAGCTTGATACCTCAGAATGCCGAAGCTATGGCCGCTACTTTGTAACCCATGACGCCGATAACGTCATCATTCGCAAGATGGGTAATGAGATGTGCATGACCGAAGAACAGTGGGTTAAATACATGACCCAGGAGCGCGGCTACCTGGTCGTAAAGAAGCGGGATGTTTTGCCTAAGTTAGAGTCTTAATCCTGTCGGTATTGACGCCCTCGGCATTCGGGGGTATTTTAAAGACCTTAGCAAAAGGCTTAATCCATGACTACAATAACTTTCGATACTCACAAGTTTATCCGCACACTCAAGGCTGCTGGAGTCACTGAAGTACAGGCAGAAGCTTTTTCGGAAGCATTCAAGGATGCGCAGAGTGAAGCGGAACTGGCGACCAAGGCGGATATTGTTATGGTGCGCCGCGATATAGACGACGTGCGCCGTGATATGAAAGAAATGGAATTACGCATGACTATTAAGCTCGGGGCTATGCTGGCGCTATCTATTGGCATCGTGGCTGCACTGGTTAAGCTGCTCTAATTC
>Ga0181528_10001342_pt1 | contig 15418 bp, 16 predicted proteins | sample PEATcosm2014_Bin_47_FD_119742 | JGI IMG/M metagenome (GOLD analysis project Ga0181528, IMG submission 119742) | Peatland microbial communities from MTU Mesocosm Facility, Houghton, MI, USA - PEATcosm2014_Bin10_10_metaG | ecosystem: Environmental > Terrestrial > Soil > Wetlands > Peat | place...
CCTCAGCAGCCTGACCAACAGCTTCGAATGGAACGACCCTAAAGATACCCGCGTGCGCCGGTTCCGCGAAGCCGGTCTCGATCTCGATCAGCCGCGCGTGCGCAAATTTCTCGATCTCTATGGCATGGCGCTGGATCTTCCGCGCCATCTCGGCCAGCACTCCGGCGGCATGGTGATCTGCCAGGATCAGCTCGATTCCGTGGTCCCGCTGGAGCCCGCCACCATGCCGGGCCGCGTGGTGGTGCAGTGGGATAAAGAAGACTGCGCCGATATGGGCATCATCAAGGTGGACCTGCTCGGCCTCGGCATGATGGCGGTGATCGAAGAGTGCCTCCAGCTGATTCCGGCCCATTATGGCGAGACAGTCGACCTCGCGCACCTTCCGCAGGAAGACCCGGCTGTTTTCGAGGCGCTCCAGAAGGCCGATACCGTGGGGATGTTCCAGGTAGAGAGCCGCGCGCAGATGTCGGCTTTGCCGCGCATGATGCCGCGCAAGTTTTACGACGTGGTGGTGCAGGTGGCCATCATTCGCCCCGGTCCGATTGTCGGCAAAATGGTGCATCCGTATCTCAACCGCCGCCAAGGCCGGGAAGCGCCCGATTGTCTCCATCCTTCGCTCGAGCCGGTGCTGCGCCGCACGCTCGGGGTGCCGCTATTTCAGGAGCAGTTGCTGCGCATGGCGATGATCGCTTCCGGATTCACGGGGGGCGAGGCCGAGGAATTGCGCCGCGCCATGGGCTTTAAACGCTCGGAGAAGCGCATGGCCGATATCGAAGTGAAGCTGCGCGCCGGCATGGCGCGCAACGGCATCGTCGGCGAAGTGCAGGACACCATCGTGCACTCCATCACTTCCTTCGCGCTCTACGGCTTTCCCGAATCGCACGCCGCCAGCTTCGCCCTGCTGGCTTACGCCAGCGCGTTTTTGAAGTGCCATTACCTGGCCGCCTTCACCTGCGCCATGTTGAACAATCAGCCGATGGGGTTCTATTCGCCGGCGATCTTGATCAAGGATGCGCAGCGTCACGGTCTGCGCGTGCTGCCGGTGGACATTGCACAGTCGCAATGGAATTGCACCGTGGGACATGCTTCAGCTTGTCTCACTCCCCATCTTCGCCTGGGACTTCGCTACGCCCGGGGACTCCGCGAAGAAGCCGGCAAGGCTATCCTGCGGGTGCGCGGAGAGCGTTCTTTCAGCAGCGTGGACGATCTTGCGCTGCGCGTGCGCGAACTGCGCAGAGACGAGCTCAATCGCCTGGCCGAAATCGGCGCGCTCAATTCGCTGGGAGAAGCGCATCGCCGCGATGCCCTTTGGCAGACGCAGCGCGCCATCCTGCCCGTCGGTCCGCTGCTCGCCGGCGAGGAGGAAATCGGCCAGCCATCGCCGCTCGCGCCCATGAATACCGGCGAGCGGCTCTTCGCCGATTATCACGGCACGGGCCTGACCATCGGCAAGCATCCCATGGCCTATCGGCGCGCCGAAATGAATAAGCTTCGCGTGATCCGCGCGGCCGATCTCGCCCGCGTTCCCAACGGCCGCGTAGTGCGTATTGCCGGTTCGGTGATCGTGCGCCAGCGTCCCGGCACCGCCAAGGGATTCGTCTTCCTCAGCATGGAAGACGAAACCGGAATTATGAACGCCATCCTCACGCCGCCGACTTTCGATCGTTTCAAGCTGGCCGTTCTGGGCGAGCGATTCCTGCTGATCGATGGGGTGCTGCAGAATCTCGACGGAGTCATCTCCGTGAAGGCCGCCCGCGTGCGGGCGCTCCCGCAAGGCGCCGCGGCAGCATCGCACGATTTCCACTAGGGGTAGGGCAACAACGCAAGAATATTATCGGTGGCTAAATCTGTTTTCGCGAAGCGCTACTGTTTTTTCTGCAGTTCTTGCGAGATCATCCTGGCCAGTCCGAAGCCGCCCTGTTGGGCGATGGTATTGGCCAGTTGCTCTTCGGCAAAATCAGTGGCGCAAGAGCCTGAGGAATCGTCGTTGCCGAGCCATCCGCCGTCGCTCGCGTGCGCCGAATGCAGGATCTGGCCAATCAGCAGCGCTTCGAACTGCTGCGTGGCTTGCGTGATTTTGGCGGTGTCTTTCGGGATCGCGCCCGCAGTCAAGGAGACAATCCCCGACATCCCCACTGGATTGACGGAGCTCATTTACATTACCTCCAGTTCCGCTTCCAGCGCGCCGGCGCTGCGTAAGCTTTGCAGGATGGCGATGATATCGCGCGGCGTCGAACCGATGGCCGACAGCGCGCGCACCAGTTCCTCGACGGTAGCCCCCTGTTTCAGCACCACGGTGCGCGCCTTCTCCTCTTTGGCTGACACCGTCGTCTGCGGGACCACTTCGGTAGTTCCAGCCGACAGCGGATTGGGCTGCGACACCATCTGGACTGTCTGCACTTCCACGCTGAGATTGCCGTGCAGAATGGCCACCGGAGATACCCGGACCTCCTTGCCCAGGATGATCGTTCCGGTTCGCTCGTTCACCACCACGCGGGCGGCGCTGTCTGCATCCACAACCAGGTTCTCCAATTGCGACATGAATTCCATGGTGCGGGCGGAGAACTCCGGCGGAACCGGCACGGTAACGAGCCCGGCATTCTCGGCGTGGGCCGTGGGCGAAGCCTCGCTGAACTTCTTATTGACGGCGTCTACGATGCGCGCCGAGGTAGTGAAGTCCGATTGCCGCAGTTGCAGGCGCACCAGGCCCTGCGGGGCGACCGAAGGAGCGGGCCGCTCCACCGTGGCGCCATTGGGCGACCGTCCAACGGTGGGGTGATTGACCGTGGTTTGCGCGCCGCCTCCGCGGCCGGCGACAAATCCGCCCGTAACCACCGGCCCCTGCGCTACCGCGTATACCTGCCCATCGGCGCCACGGAGGGAAGTCAGCAGCAGAATGCCGCCACGCAAGTTCGAGGCATCGCCGGTGGACGCCACCGTAATGTCGATGTGCAAACCCGGTTGCGCGAAGGCCGGCAGCGTCGCGGTGACCATCACCGCGGCGGTGTTCTTCACCTGAATGGCTGTGGGCGACACGATGACGCCCATCCGTTCCAGCATATTGGTCAGGCTTTGATTGGTAAACACCGTCTGCTGCTTGTCGCCGGTTCCCGCGAGGCCTACTACCAGACCATAGCCGAGGAGCTGGTTGTCGCGGACGCCCTCGATGTCGACGAGGTCTTTCAAACGCGCCGCGGGAAGGCTTTCCGCCCCCAGCAGGCACACCATCGAGAAGGCAATCAGGCGCATTTTCATGGCTCAGAAGGGAAGCAGGCCGAGCAGCAGGCGCCACAGGAAGAAAGGCCGCTTAATGGCATCGTTCACCACACCCTTGCCGTTGATCTTGACTTCGAGTTGTCCCAGACGGTCCGACTGCACGCTGTTGGTGGTGTCGATGTCGGCCGGACGAACTACTCCGCGCACGGTAATCGTCTGATACTCGGAGTTCACCTGGATATCTTTGGAGGCTTCCACCACCAGCCCCCCATTGGGCAGGACGCAAATCACGCGTGCCGTGAGAACGGTATTCAAGCTTGTGGTGCGGCTGGTGGTTCCCGAACCGTTGAGTTCGGTATCGCCGGAGGTATTCGCAAGATTCGCCCACGGCCCCAGCGCGCGGGTGATGCCGGCCAACGCGCTGATGGAATTCTTGGTGCTGGAAACGCGCGACGTTTTGGTGGCTCCGGTGCTGACCGCCGAAGCCTGTTCCGCGACCACTATGGTTACGATATCGTCCACCTGGCTGGCGCGCACATCGCGCGCCGCGTCGGCCAGCCGTGAGCCGGTAATCCAGATGGCGCCGGGCGTGGGGGGCGCCACTTCCGACTGCCGCGCGGCCGCCTGCTTCACGTACACATCGAGCGGAGTCGGCGACGAGGACTTGGTGCTCTTTTTCTTATCGGCCGCCGCCAACGGCCCACTCAGGAGGGCGCCCAGCAGCAAAATCGCGACACCATTCATGGCGTCACCTTGGCGGAGGGAGATCCCACCGATACTCTTCCTTTTCCTTCCACGCGGGCCGTAAACTGCTTGTGGGAATCGGGATTGAGAATGGCGATCGTCTCGCCTACCGCGCCCGATGCTTCCGCCAGCCCTTGCAATTCCAGGTGAGCCGCGCCATTGAAGACTTCCACCGTCACGGTGTCTCCGCGGAGCACCACCTTGGGATTCTCGAGCATCGCCGCGCGGATCGAGGTTCCGGCGTGAATCAAGGTGCGCGGCCACTTGCCGACAGCTTCTTCGCTTGACGAGATTGTTGCGGCCGAAGGTGGATATTCCGGCCGGGTCTCGGCGCGGACCTGCCCAGCGGTAATGGCGCGTCCCGGCTCGAGATCCAGGGCGGCAATCAGACGGGTTACCGGAACCAGCACTTGGACGCGAGCCCAGACGGCGAAGCGGTGTGTTTGCCCGTAGCGCACATATCCCGTCCAGAGGGCGCCGCCAGGGGCGGGATGCAGGCCGTTCGGCCGGAATTCGATCTCGCCCGCGGGTACAGGCTGCCGGCCGAAATCGAGAATGGTGATGTCGGCTTCCGGCATCGTGTGGCGCATGGCGGCCAGGAATTGCGCCGGATCGGGCGGGGATACCGGACGCTCAAAGCAAATATCCGCGTCCGGCTGCCAATTCCAACCGAAACGCGCCGCCATGCGGCGCAATTCGGCAACCCGGAAAACGCGTTGTACGCCCGGCGCTGGCGCCAGCGCCACGGCAACGGCGGGCGCCGGCACGGTGAGAGCAGGAGTGGCGGCGGCAAAATCTCCGGCCAGGATCTGATCGGACCCCGGGTGCACCGCCAGGCAACCGGCGACGGCAATTGCGGCAAGCGGCGTCATCGCTGGAGATTGTTCACTTCCTGGTACATGTTGTCGGCCGCCGTGACTACCTTGGAATTGGCTTCGTAGCCGCGCTGCGTCTGAATCATATTGATGAACTCATCGACTACCGAAACGTTGGATTGTTCGGTGTATCCCTGCAGCAGGCTTCCCAACCCTTGTGGGCCGCCGGGCGCTCCGACCGTGGGGTCGCCGGAAGCATCGGTGGGAGTGTAGAGGCTGTTGCCGATGCTGTTGAGGCCGGAAGGATTCTGAAAATTGGCCAGCTGGATCTGGCCGGCCTGCTGGGCGGCCGTCTGGTTGGGCAGCGTATAGCTCACCGTCCCATCGGCGGCGATATTCACCGACAGCGCTTCCGGAGGAATAGTGATCTGCGGCTGCAAAGGCATTCCAGCGGAATTGACGATGTTGCCGTCCTTGTCGAGCTGGAATTGGCCGGAACGGGTGTAGGCCAGCGTTCCCGACGGCTGCAGGATCTGGAAAAATCCGTTGCCTTGAATGGTCAGGTCGAGCGGGTTGCCGGTCTCGGTGAAGGACCCCTCGGTGAAGATAATCTCATTCGACGCCGCGTGCGTGCCCAGACCGAGTTGCAATCCGGTGGGATTTACGGACTGTTGGCCGGCGGCGGTGCCGGGCGCGACCACACTTTGATACATCAGGTCCTGAAACTGTGCGCGCCGCGATTTATACCCGACGGTGTTGGCGTTGGCCAGATTGTTGGCGATGTTGTCCAGGTTCAATTCCTGCGCCTTCATGCCGCTGGCGGCGCTGTAAAGTGCTCGAATCATGCCATCTCCTCTTTAGGAACCGCTTGTCACGAACCTACTTTGGCCACTTGCTCGATGGCCTGCTTGCTCATGTCGTTGCCGATCAGCACCGCCTTTTGCAGCATCTCGAACTGGCGCATGATGCTCACCAGGCGGACGGCCGATTCCGCAGTGCCGGTATTGGAGGCTTCCAATTTGCCCTGCTCCACGGTAGTGCCGGCCGGCGCCGAGGGCTTCACCTTCGGGTCCACCGCGCGAAAATAGTTTCCACCCTGTTTGGCGACTCCGGCCGTACCTGTAAAATCGGCAATATCCAGCTGGCCGATAGGCTGCCCGTCCTGCGTAAGCGTACCGTCGCGCGAAATATCGACGGGAAGAGCCGCCTGCGCGGTCAAAGGAGCGCCCGACGTGCTGCGCACGGGATACCCGTCGGCGGTTACGAGTTGGCCGTTGGCGGAGACATGAAATCCGCCGTTGCGGGTATACAGGGTTCCATTCGGACCGGATACGCTGAAGAAGCCTGGCCCGCTCAGAGCCACGTCGAGCGAGTTGCCGGTGTTGGCGATCGGGCCCTGCGAAAGATCGGTCCAATGCTGCTGGACAACGGGCATGGTGGTAGTTGAATCGGCGTCCTCCGCTTCCGGCGCCGTATAGAGAGTGTAGAATTCGCGATCGGCCTTATAGCCTCCGGTGGAGGCATTGGCCATATTATTGGCGAGCAGATCGAGCGACTCCATGCGGGAGCGGAGGCCGCTGGCAGCCATCGCCGTCATTGGATCCATACGCCACGAGACGATGCACGCAGCGCGCCAATAATTATTTGGGAGGTAAATCTCTCAAAACTCGCGGATACCTGCCGATGAGAGATCGAGCGAACCACGGCGGGTGCGGCAATTCCCTGCCGCGCCTGCCATCGGCGGCAATTCGTTGGCGCGCCCCACTCGATCAACGCGTTGAAAATGCATTGGTGAGGTTTGGCCAGCGATCTGCTTTTCCCGCAACGTGCCATCTCTCGCACCATCGGCCGCAGCCTCCATGGGGCTTCTGCAATCGTTTCCGGCGGCATCGGGGGCGGCCGCGAAGGGATGGCTGCGGAGTGCGCCTGCCGCCGCGGCGCAATTTCCGGAATTGCTGGAAGGCTTGGTGGAAAGCGACACTCCGCTGGATACCGCAACGCCCGACAAGGGTTCTTCACCAAATTTGGGACCGAACAACGGGTGTAGATTGCTGTGGCGGAGTTCGGCTGTCACCTGCCCGCTCGGTTCGCAGCAAACTACGGAACCGGCGAGAACTCCGGCAGCGGAATCGGACGCAAATCCTTCTGTCCCGGTACCCGAGATTAGCGCGCAAGCCACGGTTGCCGGGCAGGTTCTCCGGGGTGAAGCGGGGCCGGCAGGCGCAATGATCGCCCAATCGACTCTTCCTGTAACGCCCGAACGCGCGGTCGTATTCTCCCTGTCCGCGACCCCGCCTGCGGCGCCACCGGCGGAACAGCTGCCCGCTTCCTCGCGTGCGCCGCTGTGGAGTAGAGCCGCCGCGGCCGCCGAACCGGTATCCGAGATGACCGCGAAAGCCGCGGTGCCCGCCGCAGAGCCCGAGGCCCTCCCCCGGGAAGCACCGCCCACCCAATCAACCCCTCCCATCACCTTGGAGCGGTCGGCTGCCTCCCCGTCCGAGACTCCGCCGGCGGCGCCACCGGCGGAACGGCTGCCCGCTTCCTCGCGTGCGCCGCTGTGGAGTAGAGCCGCCGCGCCCGCCGAACCGGCAGCCGAGATGATCGCGAAAGCCGCGGTGCCCGCCGCGGAGCCAGAGGCTCTCCCCCGGAAGGCGCCACCCACCCAATCAACCCCTCCCATCACCTTGGAGCGGTCGGCTACCTCCCCGTCCGAGACTCCGCCGGCGGCGCCAGCGGCGGAACGGCTATCCGCTTCCTCGCGCGCGCCGCTGTGGAGTAGAGCCGCCGCGCCCGCGGAACCGGCATCCGAGACAACCAAGGCCGGGACCTCAGCTACAGAGTCCTTGGCTCTCCCCCTGGCGGCGGCACCGCCCACCCAATCGGCCGCTCCGGCAGTTTTGGAACGATCGGCCGCTGCTACCCCGTCCACGGCCCTGCGCCCCGCTTTTTCGCGGACACCGATGCGGACTGGAGCCGACGCACCATCCAGACCGGCCGCCAGCCCGTCTGTGTTCGCAGCCATAAGCGCAAGAGCCCCGGTTCCCACTGCAGGGCCCGAAGCTCTCCCCCATGAAGCGGCGCCATCCGCAGCGGGCGCGGTGGAATCCGCCGCCGCGGCACCCGTGACCCTGCCGGAAGCACTATCGGCGTTATCGAAAAACCAAAACCCAACCCCACTGCCCTCATACCCTCCGGCGACCGTGGATGTGACTCCGCAAGCGGTGCAAATAAAGCAGACCGAAGTACCCGGAGACAGCGACAACCACGGCCGGCCAAAGGCTGCAGATCCTCCCACCATGGCTGCTGTGGCTCCCCAATCGGCCCGCGAGGAGATATCGGAAGGCGCGCGGGAGGACCATCGTCCTGCCGCGCCGCTGAAGCCGCCCGCCAGAGATCCGGCCGCCCCGCAGCCGGACGGCTTGCCCGAAGTCATGCTGCTGCCGGCCGACGGCGCCCGTCGCTTCGCCAACGCGGCTGCGTTTTCTCCGCCACTGAGGCCCGAATCGCCGCAGCCGAACGCTCCGGATCCTGCGGTCTCGGGACAGACGGCCGCGGATGTTGCAGTTGCCACGTTCGAGCCGGCCGCGCCAGCAATAGCGCCTGGCGCACTGGCGTCGGTTTCTGAACCGGACGTTATTCCCGCGGCTGATCCGGCCCCGCGGTGGCAGCCTGGGCGCGGACCTGCGCCGTCACCGGCCGCAGTGCGCCCATCCGCAATCAGACCGGCGCCTGCTCCCGCCCGCGTCGCCAATGCCTTTCCGGCGATGACGAATATTCCCGCTCCGCCGGCTGGCGCCGAAGCCGTGACAGCGCCACCCATTTCGGGGTCCGCCAGACCGTTGCCGGCGGGTGCCGCCGCGGCGGGGCATCCAGGGCCGGAGAACCAACCGGCATCGCCACCGATAGCCCAGCCGGCGGCGGATTCCAACGGCGGGCCTGAGGAGCAACCCTCGAACGTTGCATTTACGGTGACCCTCAAACCGGCGGATACCGCTCCCGAACTGGTAACCCCCGCGGCAGTGCCGAAGCCTTTACCAACCGAACCCAATCCCCCGGGGGAGCTCGAATCTCCGGCCTCCCCCGATCTCGTACCGCAGGCCGAACAGGGTTCGCGGCCGACATCGCCGGCCGGCAGCAAACAGCCGGACATAGATTCCGAGCAGACGCGCAAGGCGGTGGAGGCCGGCGCACCGCCTGCGGACGCTGCCGGCGTCAGCCACATATTGCCCAATCCGGTTGGCCCACCGGACAGCCAGCCGACTGCCAGTTCCGGCGCCGTCGTTCGAACCGCTACGCCGGAAACGCCCGCTGCTGCCGCAACCCTGCAGACCGCTTCACCGGATCAGCCCGCCCGCGCGGCGGCGGCGCACGAAATCAAACTGCAGGTAGCCGGAGACGGAGAGCAACGGGTGGAGGTGCGTATCAGCGACCGTAGCGGCGACGTTTTCGTGGCCGTTCGAACGCCGGACAGCCGGTTGTCCGGAGATCTTCGCCAGAATTTGCCGGCTCTCGCCGCCCGGCTGGAGCAGTCGGGGTTCCACGCCACCGCCTGGCAGCCGGGCGCCAGCGGAGTGCGCGAACGAATCGCCGAACCGCAGGCCGGCGCGTCGGGCCAGGATTCCCAGCGCGAGGCCCGGCAAAACGGACGGGAACAGCAGCGCGACCGGCAAGAGCAAAAAGAAAACGGTGTGGCGAATCCGGCCAACGCCGCCCAACCAAACCAACCAGGGAGAGACTTCGCTTCGCTTTTGTCAGCGATTCGATAGGCCGCGCCGCCGCGCCGGCATGGAGAGGAAATCAGGTATGAGTCCCAGCGTTACGCAAACCACGTCATCGGCCTCCGCGGCGAACACCACTTCGAGCAGTGCCAGCAGCCCGACCACCGCGCCGGTTACCGAAAACATGTTCCTGCAGTTGTTGGTGGCGCAACTGCAAAACCAGGATCCGACCAATCCTGCCGACAGCACGCAATTCGTGACCCAGCTGGCGCAGTTCCAAACCATGGAGCAGTCCATGAACCAGGGGCAGGACATCTCCTCAATACTTGCGGATATGAACCAGATCGTAGCGGCCCTACCCGCCGCCAGTAGCAGCACCAATACGGGCGGCAGCGCCCCCCCACCGAGCAATTAGACGGAGAAATTTTATGTTTACCTCATTTTCGACGGCACTTTCGGCATTAAACGCAACCTCCACGGCGATCGACGTGGTAGGCAACAACCTGGCCAACATGAACTCGACGGGTTTCAAGGCCAGCGATATGAGCTTCAGCGATCTGGTCACCCAGTCCCTGGGAGCGGGACTTGGCAGTACGCAGGTGGGATTTGGCACCGCCACGCCGCTGACGGTCACCGATTTCGCGCAAGGCGCGATCCAGACAACTCCCGATGGGCTGCTCAACGGCGCCATCTCGGGCGAAGGCTTCTTCGTGGTTCAGGATCCGACCACCGGCAACACCGAGTATACCCGGGCCGGCGACTTTCAGACCGACGCCAACGGCCAGCTCATGACCGCCAACGGCGATTACGTGCAGGGCTGGACCGCCGACAGTACCGGCAATATAAACACCAACGCTCCGGTGAGCAACATTGTGGTTCCGGTGGGCGCCCTCCAAGCGCCGGTGGCCACAACGACGCTCAGCGCGTCTCTCAATCTCGACTCGTCGGCCGCTACCGGCACCAACTTTTCGGACACGGTCACGATTTACGATAGCCTCGGGACTTCCCATCAGTTGACGCTGAATTTTACCGAGCAGAGCCCCGGCAACTGGAGTTATACCGCGACTCTGCCGGCGGGCGATCTGGTCGATCCCACCACCGCGCAAGTCGCCAGCGGCAACCTGGTGTTCACTAGCAGCGGAACCCTGGACTTGACGCAAACCACCACTCCGGTGCAATTCACTGTGCCTGCGTTCACCGATGGAGCCACGGCCGGGGGCACCATTACCTGGAATCTGGCCAATGCCAGCGGCGCTGGCACCATCACGCAGTACGACCAGCCATCCGCGTCATCGTCCTCCAGTCAGGATGGGCAGGCGGCCTCGCAACTGGTGAACGTGGGGCTGGGGAATGGGGGCGCCATTCTGGCGCAATACTCCGATGGCCAACAGGTCACCGTGGGCGAGGTGGCTCTGGCGTCGATTGCCAATCCCGATAGCCTGGTCGCCGTCGGGAGCAACAACTACATGCTCAGCGAGGCGAGCGCCGCGCCCAACGTCGGCGTGTCCGGGACGGGCGGCCGCGGAACCATCCAGGGCGCGTCGCTGGAGGCTTCCAACGTAGACATCGCCACCGAATTCACCAACCTGATCGTGTACCAAAGAGGCTACGAAGCCAACGGCAAGGTGGTCTCCACAGCGGACACGCTCAGTCAGGACACCATCAACCTGATCCAGGGCTAATCCCACCCGGAAGTCGTGCCGATGGTTCCTCAAGGACTATCGTGGACGCCTCTGTCGATTGGAAGCGCATTGTTCGCCATGGCGGCAGCTACAGATGGCTGGACAGAGCGGCCCTGAGGCGAATCTGGCGGGCCGTCACGCGATGCCCTAATGCGATGCGGAAATCATGCCGATGACTCCTCAGGAAGAAATAGCGCCACTGGGCGATGTCCCGGTGGAGATCGAAGTCGAACTCGATCGGCGGATCATGACCACCCGCCAGGTGCTGAGCCTGGAGGAAGGAAGCGTGATCGAGACCGGACGGTCGGCTGGCGAGAACATCGACATTTACATCGGGGGCGTGCTCTGCGGCTCCGGTGAAATCGTGGTGATCGAGAACACGCTGGGTGTGCGCATCACCGACTTCCGCGATGAGTGAGGACGGTTTCTATGGTCGAATTCGGGCAACTGGCGGCGGTGGCCGGAGTATTGACGCTGCTGGGTTTGACGTTGGGGTTTTGGCGGAGGCGCGGCCTCACCGGCCTAACGATGGCGAGGAGTAAGCCGGCGCGCCGGCTGGAGTGTCTGGAGCGCCTGCCCTTGGGCCCGCATCATACGCTTTATCTGGTGCGGATGGGCGGAACCGCGCTGTTGGTGGCATCGTCACCGGGCGGCTGCTCGTTAGTGCAAAGCATTCCATCGGAAACATGGCAGCGCCGAAGCGAGGCTGTCCGATGAGGATCCTTCGCTTCTTGGAGCTGGCCGCGGCGGCCGTTCCCGCCTTGGCAATTCCCACCGAACCCTTCTCCCTTCTAGGCATATCGGCCGGAAAAGGAGCTTCCGGGCTGAGTATGCCGATGCAGGTTCTGATTTCTCTGACCCTGCTGACGCTGCTGCCGGGAGCGATCATGGCGATGACGCCCTTCCTGCGGATTACCGTGGTGCTGCATTTCCTGCGGCAGGCGCTGGGCACCCAGACGGTGCCCTCGAATCAGGTGCTGATCGGCCTGGCTCTGTTTCTCACCATCGTGATCATGCAGCCGGTGGCGGCAGAGATGTATCGCCAGGGATGGGAGCCGCTGGAGGCCGGGCAAATCAGCGCCCAGCAAGCCATGGATCAGGCGGCCGTACCCCTGCGCGCCTTCATGGTCCGGTTTGCGCGCGAAAAAGACGTGCGCCTGTTCCTCGAGATCGCCCATAAGCCGGCGCCGCGCACGGCCGCCGACCTCGATCTGCAGGTTCTAATTCCCGCCTATATCCTGTCCGAACTGAAGACCGGTTTCCAGATCGGAGCGGTGTTGTTCCTTCCGTTCCTGGTGATCGACCTGGTAGTGGCGTCGGTAACGCTTTCCGTCGGAATGATGCAATTGCCTCCGGTAATGGTCTCCGCGCCGTTCAAGATCATGCTGTTCGTCCTGGTGGACGGCTGGAATCTGGTAATCGGTTCCCTGATGAAGAGTTTTTACCAATGACACCGGACTCGGTTGTGCAAATCATCCGCGACACCCTCATGACGGCGTTCTGGCTGGCCGCGCCGCTGTTGGCCATCGGCTTCGCCGCGGGCATCGCGGTCAGCCTGGTGCAGATCGCCACGTCCATGCAAGACACGGCCTTCAACACCGTGCCGCGGCTGATCGCCTTTTTAGCCGCTATCCTGCTCCTGTTGCCATGGATGCTGCAAAGAACCATGGCCTACGCAGCCATGCTGTTCGGCGACCTGGGGCGATATGCCCGCTAGCGTTACCCTGTCGATCGGCACTCTGTACGCCTTCCTGCTGGTTTTGGCGCGCGTTTCCGGAGCCCTGGTTTTCGTGCCGCTGCCGGGAATCAAGGGCGGACCGCAGCCTGCACGGGCGGCGCTTGCCCTGGGGATGACCCTGGCGCTCTACAGCCGATGGCCAGGGGTGAATGCCGAGGCGGTGACGGCCATGCGGATGGTCTCGTGGGCGGCGGCGGAAGCGTCCGTGGGCATTGCCATCGGGGTCGCGGTGGCGATGGCGCTCGAAGCCTTCGCACTGGCGGCGCAGGTCCTGGGATTGCAGGCCGGGTACGCCTACGCTTCGACCATCGACCCCAACACCGAGGCCGACTCGGGAATCCTGCTGGTGGTCGCTCAACTGTTCGCCGGCATGCTGTTCTTCGCGCTGGGGCTCGATCGCGAAGTCCTGCGGCTGTTCGCCCTGAGCATGGATAAGGTTCCGCCTGGCGTGTACCCACTCGCCAAGGGGAGCATGCCGCCGCTCATTCGTCTGGGAGCCAGCCTGTTCGCCGTGGGGGTGCGTTTGGCGCTGCCGGTGGTGGCCCTGCTCGTCATGGTGGACGTGGCGCTCGCCCTGATGGGGCGGCTGAATCAGCAGCTTCACCTGCTCTCGCTCGCCTTTCCCGCCAAGATGCTGGTCGCTCTCCTGGTGCTGAGCTGGATCGCAGTCCTGTTCCCGCGCGTGCTGTGCGAGTTCAGCGCGCAAGCCTGGGCCGCCGCGCGCCAAATGCTCGCCATATGACGCCCGATGGCCGATCAAAGCAAGACCGAGCAACCCACGCAAAGGCGCGTCGAAAAGGCCCGCGAAGAGGGGCAATTTCCCTCCGCGCGGGAGTTCGTCAGCGCTTTGCAGTTCATGGTTTTCCTGGGGCTGCTCGGTTTCGGCGGCGCCGCCTGGTTTACGCGATTCCGCGCCACCGCACGCTCGCTCTTCGAGATGGCGTTCGCGCCGGAACTCCGCCCCGAGGACCTGACGCACACTGCCTGGGAACTCGCCTGGAAGCACTTTCTCCCGCTCGCCCTGGCCGGTCTGGCGGTGGCCCTGGCGACGCTCGCCTTTCGGCTGATCACTACCCGTTTCGGCTTCAGCTTGAAGAAGCTGGCCCCCGATGCGGCTCGCCTCAGTCCGCTTTCCAAGCTCAAGGAGTTGCCCCGCCAGAATCTGCCCATGCTGCTGCAGTCCCTCATTCTGCTGCCGCTCTTTCTGTGGGCGGTGTATATCATCGCCCGCGACAAGCTGGACGCCTTTCTGGCGTTGCCGCTGGAAAGTGTCGCTGTCGGCTGGGGATTCCTCGGCGGATCGTTGATGGAGCTGTTCTGGAAAGCTTCCGGGGTGTTCCTGGTGTTCGGGTGCGTCGACCTCGCTCGTCAGATGCGGCGCTACAAACAGGACCTGCGCATGAGCAGGCAGGACATCAAAGAAGAAGCCAAGGACATCGAGGGCAATCCGCAGATGAAAGCGCGGATTCGCCGTCTGCAGCGCGACCGCCTGCGGCGCAACATGATGAAAGACGTGCCCAAGGCGACCGCGGTGGTGGTCAATCCCACGCACTACGCGGTCGCCATTCGTTACCAGGTCGAGAGCATGGCCGCGCCGCTGGTAATCGCCAAGGGCAGGAACTATCTGGCGCTGCGCATCCGCCAGAGGGCCATCGAACACCAGGTGCCGATCGTGGAGAATCCGCCGCTGGCGCGCGCGTTATATCAGTCGGTGGAAGTAGGACAGGAGATTCCGCCGCACCTCTACCGCGCGGTGGCGGAGATTCTGGCTTACATTTACAAACTCATGCACGGGAAACTGCCGGGATAAGCCTATGACGCCAGCCAAAACCATTGCGCCGCCGGGTGCGCTGCCCAGCTGGATACGGGCGCTGCCTCTCGAAGAGCTCAGCCAGCTGGCCGTCCCCATGGCGGTGCTGGGTATTGTCATCGCGCTGATTACGCCGCTGCCCGGCTTTGTGCTGGATCTGCTGATCGTCACCGACATCCTGATGTCGGTCACCGTGCTCATGGTGGCGCTCTACCTGGTGCGGCCGGTGGAATTCACGTCGTTCCCCACGACTCTGCTGTTGCTGACCCTTTTTCGTCTCTCGCTCAACATTTCGTCATCGCGCCTCATCCTGCTCAACGGAAATACCGGCACGTCGGCGGCCGGCGAAGTGATCGGCGCTTTCGGCAGCTTCGTGGTCGGCGGCAACTACATCATCGGGGCGGTGATTTTTCTGGTGCTGATCGCCATCCAATATGTAGTCATCAACCATGGCGCGGTGCGCATCTCGGAAGTCACCGCCCGCTTCACCCTTGACGCACTGCCGGGCAAGCAGATGTCCATCGATTCGGACCTCAACGCCGGTCTGATCGACGAGACCGAGGCCAGGCGGCGGCGCAAGCAGCTGGCCACCGAGGCCGAATTCTACGGCGCCATGGACGGCGCCTCGCGCTTCACGCAGCGCGACGCCGTGGCCTGCATTCTGATCACCGGCATCAATATCGTAGCCGGCTTCC
>Ga0181528_10001344_pt1 | contig 15409 bp, 16 predicted proteins | sample PEATcosm2014_Bin_47_FD_119742 | JGI IMG/M metagenome (GOLD analysis project Ga0181528, IMG submission 119742) | Peatland microbial communities from MTU Mesocosm Facility, Houghton, MI, USA - PEATcosm2014_Bin10_10_metaG | ecosystem: Environmental > Terrestrial > Soil > Wetlands > Peat | place...
ACACGCCGGTCGAGCGCGCCGTCGTCGACGCCCACCCGGCCTTTGCGCTGATCGCCGATCTCGGGATCGGACTCGTCTACCGTTGCTCGAGCTGAGGCTCGCAGAGAAGTCCATGGCGGGCGGCGTATCCTCGGGCGAGCATGAGAAATACCGTCGTCCTTCCGCTGTCCTTCCTTTCGGTCGTCGCGCTGGCTCTGGCGGCCGGCTGCGCCAACGGCAACATCGCCACCGCCGGGGGCGCGCCGACGCCTGCGCCCAGCCCGACGCAGAGCTGCGCGGCCCAATTCGCCTCGCTGTTGCCGCACGAGACGGTGCAGATGGTGTTTCCGCAAAACGGCGCGATCAACGCGCCGAACCTCCAAGGCGTCGTGATCGCGGTTTCGCCCGCACCGCTGCCGACGAACTGGTATTTCTACTCCTCGTCGAGCATCTACGGGTCGAGTCTCCCCCAGTCGTACGCGTTCTTCGCCACGCCGGCGCCGGCATCGACCAGCGCGAGTCCGAGCCCGACGCCGACGCCGCTGCCGACGCCGTCCGACACGGCGGCGTTCCCGAACCCGATCTTCGAATCGGCATCGAACGGCATCTTCGCCGATTCGGTCCCGTCGGCTGCGCCGAACCGCGTGACGATCTACCTTGCGAACCCCTCGTGCTACCCGGGCATCGCGATGAGTACGTTCACGACGGCGACATACGACGTCCCCTCGCCCACCCCGTCGCCCTCGCCGACCTAACGGCGCGCGCGCGCGGGCCATCGCGATGCAGATCTGGATTCTCGGCGCGCGGTTGCCGACGCTGCCCGCCGCCGTCGTGCCGGTGCTGGTCGGCACGGCGGCGGCGGGTGCGCCCTTCGACCTCGGCCGGGCGGCGCTCGCAACGGTCGTTGCGCTCGCGATACAAATCGGCGTGAACTACGCGAACGACTACAGCGACGGCATTCGCGGCACGGACAAACACCGCACGGGTCCGCCGCGGCTCGTCGCCGCGGGACTCGCCGCGCCGGCCGCCGTGCTGCGCGCGGCGATCATCGCGTTCGCCGTTGCCGCCGGCGCCGGGATCGCGCTCTCGCTGGCCGTCGACCCGTGGCTGATCGCGGTCGGCTTTGCCGCGATCGCCGCGGCGTGGTTCTACACCGGCGGGCCGCGCCCGTACGGCTACAGCGGCTGGGGCGAGGTCTTCTGCTTCATCTTCTTCGGGCTCGTCGGCACGCTCGGCTCGACCTACGTGCAGCACGGATCGTTCACGCTGATCTCGGCGCTCGCATCGCTCGCAGTCGGTTCGCTGACCACCGCGTTGCTGGTCGTCAACAATCTGCGCGACATCCCCGGCGACGCCGCGAGCGGCAAGCGCACGCTGGCCGTCAAACTGGGTGACGGCGCGACGCGCCGGCTCTACCTCGGTCTGCTCGCGGCGGCCGCGCTCGCGACGCTCGCGGTGGCGCTCCTCCGGCCGTGGGCGCTGGCGGCGCTGGTCGCTGCGGCGGCCGGCATCCGGCCGGTGCAAATCGTGCGCAGCGGCGCCACCGGCCGCGCGTTGGTCCCGGCGCTGATCGACACGGGACGCATGGAGCTGACCTTCGGCATCCTGTTCGCGGTGAGTGTGAGTCTGACGCGCTAGGCCGGCGCGCCGTCGCCCGCGGCGTCCTTGGCCGCGTTCTTGGCCGCGTAACAGGCCTTATCGGCAAGCGCCAGCACGGCGGCGGCGCTCTCGGAGGTGCGGTCGAGCACGGCGAGGCCGATGCTCGCGCTCAGCACGATCGTCTGACCGTTGGAGACGATCGGCAGCGCCTCGACGGATTGGCGGATCTTCTCCACGACGCGCTGCGCGTTCTGAATCGTGCACTCGTGCAGCAGCAGTGCGAACTCGTCGCCGCCGATGCGTGCCAGGACGTCGTTGCCGCGCACGTTGAGCGACATGCGGTGCGCGACGTCGCGCAAGAGCCGGTCGCCGGCTTCGTGGCCGAAGGAATCGTTGACGGCCTTGAAGCGATCGAGATCGATGTAGGCGACGGTATGGATGATCCCGCTATGGCGCGCGCTCTCCAGCGCGCCCCCGATCATTTCTTCGAACCGGCGGCGGTTCGGCAGCCGGGTCAACGAATCGTGACTGGCCTCGTAGGCCAGGCGACGCGTGAGCCGTACTTGCGCCGTAACGTCGCGCAGCACGATCACGTAGCCGAACGGCGGGCGCCCCGGTAAGCCGTACATCGGCGAGCTGACGAACGCGATCTGCGTGTTGCGCTCGGGGCCATAGAGCAAACCCTCACCGCGCATGTCGCCCGACGGATCGAGCGCGATCTCGCACGGCGCGTCCTGTTCGTCGCGCAAATCGACGATCGTGCGCAACGGCATGCCGTAGGCTTCGCCGAACGGCACGTTGAGCAACCGCTGCGCGGCCACGTTGATGAAGTCGATGCGGCCGTCGGGCAGCGCGGTGATCACCGCATCGCCGATCGCCTTGAGCGTCACGCTCAAGCGCTGCTTTTCCGCTGCGACCGCCGCTTCGAACTCGCGGCGGACCGAGATGTCGCGCAGGGTCGAGACGTAATACGACGGCTGCTGGCTGCCGTCGAGCACGACGCGCGAGGTGATCTCGATCCAGACCGGCACGCCCTCGCGCGTCTGCAACTCGATCAATCCGCGTACCGGCTCGCCCTGGGCCAGCCGGTCGCGCATGTGCATCACGTTGTCCATGTTCGTCGAGTCCGCGAAGAGCAGGTCCTCGGTCTTGCCGGTCAGGTCGCGCGTCGCGAAGCCGAAGAGGCGCTCGAAGGCGCCGTTGACGCAGGCGAAGCGCGGGACTTCCTCGCCCCCGACCGGCGGCCGGTAGACCGCGACCGGGTCGGCCAGCGTATCGATGCTCGCGGCCAAGGCATCGAGATCGCCGTCGAACGTCGCCGCGCTCTCCAGCACGGCGTGACCCAATTCGGCGGCCAGAGCGAGCAGGGCCTGATCGCCGGCCGTCGGCCGGGTGGGCTCGAGTAGCACCAACGTCATCGGCGTGACGGGATTGCGGCAGTCGATGTAGGCCCCCGCGCCGTCGCGTAGTGCCAGCACGGCCGCACCCTGGCTGCAGCCGGTAAAGGCAACGGGGCGATTATCGTCGTCATACGCGACGATCGCGGCGGAGGCTCCCGCGATCCGAACCGCGGCCCGAAGTAGTGCCGATACGGCATCCATGCGATTGACGTAGTATGCTCGCCGGTCGGCGAGAACGCCTTCAGTGGGCGGGCGCCGCGCGGCGCTCGATCAGCGCGTGAACGGCGGCGACGATCGCATCGAAGGCCGGCTGGCGGTAGGCCCAACGCTCCTGGGCCGGCGGCGCGTAGACCGCCATCGTCGCGTTCGCTTCGAAGATCGCGACGTTTCCGGCCGGGTCGAGACCGAAGTCGATGCCGCCGTAATCGAGTCCCAGCGCCTGCGCCGCGCGCTCGAGCGCGGCGACGGTCCGCGGTCCGAGCGTGCCGCGCATGTCCTCCAAGAACCGGCGCTCCTCGGCCCGATGCTCCGCGCGCTCGGCCATGTCGGCCGAGTAGTAGTGCACCTTCCAACGGCTCGAGATCGCCAGGTGAACGGGGTAGAGGACGCCGTCGACGATCAGCACGCGGTACTTGCGGAAGAGTCCGTCGGCGCCGCGCGTATCGATAAACGCGATCGCCAGCAACTCGGGGCCCGGCAGCGCGTCGACGGCGGCAGCGAGAGCGGCCGGCTCCGCGGCCGATTCGAAATGCGCGCCGCCTTGATAGCCCGGCGCGCGCACGAGCAACGGAAAGGTCCAGCCGTTTACCGCGAGCGCGCCGGCCGCGAGCGACGCGCGCGCGAAGCGCTCCGTACGCGGGACGATCAGCCGCGGGATCCCGGCGAAGCGCCGTTCGATCTGCGCGCGGCCGCTGGCCGCCACGCTCTCGGGATCGTTGATCACCGCCGCCGGGCTTGCATCGAGCAGCGTCCGGATGCACGCCAGGGCGCGACCGCAGCGATCGGCGTCGCCGATCCCGTTGAACACGACGTCGTGCGGCGGCAGCGGGACGCCGGCCTTGAAGCCTTCCGGCACGAACATCGTCGTCTCGATGATGCGATCGTCGAGAAACGGATGCAGCACGACGTCGCCGCCGCGCGCCGACACGAGCAGCAGCACGCGCAAAGGACGGCCGGTGCCGCGGAACGGCAGCGTCCACGACGCGCGCTGCTCGAAGGCGCGCGCCAGATGCCGCTGCGCCGCGGCTTCGTCGCCCAGCGCTTCGTAGAGCAGCCCCAAGCCGTGATGCGCGGGGAACGAGGCCGGCTCGAGCGCGAGCGCCGCAGTGTACTGCGCGACCGCGGCCTCGGCCTCACCCTGCTCGTACAGCACGCGCGCGAGGTTCACGTGAGCGACCGGCGCGAGCGGATGGAAGGTGAGCGCTTGGGTGAAGAACGCGCGCGCCGTGGCGAGGTCGCCCGTCTCGCGCACCATCAAGCCGAGGTTCGTCAACGCGCCGAGATGATGCGGTGCGCGTTCGAGGACCGCCAGGTAGGCGCTCGACGCCTGGTCCCAACCCAAATCCTCCAAGCAGCACGCGCGCTCGAAGAGCAGCTCGAGCGCGTCGGGCGACGCCGTCAGTCGCGCTTCGATCTCGTGGAGTTGGGATTCGTCGCTGTATTGCCGTGAAGCGATGCGCACGCGACGATCAGCGTGTCACGCCGCGCATAGGAAACCCTGGGAACACGCGCCGGCAACGAGCGGCGACTATCGTAGGCCGGATGATCGACGCCGCACCACCGCACGCCGCCGCCGTCGAGGCGGTGTTGAGGCGCTTCGGCCCGGGCGCGCGCGCGCTCGCCGAGCGCGCCGGCGTGCGCATCGCCGTGCTCGCCGCCGGCGAGCGCTTCGGCGAGCGTTCACCGGTCTTGCGGCGCATCGTCGCTGGCGTCGACGCGTGGCCGATCCCGCCGGCGGGGCTGTTCGTCGTCGAAGAACGCACGATCTATCTGCGCTCGACCAGCCCGATGACGATCGCGCACGAGTTCGCGCACGCGCTCGACTGCGCGCTCGGCGGCGGCGTCTACCTCAGCGGGGTCGACCCGCGTATCCGCCGCGCGTTCGCGAGCGCGACCGCGTTCGTGACGCCCTACGCCGCCAGCGCGTGCGACGAATACTTCGCGGAATGCGTGCGCGCGCACGTCGGCGTCAACGACCCGCACTCCCTCTGGCCGCGCGCCACGCGCGAGCGCCTGACGGCGATCGACCCGCGCATGGCCGCGATCGTCAGCTCGATCTTCGAGCACGACCTCTCACCCCAAGCGTAGCGCGCGCTCCACCGGGGTGGGGGCGCTAAACGCCGACGGTGTTGCGGTCGAAGGTCACGTAGCGGGACGCGCGGTTGAGGCCGCTGACGATCGCGCGCAGCGAGGCGGTTACGATGTTCGCATCGCGCGCCACGCCGAAGACCGCGGTGCCCGCGACTTCCAGTTCCACGTAGGCGACGGCGGCGGCGTTGGCGCCGGTCGTCGTGGCGTGTTCGTGGTAATCGCGTACCGCGATCTCGACGCCGAGGCCCTCGCGCAGACCGGCGACGAAGGCCGAGATCGGGCCGTTGCCCGTGCCCCCGATCGAGCGCACGGCGTCGCCGTCGGCGAGGCGGGCGGCGATCGCCGAACCACCGTCGGCCGTTTCCGTGACGTGCTGCTCGAGCAATCCGAACGGACCCGCCGGTGCGAGGTACTCGCGCTCGAAGGCGTCCCACAGTTCGGGCGCGGTGACTTCGGCGCCGGTCTCGTCGGTGTGCGCCTGCACGACCCGGCTGAACTCGATCTGCAGATTCCGCGGCAGTTCGAAACCGAAGTCGGTGCGCATGATGTACGCGACGCCGCCCTTGCCCGACTGGCTGTTGATGCGGATGATCGCTTCGTAACTGCGCCCCAGATCCTTCGGATCGACCGGTAGATACGGCACTTCCCAGGTCGGATCGTCGGCTTTGGCCAGCGCCTCGAGACCCTTCTTGATCGCGTCCTGATGCGAACCGGAGAACGCGGTGAACACGAGATCGCCGCCGTACGGGTGGCGCGGATGCACCGGAATCTGGTTGCAGTACTCGACCGTGCGCACGATCTGCGGGATGTCCGAGAGATCGAGCTTGGGATCGACGCCCTGCGTGAACAGATTCGCCGCCAACGTGACGACGCAGACGTTGCCGGTGCGCTCGCCGTTGCCGAACAGCGTCCCCTCGACGCGGTCCGCGCCGGCCATCAGCGCCAACTCGGCGGCGGCGACGGCGGTGCCGCGATCGTTGTGCGGATGGACCGAGACGATCACACTCGCGCGATGCTCGACGTTGCGCACGAACCACTCGATCTGGTCGGCGTAGACGTTCGGTGTCGACATCTCGACCGTCGCCGGCAGGTTGAGGATCAGCGGCCGCTCGGGCGTCGGTTGCCAGATCGCCATCACCGCTTCGCAGGCGCGCTTGGCGAACGGCAGCTGGGTGCCGGTGAAGCTCTCGGGCGAGTACTCGAAGCGGATCTCCGTGCCGCGCAGTTCGTTCGCGCGTTCGCGAATGCGGCGCGTGCCGCGCTCGGCGATCGCCACGATACCGTCCTCGTCGAGTCCGAACACGACGCGGCGCTGCAAGGTCGAGGTCGAGTTGTAGAGGTGGACGATGACGTGCTTGGCGCCGCGGACCGCCTCGAACGTGCGGTCGATCAGCTCGTCGCGCGACTGCGTGAGAACCTGAATCCAGACGTCGTCCGGAATCGCGCCGGTATCGATCAGGTCGCGCAGGAAGTCGTAATCGGTCTGCGAGGCCGACGGGAAGCCGACCTCGATTTCCTTGAAGCCCAGCTTCACCAGCAGATCGAACATGCGGCGCTTGCGCTGCGCGCCCATCGGCTCGATCAGCGCTTGGTTGCCGTCGCGAAGGTCGACGCTGCACCACGCCGGCGCGCGGTCGATCGTGCGCGAGGGCCAGGTGCGGTCGGCCAGAGCGACCGGTTCGAAAGCTTTATAGCGCTGGTGGGGCATCGTAGGCATGACGTACTTTCTGCGGACCGGGAGAAATAAAGCGACCCGTCGCTTTCGCGGCGGGCCCATTCGGAGCAAGCGGCGCTAAGCGACTACGGGGACGTATCGCTAAGGAGGAGCAGGGCCGGGGCGCTTGACGGATGGGTCATTGCCGTTCCCATACGACGCGCCCCCGCTCCGCGTCCTGCCGCCGGGCGCAGGCGAGCGCCTGCCGGGTCGCGCATTTCCGAGCGGTGAGCGCGCTGCACGACCTCTTCGGCGCCAGCGTCGGCGCGTCGGCCGCGCTGATCGGTTTGCTGTTCGTCGCGATCAGCCTAGCGCCGGAGAAGGTCTTCGGCGGCGCGGCCGACGCGCATAAACGGGCCGACGCCGTGGGCGCGTTCACCGCGCTCGCGAACGTGTTCTTCGTCTCGCTCGCCGGGCTGCTGCCGCGCGGCGCGCCCGACGTGATCCTCGTCATCGCGGCGGTGGCGATCGTCCGGATCGTCCGGGCCGACGTGAGTCTCCTCCAGCGTTTTCCGGGTCCGCACGACTGGCGCAATTTCGGCGCCCTGTCGATCGCACTCTATCTGGTCGAGGGCCTCGCGACGCGCCGCATCTCGACCGGCACGGAGACGACCGACGGCCTCATGGCGGTCATCTTCGCCCTCTACGGTTACTCGCTGGGCGTCGCGTGGAAGCTGCTCGGCGCGGACGACCGGCCGCAGCCGCGCTAGCCGCCGAGGTCGGCGAGCGGGACGATGTCGGCGCCGTCGCGAGCGGCGCGGTCGGCGAAGCGCGTGAGCGCCGCGAACGAACTGCCGCGCGCGTGGACGGCGATCACCGCCGAACCGGTGCGCTGCGCGATCGCCAGCGCGTCGCGCAGCATGAAATCGACGTACGCCGCGTCGTCGCGCGCATCCGCGATCACGTCGCGCATGTACGCCCGGCGGTGAAGCGCTTGCGCGGCATGCCACACGCCGTCGTCTTCGCTCAGCGCGGCATCGACCACGAACGCGCCCTCGCCCGCGGCCCGCAGCGCGGCGGTCGCCTGCGCGGCGTCGAGCGAGGCGATGATGCCGGCTGCGCCGCCGCGGATCAGCGCGGCGACGCCGGCCGGCGATCCGCCGCCGGCGTCGGCGACGGCGGTCTTGCCGGCGGCGACGATCGTCGCGACGGTGCCCTGGGCATCATCGTCGGACGGCGCGACCGCCAGGGTGAAGGGCAACGGGGAGTCGACGAACGGATCGAGCCCGGGGCCCGCGCGGCCCGCATCGATGACGATCACGGCGATCTTCGCGCGTTCGCTGCGACCGTCGAACGACGGCGCCGCAGCGGGGCGGGCGGCGACGGCCAGATCGGGATCGCCGTACGGGTCGGTGCCGCCGGCGGCGTCGAGCGAGTGCGCGCCCAGCAGCGAACGATGCAGCGCGCTCTGCCGTAGCGGTGCGGGCAGCCCGTCGTCGCCGTCGGCCTGGCGCGCCTCGGCGACCGGCAGCGAGCCGGCGGAACCGATCGAGCGGCCGCCGACGAAACCGGCGGCGATCGAAACGGTCGAGCCCAGCAGCACGATCGACCAGAACGCGGTGGAGACGCCCTTCATGCGGCTGGTCTTCGACGCTCACCCGAGATCGCCCATACCAATGCGACCAGCAAAAAGTTCGTCACCAGCGAGCTCCCGCCGTACGAAACGAACGGCAACGTGATCCCCGTCAAAGGGAAGAGTCGCAGCACGCCGCCGACGATGATCGCGACCTGAAAGCCCAACGTCGCCGCTAGCCCGGTCGCCAGCAGCTTGGCGTACAGATCCGGCTGCCGCTGCGCGACCGCGAGCATGCGCAGGATCAGCACCAGGAACGCGCCGCACAGCACGATCGCCCCGACCGCGCCCCATTCCTCGGTGTACGCGGCGTAGACGTAGTCCGTCGCGACGTCGGGGATATAGCCCGGTTGACCGGCGCCGTAGCCCGTGCCGAACAAGCCGCCCGCAGCGAGCGAAAACAGCGACTGCATCGCTTGGAAGCCGGCGCCGTACGGATCGCGGAACGGATCGCGCCACACCGCGATGCGCGCCTCCACGTAGTGATAGTGCGTGGCCGCCCACCAGATCGCGCCGGCGAAGATCGCCGTGCAGCCGACGATCAAGTCGATCCGGCGCGTCGCGACGTAGAGCATCGCCGCGAAGGTCGCGAGCAGCAGCGTCGCCATGCCGAGATCGCGCTCGAGCACGAGGATCGCCATCGAAACGCCCCAGCCGATGAACAGCGGTCCGAGATATTTCGCGTTGGCGCGCAACGACCACGGCTTGGTGCGTTCGATGACGTCGGCGGTGCCCGCCAGATACGACGCCATGAACAGCACGACCAGCAGCTTGATCACCTCGACCGGCTCGAACTGCGCGCCGCCGATGCGAATCCACAATTTCGCGCCGTTGACTTCCTGGCCGAACGCCGCCAGTGCGACGAACAGCACGATCGCGACGACGATCCACACGTACGTGTATGCCGAGAGCACGCGGAAGCGCGTGAACGCCGGCCCGGCGATCAGCGCGAGCGCGAGCGAAAACGCGAGCCACAGCAGCTGCTTGGCCGCGAGGTCGGGCGAGAGCCGCGCGACGAGCAGCACGCCGACCGCGGCGATCGCGATCGCGATCGCGGGCAGGGTGTCGTCGCGCGAGGTCGACGCCGGTTGCGCGAAGACCCACGCCAGGGCCAGCACCGCGGTCAGGGCGATCAGCCACGGCGCGCCGAGCGCGTGCGGCGCCGCGAGCGTGAAGATCGCGGCGCCGAAGGCGAGCGCGAGCGCCATCGGCAGAACGGCGCGCAGCCGAGCGACGGTCAGACTACGGCCCGAGGAACGCGTGGAAGATCGATGCGGCGATCAACGAGGCGATCACCAGCGCCGTCACGGCGACCGTCGCGGTGCGCAGGGTGAACGACCGGCCGGGTGCGGCTTCGGGCGGGGCGGCCGTGAGCGCGCGACCGACGATCACCGTGCCCGAAAACGAACTGCCGCGCAGCGCGCCCGATTCGAGCAGCCGCTGCGTGACCGATTCCGACGACGTGGCCGCGCGCAGCGCGTAGGCGATCTCGTCGTCGCCGATCGCCTTGTGGAAGCCGGCCGTGGCGAGCACCAGCGCGTCGCCTTCGAGCAGGCGCACGTTCGTGACGGTCGCATCGAGCGTCGGCTGGGTGCCGAGCGTGCGCGTGAGCACGCCGCCGGCCAGCGCTCCGGTCGGCACGCTCGTCCACGCCGATTGCCAAGCGTCGCCGCTCAGCTCGTCGTCCGTCGTGAGCGCGGTCAGCGCACCGTCGCGGCAGAGGTAGGCGCGCGTCCCGCCGACGTGCGCGATGTGGGCGCGTTCGCCGACGATAAGGGCCGCCGACAGGCTCGCGCCCGACGCCACGAAATCGTCGTGGCTGCCGGAATGGGCGAAGACGCGGGCGTTGGCGCTGGCGAAGGCCGACAGCAGCGCCGCGCGGGCGTCGCGGCCGTCCGCGCGCACCCGGTGGCGCAGGGCGTCGCGCACCGCGGCAACGGCGACCAGCGGCGCGGCCTGGCCGCGCACCGCTCCGAAGCCCTCGGCGACGGCGAGCAGGACGACGCCCGGACCGATCACTTCGGCGATGTGGGCGTCGACGTTAACGCCCGGCCCGCACCCCGGCTTCGATCCGACCGCTATTTCCATGAGCCGACACCTCGGAAGATGATGGACGCGGTGCCGATGGAGATCTCCTCGCCACGTTCGAGCCGGCGGCTGCCTGCAACCGCCTCACCCTCGACGCGCGTGCCGTTCCGGCTCCCCAAGTCTTCCACGTACACGCCATCATCCCGCATTTCGATCCGCGCGTGCAAGCGACTTACCCGCGGATCGTCGATCCGGACATCGGCGCTCGGCGCCCGGCCGACCAGGATGCGCCGGCCGAAGCGCCGGGTGGCGATCGTCGCCCCGTCGTCGACCACCAACTCGATCCCGGCCGGAATCGCCGCGTCCAGGGCGGGCGGCGGCGCGGCGCCGCGCCGGTCGCGGACCAGCAGCACGAACAGGGCCAAGCCTGCCGTCATCGCCAGCGTGGCGTAGCGCGGGTCACCCACGGACGTCGAGCACCGTTTCGCCGACGACGATCGAGGCGCCGGGGTGGAGCCGCGCCCGCCGGACTTGCCGGCCATCGACGAACGTCCCGTTGCTCGATCCGCTGTCCTCGATCGCAAAGCCGTCGCCGTCGGCGACGATCCGGGCGTGCCGGCGCGAGACCCGGCCGTCGGCGATCGCGACGTCGTTGTCCTCGGCCCGGCCGATGCGCAAGCCGTCGAACAGCGCGATCGCCGCACCGTCCGGACGGACCAGCGCCAGCGACACCGGCCGGTCGTCGACCAGCGCCTCGATCGTGACCGACCCGGCGACGATCTCGGGATCTTCGTGCAGGATCGCGTGCGGTGACTCGCCGCCCGGCGCGCCCTCGCGCAACATCGCACTCCAGCGTGACTCGAGGAACGCACGATCGCCGGCGAAGCGCGCGTAGTCGACCGGATGAACGCGCACGAGGTAGGTGTCGGTCGGCGTCGCGGCCTGCGCGGCGGTCAGCTTGCGGCCGACCTGTTCGGGCTCGAGGGCGCTGGGGAAGATGCGCGCGAACGTGCCCTCGACGACGCGCGCGCAGAGCCGTTCGAAGCGCGCGATCGCATTCACCGCCGGCGCATGACCGCGATGTAGAAGCCGTCGCGGCCCTCGATGCCCGGCGGCACGAGCACATCGCCGGCCGCGGTCGCGAACGGCGCGTAGCGGGCGGGCAGCGCGGCGCGCTCCACGTCCGCGTGCCCGGCGAGGAACGGGTCGACGACGCCCTCGGCTTCGCGCGGGTCGGTCGAGCAGACCGCATAGACGAGCCGCCCGCCGGGTGCGAGCGCGCCTGCGGCGGCGTCGAGCAGGCTGCGCTGCAGCGGTGCGAGGCGCGCCCCGTCGTCGGGCGTTTTGCGCCAGCGCGCCTCGGGCTGGCGGCCGACGATGCCGATGCCCGAGCACGGCGCGTCGACCAGGATCGCATCGTAGGTCTCGCCGGCCGGGAGCACGGTCGCGTCGGCCGTGCGCACGTCGACCGCAACGAAGCCGGCCGCGCTGAGTCGCGCTTGCGCGCGCACCGTTTTGCGCGGGTCGCTGTCGAGCGCCAGCAACGTGCCGCGGTCGCCCATCGCGCCGGCGATCTGGAGCGTCTTGTTGCCGCGGCCGCTGCACGCTTCGAGGACGCGCTCGCCCGGTTGCGGGTCGAGCAGATCGACGGGAAAGCAGGCCGCTTCGGCGTGCAGTTCGGCGCGGTCGCCGAGCGCTTCGCGCACGGCCGGCGACGGCACGGTCGCCGCGACGACCAGCGCGTCGGCGGCGAACGGCGAGGGCTGCGCCGCGATGCCGTACTCGGCCAAGAGCGCGATCGCGGCAGCGCGCGTCGTGCGCCGGCGGTCGATCGAAAGTCCGGTCGCCGCCGGCGCGTTGACGCCGGCCACGATCGCGGCCAGCCGCTCTTCACCGAAGCGTTCGCGCCAGTGGCGCACCAGCCAGGTGGGCAGCGACCCGCGCGTGCCGAGCGCGTCGTCGGGCGCGGGGAAATCGGCGTCGTCGACCGGTCGTTCGGGCTCGGCCGAGACGCGGCGCAAGACGGCGTTTACCAGACCCGCGGTGCCGGGGTGACCGAAGCGCCGCGCGAGCTGCACGCTCTCCGAAACGGCGGCGTACTCGTGCACGCGCATCGCGCGCAACTGATAGGTGCCCAGCCGCAAGATCTCGGCGATCATCTGCGGCAGCTTGGCGGCGCGCGCGCCGAGATACGGTTGCAGCTGCCAATCGAGCCAGCGCCGGCGCTCGATCGTGCCGTAGGCGAGTTCGGTCGCGAACGCGCGGTCGCGCGGATCGAGCGCGGATTTGCGCAGGTGGCGATCGAGCGATTCGGCCGCGCCGCGCTGCTCAGGCCCGAACACGTCGCGGATCACGGCGAACGCGACGTTGCGCGCGCTCGGCGCCGGGCGGAGGGTCGTCGTCATCGCGCCAGCAACGCGCCGCCGCGTTCGCGGAAGCGCAGCGCGCCGAGCCCGTCGACGACGTCGTCCTCGGGCACGAAGACTTCGTCGATGCGGCGGCCGGCCGCGAACGCATCGATCGGCATCGCGCTCTTGCCCGCCGGCACGACTTCGTCGACGACGATCCAGTTGTCGCTCGCGCGGACGTAGAGGTAGCCGCGGCACGCCACGACGGTTCCGCTCGGAACGTCGCGGCCGTCGGCGAGCGGCGACTCGCGGCTTTCGTGCGCGCGCAGAATCGTGAACGGCGGCAGCGGAGTCGTGCCGACGGCCGGACGCAAGCCGGCGATCAATTGCGCGCCGGGCTTCGGCGCGAGCGCGCGAATGCGGTCGACCGCTGCGCGCGCGGTGGCGTAGGGCGGCAGCACGCGGTCGTTCTTCGTCCACGGCCGCGTCAGCGTCTGCGCGATCTCGTCGGCGTCGACGCCGCGCGCGGCTTGCGGCGTGCGCGCGAGTTCGCCGCGCGCGTCCGCCGCGAGCGTCGCGCCCAGGAGCTCCGCGCCGACGACGGCGAGGCGATCGTGCAGCATGCCGTAGGTCTCGCCGGCGTCGATCGGCAGCGGCGGCGTCTGTGCGAGCAGGTCGCCGGTGTCCATCCCCGCGTCCATCGCGATGATCGAGACGGCGGTTTCGGTGCGGCCGTCGCGCAACGCCGACTGGATCGGCGTGGCGCCGCGATAGAGCGGCAGCGCCGACGGATGGATGTTGAGCCAGAGCGGAACGGCGTCGAGCGCGGCTTGCGGGATGATGCGTCCGTACGAGGCGACGACGCAGCGCTCGGGCGCCAGCGCAGCGAGTTCGGCGGCGAAGTCGCGCAAGCGAACCGGCGTGAGCACCGGGATGCCGAGCGCCAGCGCGGCCGCCTTGACCGGCGTGGGCGTGAGCTGGTGCCCGCGGCCCGCCGGGCGGTCGGGCTGGGTGATGACGGCGAGGACCGTCGCGTCGGCGGCGAGGCGCCGCAGCGCCGGGACGGCGAACTCGCTCGTCCCGAAAAATACGGCCTTCAGCGCGTCAACGCCGCTTCGGCTTCGGCCCGCTCTTCGTCCGTCTCGGCCGGACGGATGTTCTGCGCTTTGTCGATGTAGAGCACGCCGTCGAGATGGTCCATCTCGTGCTGCAGGCAACGCCCGAACAGACCCGTCCCGTCGAGTTCGATTTTCTTCCCCTCGCGGTCGATGCCGGTGCAGACGACGTGCTCGAAGCGCGTCAGCTCGCCGACCATCCCGGGCACCGAGAGGCAACCTTCGGTCGCCTCGATCTCGCCCTCGGTCAGGGTAAACTTCGGATTGATCACCACCAAGGGGCCGTGCAGCGGGTCGTCGTCCTGGAGGTCGACCGTGAAGACGCGCTTGCTCACATTGATTTGCGGGGCAGCCAACCCGATCCCCGGCGCGTCGTACATCGTCGCGAACATGTCGTCGAGCATCTGCCCGAACATCGGGTCGGCCAGTTCCTCAAGCGCGACCTTCTTCGCCACCTTGCGGAGCGTCGGATGACCGTCGGTGAGAATCTCGCGAACATAGGCCATGGCTACCCAGTATAACCTATCCGCCCCCAACGCGGTTCCGCCCCACCTGTCATTCCGAGCGAAGCGCCGCAGCGCGCAGTCGAGGAACCGCCGCAATCATCGCGCTTGGTGGAACGCCGCAATCGCCGAGCTTGGCGGCTGTCCCTCGACTACGCGCTGCGGCGCTCCGCTCGGGATGACAGCAGCAGGTCGATCGCGTCGAGGTAGGATTGGGGGCCTTTGCCGGAGATTTTTGCGATGCAGACGTCGGCGATGGTGGAGATGCGGCGGAATGGTTCGCGGGCCTCGACGTCGCTGAGGTGGACTTCCACGGTCGGGATGCGGATGCCGGCGATGCAGTCGCGGAGCGCGTATGAGGTGTGGCCGTAGGCGCCGGGGTTGATCACGATGCCGGCGGCCCAGTGGCGCGCGCGCTGCAGGGCGTCGAGCAGGCGGCCTTCGTGATTCGATTGATAGGTGCGAATGCGGCAGTCGCGCGTGCGGCCGTACTCGACGATCTTCGCGTTGAGTTGCGCCAGCGTGAGCGTGCCGTAGACCGACGGTTCGCGTTCGCCGAGCAGGTTGAGATTTGGGCCGTGGACGACGAGGATCGTCATGCGATCGCCTTGAGCGCGGACTGCAACGACACTTCGCCGACGTCGTCGACGATGTACGGATCGGCGATGCCCCGGATGAGGATAAAGCGCACGCGGCCGGCTTTGCGCTTCTTGTCGGACGCGGTCGCGGCGATCACGGCGTCGGGCGCGACCGGGAGCATGGGTGCGGGGATCGCATGGAGCAACGCGTCGATGCGCGCGGCGAGCGCGGCGTCGAGGCCGCGTTCGCGCGAGAGCGCGA
>Ga0181528_10001346_pt1 | contig 15400 bp, 13 predicted proteins | sample PEATcosm2014_Bin_47_FD_119742 | JGI IMG/M metagenome (GOLD analysis project Ga0181528, IMG submission 119742) | Peatland microbial communities from MTU Mesocosm Facility, Houghton, MI, USA - PEATcosm2014_Bin10_10_metaG | ecosystem: Environmental > Terrestrial > Soil > Wetlands > Peat | place...
CGACCACGGCAAGCAGGAGCCAGCCGAAGACAGCGTCTATCGATTCGACGTTGACCCCTTCAGCGGCCTGGAGCGCACCCAACTGCTCAGCAACAAGCAGGCCGAGGCCATGGAGCAGCGGCTCTGTGCTGCGCAGGGGACGGCTCCGGGGCTGGCGCGCGGACAGGATTCCGCGCTCTGCCAGCAAACGCTCAAAGTACGCCCGGAGCGCAAGCCCACCACCACGCCGGCCGGCAACCATGGCCAGTCCGCGCCGCCGGGCGTGCATCGCTGACGCCCTAGAGTGGTCAATAGAGGGCTGTTTTGCTCCATTCCATTGCAATAATATGCGAGGTGAATGGAGATTTAAATGAACCCTCTGCGCAGATTTGGACTGTTGCCGTTGTTTGCCATGACGGCCGTGCTTTTTATCGTTGGATGCCCTCTGCATCAAGACCAGGTTGCCGCCGACAACTCCGCCCAGAGCGGCGCGCAGGATCAGGCCTCGGACCCGGCCTCGGCCAATTTGGCCCCGGCCGATTCAAACTCGGCTGCGCCAGCAACCTCTAACGTCCAGCAAAGCGCTCCGCCGCCCAATGCGAACGCTTCCTACAATCAGGCTCCCGATCAGGGTTCTGACGATTCCGGCTATGGCGCTCAGCCAGTGGCCTATGCCGATCAGCCACCGCCGCCCTTGCCGGAATACGACCAGCCTCAGGCTCCCGGCGACGGCTATCTCTGGACACCCGGCTACTGGGCCTGGGGTCCCGGCGGCTATTACTGGGTGCCCGGCGCGTGGGTTGAAGCTCCGTACGAGGGCGCTCTCTGGACCCCCGGCTACTGGGGCTTCTGGCATCACCGTTACGGCTTTTACCGTGGCTATTGGGGCCAGTACATCGGCTACTACGGCGGTGTTAATTATGGCTTTGGCTACATCGGATTCGGCTATCAGGGTGGTTACTGGGGTGGAGGTCACTTCAATTACAACCGCAACGTCAACAATGTGAATATCTCCGTGATGCGCAACGTCTACAGCCGCTCGGTGAGCGGGAACTACCGCGGCGGCGGTGTGAGTTTCAACGGAGGCTCAGGTGGCCTCCAGGTGCGCGCCAGACCCGCGGAACTGGCAGCGATGCATCAGCAACACACTGCGCCCATGCGCGCTCAGATCCAGAATGAGCGTGCCGCCAGCACAAACCGAGCTCAGTTTGCAAGCGTCAACCATGGCAGGCCAGCTAGTTTGGCCGTTACCCAGCCGCTTGCGGCAGATCGCAACGTGAGGGCGCCAGCGGCGTTGCAGACGACAAATCGTGCTGTAGCCCAGCAGCAACAGCATCAAGCGGCTCCGCAACAGCAACAGCGTCAAGCGACCCCGCAACGTCAAGCCACACCGCAACAGCAACGCCAGACAGCGCCGCAGCGTCAAGCCACGCCGCAACAGCAGCACCAGGCTGTCCCGCAACGTCAGGCTGCTCCACAGCGCCAAGCGGCTCCGCAGCAGCAGCAGCGCCAGGCTACTCCACAGCGTCAAGCTGCACCGCAACAACAGCGCCAGGCTGCTCCACAGCGTCAAGCTGCACCGCAACAACAGCGCCAGGCTGCTCCACAGCGTCAAGCTGCACCGCAACAACAGCGCCAGGCTGCTCCGAAACAGCAGCAGCAGGAGGAGCATCCCAAGAAGTAGCACTGGCGCTGGTGTACCTGCGCTAGACCAGATCAAATAGTGCGCAATTGGTTGTGTCGTCCGAATCGGGATGGCCAAACGATTGCGCACTGAGCGGAAGACCCTTGCGCCGCAATCCATCGTATACTGGCCTCATGTCGATTGTGGACAACATCCGGGGTGTCGCCAAGGGCATGAGCATCACCCTTCGGGAGATGGTGCAGCCGACCCGCGTGGAGAACTATCCCGACGGCGACGGTCCGCTACGCGGCGCGGTTCTGGAGCAGCGCTACCGCGGCGCGCACGTCTTGCAGCGCGACGAGAATGGCTTGGAGAAGTGCGTGGCCTGCTTCCTATGCGCCGCCGCCTGCCCATCCAATTGCATTTATATCGAGGCAGCGGAAAATACCGCCGAGCAGCGCATCTCCTCCTCGGAGCGCTACGCCAAGGTCTATAACATCGACTACAACCGTTGCATCTTCTGCGGCTACTGCGTGGAGGCTTGCCCCACCGACGCCATCACCCACGGCCACGGCTTTGAGCTGGCCACGCTGAACGCCACCAATCTGGTGATGCGCAAAGAAGATATGCTGGTTCCGGTCGAGGCGCTGACGGCCAAGTAGCAGCGGGACATTGAGTAGTGTGTCTCTACCGCAGCACCGTCGAGAGGGCGAGCGTCATGCCCAGGCCAGCCACAGAGAGCACTGTCTCCAGCACCGTCCAGGTGGAGAGTGTCTCCTTCAACTCCAGCTTGAAGAAGGACTGGATCAGCCAAAATCCGGGGTCGTTCACATGGGAGAGAATGAGCGAACCGGTGCCGGTGGCCAGCACCAGCAACTCGGGACGGACGCCGATGTGAGCGGCCATGGGCGCCAGCACCGCCGAAGCTACGGCCATGGCCACCGTTGCCGAGCCCATGGAGACGCGAATTACCGCGGCCATCAGCCAGGCCAGCACGAGTGGCGGCATCTGCGCGCCCAGCGCCAGCGCGACTGTGGATTGGGCAGCTCCGGAGTCGCGCAAGATACCGCTCAGGCCTCCGGCTGCGGCCAAAATCACCAACACATTGGCGATCGGATCGAAGGATTCGCTAGTCAGCTTGCGCAGGCCCTCCGGGCCTTTCGGAATATGGAGTCCCAATGTGAGCAACGCGGCCAGCACGGCAATCAGAAGAGCGACATCCGCGCTGCCCACGAAATGCAGGATATGGTTTGCAACACCGCCTGACGCGGTGAGTGAGTCGGCCCAACTGCCCAGAAAGATCAACGCCACGGGAAGCAGAATCGCCGTCGCCGCGCGGATTGGGCCAGCCGGTGCGGGAATGGCGAAGGCCCCAGCTTCTACGGCATGGGGAACATTCAATGCACCTTCGGACGCGAGAGGCTCGTTTTGGGCAGATATTCCGGCGGCGGTGCGCTCCCATCGGCGGACCAGGAACCAGCTCAAGGCCGGCCCGGCGAGCGCGGCGGCGGGCAATCCGGCGACCAAACCCCAGAGAATGGTGCGGCCAAGGTCGGCGTGAAACTGCGCGGCGGCCAGCATCGCCGCCGGATGGGGCGGAAGTGTGCCATGCACGATGGAAAGTCCGGCCAGCATCGGCAGAGCCACCAAAATCGCCGGCCGCCGGCTGCGCCGCGCCGTCTCGGCGACAATCGGCATCAGCAGCACCAAACCGACCTCGAAGAAGACCGGCATTCCGACGAAGATGCCCAGCGCCAGCAGCGCCCAGGGAAGGAGCTGAGGACTGCAGCCCTCGACCAGGAGTTTCCCCAGGGAAGCAGCGCCGCCGGAGGAGGCAACGAGACGGCCCAGAACCGCTCCCAGAGCCAGAACGATGGCGATGTGGCCCATCAGGTTGCCCACGCCCGCAGTGAAAGAGAGCGGAACCTGGTTGAGCGGCATTCCCGAAGCCACACCCAGCGTGAGCGCCGCCACGCTCAGCGCCAGCGCCGGATGTAGCCGCACTTTGGCGACCAGCAGGAGCAGCAGCAATACCGTTCCCGCAGCGCAGGTCAGCAGGAACCAATCGTGGGCGGAAGCGGTGGCGAAGGTCACTGCAAGATTATTCCACACAGGACCGCGCATCGAGGAGAGTTGACCATGCCGTTTTGGGACGCGCCCATCCTGAATCGGATGATGGACGCCCGTGCCCCACTGTGTTCATGGGCTCACTTTTCCCTTGCGCGGTTCTGCTACCATAAGAATGATCGCGGTTCCCGCCGTTCGAGAGGCTCGTTGTATGCTCTGCAGCGCCCAGCGCGCCGACGGCTGGATCCCAACCCAACTTCGCCGGAATCACCGGCACAGGAGAAACTCAATGCCTTTAGTCTCTACGCGGCAACTCCTCGACGAGGCCGCCAAGGGCGGTTACGGCGTCGGCGCATTCAACGTCAACGATATGGAACAGATTCAGGCCATCATGGAGGCCGCGAAGGAAACCAATTCGCCGGTCATCATCCAGGCCAGCCGTGGCGCCCGCGCCTTTGCGCAGGACAACTACCTCTATCATCTGATGCTGGCGGCTGCCGAGCTCTATCCGCAGATTCCGCTGGCCATGCACCTGGATCACGGCAACAGCTTTGAGACTTGCGAGAGCGCCATCAAGCTGGGCTTTACCAGCGTCATGATGGACGGCTCGCTGAAGCCCGACGGAAAGACACCTGCCAGCTTTGAAGAGAATGTAGCGGTCACCAAGAAGGTGGTTGATTACGCGCATGAGCGCGGCATCTCGGTGGAGGGCGAAATTGGCGTTCTGGGCGGCGTCGAAGACGGCCACGGAGCGGGCGGCTCGGGCTTGGAGCACGTTACCGACCCCGACCAGGCGGTCGAGTTTGCCGAGCTGACCGGCGTGGATTCGCTGGCCATTGCCATCGGCACCAGCCACGGCGCCTACAAGTTCACCAAGAAGCCCGACGGTTCGGTGCTCAAGATGGATGTGCTGATCGCCATCCATAAGCGCCTACCCAACACGCATCTGGTGATGCATGGAAGCTCCTCGGTGCCCAAGGATTTGCAGGACATCATCAATCAGTACGGCGGCAAGTTGAAGGAGACCTGGGGTGTACCGGTCGAGGAGATTCAGCTCGGCATCCGCAACGGAGTGCGCAAGATCAACGTGGACACCGACAACCGCCTGGCCATCACCGGCGCCATTCGCAAGGTCTTCGCGGAAAGCCCGGAGAAGTTCGATCCGCGCGACTACATGAAGCCGGCGCGCGCGGCGATGCAGAAGGTTGTTGCCACGCGCATGACCCAGTTTGGCCAGGCAGGTCACGCGGGCGACTACAAGGCCATCTCCATCGCGGATATGGCCAAGGGCTACGCCAACGGCAGCTTGAGCACCAAGCCGCTGGTCGCCGCCAAGTAACTACAAGCGTCAGTGAAAAGGGCCACTTCGCTTGAGCGAAGTGGCCCTTTTTTATGACTGCGATTGAAACGGCTGCTATTTGGCGGGCTGCGCGTAGAAGATGGTGCTGGTGCGTGCCTTCAGCCCCGGCTTGTCCACCTGCACATCAATGGTGTGAAACTCATTGGGATGAGCGGCTGGCGGCGGGTTGAAGGTGAGAACATAGTATGCCTTCGCGTCCTGAATGAACTTGTTGATCGAAGGGCCTACTTGTTGATTAGTGCCCCAAACATTTTGTCCGCCCGACTGTAAAGCAAGAACCGGCAGGAGCAGGTGGCCATAGTCCACGTGCCTGAACTGGTCCGCTCCCTTCATGTAATCATCCTGGCAAGTGGTTTGAAAGGTTAGATCACTGCCAGCGTTGTCGGGATCGAGCATATAGAGGGTTGTGTTGCCGACGCGCAACTGCGTCAAATACCAGACAACGTGGTTAAATATTCCCTTCAGATCATTATCACTGGCATTCGTCATATTGCCGCCAGCATGCATACGCCAGCTCGGACTTATCCAGATCATCAGTTTTTTACCCGGCTGTTTGGCAGCCCAACCAGTCAGTTTATCGAGCAGCGCCAGCGAAGGCGTTTCACGATGCACTGTGCCAAACCAGCCATCCTCGAAAGCGTTGATATTCAGACCCGTAATATTCGTATTCAGGAAATCCAGCAGCACCTTCCCATCCCGCGTCTTATCCGAGACTACGGCTCCTCCCTGATCGATTCTCCCTTCGTGAGCGGACTTCTCTAAAAGGATGACCAGTGTTGTAGGAAGAGGCAATTGACCGCCATTTTCCTGGAGGAATGCAATAAGCTGCTTTTTTTCCTGTGTAATTGTCATAATGTCTGGGTTGACGTCGTCGAAGACCAGAATCATTTCATCCGGTGAAGTGGCTGCATCGCCGAGGCCGCTATAGGCCTGCACCGAAGTAATTTCTTGCGGATGTTTTTTGTCGAGCATCAGCTTGAAATCTCCCGGCTGCAGGTCGGCTACCGGCGTACCGGACTTGTCGGTGACTACCACGTTGAGCGTAATGGCGCCGGCTTTATCCGAGCCGGGAGCGCTTTGCCCCGCCGCGGCCTGAGCGGAGACGGCGATCGGCGCACATAGAATTCCTGCAAACAAAGCAAGAAAGAGCACGTTTCTGAACTTCATGATTGTTCCTCCTCTGGAACGAATGTTTCCGGCCGGTCGGTTGATCCGGCATTCTGGAGCGCTATGCACACCTAAAAAAAGTTCGCGCGAGTACATATTGCCCTGCTCCCCTGGATGGCCGCAAATCTCAGGCCCGCCAACGGGTTGGCAAGCACAGTCAAAACCGTATTTCAAGGCCTGATTGTGTCTATTGCGCATTCTACCTCAACGGTGCTGCCCGAGGCGACGAAATCCCGGTCGAAAGCTGCGTTTTTCCTCTGCGGTGACCATGTTGGTGAAATCACATTGCCGGTTCGGCGGAGGGCTGGCGAACGGAGGACGCAAAGCCATTCATTTCCTGATCCTTGTACTGCAACTGGTAGAGCTTCCAGTAGAGGCCGCGCTGCGCCAGCAGTTGCTGGTGGGTCCCCATCTCGCGCAACTGGGCCTTGTGCATCACCAGGATCGTGTCGGCCCGCTGCACGGTTGAGAGGCGGTGGGCGATCAGCACGCTGGTCCGGCCCTCGACCATGCGCTCCAATGCGCCGCGAATTCTCAGTTCCGTGTCGGTGTCCACACTGGAGGTGGCTTCGTCCAGGATAAGAATGCGCGGGTTGTAGGCCAGTGCGCGGGCGAAGTTGATGAGTTGCTTCTGGCCGGTGGAAAGCGAGCTTCCGCGCTCGCGCACTGGCTCGTTGAATTTGCCGGGAAGGCTCTCGATGAAATCCAGCACGTTGACGTCGCGGGCGGCCTGTCGTAGGGCGTCTTCGGTGATGGCTTCGTTGTCAAAGCGAATGTTCCCGGCCAGTGTACCGGTGAAAAGGAACGGATCCTGAAGAACGACGGCAAAGTGCTGGCGCAGCGCGGTCAGGTCCTGTTGGCGCAGATCCACGCCGTCAACTAGAATCTGGCCGGCGGTCACGTCATAGAAGCGCATCATCAGGCTGATGAGAGTAGTTTTGCCGGCGCCTGTGTGGCCGACGATGGCCACCGTATGGCCCGGCTCAATGGTGAAAGAAACGTCTTTAAGAACCCATTCGATGCCGGGCACCTGCGGTGCGGCGGGATTTGCATCGAAAGCCTGTTGAATAGCGAGCTGTTGTTCTTCGGCAAGTTTCTGATAGGTAAACCAGACGTGGCGAAACTCGATCCTGTTGCTGCCGTCGCCGAGGAGCGGATGAACCGGATTGACGATTTCCGAGGGCGTATCGAGCAGCTTGAAGATACGCTCCGAGGCGGCCATCGCCGATTGCAGGATGTTGTACTTGTCGCTCATGTCCTGGATGGGCCGCCAGAAGCGTTGCGAGTACTGGATGAACATGGCCAGCACGCCCAACGAGACCGCGCCCTGGAGTACGCCGAAGCCGCCCCGCCAGATGACCAGGGCAATGGCTACGGCGCTTAGCAGCTCGACCGCCGGGTAGTAGAGCGCGTAGGCGAAGATGGTGTCCTTAAAAGCGATCATGTGCTGGCGATTGACCGCCTCGAAGTCGTCAAAGGCGAGCTGCTCGCGATTGAACAACTGCACCACGCTCATGCCGCTGATGTGCTCCTGGGTGAAGCTGTTGATGCGGCCGATGGCGGCGCGAACGCGGCGATAGCTTTCGCGGACGTGATCGCGGAAGAGGCGCGTGACGACCAGAATCAGGGGCAGCACGGCGAAGGCCAGCAACGCCAGCCACCAGTTGATGGTAAGCATCACCACGGCCATGATGACCAGGTTGAAGAAGTCGTCGATGATGGCCAGCACGCCGGCGGTAAACATCTCGTTGATGGCATCCACATCGGAGGTGATGCGCGTTACCAGCCGGCCCACGGCGTGGTTGTCAAAGAAGCCGATATGCATACGCTGCATATGGCGGAAGATCTCGCGGCGCAGGTCGAACATGAGCTTCTGGCCGGTCCACTGCATCAGGTAAATCTGAATAAACTCAAAAAGATAGGAGCAGAGTTGCAGGGCGAGGAAAAACGTGGCCAGCCTGGTGACGCCTTGGTAGGGATCGACGGGAAGCAGGCGGCTGAACCAGTTGACGTTGCCCAGCCAGCGAGCCGTCAGGCTGGACGGGCAACGACCCCTGCGCCGGGAGCAAGATAGCGGTCAATGGCCAGCATCACCAGATAAGGGCCGGTAACGTCGCAGATGGATTTGAAGCTTACGGCCAGCGTGGAGATGGTGGCCTGAATCCAGTATGGGCGCAGATAGTGGCCGAGCCTCCGCATGAGCCGCGAGTCGTAAACCTTGCCGACCGGGTCTTCATCGGGCTTTTGGGGCTTTTTCTGCTTCTTGTCCGCCATCGATTGGGTAGACTTCGACATCCTTCTTTATTGTACGGGGCAGGGCGCGGGCGACGGCCTATCGCCCCAGATAGGCGCGGTACTGCTGCTCCAGCACACCGGCGGAGCGCGCCAGCGCCAGCTTGGCGAGGTTGTACTGGTAGAGGCTTTCCACCAGATTGCTCTGCGCCGAGGCCAGCGCGGCCTGCGCCGTAACCAGAGGCAGGTTGTCGTCCACGCCGGCGTTGACGCGCTCAGTCTCGTCGCTCAGGGCGCGGGTGGCCAGCTCAACATTGGAGCGGGCCACCTCGACCAGCCGGGCCGACGCCGAGACGTCAAGCAGAGCCGAGCGAATCTGCTGGTCGATCTGGCCGCGCAGGTCGCTGAGCTGGGCGTTGACGGCCTGCAGATGGGCCTGGGCCGCGTCCGTGTCGCCACGCAACTGCGCCTCGCGGAAGAGCGGAAAGCTGAGGTTGCCCTGGGCGACGAAGTTGCCGTGCGAGCCGACGCTGCTGACCTCGCTGACGGCGTAGAAGCCGCCAAAGCTGAGGCTGGGCAGCCGCTGGCTGCGATAGGCGGCATGAATCGCCTTCATCTCGACGGCTTGGTTTTGCAGGGCCTGGTAATCCGGGCGATTCCGGAAGGCGACGGCGCGAATCTCTTCGGGCGTCTGCGCGGCCAGATCGCTGTACGGCGCCGGATCAGTGAGCGAGATGGGTTGGCCGGGATCGATGCCGATCTCGCGCTTGAGCAAAATGAGGTTCTTTTCCAGAGCGTTTTGGGCCGAGAGAAGCGCCTGCTGCTGGGCCTCGAGCTGGACCCGGGCGCGCAGTTCGTCAAGATTGGCGACGACACCTGCCTCGTGCGCGGCGCGTGTGTGTTCATAGAGCAACCGGTCGGCCGCTTCCAGTGACTTGGCGTTGTCTACCTCGCTGGAGGCGGCGATGGAGCGCAGATAAGCTGCCGTCACCTGCTGGACAACCTCACTGCGAGCCGACATTTTGGTGTAATAAGCGGCCCGCTCGGCCGCGCCGGCGGCCTTCCAGCCGGCGATCACCGGGCCGGAGAAGAGCATCTGGCCATATTGAATCTGGCCCTCGGAAAGGGTGTCGCGGGTGATTTCGGAGAAGCCCGCCGGAATCTTGCCGCCAGGAAAGAGCGGCAAGAACATCTTGATGACGCCGGGACCGAAGCCCAGCGCGGTTAAATTATGCTGGTGGACGCCCGTGTCGCCGCTGAGAGTGATGATGGGCAGAAAATTCTGCAGGGCCACGTATTTCTGCCCCTGAAGGATTTTTTCGCCGTTTTCGGCTTCCTTCAGCCCCAGATTGTTTTTCAGGCCGCGAGCGATGGCTTCGTCAAGCGAGAGCTTCAGCGTCTCGTCGGTGGCCGGTCGCGCGGAGACGCTGCCGAAGAAGGGATTGGCGGCCGATGTTGGGTTGGGCGCCTGGGCGATGAGCGCCGCGGAGCCGCTCGCCAGCGCCAGAATCACCACCACCGCCCGCCGGAAGCCAGACCACTCGAAGACAGATTGTCGCTCTCGATCCACTGCTTCTATTCTCTCAGATCATTGCGGCGGCGCAAGGGCGCGAGTTCCACCGCACCACCTGCCTGCCAGCCAATTCCAAAATCGACAAGGTTCCTTGCGGGAAGATATGATGAGGCCGTTCATGTACTGGCGAATTTTAGCTATTCCTATTATCCGCGTGAAGGGAGAAACACAATGAAGCGAATCACAACTGGATTATTTGTCATCGTAATTCTGTGCAGTTTGGGCGCGCTAGCACAAACTGCGCCTTCCGCAACTCAGAACAGAAAAGTGAGCGATTGGTGGCACGGAGCCTATCTCACCCGTCCCCTCAACAGCCCGGACGGGAAGAAGCTCCCACTCATCTCTGTCAGTGGCAATCGTTTCGTTGACGCCGCAGGCAAGCCGATTTTATTCCGTGGCGTCAACATTGCCGATCCTGACAAGATTGAAAGCCAGGGCCACTGGAGCAAGGACTTCTTCGTCAAAGTGAAAGAGACCGGAGCGACTGTGGTTCGCATTCCCGTCCACCCGGCCGCATGGCGCGGACGCGGCGCGAAGAATTATCTTGCCCTGCTCGATCAGGCCGTGCAGTGGTCCACCGATCTCGGTATGTATGTGGACATCGACTGGCACTCGATTGGCAATCTCAAGCAAGGCCTTTTTCAGGATCCGATGTATGAGACCAGCCTCCCTGAGACCTTCAACTTCTGGCGCACCATGGCCGCCCACTTCAAAGGGAATCACACCGTTGCCTTTTTCGAGTTATTCAACGAGCCGACGATCTATCGCGGCCAACTGGGAAACATGACCTGGGATGAATGGCGGCAGATCAACGAAGATATGATCGCGCTCATCCGCGCCTATAACCAGGAGACCATTCCGCTGGTCGCTGGCCTAGACTGGGCCTATGACCTGTCGCCGCTACGCGACTCTCCCATCCGCGCGGAGCACATTGGATATGTCACCCATCCCTATCCCAATAAAAGATCGCAGCCGTGGCCGCCCAAGTGGGAAGAGGATTTCGGTTTTGCCTCCGCCAACTACCCGATCATCGCAACCGAGCTTGGCTTCAGCTCAGAATACGGCTCGAAGGACGAGACTGAGAAGTATGGTACTCAGATTATCGATTACCTGGAGTCGAAAAATATCAGTTGGACGGTCTGGTGCTTCGATCCGGAGTGGGGTCCGCGCATGATCTCCTCATGGGACACATTCGCGCTTACAGGCGAGGGCAAGTTCTTCACCGATGTCATGCACGCCAAGGCGGCTGCAGCATCGCCGGCGCCAGAGAAGTGACTCTGAGCCGAGCGGAAATGTGAGGGGGCGGGGTGCGAGTTCCCGCCCCTCCATCGGCAACTTCAGCGGAGAGATGCAGAGGTTGACGGATCAAAATCGCTTGCGCCCATCAGCACCAGCGCGCGCTGGGCAAAGGGCGAATAGACGAGCAGCGTGGTGCAGGCCAGCGCCACGCCGAAGTTGATGTGATGCAGAAGCAGAAAGGGCGCGAGCGACCAGAGCAGATCGAAAACGAGCAGGAACGGCCAGATTTTGAGGATTTTGTCGCGCGTTCCGGGCGCTTGGAAGAGTACTGCGCAGAGCAGGAAGGCGCGGACGGGAATCAGGATTGCCGCGGTAACAATGAGGACAATGAACAGTTGCGCGGCTTGGGGCAGAGGTGAGAAGAGCTCGTCGATCTCGGCCAAATTGGCTAGCGCCCCAACATAGAAGCCCAGATACATGAGCTGCAAGAGGAGAAAGAGAGTCCGCGCCACAGAATGAGAGGCTTGGGGCAGATCCTCCGGCGAGGCCAGGAAGCGATGGTGCGGTTTGGCTTCAGGAATTGCCGAGGACGCCGCCGGCGCGCCTTCTGACGGAGGCGCAGAGCCGGAGGGTTTCTCATCGGGGGAGATGAGCTCAACCGGAGCGACGAAGCGATAGCCGCGGCGGGCCAGCGTCTCAATGAATCGGGGATTGCCGGCGGTATCTCCGAGGGCTTCGCGGATGCGGTTGACGGCGGAGTTGACGCCGTGTTCGCAATCGACGAAGGTGTCGCTGGGCCACAATTCGCGGGAGATCTCCTCGCGCGTGAGCAGTTGCCCGGGACGATCCATGAGCAGGCAGAGCACTTGAAAGGGTTGGGCGTTCAACTTGATGCGGATACCCTGGCGGCGGAGTTCTCCGGTGACGGCGTCTGCCTCGAAGACTCCGAAGCGGTAGCGCCGTGCTGGCTGAGGAGCGGTCATCTCACTTGCCAGTGTAAACGAAGCAGCGAGGCACCAACTGAAAACAATCGCGCCATGGAGAAGTTTTCGCAACCATATTTTTTACAAACACTTGCACGGTGAGAAATATATCTGTAACAAACGAGATTCCATGTATTGCGTGGTCGGGCGAGGCAATGTAAGTTGCAGACTATGACGCAACGCAAATCAACCGAATCGTTCCGAATTGCAATTTTTAGTGGGTTGCTGCTCGTGTTGGCCTTCCCTGGGCCGGCGGCAGCAGAGGCGCCCGCCGCGGCAAATTCCGCATTCAATGTATATGTCAGCGCGGTTGAGTCGCGCCTGAACGGGCAGCATCGCAGCCAGACGGGCTTTGTGGCGGCGGCGGGCGACGAGAGCGAGATGCGCCTGCGGCGGGGAGTGCTGATTGTGGAAAAGCGGACGCCGGCCTCGGAAGCAGAGATGCCCGGAGCGATGCTGCACGACTGGCGCGGCACGGTCTTTGTTCCGGGAGCGACGGAGGCGGATTTCGAGCGGCTGATGAGGGACTTCAACGGCTATCCGAAGTATTATGCGCCGCAGGTGCTGTCGGCGAAGGTGCTGGCGCAGCAGGGCGATCATTTGCAGGCGACGATGCGGGTGCGGCAGAAGCACGTGCTGACGGTGGTGATGGATACCAGCTACGAGATCAGCTTTGGACGGCTCGATGCGCGGTATGGGTACAGCATCTCGCGCAGCACACGGATTGCCGAGATCGACGCGCCGGGAACGCGCGGCGAGCGGGCGCTGACGGGCGGCGAAGAGCATGGGTTTCTGTGGCGACTGAACACGTATTGGAGCTGCGAGGAGCGGGACGGCGGCGTGTATCTGCAGATCGAGTCGGTCTCGTTGACACGATCGATTCCGCGCGGACTGGGCTGGGCGATTGGACCGTTTGTGGAGAGCGTGCCGCGAGAATCGCTGGAGTTTACCTTGCGTTCGACATACAAGGCGCTGCGCAGATGAGTTGAGACCGGCCAAAAACAATCTCTGAATCAATGGATGGGGCGAAGGGCATGGGCATGGGCCGGTGCAGGGGATTTCCTCGCGTAAACAACGCCCCGAACTCCTTTGAAAGATCAACAGCTAAACAAGGAGAAGGCCATGAATCATTCTGTTGCATCCACAAACAGTCAATTGGCATTTCATACTGCGCGGCGGGTCAATCAGGCGCTGACGGGATCGGTGGAGAAGCGCGCCTTGCAGTGGATGGCCGAGCGCGCGCCAGAATGGCTCACCTCGGACCAGCTAACGCTTCTAGGATTTTGCGCGCAGGTGGGCGCGGGGATCTTCTATGCGCTGTCGCGCTATAGGATCGACGCGCTGCTGCTGGTGATTGTGTGCCTTGCGCTGAACTGGCTAGGAGACAGCCTGGATGGAACTCTGGCCCGTGTGCGCCGGCAGGAGCGTCCGCGCTATGGATTTTACGTCGATCACATGGCGGATATCTTCGGATCGGCGGCGCTGATGGGCGGGCTGGGCTTCTCGGGCCTTCTGCACTGGCAGACGGCGGCTGCGATGTTGGTGGCGTTTCTGCTGCTGTCGAGCGAAAGCTATCTGGCAACGTATTCTTTGGGCCGCTTTCAGCTTTCGCAAGGCGTCTTTGGCCCAACGGAGATTCGCATTCTGCTGGTGATCGGCAATCTGGCGCTGCTGCACAGCCGGAGCGCGAGCCTGTTTGGGCACAAGTTCCTGCTCTTTGACGTGGGTGGCGTGATTGCCGCGGTTGTAATGCTGGCGATGGCGCTGCTGGTCACGCTGCGTCATACGGCGGAGCTTTATCGGCAGGAGCCGCTGCAATGAGCAGTTTTCTTCGATGGTGCAAATTCAATCTGGTGGGAGCGGCGGGGATGGTGGTGCAGCTGGGTGGGCTGGCCTTGTTTACGAGGCTGACGCCGGGGCACTATCTCTGCGCATCGGCTGCGGCGGTTGAATTGACGCTGGTGCATAACTTTGCCTGGCACCTGCGCTATACCTGGCGCGACCGCCGCAACGAGAGCTCGCATCTGGCGCAATTCGTGCGCTTCCACCTCTCCAATGGGCTGGTGTCGATGCTGGGGAATCTGGCGCTGATGCACGTTCTGGTTGCGGAGGCGCATATGCCGATACTCGCGTCCAATAGCATAGCGATTCTGTGCTGCTCGCTTGTGAATTTCTGCCTCGGAGATCATTGGGCTTTTGCGGCTCGCAGGCAGGCTGTGCAAGGCTAGAAGGGAGTTTCCCACAGGAGCGGACTCTTTCCACAGGGGCGCGGGCTTGCAATTGGCTGTGAGAGTTGCTATTGTTACGAAGTTGCAACAAGGCAAACGGAGACGGGATTCTGTGCCGCTTGCCAAAGGGAGCAGCCTATGCTACTCTTGAAAAGTTGCAGTTGAGTGAGATTGCAAATCAGTTAATGATTGTGTGAGATGGAAAGCCTCCCGGTGGCCTTCAGGCCTGCCCCAAGAGGGAAGTGGGAAGCTGTTGTGATGCTGGTTCGTTGGGTCAGGCGAGGCGAACGCCCCTGAGCCCCTGTCGGGAATCCTACAGAGAACAAGCGATTGCAAGACCCAGGAGGAAACTCTTGTGAGCCGCAAGCGGCTCAGACGGGGTACGTTGGTCGCTCTTTGATATTCTGCGCTGCGCGAGGGTTTTAGACGGGACGAGTTCCTGTCGGGCTGATCGTCTTTGCAAGCGGGAAAGACCGCCAACATTGAGTTGGATCGGCCCGCGGTAAGGGAAAAGATACAGCTTGACAATGGGATGAAAGTTCGATATGTTTAAAAGGTTCGCGCAAAAACGCCGGAAAACGCAATGGAATGCGAAAATCGGTAAGCGCAACAAGTTCGAGGACAACCCAGCCGAAAGGTCGGGCCTCGATCCAAAAAGGGCGCCGCTCAGGCGGAATGCCCTCAAGGATCTTTGACAATTAGGTTGAACATGCCAGTCGTGAGAAAAGATCAGGTTTGGCTTGATCATTCTCACTGTAATTGCATCACGCGTTTTCGAGCGTGTGATGCCGCTGAACCCATCCGACCTCCGTCGGTTTGGGGGAAGCAATCAGGTTTCAAACGAGAGTTTGATCCTGGCTCAGAATCAACGCTGGCGGCGTGCCTAACACATGCAAGTCGAACGAGAAAGTGGCAGCAATGCCATGAGTAAAGTGGCGCACGGGTGAG
>Ga0181528_10001347_pt1 | contig 15392 bp, 11 predicted proteins | sample PEATcosm2014_Bin_47_FD_119742 | JGI IMG/M metagenome (GOLD analysis project Ga0181528, IMG submission 119742) | Peatland microbial communities from MTU Mesocosm Facility, Houghton, MI, USA - PEATcosm2014_Bin10_10_metaG | ecosystem: Environmental > Terrestrial > Soil > Wetlands > Peat | place...
CGCCGAAAGGTGCCGCCCCTGATCCAGGAACAGCTTTAAATCCTTCAACGGATTGCCGTCGATGACAAGGAGATCGGCAAATGCGCCCGGCTTCAGGCAGCCAAGCTTGCCTTCCATGCGCACGACTTGGGCGCCGACAATGGTGGCGGAGCGAATGATCTCGGCGGGCGACAGCACCTGCGCGCGCAGCGTGAATTCCTCGGACTGCGCGACCTGCAACTGGCCGAGCAGATCGGTGCCGTAGGCCAGCGGAATACCGTGGCGCTTGCAGATTTCGAGCGATTTCAGCGCGCCCTCGATCACCATGTCATTTTTCGCCAGCATGTCGGAGTTCATGCCGTATTCGCTCGCGCGCTTCTTCATCTCGTAATAGGTGACGAGATTGGCGACCAGAAACATGCCTTTCTCGGCCATCAGTTTGGCCGAGGCATCGTCGATCAGGTTGCCGTGCTCGATGGTGCGCACCCCGGCATGGGCCGCGCGCGCAATCGCCTGCGGCGTATAGGCGTGGGCGCAGACATAGCGGCCGAAGGCCGTGGCTTCCTCCACCGCGGCCTCGACCTCGCCGACCGAGAATTGCAGGCTGTCGAGCGGGTCATATGGTGACGCCACGCCGCCCGACATCATGATCTTGACCTGGTCGCAGCCCTGGCGCATTTCCTCGCGCACCGCGCGGCGCACTTCGGAAGCGCCGTCGGCAAGCCCCATCGAAAACGACATGGCGTTACAGCAATGGCAGCGGGTGCCGAAGTCGGTGCGGCGGCGGCCGTCGCTGTGGCCGCCGGTCGGACCGATCGCGCGTCCGGCGATGAACAGCCGCGGCCCCGCCAGCAGCCATTTATCGGTGGCTTCCTTCAGCCCCCAATCGGCGCCGCCGGTATCACGCACGCTGGTAAAGCCGCGGTCGAGCATGCCGCGCATCAATTCGGCGGCGCGCGCCGTCATCAAGGTCAGCGGTACGCTTTCCAAATTGCGGATCACCACCTCCGACAGCGTCACATGGACGTGGCTGTCGATCAGCCCGGGCATCAGCGTGCGGCCGCCGCAATCGACGACATCGGCTTCCGCGAGTTTTATCGGCTTGGCCGAGACCTCCCTGATCTTGTCGCCTTCAACGACCAACTCATGGCCGCCGCGTAATTCTCCGGCCTCGGGGTCCAGCATTTCGAAATTCTTGAAGTGGGTAACCGCCGAATTAGGAAGCATCATGGCCGGGTTTTCCGATCTTTCTGAAGATTTGATCGGAAATGTCCTACGCCGGTGTGGCCACGTCAATGGGCACGGCTGCGCCGAATTTGTAATGACACCGGCAACGTCGGAAACGAACATTTTCATTCTGGCTCAATCGACGTGTTTCCTTCGCGCGCCGCGCACGATACGTTTGGACGTCGGCGAGGCTGCCGACAGATGGGGGAGGCTGCAATTGAGCGGCGCGAGATTGTACAGGCTTCTACTGGCTTTTGCCGGCATCGTTGCCTTGTCGACCGGCGGTACTTCGGCGCAAATCGTTGCGCTCGGCCATAGTGCGGTTCGGGGGCATGTCGCCGAGAACGAAATGTGGCCGGCCGTGCTGGAGAGTATGCTCCGGGCCAAGGGCTCTCAGGTCCACGTCATCAATGCCGGCGTCAACGGCGAGACGACAGGAGAACTGCTGGCTCGCGTTGATAGCGCCGTACCGTCCGGCACCAGGATCGTTATTCTGGCCATCAACGGATTCAACGATGCCCATCGGCTGAAAGAGGGATCCGTCAATGCCGCGGCAAATATCGCGGCGATCAAGGGCAAGTTGAGGGCAAAGGGCGTCAGGATCGTGGATGCGATGGGCCTGATCATATCCGTGCTGAAGCAGCCCGGCATGGTTCTGCCCGACCGGATTCACCTGAACGCCGAAGGGTGCAGGAAGGTCGCGGCTGCGTTGGCCGGAATGGTGCGGTAACGAACGCACGCGACGCCGTGGCGCGCGGTGTGGAAAACGTCCTGCGACGGTATGGCCGCGTCAATGGTCTGCCTGTCGGCGAGCGCGTCCGAGACAGATCAACCTGCGCAAACAGCAGGCGGAAGCGTCCAACTGTCCCTTGTCAGCGGCCTCGCGCGCTGGTTTTCTGGCAGGCCATAATCTCCCGCAAAGAGGATGCGCCCGATGCAGCAGGCAACTGTCTTTGATTACATCGTCGTAGGCGCAGGATCGGCGGGCGCGGTGGTCGCAAGCCGGCTCAGCGAAAGCGGCGCCTTCCGCGTGTTGTTGCTCGAGGCGGGATCGCACGGCTCCGATTTTTTCTGGTCCCGCGTTCCCGTCGGGGTCTCCAAGATGATCGACGACCCCCAGGTGAACTGGTGCTACCGCTCCGAGCCGGACGAGGGCTCCGGCGGGCGTCAGATCGAGGTGCCACGTGGCAAGATGCTCGGGGGATCGAGTTCGATCAACGGCATGGTCTTCATCCGCGGCCAGGCCCAGGATTACGATCATTGGGCTCAGCTCGGCAATCGCGGCTGGAGCTATCAGGACGTGCTGCCGATCTTCAAGCGCATGGAGCGCTATGACAGCGGGTCGGACGAATATCGCGGCCGCGGCGGCATCCTGCGCGTGACCGACACGCCGCGGCACAAGGTGCCCCTGCTGGAGATGATCATCGAGGCCGCCAACAACATCGGCCTGCCGTTCAACCCCGACCAGAACGGCCAGAGCCAGGAAGGCATCGGCATGTCGCAGGTCACGATCGCCCGAGGGCGCCGGCAGAGCACGGCGTTTTGCTATCTCGATCCCGCCCGCGGTCGCAAAAATCTCCTGATCGAGCAAAGCGCGATGGCGGAGGCGCTGGTGCTGGACGGCAAGCGCTGCGTCGGCGTTCGCTACACCGTCAACGGCAGTCCGCGTGAGGCGAGGGCGCGCCGCGAGGTCATCGTCTGCGGCGGCGCGATCAATTCGCCCAGCTGCTGGAACTCTCCGGAATAGGTCAAGGCGATCTTCTCCGCTCGCTCGGCATCACCCCGGTGCACGAATTGCGGGGCGTCGGCGAAAACCTGCGGGATCATTATTCTCCGCGGGTGAAGTTCGCGATCACCGCGCGCAATCTCACCTTCAACGACAATGCGCGCGGTTGGCGGCTGGCGCGCGAGGCGATCAAGTATGGATTGTTCGGCAAGGGTTTTCTCGCCTCGACCGCCGTGCCCGTACGCCTTTACTTCCGCACCCGCGAGGGCCTGGAGTCGCCGGATGCCGTGATCTCGATCGCACCGTTCCTTTACGAGATGGTCAATCGCGAACGCCGCATCGCGCGACGGCCGGGCATCACCATGAACGTCAACGTGCTGCGTTCGGAGAGCACGGGCTCGATCCACGTCAAATCGAAGGACGCCAGCGAACCGCCGGCGATCCGTTTCAATTTCCTGTCGACCGAGCACGACCGCGTCGGCCTGCTGGCCGCGATGCGGAAGGGCCGGGAGCTGATGGCGGCCTCGCCCCTGAAAGAGATCACGGGCGAGGAAATCGCGCCGGGCGCCGGCCTGCAAGGCGATGCCGAGTTGCTCGAATGGGTGCGCAACAATGCCGAAACCACCTATCACCCGGTCGGGACCTGCAAGATGGGCTCGGACGCCATGGCCGTGGTCGATCGTGAGTTGCGCGTGCATGGGATCGAGGGACTGCGCGTCGCCGACGCCTCGATCATGCCGACGCTGACCAGCGGCAACACCAACGCGCCGTCGATCATGATCGGCGAGAAATGCGCTGACATGGTGCAGGCTGCCGCCGCGCAAAAGGAGCGCGCCGCTTAGAGCGTTTTCGAGCGAAGTGGATACCGGTTCGCGTGAAGAAAACGCGTCAAAACAAGAATCTGGAGCTTCGGTTCTGATTCAGAACCGACAATGCTCTAGAACGAAGGCCAGCCCGCGGGGCGACGCGCCGATCGGTCAGCGAAGCCGGTACAATTTCTGGGGATGGGAGGCGTCCGGGGCGCGTGTGCGCACGCGAGGACGATCTTCCTCTGTTACCGGGATCAGGATGGCCTCGAAGATCAGGCCGGGAACCTGCGCAAGTTCACCGGAGCAGGAAGCGAAGCGGTCCGAAACGGTGCCGACAAGCTGGATCTCGACCTCGTCGATACCGAACACGGTCGGCCCTCCAGCCGTGTGCCTCCGCGTTGTCAGCGTGGCGGTGAACTGATTGCCATTGACGGTGTAAGTTCCGCCATAACTGATGAAGGCGTCTTGGCCCGATATCCCGCCTTCGCTGAGAAATATCCGGCCAGTGCCCTGACCCCGGCTGGTCCTATACCACGCGGTGTATTCGCCGTCCTTGAGCATGGATGCCTCGTTCAGGCCGCGGCCCGCAAGCCGCGCGCGCGTGCCGCAGGAGACCTTGAAAACGTTAAGGTTGTATAAAGGGGCGGGACCAGCAGATATTGCGCACACTAAGGCGATGCGATCAGCCCGCCGCGCGCCGCGGCATCTGGTCGGCGGCGATGTCGGCCGGCACGGGGACCTGCATCAGGATGGTCTGGGCGGCGGACGCGATTTCGATCCCGCACTCCTGGAACCGCCGCTTCATGCGCCGGTTGAATTCGCGTTGTACCGGCCAGCGCCCGCTGTCGGTGCAGCGGATCTGGCCAACGATCGAGGCCATCGAGCCGTCGACCTTGTCGACGCCCCACAATTCGAGATCGCCGCGGATCGCCTGCCGGTATTCGCTCTCCTTGCGCATCTCGGTGACGATGTCTTTCAGGATTTGTCCGGCGCGGTCGGTGTCCTCGCGGTAGGCGACGTTCACGCTGACGGCGGCATTGCCGGCGCCGCGGCTTGAATTGGTGATCGTGGTCACCGCACTGAAGGGCACGATATGAACCGCGCCGTCGCCGGCGCGTAAGCGGATGGTGCGGATTGAGACATTCTCGACCGTTCCGGTCAGGCCGGAGACGCTGACATTGTCGCCGACCTGCACGGTATTCTCCAGCAGCAAAAACAGCCCGGTGATCACGTCCTGCACCAGTTTTTGCGAACCGAAGCCGATGGCGATGCCGACGATCCCGGCGCCGGCCAGCAGCGGGGCGACATTGACGCCGATCTCGCTCAGCGCGGTCAGGCCGACCACCGTGACGATCAGACATAGCAGCGCGGTTCGCAGCATCGGCTGGAAGGTGCGCAACCGCGCCGCGCGGGCGTAGTGGCCGTCACGCGACAGCGCGTTGAGCTGGCGATCCATCAGCGCGTTGCTGGTCTCCCAGATCACCGCGGCTGCAAGGGCCGCGACGCCGATGGTGACGACGGCTGACAAGAGCCGGCTGCCGATCTGGCCGCCATAGAACCAGACGATGGCGTCGACGCCCCAGACTTCCAGCAGCGCGACAAACCCGAACGTGGCGATCATCGCGGCGACGATCTTGCGCAGCAATGGCAGATAGCGGTTGGCGCGGGTCTCGAGGCCCGGGAAGCGCTGCAGGATATCAGGGCTGATGCGAAAACCGCGATCGATCAGGCTCAGCACCACGATGGTCGCAAGCCGCGTGATCAGCAGCACCGCGAGGGTGCCGACAAAATATTGCAGCAGCAGCGAATAGCCGTTGCGGATATTGAGCGCCCATACCGCCCACAGCGCGAGGTCGAGCGCGATAGCCAGGTAGTGCCAAAGACCGGCGAGGCGATTGCGCACCATCGCGGCGGTGCCGGTGCGGCCGGCCGGCGCACGAATGAGGTCGGCGACCGGGCGGCGGCACTGCAGGATGATGACGACGATGGAGAGATGCACGACCAGCATCACCAGCCGCAACAATGCGGCGTAGCCGGCGCGGTGCAGGCCGAGCAGCAGTGCGACATTGGCGAACGCAATGCCCGATACGCCGACGGTGACGATGCGCCGTGCCCAGATTTCGATATAGGCCGCGGTCTCGGCGCGGACCCGCAGCAACCCGAACGGTCCGGCCAGCGCCCGGGCAGCGCAGATCAATCCGCGGATCAGCGCGTAGGCATTGATGACCGCAAAAATCACCAGCCGCGTGGTGGCGAGATCGCCCAATCCGGTTCCCAGCAGCATGGTGGCGACGCCGACGAAAACCACAACCGGCAACAGTTCGAGCACCAGGCGTGCCAGCACGAACGGCAGCCGGACCAGCGACTGCCAGGCACGCGCCAGGCTGAGATGCCGCCGATGCCGCTCGGGCTCGGCCGCGATGTCGGCCGCGGAGGAGGGCGGGTCAACCGTCGCAAGCACTTGCGCCGGGGTCTGCGCGGTCTGCGCCAGACGCGCTTCCAATAGCGCCACCGGCCGTTTGATCAGGCGGAACGCCAGCCATTCCGCTGCGAATGCACTGGCGAATACCAGCGCGAGTTTCCAGGCGATGTCGAGCAACTGGTTATAGGCAGAGGGATCGTTGGCCGTTCGCACGATCCAGTAATAGAACGCCGGAAAATGCGTTAGCGTCCGCGCGATGTCCGCGACCTCGCGCGACATTTCGCCGAACTGCTCGGACACGGTCACCAGCAATTGCGCGCCGAGGCTGTCGGCCGTCAGCGGGATCGGCGATGGCGCGGCAGCAGGCGCGGGCGCGGCTTGTGGCGCACTCGACGCCGGCGCTGCAGTGGCGATCGCGCGCAACGTATCGATGATCTGTGCGCGTTTTGTATCGTTCTGCAAGGTATCGAGCGCGCGTTGCGCCTGATCGGGCGTCAGTGCGTTGGCGCTGTGCGGCGGCGAGGTCGTGGGTTGGGGCGCGTCTTGCGCCAGTACGGGAGAAACGGACAACGCGCAGGCAAACAGGATCAATGCGAAAAGTTTCTGCGACACGAGGGCCTCTTCTTCAAAAAACATCGGCGCGCCGGGAACCCAGGGAATTCCGAGGTTCGCACGTCGCGCCTGATTCATGTCGGGAGGCCTTTTTCGCCGATTTGGTGTGTCGGAAGTTTGCCGGCGAGGCGGCAATGTCTTGGCATTTGCCGCGGCACAAAAATGTCGCGCCCTGGAAAACCGCCCTGCTCTTGCGGCGAGATGTCGGATCGCCCTTGGCGATGCGAAGCATCGTCCGACGCGATCCGGGTGAGGGGCGAGGCAGGGCGTTCAACGCGAACACGGCATTCGCAGGAGCGTCTGCCCCTCACCCCGACCCTCTCCCCGCAAAAGCGGGGCGAGGGAGAAGAAGCTACCCCGCAGCGTCCAGCCATTCCGCGGTGCCGCGCCACAGCGTGTCGCGGTGCTCGGGGCGGAAGAAGCCGAGATGGCCGATTTTTGTCGTGTTGGCATCCGCCGGCGCGATGCTGAGGATTTCCGGTTTGATCGAGGTAAAGCCTGAACACAATAGTTCGACCGCCGGCCGCGTGGCCCAGGGATCGTCGGTCATGCAGAGCGCGCGCATCGCGCCCTTGTAGTTTCCGAAATTGCCGAGCGCGGTACTGAGCGTGCCATCGTCGAACAGATAGCGCGGGCTCATCACCCATTTGGTCCATTGTTCGAACACGCCCCTGGGCAGATCCATGCCGACGCCGCCCCAGCCCGGCGCATAACCGAGCACGCGGGTCAGCGGCAGCCCTAAGAAATTCATCATGGCGTAGACGCGGTAACGCTCCGGTGTCGCCATCAGCTTCCAATATCCGGCTTGCGCCGCGATCAACAGCGCGCGGGCGACCTCGGTGTTGTTACCGAGCAATCCCAGCGCCTGGCCGCCGAAGGAATGTCCGACATAGGCGAGCGGCAGGGTTTTGTAGCGCTCGCGCATCCAGGCCACCGCGGAGGTCACATCGAGCGCCGCCCAGTCGGCCATCGAGGCCTTGAAGCCCGCCAGCGATTTCACCTGATTGTAGCCGACCAGCGACTTCTGCCTGGAATCGCCAATGCCGCGATAGTCGTAGGTCAAGACCGCGCAGCCGCGCCGCGCCAGATAGCCGGCAAAGCCGCGATACACCTTGCGCGGCACGGCGGTCGCCGAATTGATCAGCACGGCATGGCGCTTGGCGCCACGGGGCAGGAACAGCGACGCCCCCAGCAGATAGCCGTCGGTCGCGGGCAGGCTGATGTCGTCGATGAAAACGTCGTCCTGCGCAGCCTCAGTCACCGCGATTTCCCCCTGCTTTCGCGGCGTCTAGCAAATGCGAATTCGGCTTTTGCCGCAAGGGTTTGGTTCGGAAGCAGAAATCCGATGGCGGACCGCTGTTACCCTGTGTATAACCCGGCCCACCGCTAAGTAGCGGTTTTTGCTCAGGAGTTAACGTCATGTCCGAGCGGTGGACACCAGATAGCTGGCGCGCGAAGCCGGTGCTGCAAGTACCCGACTATCCCAACGCCAAGGCGCTCGCCGACGTTGAGGCGCAGCTTGCGACGTTTCCTCCGCTGGTGTTCGCGGGCGAAGCCCGCAACCTGAAAAAGTCGCTCGGCCGCGTCGCGGCGGGCGAGGCGTTCCTGCTGCAGGGCGGCGACTGTGCCGAAAGCTTTGCCGAGCACGGCGCCAACAACATCCGCGATTTCTTCCGCGTGTTGCTGCAGATGGCGGTGGTCTTGACCTATGCCGGCGCGCTGCCGGTGGTAAAAGTCGGCCGCATCGCCGGGCAATTTGCAAAACCGCGCTCGTCGCCGACCGAGAAGGTCAATGGCGTGGAATTGCCGAGCTATCGCGGCGACATCGTCAACGACATCGCCTTCACCGCGGAATCGCGCACGCCCGATCCGCAGCGCCAGCTGATGGCCTACCGGCAGTCGGCCGCGACGCTCAATTTGCTGCGCGCCTTCGCCACCGGCGGCTTTGCCAATCTGGGCAGCGTGCATCAGTGGATGCTGGGTTTTCTCAAGGACTCGCCGCAGTCGCGGCGCTACCGCGAACTGGCGGACCGCATTTCGGACGCGCTGAATTTCATGCGCGCCTGCGGCCTCGATCTGGAAAGCCATCCCGAACTGCGCGCCACCGACATCTACACCAGCCATGAAGCGCTGCTGCTCGGCTACGAACAGGCCTTTACCCGGGTCGATTCCACCACCGGCGACTGGTACGCGACGTCAGGCCACATGATCTGGATCGGCGACCGCACCCGCCAGCTCGATCACGGCCATGTCGAATATTTCCGTGGCATCAAGAATCCGATCGGGCTGAAATGCGGTCCGTCGCTGAAGCCGGATGAACTGATAAAGCTGATCGACGTGCTCAACCCCGACAACGAGCCCGGACGGCTGACGCTGATCAACCGTTTTGGGTCCGACAAGGTCGGCGATCATCTGCCGGGCCTGATCCGTGCGGTGCAGCGCGAGGGACGCATGGTGGTGTGGTCGTGCGATCCGATGCACGGCAACACCATCACCTCGAATTCCGGTTATAAAACCCGGCCGTTCGACCGCATCCTCTCCGAGGTGAAATCGTTCTTCACCATCCATGCCGCCGAGGGCACCCATGCCGGCGGCGTGCATCTGGAAATGACCGGGCAGGACGTCACCGAATGCATCGGCGGCGCGCGCGCCGTCAGTCATGAGGACCTCGGCGACCGCTATCACACGGTGTGTGATCCCCGGCTCAACGCCGAGCAGTCGATCGACATGGCGTTCCTGATCGCCGAATTGCTCAAGCAGGATCGCGGCAGCAAGGTCAAGCCGATGCCGGCTGTAGCGGGATTCTGAGTTGCTGAGATTCTGGCGGGCCACGCTCAATTCGCGCAACGGCCTGATCTTCGCGATGAGGTCGGAGCAGGCCATTCGCGAGGAATTGGTCGCGCTCGCGCTGGCGCTGCCGGCTTCCTGGCTGGCCGGCGCCACCATGATGCGCCGGGTCGAACTGGTCGCGGCCGTGGTGCTGGTCTTGATCGTCGAACTCCTCAACACCGCGATCGAAAAACTTTCCGACCGCCTGACCACGGATCACGATCCGCAGATCGGGCGGGTCAAGGACATGGGGTCGGCGGCCGTCGGCGTGACGCTGGTGATGGCCGGACTGTTCTGGATTTTTGCCATCGTTGAACGCATCGGCGTGGTCTAAAGCCGGCAATTGCGGTTTCCGCGCGCGGAGGGTAGCAGCCGTGAGGATTTGGTGTGATCCCGGCATCTGGCGAAGCCGCGAGAAGCATGCTATATTTGATTTGCTCATTATGAGAATAAGCTTCGCTCCATGACCGAACCCGCCACCCAATTCACGATCACGCTGGCCCAGCTCAACCCGACGGTTGGCGATGTCGCGGGCAACGCCGCGAAGGCGCGCGCCGCGCGCCTCACGGCCAAGGCCGACGGCGCCGATCTTGTGGTGCTCTCCGAGCTGTTCATCGCCGGCTATCCGCCGGAAGATCTGGTGCTGAAGCCGGCGTTCCAGTCGGCCTGCCGCACGGCGATCGAGGAGCTGGCGCGGGAAACCGCCGATGGCGGTCCGGCGATGCTGATCGGCACGCCCTGGGTCGAGGACGGCAAGCTCTACAATGCCTGCGCGCTGCTCGACGAGGGCAAGGTTGCCGCGATCCGCTTCAAGTGCAATTTGCCGAATTACGGCGTGTTCGACGAAAAGCGGCTGTTCGCGCGCGGCCCGGCCGCGGGGCCGGTGACCGTGCGCGGCATCCGGGTCGGCGTGCCCATTTGCGAGGACATCTGGCTCGAGGAATCCAGCGAATACGAAAACGTGGTCGAATGCCTCGCCGAGACCGGCGCGGAAATTCTGGTGGTGCCGAACGGCTCGCCTTATGCCCGCGACAAGAACGACCTGCGGCTGTCGATCGTGGTTGCCCGCGTCACCGAGAGCGGGCTGCCGCTGATCTATCTGAACGAAGTCGGCGGCCAGGACGAACTGGTGTTCGACGGCGCCTCGTTCGCGCTCAACGCCGACCTTTCGGTCGCGGCGCAATTGCCGGCGTTCGAGGAGAGCATCACGACCCTGCGCTGGAACAGGACCGCCGACGGCTGGCGCTGCGCGGGTCCGGTAACGCCGCTGCTGGAAGGCGACAAGGGCGACTACGCCGCCTGTGTGCTGGGCCTGCGCGACTATGTCGGCAAGAACGGTTTTCCGGGCGTGCTGCTCGGCATTTCCGGCGGCATCGATTCGGCGCTGTGCGCGGCGATCGCGGTCGATGCGCTCGGCGTGGAACGCGTCCGCGGCGTGATGTTGCCGTTTCGCTTTACCGCGCAGGTCTCGCTCGACGATGCCGCGAAACTCGCAACCGCGCTCGGCTTCCGTTACGAGGTGCTGCCGATCGCGCAGGCCGTCAACGGTTTTGAGGCGATCCTGTCCGACACATTTAAAGGCCTGGCGCGCGATATCACCGAGGAAAATCTGCAGGCGCGCACTCGCGGCACGCTGTTGATGGCGATTTCCAACAAGACCGGCGCGATGGTGGTCACGACCGGCAACAAGTCGGAAATGTCGGTCGGCTACGCCACGCTCTATGGCGACATGAACGGCGGCTTCAACCCGATCAAGGATATCTACAAGACCGAAGTGTTCAGGCTCTCGGCCTTGCGCAACGAATGGAAGCCGGAAGGCGCGCTCGGGCCGTCAGGTGAGGTGATCCCGGTCAACATCATCACCCGGCCGCCGACGGCGGAGCTGCGTGAAAACCAGACCGACCAGGATTCGCTGCCGCCTTACGACATGCTGGATGCGATCCTGGAGCGCCTCGTGGAGCGCGAGGAGCCGCTGGCCTCGATCGTCGCCGCCGGCTTCGATCGCGAAGTGGTGGCGCGGATCGACCGGCTGCTCAACATCGCCGAGTACAAGCGGCGGCAGGCCGCGCCGGGCGTCAAGGTAACCCGGCGCAACTTTGGCCGCGACCGTCGCTACCCCATCACCAACCGCTTTCGTGACGCGGGAAAGCCGCTGCCCGAGCCGGATTATACGCTAGTCACGCGCGCGGGGCGGGGTTCATCGGAAGCGTTCGACGGGTAGGGGCCGTCGTCCCTGCGAACGTGCGGATGTGGCGCATCCTTCGAGACGCGCGCAAGAGCGCGCTCCTCAGGATGAGGCCTCATGGTGAGGAGGCGCGAAGCGCCGTCTCGAACCATGGCTACGAGGAAACGACTACCTCGCCGGAATGAACGTCGGGCCTACCGTGCGGATCGACTTGTCGCCGGGAGGCGGAGTGACGCCCGTGGTACCGCCGGCTTCCGCGGGTGGCGGCACGGCTGCCGCGTCGGGCGTCGCAGCGCCTTTCTTGGCGCCGGTGGATTTCGCCGCGGGCGCCTGTTGTGGCCGCGCCATTTTCTTGGCGCTCTCTTCGGTGACGATGATGTCGCCCTGCTGTTCGGAGATCGCCTTGTCGTCGACATTCTTCAGCGCGTCGGACCAGGTCTGTCCGGCCGCCTTGCAGGCGCAGGTCGGGGTGAACTCCTGGCGGTAGCGGAACGCATTGGGCAGGGCGCTATAGGGCGCGCCGCTGGTCGATACCGCCTGGTTCATGTCCTCGCCGGGATTGCGATAGGCATAGAGCGCGGCATCGGTCGCCGGGCACTCCGCCTTGCAGGTTCTTTCGTCATCGGCGAAGCGCTGTGGCACGGTGGCGAACGAGATCGGGAAATACGCGCCGTCGCAGGTGCGGACGCAAACCGTGCGGTAGGTGCCGGATTGCGGCCCGACATCGGCGTTCGGCGTGTTTGGATTATTGTTGCCGCCGAACAGATTGTTCAGGAAGCCGCCCGGGCCCGGCTGCTGCTGCAGCATGCTGGCGTATTGCGGACCGCAATTATTCTGCGCCAGCGCGATCAGCACCGAACGACGCTGGTTGTCGCGATCGGCGCCGCTGCCGCCGCGCAACTGCGCGAGGCTGCCGGTGATCTGGTCGAGATTGGCGCGCATCTGCTGGATCTGGGTGTTGACCGGGCCGCATTGCGCGGACTGGCCCGAGAACAGCGAGAAGAAGCCGGAGGAGTCGCAGCCCATCCGCTTGGCCTGCATCGTGACGCGGTCGAGTTCGCTCTGCTGCCGGGTCGCGGCGTCCTGGTAGCGGCGGATCTGGTCGTCGCGGGCGGGATCGCCGGTGCCGCCGCCGCGGTCGATGCTCGCGAGTTGCCCCTCGAGGCGCGGGCACATCGGATTGACAGGCCCGCCCTGCACCGGCGGCGGCGCGTTCGGGTTCATATTCGCGTTCGGATTGACCTGCGACCACGCGTTGGTGCCCGGCGCGGCGATGCCGAGCAGTACGACGCAGGCCAAAATCCATTTCGCCAAGGGCTTTATCAAGGGAGGTGTCAGCGTTTCCTGCATATCCGGCCAATAAGGGCGATACCGCGCGGGCTGGAAACCAGGGCACGGCCGATGCGGCTTCCCATAGCCGCTTCTCGGGGCAGCGTCACGTCGTTTCCGGGGCGCCGATGTGGCGCTCGCAAGCCCTTGATGTCGCAGGCAGAGCTTAAGTCTAGCGCCGGCAGGTGATGGCGACGTATTCGCCGCAGCCGGTATGGCCGCAATTGGGCCCGGCCGACTTGGGAACCGCTCCCGTCACTTCCTCGGGATCGACGCGCCGGTAGGACGACGCCTCGGCAAAATCGCGCGACTGGCAATAGGACAGCGCGGCATGCGCGCCGCATTTCTCGCCTTTGGCGAGGCACTGGTCGACCCCGTAGCCGTCGGCCTGGTTTTCGACGATGAACACGCGGCTGTCCGCATGCGCGGCTGACGCGGCAAGAAGGAACGCACAGGCCAATAGCGCCGAGGAAATTCGCATGCTGCACCGGGGAATGAGGAACGCCCTCAATCGATTAAGCCCAAAACCTTAAGAATGATTAACCATGGGCCTGTTGGCCGGACTTCGTGGCCGAAATCGGGCCTTACGGGCGGGCTCTTGACGGGTTCCCCCGATGGCCCCATGGTAGTGCCATGCACGGTCTCCTCGCCATTTGTGGCATTTGCCGCGAGATTATGAGCTAGCGATTCGCTGGCTGAGGCCGTCTTTTCTCACATGAGATCACTGGACGCCCGGCCGCAAGGGACGGGATATCCATGGAACTACGCCTTTACGATACGTTGACCCGGGAAAAGCGCAGCTTTGTGCCGCTCGATCGCAACAACGTGCGCATGTATGTCTGCGGACCGACCGTCTACGATTTTGCTCACATCGGCAATGCGCGCCCGGTGATCGTGTTCGACGTGCTGTTCCGGCTGCTGCGCCATATCTACGGCGCCGAGCATGTGACGTATGTCCGCAACATCACCGACGTCGACGACAAGATCAACGATCGCGCGGTGCGGGATTTTCCAGGTCTTCCGCTCAACCAGGCGATCCGCAAGGTCACCGAGAAAACCGCCGATCAGTTTTCTGCGGACGTGACGGCGCTCGGCGCGCTGCCGCCGACGTTCGAACCGCGCGCGACCGACTTTGTATTGCCGCGTCCGGACGGCAAATCCGATATGGTGACGTTGATCCATCAGTTGATCGCGCGCGGCCATGCCTATGAGGCCAATGGCGAAGTGCTGTTCGACACCCAGTCGATGCCGGACTACGGCGCGCTGTCGGGCCGCAAGCTCGACGAGCAGAAGGCCGGCGCGCGGGTCGCGGTCGATGCCCACAAGAAGAACCCGGCCGACTTCGTGCTGTGGAAGCAATCGTCGCCGGGTCAGCCGGGCTGGGAAAGCCCGTGGGGCAGGGGTCGTCCGGGCTGGCACATCGAGTGCTCCGCCATGGCCGCGGCCTATCTCGGCGACGTCTTCGACATTCATGGCGGCGGCATCGACCTGATTTTTCCGCACCATGAGAACGAAATCGCGCAGTCGCGTTGCGCGCATGGCACGCCCGTCATGGCGAACTACTGGATGCACAACGAGTTCGTCAATGTCGAACGCGAGAAGATGTCGAAGAGCCTCGGCAACTTCGTGACGATCCGGGAACTGCTGGCCGATTGGCCGGGCGAAGTACTGCGCCTCAACATGTTGAAGGCGCATTACCGTTCGCCGATCGACTGGACCCTGAAAGGCATGGAGGACAGCGCGAAGACGCTGGACGACTGGTATTGGGTCGCCGCGGATTTGACCGGCGAACGGCCCGCCGATGCCGTGATCGAAGCGCTTTCTGACGATCTCAATACGCCGCAGATGATCGCTTCGCTGCACAGCCTGCGCAACAGCGCCGCCTCCGGTAATGAACGCGACCGCAACGAATTCGCAGGCTCGCTGCGGCTGCTCGGTTTCCTGTCCGAGAGCGCGGCGGCCTGGAATGATCGCAAGCAGCAGGCCAGCGGCGTCGATGCCCAAGCGATCGACGGCCTGATCTCGGAGCGCACCGCCGCGCGTGCGCGGAAGGATTTTGCCGAAAGCGACCGCATCCGCGACCAGCTCGCGGCGATGGGCGTCGTCATCAAGGACTCCAAGGAAGGCACCACCTGGGAGATCGCGCGATGAATGCGCAAGGAGCGGATTCTTTTCCCTCTCCCCTTGCGGGCGAGAGAAAGAAAAGTGAGAGCGCTTAATGGCACAGGCGATGCCGAAACCTGCGTTGCGGCCGTTTTTGCCGGCCGATGTGCC
>Ga0181528_10001348_pt1 | contig 15384 bp, 11 predicted proteins | sample PEATcosm2014_Bin_47_FD_119742 | JGI IMG/M metagenome (GOLD analysis project Ga0181528, IMG submission 119742) | Peatland microbial communities from MTU Mesocosm Facility, Houghton, MI, USA - PEATcosm2014_Bin10_10_metaG | ecosystem: Environmental > Terrestrial > Soil > Wetlands > Peat | place...
GGGGGCGTAGCGTTCGCAGAACCACTGCGCCAGCATGGGGATATCGCTGCGGCGCTCGCGCAGGGCGGGGACTGGGATGGTGACCACGTTCAGGCGGAAATAGAGATCCTTGCGGAAACTGCCGTTTTTGTAGGCGGCTTCCAGATCGCGGTTGGTGGCGGCGATGACGCGGACATCGACTTTGACTCGTTGATTGCTGCCCACGGGTCGCACCTCTTTTTCCTGGAGGACGCGCAGGAGTTTGGCTTGCAGCTCGATCGGGAGTTCCCCGATTTCGTCGAGGAATACCGTGCCCGTGTCGGCGGACTTGAATAAACCTTCTTTGGATTTCAGGGCCCCGGTGAAAGCGCCCTTTTCGTAGCCAAAGAGTTCGCTTTCGATGAGCGTGGGCACGAGTGCGCCGCAATCGACGGCGACGAAGGGCCGGTTGGCGAATAGGCCGCGGAAGTGGATGGCGCGGGCAATCAATTCTTTGCCGGTTCCGCTCTCGCCTGAGATGAGGACGGAGGTGCGCGTGTCTTTCAGGCGCGAAGCCATGCGCAGCACTTCCTGAATTTTTGCCGAAGAGCCGACGATGCCGTGGACGGCGGTTTCGGAGTCCGTGCGCTGGCGGAGGAACTCGTTTTCTTCCACCAGTCGGACTTTATCCGCCATTCGGCGCAGAAACAGGCGCAGTTCATCGAGCGGAGAGAATGGCTTGGTGATGTAGTCGTAGGCACCGAGTCGCATGGCCTGCACCGCGGTTTCAATCGAGCCGTGTCCGGTCATGAGCGCCACTTCCACGCGGGGCAGAAGCTTCTTCGCCTTCTCCAGAAATTCCAGGCCGGACATGTGAGGCATCACCATGTCCGTCAGGATCATATGCACGGGTTGCTCTTCGAGCAACGCCAGCGCGGCTTCCCCGCCTTCGGCTTCCAGGCAGACGAAACCCAGGGCTTCGCCCACCGTGGTGCACAGCTTGCGGATGGTTAGCTCGTCGTCCACCACCAGCAGGCGGACGCGGATGTCTTCTCGTGAACCTTCAGTGGCGGAGGCGGCGGATTTGGCGTCGGCTGGGTTCACCGGGCTTTCCCCATGGTTTTTTCGACGGCGGAAATCAGATCCTGCACGCGGAAGGGTTTCTCCAGGTAGAGTGCGCCAATTTTTCGCAGGACGCTGACCGTCTCTTCGTTGGCGTAATCGCCGGTGATGATGACAATTTTGTTGATCAAGTCGGGGCGGTTGGCGGTGATCCAGGTGTGGACCTGGGCGCCATCGACGCCGCCGGGCGTGCGCATGTCGGAGACAACGCCGAGGTAGCGGCCATTCTCCAGCAGGCGCAGGGCTTCGGCGCCGGACTCGATGCAGACGACGCTGTAGCCGTTGCGTTCCAGCGTGGCGCTGACCAAAGCCATGATGGAGGGTTCGTCTTCGATGAGCAGAACGGGCAGAGTGGATGATTGCAGCACTGGACTGGTCATGGTTGTAGCACTCCTGCGGCCATGCCCACGGATGCGTTGTGCGGCGCGGCCGGAAATCGGACGATGAAAGTCGCTCCCTCAGCGTCGATGTTGTTGTGGCAGAGAATTTCTCCGCCGTGCTCCTTCACGATGCCATAGCAGATGCTGAGGCCGAGGCCGGTGCCTTTGCCGACCTCCTTGGTGGTGAAGAAGGGATCGAAGATGCGATCGGGATGGGAGATGCCGGGGCCGTTATCGCGGAAGGAAACTTCGACGAAATTGCCGGCCTTGGTGCTCATGATTTCGATGCGCGGACGCGCGGCTTGATGAACCGCATCGTAGGCGTTGTTGAGGATGTTGAGGAAAACCTGCTGGATTTGATGAGCGTCGCCGTTGACATCGGGCAGGCCTTCGTCGAGGTGCTCGACGATATCGACGCCGTGGCTGTTGAAGTCGTAGGAGCGCAGTTGGATGGTGCGGCGGAGGATGAGATTGAGCTGCACGGCGTTGCGCTGCGGCGGCATCTGGCGCGCGAAGCTGAGCAGGTTCTGCACGATGGTCTTGGTGCGCTGCGCTTCCTGGAGAATCACCCGGATATCCTTGCGGGCGTTTTCCGGAATGTCGGGATTATCCAGAAGAAGATCGGCAAAACCGAGGATGGCGGTGAGGGGGTTGTTGACTTCGTGCGCCACACCGGAGACCAACTGTCCGACGGCGGCGAGTTTTTCGGCGTGGACGAGTTTGTCGCGCAGCTCGGAGGAATCGGTGACGTCGGTCATGACCACGACGATGCTGGTGATGTTGTTCTGCTCGTCGCGCATGGGGCTCAGGTTGACGGAGAACTGGCCGACGTGGCCGTTGCCGCGCATGATCTGGACTTCAAGGTTGTCGACTTGCCCGCCGCGCAGGATGGTTTGCAGCGCGTCGGAGAGTGGGCGAACGAAGCCGGGAGCGGCGAGTTCCAGCAAGGGGCGGCCGAGGAGTTCGCGCTGCTCGAAGCCGGCCTCATACCAACGGCGGTTGGCGTAGCTCACTAGTCCGGCGGTATCGGCGACGAGAATCAGGCTTTGCGTATTGCTGAGAATTTTGGCGGAGAAGTCGCGCTCCCGTTGCAGTTCCGATTGAAAGGTGTGAAGCCCGGTGACGTCGAGCATCAGGCCGCGAACCTGGACCATGCGGCCCAAACTATCGAACATTCCGAAAGCGTTGATCAGCACGTAGATGGGCGATCCATTTTTGCGGCGCAGCCGGACCGAGTAGTTGCGGACCACGCCCTGCGCATCCATCATGTTGCTATGAGCCACGCGCTCTTCCGGCGAAAAGTAAAGTTCGGTGGGAATGTCGATCTGAAGAAGTTCTTCCCGGCTGGAATAGCCCAGCATGCTCACCAAGGCGTCGTTCACTTCGATGAAGCGGCCTTCAGGCGTGCTAAAAAATAAACCTTCTTGAATGTTGTCAAAGAGCTCGCGGTAACGGCGCTCGGCTTCGCGGCGGTCAGTGATGTCTTTGAGGACGTGGATGGTCTGCAGATTCTCGCCGGACTGGCCGTGGATGCGGGAAGTGGAAACCAGATAGGTGCGATCCAGTGCGGGATGAACGAATTCCTCCGACTCGGCCTCGAGGGAGCGGCAGAAAGGGCAGGAGTAAAGCGCGGGCTCGTTGGTGAGCGCCAGCAAGGCGCGCATGTTGACGCCGATCAACTCGCCGGGTGCCACCCCGATCATGGTGGCGAGCGAGCGGTTGACGCGGAGCACCTTATCCATTTCGTCATGCACGACAATCAAGTCGCTGATGGCGTCAAAGATTTCCATCCAGTGACGATTGGCCTGATCCATGCGGGTGAACAGGCGGGCATTTTCCAGGGCCATGGCGGCGTGGCTGGCGATGGCTTCGAGGAGATCGCGGTCGTCCGATCCAAGCGTGCTGGAGCGGCCGGTGAGGCAGAACATTCCGGCTAACTCCCCGTTGGCGGCGGGGAGGCGAACCACTGTGCAATCCTCCCAGCCGAGGCTGGCGGCCAGGTCCGGGCCCAGAAGATCGGCGGCGCCACCCGAGGTGATGCTCTCGACGTGTCGATTCGCCACCTCCGCCAGGGAGTGGGCCAGCTGATGTTTCAGATTCGAATCCAGCGGGCGTGTGCGCCGTTCATCCTCCGCACCGAAAATTGTCTGGCCAGCTCGCACCGGTTGGGAATGAGTTTCCGAGTTTGCCGCGGAGCTTGGTTTTTCATGCTGCGGTTGTAGCGGCCGAAGAGTATGAGTGAGTGCGGCGGTCTGAAATTTTCCGTCCTGGAATAAAACCAACGCGCCGCTGCTGGCCGAAGTCATGGCGACGACCCGTTCGATGAATTTGTCCGCAAAGTCGGGGAGGCGAAGCAAGCCGTCGATTTGACGGGCGAGCTGCACCAAGACCTCCGAGCGGCGGCGGTTCACCTCGGATTGATGCAGGTTGCGGGCTACCTCCAGCACCACGGCGACCTGCGCCGCCAGTGCCCGGGCGCGGCGAATGTCTTCGCGGGAGATGCCTTTGCCTTCGGCGTGATCGAGCACCCCGAACATGCCCAGCACGTCTCCGGCTGCTCCCAGCAGAGGGACGGCGAGGAGTTGACGGGCTTTATAGCGGGCGATGGCTTCCAGATCGGCCCCGGCTTCCTTCCTGAGATCGTCCGACCAGAATACTTCCTTCATGCGCAGGGCTTTAGTGGCGATGCCTTCGGGAAAAATTTGATCGGAGCGCTGAGGCTTTCCGTGCAAGGTGTTGTAGCGGACATGGAAATGCCCGCCCTCCAGCAGGGCGATGAAGCAGCGGGAGTAGCCCAGAAAGTTGGCGGCCCGGACGACGAACGCTTGAAGAAAGTGTTCGAGATCGCCGCTGGAGCTGAGCTCGCTGGAAATCTCGAGCAATTCGTGAAGTTCACGAGACTGGCTTTGCGCTGTCGAACAGAGTTCGGCATGGGCAACGGCCACCGCGCCGAAGCCGGCGATGGCCGCCACCAGTGATTTCTCCTCCGGGGTGAACCCGCCCTCGGTGCGAGGATAAATCAGAATCGCGCCCTGGGTGCGCGCGGTGCGGAAGGGTGCGGCAATCAGAACGCCGGGGGAAATGACGCTTCCCAGCGAGTGCTGATCGCTGCTGACGGAAACGCTAATGGCCTCACCGGCGGCGACCGCACGTTGCGCCAGATCGGCGGCGAAGCGGATGGTCTGGCGGTCGTGCCGCGCTCGGAAGGAAGTGGCCAATTGCGGAGTTTCGGCGGAAACGGCACGCAGCTCGAAGGGACCCTCCCGCCGCAGAAGAACGGAAACCAGCCGTGTGCGCAGCAGCAGGCGCAGGCGATCGGCCAGGGCTTCAATGACGGAGTCCACATCTGGCGTGGAGTGGAGGACGGTTGCGACTTCGGCCAGGATCTCGGCCCGGCGCCGTTCTTCGCCAGCCGCGTCCACCAGGCGGGCGGATTCCAGCAGGCTGCCCAGTTGGCCGACCAGAATGGTGGCCTTGGCGGCGGACTCTTCGTCAAAGAACTCGCTCTCCGAGTCATGTAAAAAGGTGATCGCGCCGATGACTTCATGGAAGACCACGACTGGGGCAGCGAGGAGCGAAGTGGCCTGAAATTGGTGAAGAAAAGGAAGCCAAGAGGCGGCGAGCCGGTTGGAGAAAACGGCGCGGCGGGAGCGCACCGCTTCCGTGACCGGCGGGAGTTGTTCCGGCAGCAGGCGCAAGCCCATAAAAGCCTTGTCCAGCTTACCTTCCGCCAGTTCTCCCACCAGTTCCTCGCCCGCCTGACGGCGCCAGAAATAAGCCCCCGCGCAGTGGAAAAAAGGTTGGGTGCAGCGGCAGAAAAATTGGATCAGCGAGTCGCCATCGGGGCGCTCGGCGGCCTTCGCGGAAATGCGCAGCAGAAGTTTCTGAAAGACATCCTGAGTCAGGATCGGCGCGTGCACCGAGGAGAGCGGTGTGAAATTTCCTTCGGCCATGGTCAGAGGGACACCATCGGCCGGCACGGATTGGAAGCCATTCTCACAAGTGATTGAAACTAATGGAAAATTACGCTGTTGTCTCAAGTTGAGTCAAGAGAAATGGGGGAAGAGGTGCCTTAGTGTGAAATCCCGAGACGAAGGAGTCAGACGCTCTCAGCTTGAGACAAGTTCCAATTTGAAACTGAAATTCCTGGGAAGGATGGCGGGCGGAGTAGACTCGAGCCGCAGAGGATCTTATGGCAGGGCATTATTTTCAAGAAGATGCGTGGAAGTGACTTCGGTTTTTCCCGGAGGTGACGCATGGCCACGGTGTTGCTCCTCCGACTTGGGGAGTGCACAGGAGGATTTGTGTCTTTGCGAAAAATGGCGTTGCTGATTGCCATGCTGGCGGCGGTGGCGAGCAGTGGCGCTCTGCCGGCGCGGGGGCAAGAGGCAGATAGCGAGATCATGCGCCGGGCCAAGACCCGGGTCCAGCCGGCATATCCGGAATTGGCGCGGAAGATGAACCTGGCCGGGATGGTCAAGGTGCAGGTGGTGGTCTCGCCGAATGGCACGGTGAAGGAAGCCAAGATCGTAGGAGGCCATCCGGTGCTGGCGAATGCGGCGCTCGACGCGGCGAAAAAATGGCGCTTTGAGCCGGCTGCGATGGAGAGCACCGGAGTGGTGGATTTCAAATTCGAGCCGCACCAGTGAGGCGGCGGACGACACGAAAAGCGGCCGGGGGAAAAACGGCATGACGATCAGCAAAAAGCTTTACCTGAATTTCGGAATTATTCTCAGCATGGTGGTGGTGTTGTTTCTGGTGAACCTGCTCGCGGTGCAGCGCGAGCACGCCACCAAGGCCGCAGCGGCTGCTTCCTTACAGCTGGCGGAAGCCACCAATGAAGTGCGCTTTACCATGATGCAGAACCGGCTCTACCTGAGCAATTACCTGCTCAGCGGCGACAGCCGGGAAGTGGACCGGATGAACGACGGGCTGCGCACGCTGGGAGAAAAAATTCAGCAGGGCAAGGAGTTGGCGAACTCGGATCAGGAGCGGAATTCGCTCGAGAAAGTCGATCAGTTGGAGCAAAGCTGGGCGCGGGAGTTTGCCCGCCCGCTGATCGACAAGCGCAAAGATGTGGATTCGGGGAATGCCACAGTAGCGGAGTTGCAGATTTTTTATCTGCAGAAAGACGCTTCCAGCTGGGTGAAGAATTCCACCGATGCGCTGGACGGGGCGGAGTCGGAAAACCGCAAACTGGTGGATCAGAGGCGCAAGTCGGACGAGGCGGCCAGCACCTACACCATTGTCGCCGCCGTTCTCAGCACCTTGCTGGCCTTGGGATTGGGCGTGGTGGTGGCGTTTACCACGGCGAAATCCATCACCGAACCGCTAACTAACCTGATGGTGGTATCGCGGCAGATCGGCGACACCGGCGACCTCAATCACAACATCGATGTGAAGCGCCAGGATGAAATCGGGGAACTGGCGCGATCCTTCGCCAAGATGGTGAATTACTTGAAGGAGATGGCGGGGGTTTCGGAGGCGATTGCGGGCGGAAATCTGATGGTGGAGATCAAGCCGCGCTCGGCGCAGGACACTCTGGGCAATGCCTTTGCCAGCATGGTGGAAGGTTTGGCTCGGTTGGTCAGCAGCGTGCGCGACGCCTCCACGCAGGTGGCCAGCGCCTCTTCGCAGGTGGCCAACGCTTCCGACGATTCCGCCAAGGTGGGGTTGCAGGCTTCTTCGGCAATTGACGAAGTGACCAGCACCATGCACGAGATGAGCGTCAACGTGCAGAACATGGTCAAGAGCACGCAGGTGCAAGCCTCGAGCGTAAGCGAGACCTCGGCATCGATTGACGAAATGGTGGCTTCCATCCAGCGCGTGGCCGATACCGCCAAGGTATTGCTGGATATTTCCAACCGCTCGCGCGAGGAAGTGCACAGCGGAATCTCCACCATGGAGAAGGCCACCGATGGGCTGAACCGCATCAACGCCACCATCACCAGTTCGGGAGAAATTATTGCGGCGCTGGGCCAGCGGGCCGACGACATTGGAAAAATCATCGAGGTCATCGACGACCTGGCGGAGCAAACCAATCTGTTGGCGCTGAATGCGGCCATTGAAGCGGCGCGGGCGGGAGAACACGGCCTCGGCTTCGCGGTGGTGGCCGATGAAGTGCGCAAGCTGGCGGAAAAGTCGGCGCAATCGACCAAGGAAATTTCCGAATTGATTCAAAGCATTCAGAAGGAAGCCCGCAAGGCGGTCGAGAACATGGACCGCTCCACTGGCATCGTAAACGAGGGTCTGGACCTGGGGGGTGAATTAAACGGCGCGTTGCGCAAAATCTCGAACGTCGTCACGGAAGTCTACAAATTTGCCCAGGAAATTGGCGCGGCCACTAACGAGCAGTCCCACGGTTCGTCTCAGATTGCGCGGGCCACCACGCGGCTCAATGAAATTACCCACGAAATCAATTCGGCGGTGGAAGAGCAAGCCTCCGGCGCCCAGGCCGTGGTCAAGGCCATGGAGCGCATGCGGGAGTTGGTGCAGCAATCAACCTCCGGTTCGACGGAACTGGCGGCATCGGCGGAGCAGATGACCAAAATGTCGCGCGGCCTGCTTGAATTCATGGACCGTTTCGCGCTGGATGAATCCTCCGCGGCGCGCTTTTCCAGAGACGGCCAGGCGCAGAGCGCGCGGCGCGCGGCCGCGGGACGCTACTGAGTTCGGGAATCGGGCCGCGGGAATTGACAAGCAATCGGCAAAGCGAAGAATCCGCATGAGTCAGGAACTTCATGTCGTCGGTTTCCAGGTGGGGCGCGAGACCTATGGCGTCCCCATCAAATCCCTGCACGAGATTGTGCGCGTGCCGGAAATTACCGCCGTGCCCGACGCGCCGGAATATCTGGAGGGCGTCATCAACCTGAGGGGCAAAATTGTCTCCGTGATGGATTTGCGCAAGCGCTTCGGCGCCCGCCAGGCCGCGAACAAGAAGGGGAACCGCATCCTGGTGGTGGAGCACTCGGGAAAGCTGGCCGGCCTGATCGTGGATTCGGCCTCCGAAGTGGTGAAGATTCCGCTGTCCGATGTCGAGCCGCCGCCGGCGGCGTTTCAGGAGGGCGGGCTGAATTGCGTGACTGGCCTGGGAAAAGTGAAGGGCCGGTTGATCGTGCTGTTGGACATGAACAAGCTGCTGGCACCGGCGAGCTTGCTGCAGGCGGGAAGCGCAGAGGTAAAAAATTCCGCGCCCGGCCGGCAGGCGGCGGCGGGGAAATGAGATTCAGAGCTGGGGAGCGAGAAAAGGCATGAACACAGCGGGAGCCGCACCGGCTCCGGTCTTGATGGATGCGGAACTACGGCTGCTGCAAGCCCTGGTGTATCAGGAGTGCGGCATGCATTTCGATGAGCGCCGCGTGCACTTCCTCCAGGACCGGCTGGCGCGCCGGCTCAAAGAGTGCCGCGTCGATTCCTTCTACGCCTACTACCGTCTGCTGATGAGCCCGGACGGCAAGGCGGAACTCACCCGGCTTGTCGAAAATTTGGCGGTGAACGAGACCAGCTTTTTCCGGCACAAAGCGCAGCTCGATCTATTTCAGAAGCATGTGCTGGAAGAGATGCTCAAGAAGAAGCAGGCGCACCGCGAATATTCCATTCGCATCTGGAGTGCGGGCTGCTCCACCGGACAAGAGGCCTACACCCTTGGCATGATGGCCGCCGATTCCATGGCCTATTACTATCTGCGCAATCCTCTGCCGGTGGAGATGGCGCTGCCCAAGCCGCTTATTCCTTCTCCGTGGCGGGTGGAAGTGTTGGCCAGCGACATCAGCTACCCGGTGCTGCGCACCGCCCAGGAGGGCGCCTACCACGAACACCAGATGGCGGGCGTGGATTACGGATTCCGGCTGCGGTATTTCGACAAGATTGGCGAGCGCTACGCGGTAAAGAAAGCGCTGAAAGAAATCGTTCACTTCGACTTTCACAATCTAAAGACCGACTATTTGCCGCAGCGCAACGACGTGATCTTTTGCCGCAACGTGATGATGTATTTCGACGAAGCCGAGCAGAAGCGGCTGGTCGAAAAATTTTACCGCTGCCTGAATCCGGGCGGATTCTTGTTCGTGGGCCACGCCGAAAGTCTGCTGGGCCTGACGGAAAAATTCCAGATGGTGCACCGTGACAGCGGCACCGCCTACCAGCGGATTGAGGGGCGCGCTTGAGCGATTTCCACGACGAACGGGGCATGGAACTGCGCGATCTTTTTTTTGAGACGGCGCCGGAACTGCTGCAAGCCCTGAATGAAGAATCCCTGAAGCTGGAGAAAAATCCCGGCGACGAGGAGATCGTGCGTTCCATCCGCCGCACCGTACACACGCTGAAGGGCGATTCGGCGGCGGTCGGATTGCGCGAGCTCAGCGAACTGGCGCATCTCTTCGAAGACGCGCTTTCGCTGGAGTCGGCGGCGGCGCATGGGGCGCTGGCGGAAATCTGTTTTGCCGCGGCGGACTTGTTCTCCGCCATGTTCGTGGCCTACCAGGGCGGCGGCCCACTGCCCGCAACCGAATCCCTTCGAAAAAGAATCGCCGAGCTTACCTCGGCCAAGACGACCCCAAAGGCCGGGCGCAGCCGAAAATCCTCCACGGCCGCGCTGAAGCCCGGCAAAGACTGGAGCGAGGCGGAAAAGCAGGCGGTCGCGCGGGCGCAGGCGGCAGGCGCCGTGTTGTATGACGTCACGGTGAAGATCGATCCCCATTGCAGCATGCCCATCGCTGCGCGCCAACTGATTCACAACGCAGCCATCACCGCGGGCGAAGTGCTGGTGATGCGTCCCGAGGCGAAAAACCCCGCCGCCAGCAAGCACGTGGAGTTTGTGCTCGCCAGCTCCCGCGCGGTTCAGGAAATCGCCGCCAAGTGCAACATTCCAACGATTTCCGGCGAGATCAGCGTGCGCGCCCTCGCCGATGCTCCCGTGCCGAAGGCGCGGAAGAAGAAAGCACCCAAGGCCGCGCCCCCCGTCCCGAGCGCGCAAGGGGAAAGCGCTGCGCCGGAGGCTTCGCCCAAACCATCCCCTGAGCCGATCACCTTGCTCACCGAGATTAACAGCGAAATCGCGGCCCGGCCTCTTATCCTGGAGGCAGATGAAGCTCCGACGGTCGAGCACCAAGGCACGACCGAGCCTGCGAGCACGAAGAATTCTCCGCCCGCATCCCCAACCGCCGCGAAAGCCCCGCCGGCGGGGGCTTCCGAAGGCACCGCAGCTGCCGGTGCCGAGAACATCCTGCGCGTGGAGGCGGGGCGCATCGACAACGTTTTAAACCTCGTGGGCGAGTTGATCATCGGCAAGTCCATGTTGCAGCAGGCGCTGAACGAACTGGGCAAGCGCTATCCCAAGGAAGCCCTGCGGGGAAAGTTCTCCGACGCCATGGCCTTTCAGTCGCGCGTGCTCAACGATCTGCAACGCTCGGTGATGAAGATCCGCATGGTGCCGGTCGAGCACTTGTTCCGCCGCTTCCCGCGCATTGTGCGCGATGTGGCGAGGCAATGCGGGCGCGAAGTGGACCTCGAGTTGAGCGGCCAGGAAACCGATCTGGATAAAGGCATTCTGGATGCCATTGCCGAGCCGCTCACCCATCTGGTGCGCAACGCCGTGAGTCACGGCATCGAGAGCGCCGAAGAACGCCGCCGCATGGGCAAGCCGCCGCGCGGAAAAATCCGCCTTAACTCGTTTCATCAAGGCAATCAGGTCATGGTTGAGATCAGCGATGACGGCCGCGGCATCGACGTACAAAAGATTCGCGCCAAGGCCTTGGACTTGAAATTGATCAGCGCCGAAGAAGCTGCGCGCTTGAGTGAAGGCGAAACCCTGGAGTTGATCTTCCGTCCCGGCTTCAGCACCGCCGAAGTGGTCACGGAAGTTTCCGGCCGCGGCGTGGGCATGGACGTGGTGCAGAGCGTTCTGCAGCGGCTGAAGGCCACGATCCATATCGACACGCGCCCCGGGCAGGGCACCACCTTCCGCCTCAAGCTGCCGCTCACTCTCGCCATCATCAAGGCTTTGATGTTCTGGGTGGAAAACCGCTTGTATGCGATTCCGCTGAATGCCGTGAGCCAGATCGCGCGCTCCACCGAATCCGAAGTGCATCAGGTCGATAACTACGAAGTCCTGCAACTGCGCAATCAAGTTCTGCCATTACTGCGTCTGGGGCGCAAGCCAGGTTCGGGCAACGATCCGATTTCGGGCAATAACATTAGCAAAGATCCAAAGTCGATCAAGCTCTTTGTGCTGGTCATCAACGTCGGCGAGAAGCGCTACGGTTTGATCGTGGACAAACTCGAAGGCGAAGAAGAGTTGGTCATCAAGGCGCTGGACGATCAAACCTTCGTCACCGATCTGGTGAACGGCGCTTCCATCCTGGGGGATGGCAAGGTCGTCCTGATTTTGAATTTGGCCGCCGTGGTCGAGCATGTGTCCAAGGCGCGGCCCACGGCTGTCGGCGAAACCAATAGCGGCCTCCTGCTCAATCAAGATGACCGCATCCGGCTGGCCGCCGGCATGGGAGGGACGGCATGAAAAAAGTCCGCGTGTTGGTGGTCGACGATTCCGCGTTCATGCGCAAATTGATTCCGCAGATGCTGGCGGGGGAAGCCTCCATTGAAGTGGTGGGCACCGCCATCGATGGCAATTTCTGCCTCAAAAAAATTGAAGAGCTGCATCCTGACGTGGTGACGCTGGACCTCCAAATGCCCGGTATGAACGGCATCGATACTTTGAAGGAGATCATGCGGCGGCATCCGCTGCCCGTCATCGTGGTCAGTGCGCACTCCACGGAAGGCGCATCCATTACCTTCAAAGCGCTGGGCCTGGGCGCCTTCGATTTCGTCGCCAAGCCGCAGGATAGCGCCGGCAACCTGGAGGCGACCGCCAAAGCCTTGATTGGGAAAATCAAGGCGGCCGCGGAAAGCAAGGCGGTGCGTCCACCCTCGTCAATGGGGACGACCACCCGGGTGGAAAAGCTTGCCGCCAGGCACTCCGCGTTGCCGATCGAGACATTAGTGGCCATCGGAATTTCAACCGGCGGTCCACAGGCGCTGGAATTTATGCTCGCCCAGTTGCCGCCGGATTTCTCCGCGGCCATCGTCATCGTCCAGCACATGCCCGAAGGCTTTACCGATATGTTCGCCCGCCGTTTGGACGAACTCAGTTGTTTGCGGGTCAAGGAAGCGCAGTCGGGAGATGCCTTGCAGGCCGGACGGGTGCTGATCTGCCCGGGTAGCCGGCACATGAAAGTGAAACGCCGGCCAGGATCCGAAATTGTTGTGCTCAGCGATGAGCCCCCGGTGAACGGGCACCGCCCCAGCGCCGATGTTTTGTTTCACAGCGTGGCTCAGGAATTTGGCGACCACGCCATTGGCGTGCTGATGACGGGAATGGGCGAAGACGGAGCGGAAGGTTTGGGCGCGATCCAAAAGGCACGCGGCATCACGATTGCGCAGAACGAGCAGTCCTGCGTGGTTTACGGCATGCCGAAGGTGGCTGTGGAGCGCGGCTATGCCAGCCGGATTGTGGCCCTGGAGAGCATGGCCACAACTCTGGAATCGCTTTGCGGACGGGAAGGCGCGGGTAGAAGAGAGCGGGAGAAGGCGTTCCACGCCAAAGGGTAAGCTGTTTTTGGGGCGTGACCTGAGTAACTAGCGATTTGCACATTGTCATGATGAAATCGAACGGGAGGTTGTCATGGAGCAGTTTGCAGCCGTAAAACGGAGCAAGGATGGTCAGCCCGTCCGCTACCTGATCGTGGATGACTCGGTGTTTGCGCGCAAGAATCTCTCGCGCATGATCGAAAGCTTCGGCGGGCAGGTGGCGGCAGAAGCGGGCGATGGCCTGACCGCGATCACCGAATTTGACCGCACTCATCCCGATATTGTGCTCATGGATATCACCATGCCGCAGATGGAAGGCATTGAAGCGGCGGAAAAGATTGTGCAGGCGCATCCCGAAGCCCGCGTGGTCATGGTTTCCTCCGTCGGTTACCAGGAAAACATTGTGGCCGCCTTGCAGCGCGGGGCGCGGCATTTCGTGCAGAAGCCGGTCAAGCCGGAAGTTCTGTATGAAGTCATCAAGTATGTGATGGGAGAAGACGGCGCGGTGGCGAGCGCGATGAGCGCTGGAGTTTAGTTCATGAAGATGGAACTGATTCAGCCTTTCATCAACGCGGCCGACGCCGTGCTGTCGCAAGGCCTGTCCTGCACCACCAAGGTCGGCAATCTTTCCATGGAAGAGGAAGGTTACCGCTGCCAGGGTGTGGCCGCCATGGTGGCGTTGAGCGGCGACATCGAAGGCCGGATCATTCTTGACCTGGAACCGCAAACCGCGCTGCGCGTGGCCAGCCACTACGCCGGCTCCGAACTGCCCGAGTCCGACGGGCTGATCGAGGAAACCATCTACGAATTGGCCAATCAAGTCGTGGGCAACGCAGTCTGTTTTCTAAACGACCAGGGATTTCATTTCCGCGTCCATCCCCCCGTGCTGCTCAGTTCCGCCGATGGCGATAAGAGCAGCGAGGACGTGGAAGCCCTCATGATCTGCTTCGAGACCTCCTTAGGGAATGTGTTCATGAACGTGGCGTTGCGCTACAGCAAAGAGCGCATGCAGCAGCACGCGGCGGCGGGACGCTAACTTCTTTCCACTGCCATCGCTTCAAGAATCTGCGGAGTCGGTTATTCGAGCTTTTGTCCCCAGCACGGTTGGTTCTTACTTAGGAACGACGCCAGCTCAAGGCCTCGTCCTACGGCCTTGAATGTTCCGAAATCCTTGCACCATTCATCTTCGGGATACTCGCGGGTTGCCTTCGCCCATTCCTGAAACTGCATGAGATCGTCGACGCTGATTTCTCGGGTCCGGATGCGGTCCAGCAATTTCTCGATCTTACTCTTGGAAGCCCGTAGGTTGAGCTTGCCAACGGCCATCTACTCTCCGCAGATGGAATCGGCTATGACTCTCTTCAGTTCTTGAGCGCGGGCGTCACTCTTGGTGTCTCGGAGTTCCTCTAGAGCGCGACGCAGGTCTTGGCCCTGAAGCAAGCCTTCCGGTCGTTTTCGCGCCGCAGAAGCGCCGATCGGCGCACTTTTCTTCCTACCTTGCTTGGCCAAATGCATAAACCATTATACCCACGATGTAAAGCATGGCCTCTTGGAAGTGCCTCCTAGCTGCCCTTAAGCTCGCAGCGGCAGCATTGGCCCGGAATCTTCCCCTCCCATATCTTCCTCAGCTACAGCAATCCTTTTCAAGCCGGGATATTTCTCGACCAGCGTAGCCGGCGCCAGCACCCGCTTTCCGCCAATCATCGCCTTCAACTCCAGCGCATTCACCCCGGCCTTGCTTTCGAAGTGATTGTTGGTAATCACGTAAGTGGCCTGCGCCCGTTCAGCCACGCTCACGATTCGTTCCTTCCAGCCCGCCAGTTCTTCTTCGTTGTAGAGATAGTTGTAGCGGTCGTTGCGATTGTCGGAATCGGAGTCTTTCTCGGCGAACCAATTTTCGTAGTTGCGGCCATGCAGGCGCACGTAGCCGATGGCTGCTGTCACATGCTCGGTGGGCGCGAGCGATTTGCCCAGCAGCGGCTGGTCGATATTGCAGAACCCGACATTTTTCCGCGCGAACTCGGCCAGGCTTGCCGCATCGTTCCAACTGGAATGCCGCACCTCCACCACCCGCGGGTATTCGATGAATTGCCGCAGCAGGCGGTCGAGATATTCGCGGTTCAGGGAAGTGTTCTTGAACGAGACCGGAAACTGGATGAGCAGCGCGCCCAGCTTGCCCTCATTCGCAATAGCGTCCAGCCCTTCGCGGGTGCGGGCTTCGTCCTCGTCGGAGGGACGAATGGTCGCGGCCGAAGTGGGTTCCATCACGGCAATCGGGGAATGCGTGAAAGCGCGGTAAAGCTTGGCGGTGAAGAGGAAATTCTTGTTCACGGCGGAAACC